>Ga0074045_10002290_pt1 | contig 17789 bp, 18 predicted proteins | sample BogForMeECP23OM2_FD_94442 | JGI IMG/M metagenome (GOLD analysis project Ga0074045, IMG submission 94442) | Bog forest soil microbial communities from Calvert Island, British Columbia, Canada - Bog Forest MetaG ECP23OM2 | ecosystem: Environmental > Terrestrial > Soil > Wetlands ...
CCGGCGCTTCCTACGCCCTGCACGCGCCCGAGGCACTGGCCGCCATGGCCGAGCGCGAGCGTGCCGGTTGCGTGGAGGCCGCGCGGCGCTTGCGCGCTGCGGGCCATGCCTGTGTCGTGGTCAGCGTGGGGTCCACCCCTACGGCGCTGAGCGCACGCTCGCTGGAAGGTGTCACGGAGGTGCGCGCCGGCGTGTACGTGTTTTTCGACCTGGTCATGGCCGGTGTGGGAGTCTGCACGCTCGACGACATCGCCTTGTCGGTTCTTTGCACGGTCATCGGTCATCGACCCGAGGCGGGCTGGGTCATCACCGACGCGGGCTGGATGGCCATGAGTCGCGATCGCGGCACGCAGCAGCAGGACCGGGATTACGGCTACGGTCTCGTCTGCGACGAGGCCGGCAAACCCGTGCCGCAGCTGGCCTTCGACGAGGCCAACCAGGAGCACGGCATCCTGCAATGGCAGGGCGACGCAGAGGGTCTGCTCGAGCAACGGTTTCCGCTCGGCTCGTATCTGCGCATCGTGCCCAACCATGCGTGCGCGACGGCAGCGCAGCACGAGCGCTACATCGTTATGCCGTCTTCGGATGAATCCCTGGCGTGCTGGGAGCGGTTCGGCGGGTGGTAATCAAAAGCTGGGCTGCCGCGGGTCCGGCAGGCAGTAGCCGCGCAAATCATCTCGAACCAATATACAAGGCAGGTGCCGCGTTCACACGCGACGACGTACAACCAGCTCGTTGAACCCGGTTGTTGCATCGTGTTCGCGTGTGAGCGACCAATCCGGCAGGGGCGCCAACAGAACCTCTGCTGTAGTTCGCACCGTGTTGCCGTAGCCAAGGTGGCCGCCATACACCTTACCCGAGGCATCGGAGACAGACATATGCAGGTGCGCGCCCGAGGGGCAGAGGCTGCCTGACAAGCTCACAATTTCCAGCGGTCCCGTGAGTTCGGTTTCCCGGGTTTCGCCCGCGTAGCGAAGGCTGGCGGCGTCGAGGCTGCCGATGCCAGCGACGACGAAGGCTGAGCCTAAGCCGTGACCGGTAGCGGCCTCTTCCAGAGCGCGCCGAAGATCTGCGCCGGGAGACAGTCTGATCGGCAGAAACTCCATGCTAGTTGCGTGGAGTCACAGTCCGCCGTGGAAGCGTCCGAATGCACGGGCAAGCATCAACGACATGAGCAGGACTCCGGTTCCGCAGGTGAGCATATGCGTCGTCTTGCGCAGGTTGAAGTCACCGACGCGGCAGATCAGCAAGTACGCGACTGCAAGATTGAACAGGCCCCAGAGCACATTGATCGTTGAGGAAGACAAGCCTTCGCCGGGCGGCGATGCAAAGGGGCTTTGGAAGGCATTGCCGGAGACCCCGTTTACAAAATGAGGCACTGCGTTGGCGAGAAAGGCGCCCCCAAGGAAATAGGCGATGTAGTGATACCAGCGCATGCGAGTTCCTTCACTCTTGAGGACCGATTCGGCGCGAATGTTGGCGGACATGTCGAGCTGCGTCTGGCAGACGACCCGACCGCCGCTGGCGAGGCGCGAGCGACGGGTTATACGGCTTCATCAGGCGTTTCCAGAAAATCGACAAGACCGTTGTCGAGAGAGTACTCGGCACCCACGACCATCAGGCCGTCCTCCTGGATGAACTGTTCGAGCAGTTGCGATCCGTGGCGCAATTGATTCGCAGACATGCGAATGTTGGCGCGGACTGCTTGACGGAGTAGTTCCTCCGGGCTCCATTCGCGTGACGCCTCAAGAAGGCTCTCCACGGAAGGCCGTACGCGGTCCACGATGGAGCGAAGATTTTGGGAGCGAACCTGCGGTACGCCCTGCAATTCCTCGATTGTGGCGGTAACCGCCCCGCAGTCCGAGTGCCCGAGCACGACAACGAGTCGAGTTCCGAACCGCGCCGCGGCAAATTCAACACTTCCTACGCCAGACGGAGCGACGACATTTCCAGCGACGCGAATTACGAACAAGTCGCCGAGACCTTGATCGAAGATGATCTCCGCCGGTACACGGGAATCGGAGCAACCGAGCACGATGGCGAAGGGCTCCTGTTGCCTGAGTGCATCACGCCGAGTGAACCCGTGGGCGGAGCGAGCGGGCGCATTCGACGCGAAGCGTCGGTTCCCTTCTCGAAGTCGTTCCAGTGCGTCCTTTGCGGTGAGCATGACGTTACCCGGGCCGTCTAACGCATGAGATCAGCCGCCTGCTGAGGCCGAGGGCACCCCCGGTGCGTTGCAGCCAGACAATCATAAGAACAGATGATAGTACGGACCATTCGACCTATCGAAATGCGCGATGGTCCGCCCGGGAAGGAATACGCGGCCGGCCGGTCCGGGCCGGACTTCGACGCTTGCAACGGGCAGAAAAGCGACGGCCCGGGGTGTCGAAAGCCCCGTCCCTTCTTCGTCGAAGCCGACGTGCGCAAGGCGAACCGGTTGTGCCAGCGCGTTAAATAAGCCGTTTGCCGACGGCGAGTTCCGCATCATCGAACTGTCGGGCCACATCGTGTGCGCGTGGATCTTCAATTGCTCATGCGTTCGTCGATGCCAGCATCGCCGCAAGAGAGTCCATGTAGTCACGCCAATGCACAATCTTTCGATCCATGACGACAACCACCGAGCAAAAGCGGTTGTCATACGCTTTACCCGTGGAGGACGACACGCCGTGCACCGCATACTCGAGAATGACCGTGCACGGGTCCTGTGAGCGATGCACGACGAGGCCGTCGGCGCTCTGCAAGCGCATGCCGTAATTCTCCAGCGCCTTCATATAGTTGTGCCGGGACTCGAGTTTGTCGGGCCAGCCCGGAAAGCGGTATAGGAACTCGAACACTGCATCGTCGGCGACTGCGTCCCAGAAATGATCGCCATCGACGAGTCCGTCCAAGCCATTCATGACGATGTCGAAGAATGGATTCAATGCGGAAAATCGAGAATATTTCTCGCTACTCACTATCCGTCTCCGATGGGCCCTTCGCCTTACAGCCGGACAGGAAATGAATACAGGACCGCCTCCTAAGCATCGGCGATCGTAAACAGTTCTTGCGGCTCGCGGATGCCGCGTAGCGCATGGACTCCCACCGAGATCAGCCTGCCGGCGCGGGCCACGGCGGCATCAGAAAACATGTTCGATATGAGCACCTTCCGCTGTAGCGGGCGGCACAAGCCCTCGATGCGGCTCGCCTCATTCACCGCAGAACCCACGACAGTGAAGTCGAGGCGTTCGCTCGAACCGATGTTGCCATAGAGCACTTCGCCCAGATGCAGCGCGACACCGAAATCGAGCGTCCGCTTGCCGGCGGCGAGGCGCTCGGCGTTGAACTGCGGCAACGCCTCAAGCAGCTGCTCGGCGGCGACCAACGCGTCGATGCATGCGGCCTGCCGATCGCGCAGCGACAAATCGAAGGTCGCAAGGAAGCCGTCGCCGAGGAACTTCAGGATCTGGCCACGGTTGTCGAGGACCGGGCGAGCCATCAATTCGAGGTACGAATCAAGGATCTCGATGAGCTCGTCCTGCGACACCCTGTTCGCCATCGCGGAGAAGGAGCGAAGATCACACAGCCAGATTACCGCATGGATCCTCTGCACGGAGTGGCGATCGATCTCACCGGTCAGGACGCGCCGCCCGGCGTCGACGCCGAGATAGGTTTCGAGCAGCGTGCGCGCGACCTCGAGCATCGAGCGCGATTTCACGGCAAGTGCGAGATAAGGCAGCAAGGCGGCCACCTGCAACAGCTGACCGTCATCGAATCCTCCCGCCACATCGGTTGCACAGGAGAAGAAGATGCCGCGCATCGGGTTCGGTTGATCGACCGCCAGGATCCGCGACGCGACGGACCCTGGCTCCGCCGGGTTGTCGTCAAAGGGCACTACCCACGCCGCGTAATCGGTCATGCCCTCGGCGCGCCGGTCGGCGAGAACCGGAAACTCATCGGGGGTATGCGTGTCGAGCCGGCGGCGAAGGCTCGTTTGACCCGAACTCTGCAGGTAATGGATCGGGCTGCGCATGAAAGGTGCACGTTCCTCGCTGCTGCGTTGACGCGCGAACTCCTCGGTCTCGAGGCCGCTTGGACGCCATACGTAGCTGCGTGCGCCATGGCGCGGATGCAGGGTCCCGAGGGACATGTTGAACCGGCGTCCGGGGAACCCCGCATCAACGATACGGCGGCAGAATCCATCGACCTGCTCGTCGAGCGGCAAGCCTTGCAATCCCCGCTCCACCAGCCATGTCGCGAGGCCGGTGAGATCGAGTGGCGGCAACGCGCGCGGCAATTTCGCAGATGGGGTCATGGGCTCACGCCCGGAGGGCGCTGCGCTTTGGCGCCGCTCGCGCGCTGCCGCGATCGGTGTCCGCCTAGGGTAGGGGGTCGTCGCGGGAGACGCGGCGCCGAAGGCCGTACTCGAACCAATCGGCTGCGCCGCGTTTCTTCGCTCAAGCAGGTTGACGCCTAGTGCTTTTGAACTTTCACACTGATCGTCGTGGTTTGGCTCAAGGCGCCCGAGGTGCCCTGGATCGTCACGGTCGTCGTGCCCACGGTCGCTGATGCGCCGGCGCTTAACGTGAGTTCGCTCTGGCCGGTCGTGGGATCGGGGTTGAAGGCGGCGGTTACGCCACTGGCCAAGCCACCGGCGGACAGCGTAACGCTGCCGGTGAAGCCACCCGACGGCGTGATGGTGACAAGCGTCGTGACGCCGTGGCCTCCCTTACTGAGGGTCACGCTGGTCGGCGATGCCGACAGGGTGAAATTGCCCGCCGACACGGCCGTCACCGTCAAAGTCACCGTCGTGGTTTGCGTGATCCCGCCGCCCTTGCCGGTGACCGTGATGGGGTAGACGCCGGTCGCGGCGGTGGGGGACACCGTCATGGTCATCGTCGACGTGCCGGAACCCGGCGCGGCAACAGGATTGGGGCTGAAGACCACGGTCACGCCGGTGGGCTGGCCCGACGCCGACAAAGTCACAGCCGAGTTGAAGCCGCCGGAGATCGCTGTCGTGATGGTTGACGTGCCTTGGCTGCCTTGCGTTACGGAGGGCGAAGCAGGCGATGCCGAGAGGGTGAAGTTGGGTGTCGAAGGAGCGGGGGCGAGGGCATTGATCAAGCCGACGCCGTTCGGGCTGCCCAGGCCGGTCGCCAAATCGTACCCGACCGTCGCCGGAAAGCCGTTGCTGCCGCTCGTGATGTCGTGAAACGCTTCGTTGTACCCCGAGCCCGCGGCAAGCTGATAGATCATCGGGTTGATGAAACCGAGCGCCGAGTGGCCGTTGGCCAGCGCCTGCTGATTGACGAGCGCCATATAGCCCGCCCACATGGGCGCCGCAAAACTGGTTCCGCCATACAGGTTTTCAGTGCAGGTAGTCTGGTCGGCACAGACGTAAAAGCTGAAATTGGCGTTGGCCGAGACGTCCGGGGCGTTGCGCAGGGTCTTGGAGCATATGGAGCAGGCGCCAGCCGCAGTCTTTTGCCAGGCGGGAAGCGTGAACACCTTGTCGGGCGATATGCCACCGCCGCCGTCGACCCACGTTGACTCCGACTTCCAGCCGCCTCTCGCCGCGAGCGTCGTCAAATCCGTTCCGCCGACCGATGTGACATAGACGCTGTCCGCCGGGTAAATCGGGTTATTCTGTCCAATCCTTGTCCACTTGCCGCTGTCGCCTGCCGCCTGAAACAGATTCTGACCTTGTGCCGCGAACGCCTGGAAATAGGGGAAGTCAGCGCCGGGGTCCGCCGGATACCACGTCCAGGAAGAACTCAGTTGGTTGTTCAGGGGATTGGCCGTGGCCATGGCGTTAAAGATCGCTACGTCGCTCGATCCCACATACACCACGAGGCTCGCCAAGCCCGGGGCCATGCCGATCGCCTGGGTCATGTCCAGGGTCTGTTCGGTGTCGTCACACGATGGGTAGACGCAACTGATAGGGGTGCCGTCGGTGGAGACGAGCGTGACCGGCACATGATTAGTTTGCCCGACGTTGGCAAAATAGGTCGCCAGATCGCTCAAGTCGGTGCCGTAATACTCCAGCAATCCAAGCGACTGGCCGCTGCCGTCCAGAGCGCCGCCGCCGTAGTACGCCGCCCGCATGTCGCTGCCAAGAAAAGATGCCCCTGGGCCGGAGCCGGTCGTGGCGTTGGGCGCCTCGCCGGCGTCTCTCTGCGCCAGCGCGGGCTGCGGGATCGAGTAGTTGTCCAGTCCGGCGATGTGCCAGAGCTGCACCGAAAGGCTTGGCGTCGGCTCCCGGTCCGGAGCGTAAAACGTGCGGTTTTCGGTCGGATGCCGGTACACACCCATGTTGAGGTGGAAAGCACTCTCGATGGCCTGCACGGTTCCCACGACATCCACGTTCAGGCGGTTGCGGGAGGTAGCCACGACGCTCAAGCCGTTGCTCTGCGCGAACTGAAGCACCGCGTTATAGTCCTCCTCGCTGGGTCCGAACTGCGCGGTGAACTCCTCCACGGTGAGGAATTGATGGAAGGAAGGGCTGGACGGATCGTAGAGGCTGCCGAGGAAGGTATTCAACGCAGCTTGATTGCGCAGCGGCAGAACCAGCACCAGGCGCATCGTCTGCGTCGCGGGCAGAATCCCAACGAGCTGCGCTTGCCCGTTGAGTGTCACGTCGCGCACGTGTCGCGTCACGGGCGCCTGCGCCTGTGCCAGGACTTCTCCAGCACAAAGCAGGAGGGCCAGGCCCAGCAGCGACAAGAGGCCGCGCGGGACGCGTAATCCGAGGCTCTTCACCGGATGGTTCATAAGTTGGTTCATGTTCACCCTCGACAAGGGCTCTCTTGAAGATTCGCGACCGCCGCGACGCTCCATATAAATGAAGCTGCGGAAAGTCAGGTGATGCAACCCTCCGGCAGCCCGGGGATCACGATATCACGGGATGAGGTGGCCGGGCACTTTGGGCAGATGGGTGGCACGGCTTTCCTGACGGGCCGCTTGCGGTGCCCGGGGTGGTTTTCTGCACAAAACATTTAGTCGAGAATACCGGACCCGCGGCGACGCTGTCGAACTCGCATCCATCCATGACCTCTCTGCACCCGGCGGCGCGACCGCCGGCCCCCATGCTGCGCGTTGCGCTGCGATTCCTGTTCGTTTTTGGCACCGCCGGGACGTTCCTCCTGTTCGGTGATCAGCTGCTTTCGACCCGCCTCAGCCCTGCGCTCGGGAGCTTGGTCTTCGTCTGGCTGTTCGCCGCGGTCGTGATCGGGGCGTTGGCGGTGGTCGCCCATGCCGATGAGCTGGCCGATCTGCTCGGCGAGCCTTACGGAACGCTGATACTGACGCTGAGCGTGGGCAGTATCGAGATCATGACGATCGGCACGGTCATGCTGACCGGGCTGCCCAATCCCGCGCTCGCGCGCGACACCATGTTCTCCGTTGTCATGATCGTGATGAACGGCTTGATCGGTCTCGCGCTGCTGCTCGGGGGCTTGCGCTACCGCGAGCAGGGGTACAACTTGCCTGGAGTCAATGCCTACCTCAGCCTTATCGTTGCACTGAGCACGCTGGGAATGATTCTGCCGAACTACACGACAACCACGCTGGGGCCCACACTTTCGACGGGGCAACAGACTTTTCTCATTGCCATGTGCTTGAGCCTTTATGCGGTGTTCCTGATAGTCCAGACCACGCGCCACCGCTCGTACTTTGCCGAGGTCCTGCCCGCGCGCAAGGCGCGCAAGCCGTCGTCGCATCGTGCCGGCAAGTGGATGAGCGTGATGCGTCACAGCGCGCTGATGATCGTGTTCCTTGGTACGACGATCCTGCTCGCGGAAAAGCTCGCGGTGACACTCAATACCGGGCTCGAGACCTACGGTTTGCCGCCGGCGCTGGGCGCGCTGCTGGTGGCGGTTCTTGTGCTCGTTCCCGAAGGGGTCGGCGCCATCGAGGCGGCGCTTGCCAATCAGGTTCAACGTGCGATGAACATCCTGTTCGGTTCCGTGCTTGCGACCCTGGCGATGACCATTCCGGCGGTCATCGTTGTTGCCATGGTAGGGCATACGACGCTCGAACTCGGCCTCACCCCGGATGGCCAGGTAATGCTCGTCCTCACGCTGCTCATGTCGATGCTGACCTTCGGCAGCGGGCGAACGAACGTGCTGCAGGGAACCGTGCACTTTGGCCTTTTCCTCGCCTATCTGCTGTTGATTTTCGTACCCTGAGCGATTGCACGCTGGTGTCTGTAGCGCCGCGGCGCCTCCAAAACGCGGAACACCGGTCGGATCGTGTTCGCGACCGCGGGCGCCGACCATTTATAACCTCCCCGCCGCGAGCGATAATGTCATTGCACAGCACATCATGTCAGCGCATGCCCCGCGACCTGCTCTTTCGCAAAGCCCCGTGCTAACACCCAGGCGTCGCGGCCTTGCCGACCGCGTCGGGTTCGCGCATTTGGAGCGCCAGATCGAGGCGGTTGTGCAGCGGATCGCGGCGCAGGACGGCGCAAAGCTGGAACGGATTCTGCACGACAAGCGCATATCGGCCGGCGACCGCTGGCGGATGGCGATCGCGCCCCACGACGATTACGCCTACGCCGGCCTGATGTACCCGCTGGTCCTGAGAAACGTCGCGGCATCTGCGGTCATCATATTCGGCGTGGCGCACAAGGCCCGGCAGCTCGGCCTTGAGGACCGGCTCCTCTTCGACAGCTTCACCCACTGGGCCGGGCCCTATGGCGACATCGCGGTCTCGCCATTGCGCGAGAGCATCATGGCAAGGCTCCCTCCGGGCAGCTACTGCGTCAACGACGAGATGCAGAGCATCGAGCACTCGGTCGAAGCCAAGCTTCCGTTCCTGCAGCACTACAACCGCGCCGTGGCGATTGTGCCCATTCTCGTTCCGAGCATGTCGTTTTCGCGGATGACCGAACTTGCACCCCAGCTGGCGCGCGCGATCGGGTTGGCCATGGATGATGAGCGCCTCGAATGGGGGAGCGACATCGCGCTCGTCTCATCGACCGATGCGGTTCATTACGGTGACGAGGGTTGGGATGGCAGAAACTTCGCCCGCTACGGCGCCGACGCGGAAGGCTACGCGAGGGCGCTCGCTCACGAGCGACAAATCATTGCCGAGTGCTTCGAAGGGGAGCTGCGGCCCGACAGGATCGAGCGCTTCACCCGTTATACGCTCGCGGACGACGACCATCGCCAATACAAGTGGACCTGGTGCGGTCGTTATTCGGTTCCGTTCGGCTTGCTCACGGCCTGGTCACTCCAGCAGATGCGCGGCGCACGGACCCTGGCCGGAACAGCGCTTGGCTATGCCACGTCGCTCGACGACCAGCGCATCAGGGTCGACGATCTCGACGGCATGGGTGTCACGGCCCCGGCAACGCTGCGCCACTGGGTTGGCTACGCCGCGGTTGGCTTCCTGTGAGAGGCAACCAGCCGCAGTAACGACCGAAGGCGTGTGTCCCACGCCTGGACAGGCGCCACGACAGGCTGCATAACACCATGTTTGGTATCGACAGCTTATTCTCTCCAGCGCTGATCGCTGCATTGGTCGCGATCATACTCGTCGGCGGCATCGCGCATGGTGCGGTTGGCTTCGGATTTCCGCTGATCTCCACGCCGCTGATCGCATTGCTTGTGGACGTGAAGACTGCTGTCCTGATTACGGTCGTGCCGAATATCCTGGTCAACTCGGTCAGCATCCTGCGCGGGGGCAACTGGCGGGAGAGCATCGGCAAGCACTGGCCGATTGCCATCTGGGTCGTCGCCGGCACCTTCGTCGGGACGCACTTTCTGCTCGTCGCGCCGCCGGAGCTGTTACAGCTGCTTCTTGCGGCAATGATCGTGGTGTTTCTATTGCAAGACAGAATCCGGCAGCTTGACTGGAGCTGGATCCGGCGCAATCCCACTTCCGCGGGAGCCGCATTCGGTGTGCTGGCGGGCCTGTTTTCCGGGGCCGTCAACGTCTCGGCGCCGCCGCTCGTCATCTACTTCATGATGCTCCAGCTGCCCGCCGTCGCCATGACGCAGATACTCAACTTGTGCTTCATGGCCGGCAAGGTCGTCCAGGGCGCGACGCTTAGCTTGTCGGGGACCGGAAATATTCGACTGCTTGCTGCCTCGCTGCCACTGACGGTTCTGGCGATCGCCGCGCTGTTTCTTGGCATACAGCTGCAGAAGCGCATGAGTCGGGAAATCTACTTGAAGCTACTGCGCTCGACGCTCGCCGCGTTCGTCGTGCTGTTGATCGGCCAGTCGGTGATGGAGTTGGCGCGCCGGTTTCATGTCGCATGAAGGTTCAAGTGACGTGCGGCAGCCGTTGCACGATCAACTCGGCGGTCATCAGATCCAGGTGCGCGCCGCCCGCGTTCTTGAATAACGTGATGTCGGACGGTGCCCTGCGACCGGCGACACGACCGCCAACCAGGTCGTACAGATCGCCAAGCACGTCGGCCTCGCCGATCGTACCGTTGGCGATCGGTTGCAGGATGTCACCAACGCCGGCGAAAGCCGACTCGCGGCGATCGACGAATACCCGCGCCCGGCGCACGGCCTCATCGTCGGCTTCGCGGGTGGCCGGCGTATAGCCGCCGACAAGGTCGAGGTGGACTCCAGGCTTCAAGTCGCGTCCTAGAACGAGCGGCTGATGGGACCTTGTGCAGGCCGTGATGATGTCCGCCGTGCGCGTTGCTGCCGCAAGATCCTCGATCGCCTGTGACTCGATCCCTTCTTCGCTCAGGCGGGCGGCCACTTGTGTCGCGCGCGCTTGAGTGCGGTTCCAAATGAGCACGCGTCGCAGCGAGGGCCTCACCGAACGATGCGCGCGGACCAGGCGAGTCGACATTTCGCCGGCGCCAACGACCAGGAGGGTCGTGGGTCCAAGCGGGGCGAGGATCTTGGCGCCCAGGGCCGAATCGGCGGCAGTGCGCCAGTAGGTGATTTCCGTGCCGTCCAGGAGCGCGAGCGGTTGCCCATTGCGTCCGTCGAACAGGACGAAGAGGGCCTGCACCGCGGGCAATGGGCCGCCCTTGAGGTTGGCCGGAAAGCTCGTGATCAACTTGCTCGCCATGTAGCGGCCGCTGTCGACGGCATGGCGGACGAAGTACTGGCCGTTCTGGCTCCCGAGAAAGGCGTCCTGGACTTCGATTTTAGGTCGGCGATGGGCCGACTCCATCGCTTCGATGAGCAGCGGGAAAGTCAGGGCGTCTCGGATTTCATGCGCGCGGATGAAGCGCATGGTCAGTGCCAATGGAGCGCCGGCATCATCCAAGCCGCCGGCGGGTAACGATCCTTCGACATCGAATGACCGGTTCAGGCCGCATCGCGTACGGGACTATTGCGCAAGCGCAGTGCGTGGAAGATCGACGGCACATCGGACCTCCAATCCTTGAGGGCGATGGATATCGACAGGCCCTCGAGGTCAGAAATGATACCCACATAGATCGGCAGCGCAACCGCCGGGCCGGTGAATCCCAATGCGAGAAGCGCGAAGAATGCGGCGAACAGCGTCACGCCCCAAACCTTTGACGACCACATGTGATAGCTGGCCTCTCGCCCGAATTTGACGAAGTCGAAGGCATAGCGCGCGAGTTCGAGCGCAGCAAGCACCAGCAGGGCGGCAATGTGATCGTCAATTACGCGCGGATAGAGGAGCCATGCCGCAAGAACAGCCGCCGCGTAGAACACCGAGTCCGCGATGCTATCGAGCCTGCGCAGCTTCGGCGTTGCGATATTCAGGCGACGGGCGACGACTCCGTCAAGGATATCGGAGACGAACGCAACGCTGACGCACACGCCCAAGGCAATTCGGTTCGGCGCGTAGAGCGCCAGAAGCACGACGACCGGCGCGAGCGACGCGCGCAACCCGGTCAAAAGCAGCGGAACCTGGGACACGGCCCGATCGAGAGGAATGCGGCGCCATCGCCTGACCGGGCGGCGTGCCGCGCAAAGCGTCGAGTAGCGGGGTTGGCTGCGGCGCTAGCCGTGATCGGAGGGCCTCACCAGGGAACGGTGCGGCCAAGGTAATCGAGATATTGCACACCGGCTTTGCCCTGCTGGGCGTTGACGGTGCTGGCCAGTTTCGGAATGCTCTCGTCGATACTGAGCGGCGCCTGAGGACCCCCCATGTCGGTGCGCACCCATCCCGGGGCCATGAGCAACATCGCGCGCGGGTCGCCCGCATGGCGAGCGGCGAAGCTTCGCATCAGCGTATTGAGCGCCGCCTTGCTGGCGCGATACACCTCGTACGATCCGCTTTGATTGTTGGCGACGCTCCCCAGTCCCGAGGTCATGACGCCGATCGTGCCGGCGGGCGGTACAAGATCCTGGAAGGCCTCGATGACGCGCATCGGACTCAGGGCGTTGGTGACGATCACGCGCACGAATTCGTCGGTTGAAACGTCGGCTATCGTCTCGCGGTCGTCGTTCTTCACGCCGGCGTTGACGAACAGCAGGTCAAACCTTCTCGAAGCCAGACGTGCGCGCAGGGCGGCGACCTGAGAAGGGTCGGTGATATCGACCGTCTCGATTTCGAGCGCTCCCTTGAAACGTTGCTGGAGCGCCGAGAGTCTGGATTGGGAATTGCTGCGGGCCGTCGCCACGACGCTCCAGCCTAGCTTGAGGTATTCCTCCGCCATCGCGTAACCAAGGCCACGCGACGCGCCGATGAGAAGAAGGCGCTTGGCCGGGGAAGGGTCTGCAAGGCTCATCGGCAGATAGTACCCGAACCCTGGAACACGTTGCGCGTAGGGCCTGGGTCGGGGAGGGCTGTTGACGCTGTCGGCTAAGATCGCGTCGTCGCAGCATGCGGGCGATCCTTTGCGTTGACACGGCGTGTGGCGGCGGGCAGGCTGCGCAGACCCCGTGCCGGAGCGCCTGCCGCAGCGTTCCCGGAGCCGGGATGAGGAGGTGATGCTTGTCGCCGGCTTCGGCTCAGGGTTCGCAGCCCAAGTTCGCTCAGTCGCGTGCGCTGAGCGCTGCCGAACTGCTCCTCGGCAGCCTCGTGGTCATCGGCCACAACGTCTTTCGCGTACTTCCCAACGAAGTGCCGATTCTTGTAGTGCTGGGCCTCGTCTCGTTGCGCTGGCGCGCCGGCGGTTGGGCCGCGATGGGTTTCCGGCGCCCTCCCTCCTGGGGCCGCGTCGTGCTGATCGCATGCGGCGCGGCGGCATTGCGCCTGGTACTTGGCGAGTTCGTCATCGATCCGCTCACGGCGCACTTCTGGCCTGCAGCGGTCGCTCCGAGTGGATCCGAGGCCATCCCGGGCAATGCCAGGGCGGCACTGGTGGGTCTTTTCATCGTCTGGACCTTCGCCGCATTCGGCGAGGAAATTGCCTACCGTGGGTACCTTCTCACCCGTGCCGCCGACCTTGGCGGACGATCTGCGGCGGCCTATTGGGTGGGCGTCGTTTTTGTCTCCGTGCTCTTCGGTTACGGACACTATTACAAAGGTCCGGCCGGCATCATTGACTCGGGCATTGCCGGATTGATTCTTGGCGCCGCGTACATGCTTTCCGGCAGAAATCTCTGGACCTGCATCCTGGCGCACGGTTTGATGGACACCGCGGCATTGATCGCGCTCTACCTGGGCTGGGCGTCTTGAGGGTAGCCGCGCCCATCCTCCTGCGCGCGTTGCATGGCGGCCATGCGGGCATGGGCTCGCATGGACAAGCGCCTTCGGGCGCCGACATAATCACGCCCACCCAAAGCCGACGAGACGGGCGATGCGTACCTTGCTGATGGTGGGAATAGGGTTGGTGCTCGCGCTTTTTTTCGACTGGATCGTGGCCGGATTGCACAAGCGTGAGTCCAGTCGCCATGGCAGCGGCGCCGAGCTGTTCCTGTGGATCTGGATTGCCGTGGTGAGCGTCGATTTCTGGGTCGGTGTCGACGCCGGCAACGGCGTGTTGCTGGAACTGGGTGTGCACGTGCTCGTCTTCGCGCTGCCGGCGGCGCTCGCGTGGTACCTGGCCCGCCGGCGTCGCGCCCAGCGCGCCGCGGCACCGTAGACGGGGCACGCCGCCGCCGCATTTCATGCGCTCTCTGTACAACCGCATCGCGGGCCAGAACCTCGACCGGATTACCGCGTTGAGCGACGGCGTGTTCTCCGTGGCAATGACGCTGCTCGTGCTCGACCTGCGCGCGCCTGCGGCCGAGGCCATCCATTCGGAGCAGGACCTGCTGCACGCCCTGCTTCCGCTTCTGCCGCGGCTGGTTACCTACCTGATGAGCTTCCTCACCCTCGGCATCTTCTGGCTGGGGCAGCAGGTTCAACTCGATCGACTCTCGCGCAGTGGCCGCGACCTTGCGTGGATGCATATCGGCTTTCTGTGCGCGGTGACGCTGGTGCCGTTCTCGACGGCGCTCCTTGCCGAGTTCATCAAGTATCGCGTCGCCCTGGTTGTATATTGGGGCAACATCCTGCTGCTCGGCCTGCTGCTGTTGTGGACCTGGCGCGAGGCGGTGCGGGCCAAGCTGGTGCGGGAGGACACCTCGCCCGAGGTCGTCGCGGCGATCTGTCGGCGCATCGTCATCGCCCAGTCGCTGTATGCTTTCGGTGCCGCCTTGTGTCTGATCGACACCTACTGGAGCATTGCTTTCATCGTCCTGGTGCAGCTCAACTACGTCGTGGCACCGCCGTGGCCTTCGCGCGACTGACGCTATAATCCGTCGTTCGCGACCCGCCTCGAGCCTTTCCCATGTCGGTCCCAGCGCTTCCATCCAGCGTCGACGGCGTCGTCGCGCTCCTCGAGCAGCACGACTACTTCGCCGACCGGCGCCTTGCGACGAGCGTGTTTCTCGCGCTCAAGATGCGGCGGCCGCTGTTTCTTGAAGGAGAGGCCGGCGTAGGCAAGACGGAGATCGCCAAGGTGCTGGCTGCCGCACTCGGGCGCGAACTCATCCGCCTGCAGTGCTATGAAGGCCTGGACACGGCCACGGCCGTGTACGAATGGAATTACCCCCGGCAGATGATCGAAATCCGGCTTGCCGAAGCGGCCGGCGCCATCGACCGCGACGCGCTGGCGACCGATATCTTCACGGAGCGCTTCCTCATCCGGCGCCCGATCCTGCAGGCGTTGGCGCCGCAGGCCGGTGGCGCCGCAGTGCTGCTGATCGACGAGCTCGACCGTACCGACGAGCCGTTCGAGGCATATTTGCTCGAAGTGCTCGCCGAATACCAGGTGACGATCCCCGAGCTCGGCGCGATAGTGGCCACAACGCCGCCCATTGTGGTCATTACGTCCAACCGCACGCGCGAGATCCATGACGCGATCAAGCGGCGCTGCCTTTATCACTGGGTCGACTATCCCACTGCGCCGCGTGAGCTGGCCATCGTTCGGCGCAAGGTTCCCGGCGCCGACGCGCGGCTGTCGCGCGAAGTCGTTGCCTTCACGCAGCGGCTGCGCGCGATGGACCTGTTCAAGGCACCCGGCATCGCCGAGACGCTGGACTGGGCGGAGGCGCTGGTGGCGCTCGACCGCATTGCGCTCGACCCGGAGACGGTCGCCAACACGCTGGGGGCGCTGCTCAAGTACCAGGACGACATCGGCGCCGTAACGCCCGAGGTCGCCGCCGAGTTGGTCGCAGCGGCGCGCCAGGAGGCGGCCGAGATCGGCACGCGATGAGTACCGCGCGCGGCGGCAGCAAGCGCCTGGCCGAGAACATTCTGCACTTTGCGCGCGTGCTGCGCGCCGCCGGACTGCCGGTTGGTCCCGCCAAGGTCATCGCGGCGCTGGAAGCGGTGCAGGCGGTCGGCATCGAGCAACGCGAGGATTTCCGCGCGGCGCTCGAATCGGTCTTGATCGAGCGCCACGAGCAGCAGGCTCTTTTCGGTCAGGCGTTCGATTTGTTCTGGCGCAACCCGCGCCTGCTCGAGCGCATGCTGCGCCTGCTGCTGCCCAAGGTTTACGGGCGGGTGCCGCCGGCCGACGCGGAAGCGCCGATTCCGGGCAGGCTTGCCGAGGCTCTCGCAGCGCCGCGCGAGACCGAGCGCGAGACGGAGCAACAGGAATTGACGGCCGACGCGGCGTTTACCTTTTCGCCGCGCGAGGTGCTGCAAGGCAAGGATTTCGAGACCATGACGGCGGCCGAACTGGGCGAGGTGAGGGCGATGATCGCGCGCCTGCGCCTGCCCCTGCCGGAGCGACCGACCCGGCGCACGGTCGCCGCCCGCCATGGCTCCGCGGTCGACTTGCGCGCGACCCTGCGCGCCATGGCTTCAGCGGGCGGCACCGTGGTTCCGCTCGCCTGGCGCGAGCGACGGCGGCGCCGGCCGCCGCTGGTGGTGCTTTGCGACATATCCGGTTCCATGGACCGCTACGCGCGCATGCTGCTCTTCTTCCTGCACGCGATCACCAACGACAACGACCGCGTGCACACGCTGCTCTTCGGCACGCGGCTCACCAACATCACGCGTCACCTGAAGCGACGCGATGTCGATGTGGCGCTCGCGCGGGTGAGCGCCGCGGTATCCGATTGGGCCGGCGGCACGCGCATCGGCGCCTGCCTCGGCGAATTCAATCGCCGCTGGTCGCGAAGGTTGCTCGGCCAGGGCGCGGTGGTGCTGCTGATCAGCGACGGACTCGACAGCGATGTCGGCGACGGACTGGCGAGGGAAATGGAGCGCCTGGCCAAATCCTGCCGGCGCCTGATCTGGCTCAATCCGCTGTTGCGCTATGATCAGTTCGAGCCGCGCCCGGCGGGCATTCGTGCCATGCTGCCGTATGTCGATGAGTTCCTGCCGGTACACAATTTGGAGAGCCTGAAGCAGCTCGCGGCCACGTTTGCGCAGCGCCAGGGGCCACGCGGCAGCGCGCGCCGGGCCGCGTTTGGAAGCACGCTCCGCGTGGCATGAAAGGACGAATGCGATGGAACTGACCAGTTCGCGTACGGTACCGGCGTCGATCGAGGCGACGTGGGCGGCTCTCAACGATCCGGAGACGCTCAAGGCCTGCATTCCCGGCTGCGAATCGATAGAGCGCGTCTCCGAGAGCGAATTTCGCGTGACGATGACCGCGCGTGTCGGGCCGGTGGCAGCGAAGTTCAGTGGCCGCATCGTGCTCTCCGACCTGGTCGCGCCCACCTCGTACCGGATGACCTTCGAGGGGCAGGGCGGCGCCGCGGGCTTTGCGCGCGGCGAGGCGCGGGTCGCCCTCGTGGCGGAGGGATCGAGCACGCATATCGACTACACGGCCTCGGCCCAGGTCGGTGGCAAGCTGGCGCAGATCGGTTCACGGCTGGTCGACGGCGCCGCCGCCAAGGTTGCCGAGGAATTCTTTGCCTGCTTCGTGCGGCGCGTCGGTGGCGAGCGGCCCGACGCCGCGACGCCCGTGGCGCCGCCGCAGGCGGCGGCCGCCGTGCCGCGGGCGATGTGGGTACGGCTGGGCCTCGCTCTACTGATCATCATTGCGCTTGTCGTCTACTGGATCATGCGCCCGGCGTAGAATGGTGCGGAACGATCGCCGCGCGCCGGCGGTCCCACTCCCTGCCCAATTGATTGGTATCGCATGGATAGCGTTGATCTCGAGGTGCTGCGCAAGAGCGCCGAGTGGCTTGCCGCAGGCAAGCGGGTTCTTCTCGTCACGGTGGTAAAGACCTGGGGCAGCTCGCCGCGCCCGCCGGGGGCGTTGCTCGCCGTGCGCGAGGACGGGCAGGTCGTCGGGTCGGTGTCTGGCGGCTGCATCGAGGACGACATCGTCGAACGTTCGCGCCGTGAGGGGGCCTATGTCACGCTGCCGCAGACGGTGACCTACGGCGTTTCCGCCGATGACGCACACAAGTACGGCCTGCCCCATGGGGGTACCATCCAGCTCGTGCTCGAGCCACTGACCGCGCAAAGCC
>Ga0074045_10002291_pt1 | contig 17789 bp, 13 predicted proteins | sample BogForMeECP23OM2_FD_94442 | JGI IMG/M metagenome (GOLD analysis project Ga0074045, IMG submission 94442) | Bog forest soil microbial communities from Calvert Island, British Columbia, Canada - Bog Forest MetaG ECP23OM2 | ecosystem: Environmental > Terrestrial > Soil > Wetlands ...
AGGTCGGGCGCGCCGGTGTCCATGACATAGCGCCAGGTGCCATCGGGCTGGCGCTTCCAAATCGTGAGGAAGAAGCCGGTTCGGATGCGTTCCTGGCCGCCGGGTTCCGGAGCCCGCCGCTCATAGCGCCCCCAGTTATATCCCAGGGTGCCGTCGTCGGAAACATCCGTGAACAGGGCGGACCAGGTCAGGGAGACGCCCGGCTGGTCGGGGCCCAAGCGCTCTTGCACGGCGGCCAGCCCGCGGACTCTCCGTGGATCCGTGTCGATGAAGGCGACGTCGGGCGCCGCGTAGTACTCGAATGCGGCGAGGAGGCCCTTCTCCTTGGCCAGGGCGCAGAAGGCGTCCTCCGTTTTGGCGAGTTCGACCTTGAGCGCCGCCGTGTCGATGGCCTTTGGCGCCGGATCGGCCCCGATCACGATCGTCACGAGGAGCAGGAACAAACTGGAAAGCAGCAGCGGGCGGTGATGCAACGATTTCATAGGGAGGTGCGGGACGACGGGTGGGCGGCGAGGAAGGCTTGGCAATCCTCCGGGGTGTCGAGATCGGTGGCGAGTTCCGGCAGATCGATGGTGGCGAGTTGATCCGCGTAATGCTCCAGGAGCGGCCTTGCCCCGCCGGGACCGCGTAATCCGGCAAGTTCATGGAAATGGCGCCGCGCGAACAGCACCGGCGGCCCCAGATGGCCGTCGTAGCGCGCCGCGACGATCGATTTTCCGCTGCGGAGGGCGGCATCCGCCAGGCGGGCAATGGCCGCCGGAGAAAACGCCGGTTGATCAACGACCACCAGGAGTCCGGCGTCGAGCGAAAGTGAAAAAGTGTCTAGTATTTGAATGCCCGCCCGGATCGACGAGGCCAGGCCCTCCTCCCAGGCGAGATTGTCAGCGACGAGCACGGGCAGGCGTGCAACCTCCGGCCGCACGGCATCCCGGTGCGCCCCGAGAACCACGACGGCCGGCCAGGCCTCCGAGGCGAGAACGGCGTCGACCGTGCGGCGCAGCAGCGTGCGACCGTCGAGCCGCAGCAGCTGTTTGGGCCCGCCCATCCGGGTCGAAGCGCCGGCTGCGAGAATTACCGCACCAAAATGAAACGCGGGCATATTCATTCCGCATGGATCGGGAGCGTGCGTTCGCGCAGGGGACGAGCATCGCGCCCCGCCAGCCCGGCCTGAATTTCGGCAAGAATGGAGAGCGCGATTTCTTCCGGGTTGTCGGCGCCCAAATCGAGCCCGACGGGCGAATGCAGGCGGGCGCGCATCTCCGGACTGATCGCGAGCCCGTCGGCCTGGAGGTCCGCGAGGATCTTCTCCGTGCGTTTCCTGGGACCGAGCAGCCCGAGATAGGCGAGGGGGCGCGGCAGCAGCGCCCGAAGGAGGGGCGCGTCGTGGTGATAGTGATGCGTCATGACAATCACCACGGAGTCAGCCTCAGGATTGATCCGGGCGACCGCCTCCTCTGGCCGGGCCACGACGGTGCTGTCTGCCTCCGGAAACCGTGCGGGCGTCGCGAACGCCGGACGGGCGTCAACGACGGCCACCTGCCAGCCGAGCTCTTTGGCGAAGCGCACGAGCGGCCGGGCGTCGTCTCCCGCTCCGAATATGACCAGTGGTGGAGGCGGGCGCACCGTCTGGCGAAACACGTTGAGACCAGGCTGAGGAGGAATGTCTTTTGCGAGACTCGTGCCCAGGCGAACGCCTTCAGGCCCCTGCCAGACGACGGCGAGCTCCGTGGTGACCCGCTCCCGAATGTTCCGGCGGAGAACGTCGACCCATTCTGGGCGCGGGGGGAGTTCTTCGATGAGCAAATGAACAACGCCGTGGCAGCCCAGGCCCACTCCCCACACGAGATCGTTTTCGGAAGTGGTGTCGTAGGTGACCACTTTTGCCCGGCCTGAGCCCTGTACACTCCCGGCCTGAGCAATAATGTCGTCCTCCAGGCAACCTCCGCTTATGGATCCGATCCGCCGACCTTCTGATGTGAGCAGCATTCTCGCTCCGGGACGCCGATAGGAGGAACCCTCCACGCCGACCAGGGTCACCAAGATAGCGCCTGCCGGCGCCGAAGCATCAAGCAGGGTCAAGATCTCCTGCAATTCCTTCACAATTAGTATATAGCTATGACCAGTCGGCGGCTGTGGCAATGCACGAATTTGAAAAACCAGGCGCTATGCCGCTAATAGGAATCCTAATCACCACTATTAGAAACGCATTTTGCATTATCACATAGAATTAACAAAACATTGCCACGTGGCGGGAAACCTGCTTGTCATTCCGGCAAGAGAACCTGCGGTGGTCTTCAGGCCACGGCCTCTTACCAACCAAAGCACAACTGATAGCATTATGAACCTAACTCCCGTAAGGAAGTTGCAGGCATTGCTTGCCCTCGTTCTTGGGGCGGGCCTGCCTTATTTCGCGGTCGGTCAGACCGCTCCGACAGCCTCGGCGACTCCGACAACCTCGACGACGGCGACGACAACGACGACGACCACGACGGCTGCTGCGCCCACGCCGGACCAGGAAGTGAAAATGGAGGAATTCGTCGTCACGGGCTCCTACATTCCGGCGGCGCTGGACGAGACCAAGGCCCTGCCGCTCCAGATCATCGATATTCAGGCGATCCAGGCTTCCGGAGTGAACACCAATGTCTTGGACGTGCTGCGGAAGACGATCCCCCAGATCCAGGGCGGCAATAATATCGGCCTGGAGAATGGCAACATCTCGGGCAACTCGACGAACGGCGGTTCGCAGATCGCCCTCCGCAATGTCTCCACTCTGGTTCTGATCGACGGAAAGCGCGTCGCCCCTGATGCCGTCGCTGCCAGCGGTGGCTATGAGTTCGTCGATCTCAACATCATCCCCCTTGCGGCCGTGGAGCGCATCGAGGTTCTGACCGATGGCGCCTCCGCCATTTACGGTTCGGATGCCGTTTCCGGCGTCATCAATATCATCCTCCGCAAGGATTACCAGGGTGCGGAGGTCGATACGCACTATACGGAAGCCCCGAACGCCACGGGCGGCTATTGGCGCGAACGCTCGGTGTCGGCCATGGTCGGTGCCGGGGATGCCAAGACCCATCTGGTGTTCTCGGCCGAATGGACCAAATCCGACCCGATTTGGGAGCGCGATGTGAGTTATGACAACCAGTTCTTCGGCACTTTGACTTATCCCGGAGTCGTCACTGGCGGCGGCCAATATTACAAGCTGGCTCCCGGATTGAATGCCCCTCCCCCGGTTGGTGAAGGTGGCCCAACGACCATGGCCAACCTGGTTGCCCAAGGGGTCTACAATGTGGTTTCAATCGACGATGTGATCGACGGCTTCAATCTTTCCACAAAGCCCACGATCCTGAATTCCTTTGACAAACGGATCGTGACGGTCGCCGCCACGCACGACATCACCGACCAGCTCGCGTTCAAGGCGGATTTCCTCTACGCGTACACGGATACGGGCTATCAATTGAATCCCCAGCCGGTCTCGGTTTCCAACGCGGCTCTCATTGCCGAGGGGGCTTATACTCCCCTTACCAATGACGGCGGTGACGGCGGTCCAAATATGACGATCCGCAATCGTTTCGTGAGCGGACCCAACCGCATCTACGAAAACCAGAGCAATTTTTATCGGGGGACGGCGACGTTTGAAGGCAAGGTCAACGACTACTTCAACTGGCAGGTTTACGCCAACTACAACATCTCCTACCAGACGGCGCTTGGCTTCAATCAGGTCCTCAATTCGGCTCTCTTGGCCGGCATTGCGGATGGAAACATCAACATGTTCGCCATTACGCAGAATCCGACAGATATGGCGGCGGCCGATATCTACGGCACATCGGTTGGCAATTATACGAGCGGGTTGTACACCTACAACGCACTCATCAACGGCAAAATCTGGGATCTGCCGGGCGGAGCTCTCCGGTATGCGGCGGGCGTCGAGTACCGCAAAGAATCGCTGATTGCGACAGCCGACTACGACAGCACCGTTCCTCCGGGCGGAACGTCGTCTCTGTGGAACAACGGCGTGTCCATCAGCCCGTTCAACGCCTCCCGCGACGCGAAGAGCGAGTTCGCGGAGCTGAAGGTTCCGCTTTTCAGCCCGCAAAATGGAATTCCCGGACTTCACCTCCTCTCGGTTGACGGCGCGTTCCGGCACGAAGAATACAGCGACGGCAATACGAGCACGGTTCCGAAGGTTTCTATCCGCTACCTGCCGTATAACGATGATATCGCGCTTCGTGCGACGTTCGCCAAGTCCTTCGCAGAACCGACGCTGTACGAACTGTACGGCCCGACCAACTCGGGGTTTACCAATTCGCCCCAAGGCCTGACGGCGTATAATTCGTCCGGGACCGCGATCGGGGCCTACCCCGATGTGCAAGGTCTGGAGATGAGCGGTTCAAATCCGGACCTCACGCCGCAGAAGGCCAAGAGCCAGACCTTCGGCATACTCTACTCGCCGAAATACGTGAAGGGGTTGGAAGTCTCGGTTGACTATGTCAGTATCAAGCAAACCGACCTGATCGCCGAGCCGGCAAGCGATCTCACCATGATGCAGTCGGTCGAGGAATACGGACCGGCCTCGCCGTTTGCGCAATACGTCACGCTGAACAACTTCCCTGGACAAGGCGGCACCCGGGTGACAGCCCCGGGGCAGCTCTCGCCGAACCCGGAAAATGTCTATGTGTTGGAGTCCAATGTTAATATCGCCTCGCAAAACCAGCATGGCTGGGACATTGGCCTAAAATATACGCTCCCCTGGCAGACCTACGGGCGCTTTGCCATCAATTCAGAATGGGCGATCCTGAAGCAGTTCTTCCTTAAGACTGGTCCGACCGATCCGGGCACCGACTACGCCGGATTGGACCAATATGGGACCCTGCCGAAGACCCGCTCCTACACGACCTTGGACTGGGACTACAAGGCCTACGGTGCGACACTGGGTTATACCCATATTAACGCCGTCGGCGATGGCTATGGCGACACGATCAACGCGTACAACACGTTCGACCTCCAATTCCGGTTGAACCTCGGCCTGTTGAACTCCCACCTCCATGGCTTAACCTTTGATGTTGGAGTGAACAACTTGAGCAACCAAATGCCGCCGCTCGATCGTAATAATTACTCCAGCCCGCCGTTTGATGCGAGTACGTACAGCTATTTTGGCCGCATGTACTACATGGACCTGAAGGTTAAATTCTGATCGGGTCCAGAATCGTTTGTTTCTCAACGCCCCTCCTAACCGGGGGGCGTTTTTTTGGCATCGTTATCTTGGCCTTGGACGCGGACAAGCGCCGCCGGGGTAGTGTCCGGGTAGTGTCCGTCAAGTTTCGCCGCAGGACCGCCGGAGGCTGCGGCACAACAGGGTCATTGCACGCGGACGTCAGCGACTCCCAGCCGCTTCCTGCTGTCCGGACTGAAGGTCAAACATCTCGAATCCTGATTCTTCGTCCAATCCACTTCCGGAAACTCCCGATCGGGCGCCGGTCGGCCCAGCAGACTCTTTTGCGCTGACGACCAGCCGGTGGGATGAAATCTCACCACGCCGTCGGTCAGCTCAACGCGGCTGAGGGCGACCTGCCCCACCCCCCGCACGGCAAGGCGGAGGGAAGGGAAGTTGCAAGCGTCCGCGAACGAAGATGGTTGGTTCGGGCAGCCGTGAGCGTCGGCGAGTGGGGCAAACCAGATCGGGAAAGCGGAAAACCGAGAAATCGCGGGACTTTCTTCCGGTTTCAGTCTTCCAGTTTTCAGCGTTTCAGCATTCTCTTCGCTGACACTCGCGGCTGCCGGAATCGGTACGCTGAACTCGCGGCGAATCCTGGTCCGCGGGCGCGCCGCAAAGGCCCGGAACTCGATGAGATGCGATTCGTAAAGCATCGTCCACGCGCCGTCGGGCTGGCATTGTTCCACGACGATCTTCTGCAGGGCAGGCGCAAAGTTGTGGAGGGTGAACTGGAGCTGCCAGGCGCCGCAAACCGGCGTGGCCTGCCAGACAATGGCGGGCCTCTTCTGCGCCTTCCGGAGCCACGCGAGCCACTCACTCAGGCGCTCTGTATCGCGGGCAAGCATGAGCTCGTTGGGCCCGCGCTGGCGCCGATCGCGAGAGCGATTCCACATCGCACGGGCGGCAGCGCGACCAGCCCGCAGAGCGGCGGCGAACTTCACAGCCTCGACAGGCAGACACTTGAGGAAGCCGCGAGCGCCAGCGAGTGACTGGGCCAGGACGAGCCGCCCACTGGCATTCGCAGCTGCCTGCCTCTCCGGACGGGTTATCCGCTCGCCGGCACTCGCGGCTGCAGAGTGAATCAGCATCCTCCGCAGCTGGAAGACGGAATTCGCATTGCGTCGCACAAAGACATCGCGTTGAGCGAGATAGACACGGAATGCCATGCTCGCGCGTAGCGCAGGCGGCGCGATCTTGCCGGAGCCTATTCGCAGGCTTTTGCAAAGCCGTCTGAGCGCGCGCTCTTCGCGTTCGTATCTCGCCAAACCGTCCCGCTCGGCGCAGATATCCCACCGGTCATTGATCTGCCAGCGATGGTAGCCGGCAAACGCATGTTCATCGCCAGCCAGCGCGATGCGGCTCAACCACTGCCATTCGGCCGGAATTGTAGGGCGGGGTCGCCGTACCCCGCCAATAAGCAAGATCTTCCCTTCGACTTGGCCGCAGTTGGCTTTGGCGGCATGCGGCGATGCCGCCCTACATATCTGCATCGCCCTTCCTCCAAACACCCGGGCCAATCCGCGGGCTAGCATCTCCCGCGGATCCTCGATTCCGGGCTCGAGCCACAGGCACGCGGCCGCGGCATCGACGGTGGTGGTGAGCTCGATGGCGAGCCGGTTCGCCTCCCACGAGGTGACCAGAAACCCGCCCGCACCTACCCGGCGGCAGCGCTTCCACCACGACAGGATGTTCGCCAGACGGTCGCCGAACACTGGCATCGGTTCGCAACGAAACGCGCCGTTCATCGGACAACCCCAGTACTCGATCCCGCGGGCTTGCAATGGCGCGGCCAGGTCCATCTCGGCAAAATTGCGAAGTTCGACGCGCGGATGACGGGCAAACGGGTAGTAGTACCAATCGTAGGCGACAAGGTCGCGCGGCAACAGCGGCATGGCAGCAGGCAGCAGCGCAAGCATGTCCGCCCACAGGCCCATCCGCAGCCCCATGCCCGTTGTTAGCTGATGCAATTGCTCTACGTGTCCCGCAAAATGCGCTGCGAGCCCGCGGCGGCCGACGTCTGCCTGGCAGCGCGGACATTGCCCGAGATGAAACGATTCGTCGAGGCCGACGTGCACCTTGCCGGCCGTGCAAAACGGCGCCAGGTCGCGCAGGAGTCTCCCGGCGATCTCCAGCGTGCGCGGATGCAGCGGACAGAGCTGCCCGCGGTCGAGCGGCCGTCCCGAGGGGTCACGCAGTTCGTTGAGGTCGCGCAGCTCCGGCACCTTGATGAGATACTGGGTGTGGCCGAGCAGATTGACGATCGGGACGACCTTGATCCCGACGCGCGAGGCGGCGGCCACCAGGCGGGCGAATTGCCGGCAGCTGTAGGCGTCGCGCCGGGCGACGCCCGGCAGGCTTGGGTATTCCACCGCGTCCTCGAGGTGAAGATAGAGCTCCTCATAGCCCCATTCCGCATAGCGCGGCAGCCATTGCAGCAGAAAGTCGAGGCGCTCCACCTGGCGCGCGAGGTCCCATTGAAAAGCCCGGATCGGCAAATGCTGCAAAGGCGGGGTTCGGCTCATGGATTCAACAGTCGTTGTTCGATCTGAAAAGATCCGGGGCAAAGTACACCGAATATCCAAACTCAGGGCTTAATCTTGAACCACAGAGACACCGAGGCACAAAGCAGAAGGGCAAGCTGACCGAAATCGAAGCGCGCTGATTTCGCGTGCTTGAATAGGTCACCGGCCAAAATCCTACGAATGCCGTCTCTAAGCATGGGCACATTGAAGTTGACGATTAGTCCAACTGAACGGCGTTCGAGCTTGAGGTAGGTCAGGAGCTGGGCGTGGTGCACCGGCAGCAATTCATTGACGGCTTTCAGTTCAAGGATCAACTCCCCTTCGACGAGAAAATCCAGCCGGTAGCCGCGCTCAGCTCTATCCCTTTGTAGAGCAGCGGCGTCTCGCGCTGCCGCTCGAAGGTCAAGCCGGCCTGGGCAAGCTCGTGCGCCAGCGTCTCTTCATAGGCTGTTTCCAGCAATCCAGGGCCAAGTTCTCGGTGTGCCTCCAGGCAAAGTCCGATGACCTTGTAGCTTAGCTCGTTCAGTTTCTTCCTCTGTGCCTCCGTGGTTCATAGGATTGGCAGCCGATCTTTGGCCGATATGATCATTGCGGCATGAGATCCCCATCGACCAATCCGGCCCCCGTCGATGCAACTGCCTAGTTTCCTCTTTTCTGCAGGAACTCTTTCAGCCACGCCTTCCCGCCGGCTTCATCCGAGAATGCTCCCTCCAGCTGCGCTTCGAAGGCGGCATCGAGGATCGGTTTGAACGCCGGGCCGGGTTGCCAGCCCAGTCCCACCAGATGCCGGCCCAGAATCAGCGGGTGCGGCGCGGTGTTCCGCACGGCCAGGGCGTGCGCTCTTTCACGCAAAGCCTTGATGCGGCTTTCCGTCTCATCCGAAACGAGCGGCGGACGACCAAGATGATCCGCCTGCATGACGACGCACAGCTCGTCAATGGTGGCCGGAGCAAGCCTGCGCGCCAGCCGGCGCACGGCGCTGTCGGTGAACTCCGCCTGGCCGCGATGATGGGCCAGATGGTGCGCCACCAGGGGCCGCACCCGGTCGATCAATTGGAGCGGCGCACCGATCCGCCCCAGAAAAGTCTCCGCGAGCGGCCCGCCGGCATCCTCATGCCCCGGGCTCATCCAGCGCAACGTGCCGCGGCGCTCGATCCGCGCCGTGGTGGATGGCTTGCCGAAATCATGGGCCAGCACCGCCAGCGTCAGGTACCGGCGCCTGACCGGATCGCTTTGTCGCCATTCCTGAAGGCGGGCGAGCGCATCGAGGCAGAGCTTGGTGTGGGCAAGAACATCGCCCTCCGGATGCCGTTCCGGTTCCTGCGGCACCCCGGCCAAGGCATTGATCTCCGGAAAATGCGCGAGCCAGCCGGTCTGTTCCAGAACCGTGATGCCTTTGGACGGCACGACGGATTTGACGGCCCATTTTTCCCATTCGCCCCAGATCCTTTCCACCGGCAGCTCATGAAATGTGCCGGCGATGCTGCGGCAGAGCTCCGCCGTTTCCGGCGCGAGCTCGAGATCGAATCTTGCCGCCAATTGCATGCCCCGCAGCACGCGCAAAGGATCCTCCACAAACGCCGCGCTGGTGTGGCGCAGGATTTTCGCCTGCAAGTCGGCCCGACCGTGGTGCGGATCGATGATCGTTGCGGTCACCGGATCGTAGGCGATGGCATTGATCGTAAAGTCGCGTCGCGCCGCCGCGTCGGCGTCGGACAGGGTTGGATCGGGTGCCACCGCAAACCCGCGGTGGCCGGCGCCGGTCTTGGATTCGCGGCGCGGCAGGCTGAAATCGTATTCGGCGCCGGCGAGGCGCAGCTTGACGACACCGAAACTGCGTCCAACCAGGTCGGCATCCCCGAACGGTGCGAGCGCGCGGACCAACGTTTCATAATCCGCCCCCGCCACCTCGATATCGAGATCCTTCGGCTCGAGCCCGAGCAGCCAGTCGCGCACTCCGCCGCCGACGAGCCGCGGCCGGCCGACGGCGCGCAGGGCGCGGCAGATGGCGAGCAGTTGATCAGGCAGCCGCATCGGGGTGTCTATCCAACGAGCCGGGGCCCCAGACAGCGTCTCGCTGGAAAGCTCCAGGTTCCAAAGCGCCAAAATAGTCCGCGCTGAAAGCGCACGCTGTCATTTGGGATTTGGAGGTTTGGCGTTTGGAGTTTCCAGGCAACTCGACTTATTTTCGTGGTCAAATCCCTTTTCGTGGTTCCGGGTTACTGATCGGATGGCGCGCATCGGTGTCCGTTATTTCGGGAGGTGCGCCAGCCATGGACCGCGATGAGAATCCAGCCGGCCAGCAGCAGGAGTCCGCCCAGAGGCGTGATCCAGACGAATCCGTGCGGCGCGCCCAAGGCCAAGCCGTAGAGCGATCCGGAAAACAGGACCGTTCCAGCAATCCAGCAGATTGCCGCGCCGCTGAGGCCGGCCGGCAGGCGGGCGGCCGCCGTAGAGGTCCGCCCGGCGAGCCCGAGCAGCCCCACGGCATGAATGAGGTGGTAAAGCACCGCCGTCTGCCAGAGCGCGGCGGTCTGCCGCTGCGTCAGGATGTCGTGCAAGGCATGGGGGCCGAAAGCGCCTAGCGCCACGCCGAGCAGGCCCGCCAGACCGGCGTAGAGGAGTAATCTGTTTGGTGACATGCTTTGAATTGGCGGTTGTTCGATGTGGCATGGGTATATTGGCCGTGTGCGATAACTTGTCGATGCTTGCAAAACTGATTGACGGTAGCGCAGGCTTCCAGCCTGCAACCGATGCAGCCAGGGATGGCTGCGCTACGTTCGGAAACACCGTCAATCGGGAGATGCGCCCCGCGAAACAACTTTCCATCTAAAGGGTTGACACGCTCCTGCGAAAACCTACCTATGGGACCCTTTCTGCACATGAAATCCTTTCTCGCCAAAAAGGGGGCGGTTAAGCCTCAGTGGCATCTGATCGATGCTGATGGGGTCGTCTTGGGCCGTCTCGCCGTCAAAGTCGCCAACCTGCTGAGGGGTCGTAACAAAGCCACCTTCACCCCGCAAACCGACACGGGGGACTTCGTCGTTGTCATCAATGCGGCCAAGGTTGCGCTGACTGGCAAGAAGGAGGAGCAGAATCGTTACATGACCTTCTCCGGCTACGTCGGCGGCGAGATTTACCGCACGGTTCCCCAGATGCGCGCGCGGAATCCCGAGTTCATCATCCTGCACGCAGTCAAAGGCATGCTGCCGAAGAACCGCCTCGCGGCAAAAATGCTGACGAAGCTGAAGGTATTTCCCGGCGCCACCCACACGCACGAGGCCCAGAACCCCATCAAGATCTCAATCTGATCCATTCATGAGCGCTGAAACCGCCGTCTTTTCCGCCACCGGCCGCCGCAAGTCGGCCACCGCCCGGGTCCGCATTGTTGAAGGCACCGGCAAGCTGATCGCCAACGGCCGCGAATTCGAGAACTACTTTAGCCACGAGAATTTTGCCAAGCAGGCCTACTCGCCCCTCCTCACCGTCGAGATGCGCGAGAAGTTCGACGTCACGGTCAACGTGAGCGGCGGCGGGATCAGCGGGCAGGCCGGCGCCGTGGCGCACGGCATCGCCCGGGCTCTCCAGAAGTTCAATCCCGAGCTTCGCGCCGCCCTGAAGAAGGCCGGGCATATCACACGCGATCCGCGCGAAAAGGAACGCAAGAAGGCCGGCCAGCCGGGCGCCCGCAAGCGCTTCCAGTTCTCGAAGCGCTAGGTTTTCGCTTCGGGCGGAAACCTATTGGCTTTGCTGCGCAAAGCTCAGATCTTGGAGACTTCGGGGTGGCGCGGGCCTCCAGCCTGCACAGGTTCGTCAATCTCGCCGAAATCTCTGCCTATGGCGGAGCATGAGTTTTGGCGGCGGAACCAAAACTTCTGGATTCTCGCTGGTTAATCCTCAATCCTTGGTGAAATGAAAGTCGGTGTCGTCGGTGCGTCCGGATATTCCGGCGAAACGCTGGTCAAGCTCCTCCTCCACCATTCCCAGGTGACGCTGGGTGCGGTGACGTCGCGCCAGCACGCGGGCCAGCCGCTGGCGCAGGTGATTCCCGCCCTGCGCGGAACCGACCGCGGTCTCCGGTTTGTTGACTCCGATGCCGCCGCCCTCGCCGCGGGCGACATTCCCTTGTTTTTCCTGGCGCTGCCGCACGGCGCCGCGGCGGCGTACGCCCGGACGTTGATTGCGGCGGGCAAGAAGGTCATCGATCTCAGCGCCGATTTCCGGATCGCCGACCTCGCCACCTACACCCGCTACTATGGCGAGCATCAGGCGCCGGAATTGCTGGCGCAGGCGCGCTTCGTCCTGCCGGAGCTCGCCCCCGCCGGCTGGAAGCAATTTCCGCTCATCGCGGCGCCGGGCTGCTATCCGACCAGCGTGCTTCTGCCCCTGGTGCCGCTCCTGCGGGCGGGCGTGGTTTCCCGCGAGCACATTGTGGCCAGTTCCTACAGCGGCGTCAGCGGCGCCGGCCGCAAATTGGATGAGATGTTTCTCTATGTCGAGCGGGCGGAGAGCACGAAGGCCTACGGGCTGACGAAGCATCGCCACCTGGCGGAGATCGAGGAACAACTCGGGCTCCAAACCGGGGCGACGACGATCATCCAGTTCAATCCGCACCTGGCCCCGATGCGGCGCGGGATTGCCACGACCATCACCGTTCCCGCCATGCCCGGCGCCAGCATCGACAGCCTCTACGCCGGGTGGCGCCAGGCCTACGAGGGCCGGCCCTTCGTCCAATTGCTTCCGAGTGGCGAGACCCCTGACACGGCTTGCGTCACCGGCACCAACCGCGCCGATTTGTCGGCCGTGCTGGATTCGCGCACGGGCAATTTCGTGATCACGGCGGCCATCGACAACCTGGTGAAGGGCGCCAGCGGCCAGGCGGTGCAGATCATGAACCTCTGGTTCGGCTTTCCGGAAACTGCGGGCTTGGTCTGATGAGTTTTCAGGTCCGGGGCGCGGGCGCCGCGCCCCGGACCTGAAAACTCTTGCACTCGCGCGCGATTCAAACTGGGTTCATCCGGAAGATACCGCGAGCGGGGCCGGCCTTGCGCCGATTGTTTCCTCCGCTCCGACCTTTACCAGCAACCGACCGAGATCATGATCGAATTCACCAATAATATCCTCTTCGTGGGCTATGGCGCCGTGGCCGAGTGCACGCTCCCAATCATCTTCAAGCACATCAAAGTGCCGGCCAAGAACGTCACGGTCATGGATTTCGAGAACCGGGCCGAGAAGCTCCGGAAGTGGACGGCGAAGGGCGTGAATTTCGTCCAGGACCGCGTCACCCGCGAGAACCTGGGTTCGCTGCTGGGCAAGTACGTTGCCACGGGCGACATCATTATCGACCTCGCCTGGAACATCGATGCGCTTGAGATTCTCCAGTGGTGCCACGACCGCGGCGTCCGCTACATCAACACGTCCACCGAGCTGTGGGATCCCTACCAGGGCCTGCCGGACAACAAACCAACCACCAAGACCCTCTACTGGCGCCAGATGAACCTGCGCCGCCTGCTCGCGAAGTGGAAGGTCAAGGGCCCGACGGCCGTGATTGAACATGGCGCCAACCCCGGCCTCATCTCGCATTTCACCAAGCAGGGTCTGATCGACATCGGCCAAAGTCTGCTCGCCGACAAAAAACTCAAGGGCCGGAAGGCCGAGGAGGTCGCGCAGCTTATCGTAGACCGCCGGTTCAACGTTCTGGCGCAACAGGTCGGAGTGAAGGTCATCCATTGCAGCGAACGCGACACCCAGATTTCCGATGTGCCGAAGCAGGTCGGCGAATTCGTCAACACGTGGAGCATCGAGGGATTCCGCGAGGAGGGCACCACCACCGCCGAGATGGGGTGGGGCACGCATGAGAAGGAGCTGCCGGCTTTTGCCTATCAGCATAAGGAAGGCCCGAAGAACCAGATTTGCCTCGCTCGCATGGGCATCAACACCTGGGTCCGTTCCTGGGTGCCCGACTACACCATCCACGGCATGGTCGTCCGCCACGGCGAGTCGTTTTCGATCTCCGACAAGCTGACGGTCTGGGAGAACGGCGAGGCCGTCTACCGTCCGACGATGCACTACGCCTACTGCCCCTGCGACAACGCGATCATCTCGCTGCAGGAGCTGCGCGGTTACGACTACCAGCTGCAGGTGAACCAGCGCATCATGAACGATGAGATCACCAGCGGCTCCGACATCCTCGGCGCGCTGCTGATGGGCCATGCCTATAATTCGTGGTGGATCGGCAGCGACCTGAGCATTGGGGAATCCCGGCGCCTGGTCCCGCACCAGAATGCCACGACGATGCAGGTCGCCATCTCCGTTGTTGCCGCGACGATGTGGATGATTGAGAATCCCGCGTCCGGCGTCGTCGTTCCCGACGACCTGCCGCACGACTACGTCCTCGACATTTCGAAGCCCTACCTGGGCCGGTGGATCTCCCAGTCTTCCGATTGGACGCCACTGCGCGACTACCAGAATACGTTTGCCGGTTACAACCGGCCCGACCTCGACCTCAAGGATCCGTGGCAGTTCAAGAACTTCCTGATCAAGGACGGACGCTGAGGACATCTCTATTCAGTGAATTCAACCTCAATTGTAGATACGGAAGCCACCAGGTGATCGGTGGAGGAAGCCTGCTTGCCCGTTCGACAAGCTCAGGGCCCCGAGCCTGTCGAGGGGCAGGCGATTCTCACCTTTGAATCGCGAGCAAGCTCGCCTCCTACAATCTGCTCGGATACGGCATAAGGACACCCATGATTTCACCGACCCGGCTGCAGAAGCTTGCGAAGGAACACGGCACGCCCCTGTTCGTGATCGATCACGACGCGCTCCGGAAGAACTACCGGCAATTCCGGCGCTACCTGCCGCGCATCCAGGTCTATTATGCGGTGAAGGCCAACCCGGATCCAGCCATTGTCCGCACGTTGTATCGGGAAGGATCGAGCTTCGACGTCGCCTCGATGCCCGAGTTCATGATTGTTCACGAGAACATCAAGGACCTCCCGGCCAAGGAGCGGCAGGACTGGATCTGGGACAAGATCATCTACGCCAATCCGACCAAGGCCACCGAGACCCTGGAGCAGCTCAATCAGTACAAGCCGCTGGTCACGTTCGACAACCTGGAGGAGATTCGGAAGATCAAGCGGCACGCGCCCAACGCGGGACTGGCGCTGCGCCTCAAGGTGCCGAACACCGGCGCCATGGTCGAGCTGTCCTCGAAGTTCGGCGCCTCGCCGGGCGAGGCCGTTGATCTGATCCTGGCCGCCGACAAAGCCGGCCTGGTTGTCGAGGGCATCAGCTTCCATGTCGGCAGCCAGACGACCAACTTCGAGAACTACGTGCAGGCGCTGAGCCTGACCGCGTCGGTCTTCAAGGAGGCGCAGGACCGGGGCTACACCAAGATGAACCTGGTCGACATCGGCGGCGGGTTCCCGGCACCGTACGATTCCAGCGTCCGGCCGTTGCGCGAACTGGCCAAGGTGATCAACACCGAGCTCGACCGCCTCTTCCCGAAGAACATCCAGATTCTCGCCGAACCCGGCCGCTTCATGGTGGCGGCCGCCGGCCTGGCGGTCTCGAAGGTCATCGGCAAGGCGGTCCGCGACGGCAAGACCTGCTACTACATCAACGACGGCGTCTACCACACTTATTCCGGCATCATTTTCGATCACTGCAAGTATCCGGTTAAAGCGTTTAAAAAGGGGCCGACGAGCCTATGTTCCGTGTTTGGACCGACTTGCGACGCGCTCGATGTGGTTTCGATGGCGGAGAACCTGCCCGAGCTCGAGCGCGACGACTTTGTCTACAGCGAGAACATCGGCGCCTACAGCCACGCCTCCTCGACCTACTTCAACGGCTTCCCGCCTGCGACGGTGGTGCACGTGAACCAGGTTTCGGCTGCGCCGAACCCTTGATTTCTCGCTGCGCGGAAAATGACCAGAAGAGTCTTGGCAGAGCGAGATCCCGCCGTCTCCGCGAATGGAGGAGCCTGCTCGCAGGCGATCCGGATTTTTTGCCGATGTAGGGCCGCCGCTTGCCGACGGGCTTCAGGCATGTTGTAAACTCATTGCTCGCGCCGCGGCCGCGGCCCTCTCATCGAAGCGATTTCGCGGTTCGCGCCAAAGGACTATCCGATCAAATACCGGCAGATCATCACGGGAGATTCAGCGCTGCGCAATCACCGGCCTATCGTACACTCTTTGAAGGGAATGTACGCATTCAGCTCGCTGCCGCCGCGCACGCCGTGGTGGTGCGTCTGGCGACGCCAGATTTGTCAGCCAGGTAGCTGATGGCGTGGGCCGTGCTGCAACCAAAAGTGGCGCCGGTCTGCGAACCGCGATTTCGCCAGTCGGAGACCGACGCCACATGATCTTCCGACCGAGCGAAGACGGAGCAAATTGTCGCGTCTCCATGCAACACCCGAAATGCCGCAGGGACCGGTCTATTTCCCTTGAGCAATCCCGCGGCCGGTGGCGGCCCAAAAGATGCCGCCATAGAGATGGTCGAGAAAGGTCTTGTCCCGGTATAGCTCGGGCATGTGACCCAGGGCCGTCACGAAACTGCGGCCGCCCTCGAACACGTGGTACCAGGCAACCGGATGAAACGCTCCCATGCCCTCGGCGTGCTGGCCCGCCCAGATCCGGGTAGGATCGTAGGTGGTCTCGTCGACGGTCATGACGACATGGAGATCGGGAGCCAGCGGGGCGTCGAATTCGTACCATTCGTCGGTCCAGATCCAACGGTCAGGCAGGGACATCGTCGCGGGGAAATTCCGATCGATGACCTGCAGCACGGCCGTCTGGACGTAGGGATGGATGCGAAACGAGCGTCCGACCAGCTGCTCGTACCAGGGCCATTCGCGCTTCGTGGCGATTCCCATGTGCACCCCCACGAAGCCGCCGCCGGCATGAATGTAGTCCTTAAAACGTTGCCGCTGCGTCTCGTTCAGCGCCTCGCTGGGCGTGTTCAGGAAGACGATGGCCGCGAATTTTTTCAGGTCGCCATCAAGCACCGCTGCATCGGTCGACCAGGTCAGACCGAACTGGTGATGCAGGGCCATTTGCTGGAATGATTCCTTCGCAACGGGGATGCAATCGCGGTGCCATTTCTCGGGGACGGCGACCACGAGCACCTCGAACTGGGTTTGGCCGCGGGCCGGCCGGGCCAGCAAGGTGGAGGCGGCGACGAGGGAGAAGAGCAATGATTTCATGGGCAGGAGAATAATGGAGGTTCTTTTTTCCCCGACGACCACGCCGGGTGAATCCGTGATCCCACGGCATGAGGAGCTCAGGCCTTCTGTTTTCGCAGCACTACCCAGACGCCAACGGCGATCAACCCGCCGCCGCCCGTGTAATAGACGATGTAATGCGGATGGCGGATGCGGCCGTCAAATGCGTTCGCGATGTCCTTGCCGGTTCTTTCGGCGATGCCCTCGATTGAGCCGGCACGCCGGTGCCCGCAGTAGATCAAATAGGCGCCCGCGATGATAAGAAGAGCAGCGATGACGTACTTCATGCTGCCAGCATCCCCCAGGCGGGCTCCGCGGCCAGCCGAATCTCGCACCACGGGATTGCCTCCGGAATGCATGACGTTTCTCCCCTCCCGCTGATCCGACCGCCAGCATCGTGGTTCCTTGGCTCAGGGATCGTTTCCCAGGCCGCGGGACCTCTGAAAGGCCGGAAGCGGAATTCCGCGAGGCCGAGGAACGAAGTTCCATTTTCAATATACTCTTTACCAAAGTTTAGCGCTTTCCGCTATTGAATAACGGCGAGATATGGCGATCTTCATAACCGCAAGAAACAGTCCGCGTGTGCTTCATGGGCCAAGGGCTGAATTCTATGTGGTTGTGGTTTTGGGGTAATGCGACGCCGCCGTGCCGCCCTCTTGCGGCCGGCGGCGCTCTTCTTTTCAGCCCTGAATCCAAGCTCGTAAGCAGCCTGTCGGGCTTCGAGCCCTTCGGGCTGCTAAAAGCAAAACCGCCCCATTATTGAGCATTCAGTATAGAACGGATACCGTTTTCAGAGCGAAAATCCGCATCCATTCCTTTGTGAAAGATCAATAAT
>Ga0074045_10002292_pt1 | contig 17774 bp, 19 predicted proteins | sample BogForMeECP23OM2_FD_94442 | JGI IMG/M metagenome (GOLD analysis project Ga0074045, IMG submission 94442) | Bog forest soil microbial communities from Calvert Island, British Columbia, Canada - Bog Forest MetaG ECP23OM2 | ecosystem: Environmental > Terrestrial > Soil > Wetlands ...
CTCTCGCTCCGCTGCCCATACTTGAACCGTTTCTTCCAGGCGGTTATACCGAAAGCAGACTGATTCTTGTCCTTTCTGGGTCAAAAACTGGACAACAATCAAAAAATCGCTCAATTTAGGTTTAATAAAGAACCTCGGGGACCTCGATCTCTATCGAAGGATACTGGACCTTCAAGGTGAAATCATCGATCTGACGGGAGCGAAACGGTCGCTTGACGAAGAGAATCACGAACTGAAAAAGCAACTCGAGTTCAGCAAAAAGATGCAGTTCAACGAGCCATTTTGGTACACCGAAGGAGACCATGTACCGTATTGCCCTTCATGCTGGGAGTCAAAGAAATTGGCTATCCATCTTCAGTACGAAGGGCGCATGTCTGGGGGGCACAGATACGATTGTCCGCACTGCAATCATACCTACTGTTCGGACCTTACCCCGAGTCATCCACGCAGATGACCTCGGGTGACTGCCCCAATGGAGATACAGTAATGCAATCAATTCAGCTGACAAATTTGGACGTTGATGGCTTGCGAACGCGGCTCAGGAAGATGTCCGACGAAGAGCTGCGCCAATTCGGGAAGGCGGCGCGATACATGGTTTTCCCGAAGGCAAACATGGGCCAACCACCACGGGAAGCGTTTGTTGTCCAATTAGCGGAGGCTCGCGCAGAATGGTTAAGAAGGCATCCAAAGAGCCCCACGACCTAGAGTTCAAGGTCGGCGACCGCGTCAAGGTCAACATGCACCGTGGCCGAATTGTCGAGGCAGAGGTCAAGGCCGTGGTTGAGAACACGCACGGCGTCCGATTGCAGGTTTCGTTTGGAAACGAGACCGCGCTGATCTATTTGTGGCAGGTAGTTGAGAGGATTCGTTCTTGATAGGCACGAACCCATGACCGAGATCAAGGATTGCCTGCCGGAGAACGCCAGGAGACACTTCATTGATCGGCGTAACATCCGCCTCGAAGATGAGACGGGGAAATATCACGCTCGGTTGAGAGGACTTCGAGCATATCTTGCGGCCAAAAATCAGCCCCGCTCGGGTTGGCAAGAGATGGAGGAGTGGAAGTATATGGAGGGGCTGTCGGACAGCCTTGCAACTGGGTATCTTGAGGACGCATTTGAAACCTGCCGATTGTATGACATTCCACTCACGCGGTCGATCTGCAATTGTCTCATCACGGCAACCGAGGAACTGCTCGATGCCCAGTACAGGCACGCACTCCAGGCGCAGGCGCAAGGCGCGGACGTTAAAATCCCAGTTTCCGTGCGCCAGGAAGGCGGTTTGCGAAGTAGAAGAATCATGCCGCGGATCAGGGTGATGGTCGAAACCGCACGAGTAGCGGACGAAAAAAGGAGGGTTGCAATGGCCGAAGAAAAAGAGAAGGCCGGCAGTATATACACCCAAAACATCACGCAACTCGGTGGCGTGATGAACGCATCACAGACGGGAAACGTGTCGGCCCAGCAACTCACGGTCGGGCAGATAGATGACCTGCGCCCAGCATTGGCCGAGATGCGGGCTTTTTTCAAGAAGCAGGAAGAGTCCGTGGATGCAGACGAATATGTAGGCCTGCTAGCGAGCGCCGAGAAAGCCGCGGGCGAAAAGGACGAGAGCAAAATGCTGGGCTACCTGAAGCAAATTCCCGGCAAGGCGTGGGAAATCGAAAAGGTAGTAATTCCGCAAGTTCTGCTGAATTACCTGAAACTTCACGGCATGGCGTAGTTGTGGATCTCGTTAAGGACGTGTCCCTGGCGAATTGTTATTTCGGGTAACCACAGCGCATGTAACATTGCGTTACGTTCTAAACGCCCGGCTGATGCGCCCCTATGTTCATCCTCTCAATGTCGCTGATCTCAAAGGCATTCGCGCCGGATGGCATTTTCGGTAGGGACTGGCGCTGAAAGCAATTCCCGAGCATACGCACTCATTGCGGACCACAGGCGTATGAGGCCCGAGGCCGGCCGCGCGAGTTCAGTCGCCTGACGCCTGTCGACTGCCGTTTGGACCTGTGGCCTGCCGTTTAGAGGCGATCTTTCCAGTAGCCAGGTCTGCGGTGGGTATGGGCGACGGCGAGCACTTGCACGACGGAAGGAAGTTCGCGATAGATCAAAGCAAACGGAAAACGATGGAGGAGAAATCTGCGAGTACCAGCGCGATCGCGTGCCCAACGATGGGGTGCGCCTGAAATGAGCTCGACGGCTCTCGTCAATTCCTCGGCAAATTCCGCTGCGGCTTGCGGGCTGCGCGCAAGATACCAGTCCAAGGCATCATCGTACTCCGTATCGGCCTGTTCGTGGAAGCGAACCGGCTTAGCGGCCATGCGTCAGTTTGGCCGAAGCGCGCAGGCGGACTTCTTCCCAAGGTATGGTCTTTGCTTTCCCGGAATCGAGGTCGGCAATGCGGCGGGCGATTTCTTCATTCCACGCAGCTTCGATAACTGCGGGATCCTCGCGCGGCTCATCGAGGCTTTCAAGGAGCGAGTCCACCAGTTGCGCCCGCTCTTCGGCAGAGAGCGTAAGCGCCTTCTTCAGCAGCTCTGTGGCTTCCTGCGTCATGCCGCTAGTATAAGGCAGTCGGTGCTCCTTCGTCTTTAGAACTTCTTACGACTCGTCACGAGTGCTTGTCGCGTGTGTTGCCATCTGTACCTTCAGAGCTCCTGACATGGTTGGTCGGGAACCTGTCCGCTTTTTGCTTCGAGACAGAGGGGTACGACCAGATACTGCATTTTAAGCCGGGTGCCCGGGAACATCGTGTTTGTTTTGTTGAGTGCCTCACAGAGTGATTCGAGGACGCGCGACCGATGTGGCGAACTGAGCGGGGCTAGCCTTATACGAAGTTGGTCGTCGGTAGGCTCGATGTCCGCTGTATCCTGCAGCGCCGTCTGAATGAAAGTACGCCCTTCATCTTCAACGCGGGTGTAGTGGGGGCGAATCAGCTCAACCAGATCGCTTTCCGTCTGGTACGCAACCATTTTCAAAACGTTGGTCAGATGTTTGCGTTCGGTAGAAAGTTTCACCATCTCATGGCTGTCTACCCGAAAAACCTCGTAGCCTTTGATTTCTAACAATTTAGAAAAGTTGTGATGCCTGCCCGCCTCCGGCTATCTTGGGGCATGAAATCATTGAAACTCTTCCTTCTGCCGGTGCCCGATTCCCTCGAATTCGGCTGGCAGGTCATCCGTTATGCCCTAATCTTTGTCTCAGCCTTCTTCCGACAACGAGCCTCATTGGGATGTGAGATAGTGGCCATTCGAAGTCAGCTCACCTTCTACGAAGAAAGTATCCGCCAGAAGAGACAACCCCGCCCTCGGTTTAACCCGGCGTTTCGCCTCTTGTGGGTGTTGCTGTCAAGCGTGTGGACCGGATGGAAGACTGCGGCCGATCTGATGAAACCCAAGACGGTGCTCAAGTGGCATGAGCATGCCTTTCTCAAATGGTGGCGCTGGAAATCTCGACGCAAAGGAGGCCGTCCAACCATCAGCCAGGAAATGCGAGCATTGATCCGACGTTTGAGTCGCGAGAATGTCCTGTGGAGCGCCGAAACAATCCATGGACACTTGGTGCTACTCGGTTTCGATCCACCCTGCCCGGACACCATCAGGAAGTATATGGTCAAGCCTAAGGGAGGAACGGACAAGTCCCAAACCTGGTTGACCTTCCTGCGCAATCACCTGCCAGTGTCCTGGGCAATGGACTTCTTCACTGTTCCTACTCTTCGCTTACAAACCCTCTATATCTTTGTGATTTTGAATCATTCCCGTCGCCAGGTCGTGCACTTTGCTGTGACGGCGCATCCGACGATGCCCTGGGTGATCCAGCAACTGCGGGAAGCGATGCCTTTTGGTCAACAACCCACCTATCTGTTCCGTGACAACGACAGAATCTACGGAGACGAGGTGGGCCGTTTTCTAGCGGGAACTGGGATAGCAGAAGTCAAAACGGCCCACCGGTGCCCCTGGCAAAATCCATTTGTGGAAAGGTATGGAGGCACCCTACGGCGAGAGCTGTTGGATCACGTGATTGTCCTTAATGAAGAACACCTGAAACGCTTGCTAAAGGAATTCATTGAAGAGTATTACCATCTCGCTCGGCCGCATCAAGGATTGAACGGGGAGACCCCTGTTCTTAGCGCCAAACCTGAACCTGCAGCCGAGGTGAGCCGCTTGGTTTCGACTCCCGTGGTCGGCGGTTTACATCACCGCTACATGCGAGTGGCCGCCTAATCTCCTACTCCATCAAACGAACAGAAATAAAATGAAGACAACTCAGCGGGATCATCACTGGAATCAACGGCAAAAGCGTCTGCGTCCTCTGGAGGCCGACTCGCCTGATTAAGACACACCTTTTGACGCAAGGCTCGCGGGCCTACTCGCTGAACGGTCGCCCCAAAATCAGCCTCTCTGAGGTTTTTCGGGTGGACAGGAAGCTCTTAATGACGTGAAGGGGATATCAACCGCCATGTTCACTTTCGGCGGTAGGAGAAGATGTAGCCGGTCATGACCGGAGGCCCGGTCATCGGGGTCCGCGTCGTCAATGTCAGTTCCAATCCGTTTTCGATGCGGTCCGCGAGCTGGTCCGAGGAGAGCAGAAAGCCCCCTGACTTGAGCATGCTGGCCACATTCGCGCGCGCCAGAGACTGCTCAAAGGCGCCATAGTAGATGAAGATGTTCGTACCAATAATGAGGTCGAAACGCTCTTCCGGAGCCAGTTGCAACCGCTGGTAGACGATGTTCAGATCAAACGGCTTGATGAGGCCGACGATCGCAGGCAGCACTTTAACTGCGCGTATCTCGATTCCCTCGGCTCGTTCGGGCCCTGTGACAGGCTGCATTGGCTCCCCGATAGTCGAGCCGAGATTCTTCCAATACGGAACAAACTGGGCGAGAAACTCCTCCGTCCAGCCTCCTCCGGAGTTCCAGGGCAATTGCAGCACGTATGGCTTTCCGGCAGCGGCGGTTTTTAGGGCCCGTTCAATGTGCGTGTTCACGTCCGTGCTGATATCCAGAGTGACCATCTCCACCGTGGTGGGGTCCGCGAGTTTCAGGCGGAAGAGGCTATCCAGCACCGCAAACGGCTGGATCGTCTGCGGCGGATAAAAGTCGTAGCCCTCCATTTTGTTAACGAAGTCGAGCCCGGGGCCGACAACGGCAACCCTCCGCACGCTGCCGGGCTTCAGCAGGCCTTTTTCCATCATCGCGCGCAGGTGGACATCGAGGTCGTAGTCGGGCCAGAGATTGGTATCCAACGAAAGACCGCGCTCCTTGAAAGCTTGCCAGCGATTCTTTTTGGCCTCTTCGGAATGCGCCTGGATGAAATCGTCTCGTAGACGGGCAAGATTCCCGAGCAGGTACTTCTTGACCCTCGCGCGATCGGCGGGCGTCTGGAACGAGTAGCCTTTCTTTTCCAGAAACGTCCGCATCTCCCGGAATCCCTCCGCGGATTTGGGCGATGCGAGAGCGCGCACCAGGTCGTTGGCACGGTTATTTGCGAAGGAGTCCACCAAGGAACTCCGCCCATACCGGGGCAGGTAGGAATCGTCGATCCGGTACTCGTGCGTGTAGGTCACGCCAAAACGGAGCAGATTGCTCAGCGTGTCCTCTTGGCCGCGCTCCAGCCGGAGACGAACTTCGTCATCGCTCTGGCGGATCCACTTCGCCCATTCGGCCTCATCCAGAGACGCGGCGCTCTGCAGTTTCGCCGGGAGCGCATCTTTGTAGGCGGAAACGCTGGACTGCGCTTCGTTCAGAGATATGAATGCGGACTTTGGTGGGGGCTGGCTCCAACCCGAAAGAAGGACGAGCAGCAGAAAACAAAAAACAGATCTCATCTTCATGAGCAGGATCTTTGCCGGAATTTCCGTTTTGACCTCTCGGTCCGACCAACAATTTATACGTGACGGGCTCAGTTTGCAACGCTTCAGCAAGGTTCTTTACTGCATCGCGTTCTCGCCGGTTACGAGAAAATCCCAAGGTAAAAACTGGCGCTTCTCGATCATTTCTCAGAGAGTTTAGCGTCTCTGGTCTTGCTGGGCACTGAATTCCGCTTCGGTTTGCGGCTCTCCTCTCGAAAACACGATTCGCCATATTCCTAAGTTTCCGACTAACGCGCGAAAGTGATCCACATGCCCGGTAAACGCTGCCAGCTCAACCGGTTCCCGCTTTTCGGCTCGGTCGGTCTGCGCAATTTTCGAAAGGTGACTTTCGGCGATACGAATCTTGTGATCGCCGTTCTTCTGCTTCTGCTGTTTTTTCGCGCTAGCGGAGCTCATCATCGGCATTCTTCCAAGAGCGCTGTGTGCCGACCCATAGCACCAGTGGGGAAGCCAGCATGTTCACAAAGGTGCGTACAAAATCGTAAAGGGTTTCTGGCGTCGCGAATATGAAAAAGAAGCCCAGGCTTATCCGCTTCTCCCTCACATTCGTATGGTGTGAGTTCCTGAGGGGACACGGCTTTCTTGGGCACGTTGGTCGTTCTTCAGGAGACCTTGTTCTGATTATTTCTTGCGGATCATATTTGGAGCCGCAAGGCCGCCATGCGCATGATTGTGGCAAGTCAAGGTGCAGGAGTTGGTGGCTCGATTGTAGGAGATGGGCTGCGTACCGTTGGGCGCGACGACTTTAATATCAAAGTTTACGAGGCGCTGCCCGGAAATCACGGCGCTGACACCGCCCATTCCGTGCGCGGTGTGGCACGTCGAACAACTGAAGCCGTCGTTGATGTGGCGTGCGTGGTCAGTGAAGCTGGTGTTGGAGATGATCTGCGACAAATTATGGCACTTCCCGCAAAGGGCATATGGCCCGTTGACGGTTAGGTCCGGATTCGGGAAGAGATTCAAAATCAACTGGCCTGGCAGAGTAGCTTGTGAAAATTCGTATCGCCGTTCCAGGATGTGCGTAAATTTCGAGCCGTGCGGGCCGTTCGGTCCGGTCCCGCCAAACTCCCGGTTGTCGTCGCTGTTGTGGCAATCCGTGCAGAGGATCTGTATGCCCATGGTCCGGCCAGGAGTGACCCCATCGAGGTTCAGCATGTTCGGCAGCAAACTTGGCTGCGGCAACGGACTCATGCGCGCGTGCATCACTGGATGGCCCGAACTCGACGTCAGCGCGAATTGCGGTATGACATTTAGCGGATCACCAGCCGACACTGCCCACACAGGCAAGTATCCCAGAGTGGCAGGCATAGTGGTCTTTCCGGTGCTGCTCCCATGGCATCTCAGGCAGTTGTCATACTGGTTTACGGCCGGATTCAACACCGTTATCCCATCCGTGGCACTGATGCCTTCCACGCCGTTCTGCGACGCCCGGAGCGCTGGGGGCAGGAGAAACGAGGCCACCTGCGCAGCCGAATGGGGATTGTGGCAATCCACGCATGTCGCATGGCGATTCTGATTCAGCAAAATACTCTCTGCTGCGTCATGCGTACCCCCCGCTGTCGAGAAAGGATGCCCGGGCTTGGAAAACTCAGCAAACACATTGGGAGCCGCGGGTGAGATGTTGCTGCCTCCGCTGTGACAATTTACGCAGGCGTTTTCGTTTTTGCCGCGTAGCAGGCGCGCCGCGCCGGGCGCGTTGTGTTCCATATGGCATGAGGCGCAGGCATTCTGTGCGACGGTCGCGTATCCGCCCAAATTCAACGTCGGTTGATTTGCGGTTTTATTACCTACTGTGGCGTGAACGCTAGTTTTCCATCCCGCTAGATAATTCGTCTGGTTATTTACCGTTCGATTTACCGATGAGTGGCACGCCAGGCACAATTGTCCGGAGGATCCATCCAGCACGAGAAAATTGCCAACCACTTTGTCATTCGACTCCACGTGCGCGTCATGGCAGGTCGTACACTCGATGTTTCCCTTGATCAGTTTGACCGCCCCGGTCGGATCTGCAGTCGTGCCCGAGTTGTACAGCGAAGGAACCAGATCCGGAGAATCTTTGAGAGGCAGCGCGAGGCTGAAGGGATGCGAACTGGAGAGGTTGGTTCCAAAATTGTCGGCCGCCGTCATACTTCCGCTCATGGGGAATTTTCCGTAAGCAACGGTCTGGCCGGGAGCAATGCTGCCGTCGTGGCAACTCAGGCAGAGATTACTGTCCGTCCCCAGCACCGGCTGCGCAACACCCGTCTCGGTGTCCGTGGTGCTTGTATAGGTCGTATAGGTTTGCGTCGTCAGCGTTTGATTCCACAGAGGCGCGGTTGCTCCGAGTCCGGAATGGGGTGCGTGGCAATAGAGGCAGGGAGCGCTCAATCCCCCCTTCACTAGCGAAGTGCCGGCAGGACCCAGATTGTGCTTCCCCAGCACATCACCGCCGAACTGTTGGGCATGCGCCACAGCGCCGGCCAGAAAGAGAAATGCGATGAGCCAGGGTCGCTTCACTAGAGTCCACCCGCTGCCTGCTTCCCCTGAGCGTAGTAACGGAACATCTCAACTCGGTGATTGTAGGAATCCACCACATACACGAGGTCGGCTCGGTCAATGAACAGACCTGTCGGCAACTGAAAATCGCCGAAGCCCGTGCCTCTTTTTCCGAAGTAGTACAGCAACTGTCCTTGTTTGTTAAACACCTGCACAATCCCGGACAATCCCTCGGCAGTGTAGAGATGCCCCTCGGAGTCAATACCCAGACCCTTTGGCCGGAACATTTCTCCCTGGCCCTCGCCCAGTTGCCCAATGGCGTACTGGAACGCTCCGGAGCGGTCGAGAACCTGCACACGGAAATTCATGGCATCCAGGACAACCAGGTTGGAACCGTCCAGTCGTAGATCCGTGGGAAAGTTGAACTCAACGTCTCCCGAACCGCTCTTGCCTATCTTTTGCAGGACGTTCCCTTGCAGGTCCATTACGAAAATCTGGTCGCGCCAAGTATCCGTCACGTAGATGCGCTGAGCCACGGAATCCACGGCGATGCCGGTGGGGTGTTTAAAATAGCCTTCCCCGTGCTTTAAACTGCCGATGACCCGGCTGAACTTGCCGTCGGGCTCAAATACAAAAATTTTTCCAAGCTCCGAATCCGTAACATAAATTTTATCCTCGGCATCCACGGCCACGCATTGTGGCGTGGTCATGGCCTCCTTGGTCTTGTCCTTCCGAGAGATGAATTTGTACTTCTGCTCATTCAAGTCAAAGATGTGCACACCAGCGGCGCCGGGGTCGGTCACAATAATGCGTCCACGTGAATCCGCCACCACGCTGAAGGGGCGGACCATCGAGTGAACCTCGGGCGCACCGATCACAACGTTCAACATCTTCTTGAAGAGTCCATGCTTTGGATGGATGTCCTTTTCGTTACTGAAGCTGCCTTCGAACACGAGCTTCCGCCCGCCATCCAGCAGCAGGACCGGAACGGTCACGGTGTGGGCCTTGGAATCCCGGGGCGGGGGCAAAGCGGGCAGCAGCATCGGCGCGACGAGAAGCATGAGCAGCAGACGAAGGCCCGTTTTCGTTCGATTGTGGCGCACATGCGCTAGAAGGCTTTGAACCATCTCGATAGACCGACATAGTACGTGGATAGCGTCGAAGGAGGCAGACCGCTGGCGCTGAACCCTTGCAACAGGCGGCTGTAACCCGCATTCAAATATACCTTGCGGACTTTATAGGTCAAATATACGTAGGCTTGCTGCGTAGTATTGTTGGAGTTGATCGCTTCACCGCCAGTGTTGGTCCGTGACCATATGGCCGAACCGACCACGGTAAGACCGCGGATTGGGGTGCTTGCTAAACTCGCCGAGTACGTCGTGCCTCCGTACAAAACCGTCGGTACCAGCACGGGAGGGACGCCTGGCGGCAAAGGTGTGACACCCGTAGTAGTGAGCAAACCGCTGCCACTGGATTTCGAGTAAGCTCCACTCGCACTTAGCCATCGGCCCGAAAGTCCAGTTGAATAGGATTGGGTAGTGTTGGTATAACCGGCCACCTGGTTCAGCTCACTTTTGGAGGCGCTGGCCCCCGCATTCCAGTACAAGTGACCGATGACGCGACGGTTGACGGAGGCGGAGAAGCTATAACCAGAACTGGTATAGGCGATAAGAATCGTCTGGGTGTTTTGTGAGTAGCCAAAGGAGCCACTCAAACCCCATTCGCCGATTTTGCGAATGTAAATGACATTGGCGAGAAATCCCAGCATGGATGTGTTGTTGTTTCCGTAAGTACTCTCGGTGACGGTAGCCGCCGTGGACAGCTGTCCGCCTAGCAGGTCTCGGCCATAGAACACGGAACCGCTGTAGGCGTTAGAGTCGTACGAAGTCCCCTCAAACAGTTGCTGGCGGTGCGAGATCATTCCATCCACATACAGGCCTTTGAGAACGGAATACTGCGCATTCCCCACTACCCCCCAGGAGTGCGACGGCTGTTCGTTCAGGGTGATCGGAACGAGCGCGCCGGTGCTGGTCACTTGCTGGTAGATCGATCCGGCGAGATTATCGTCGTAGTCGACGCTCAGGCTGGTGAATAGCCTCTTGGTGGGCTTGAGAGAGACGCCCCCCGTGAGGATGTCTGATGTCGCGGAATTGCTCACATCCTCGAACTCATAATTGGTGGTGTTTCTGGTGAAGTTGAACCACGTGGTCCCATCATTATCGACGGCCCGGGACATACTGAAGTTGTACGTCGTGGTATCGCCGTTGGCTGTCTCGGGGACTGTTCCAGCCAAAATGTTAGGGAAGACCGAATCGCTGTTCGAATAATGTATTCCCCCGCTTAAATGAAATCCGTCGATGTTGTAATTCGCGAGGCCGAACACGGAGTGAAAACGATCGGAGCTCTGCTGCTGCGTCCCATATAACGAGTAGTTACTGTCGCCTTGCTGGTAACCGAAGCTCAAAAAAGGAAAATCTTTGAAATTAGCGGCCCAACCTACACCGAAGGTCTGGGTGTTGCCATTGGTGGCGTAACTCGCTAATCCTGGTACCACATAATTGTTCGATTCGTTGTTGAAGACTTTGGAATAATTCACATAACCAGGAAAGTGACTGCCTCCAAAAATATTCGCCGCCGCAGTCACTCCGGAACTGTCAGTAATCGATTGGAAAGCCGAGTTATTCCGTGACTGGTTATAAAACGGTGCCACGTCAAAGGACAGAAACTGAGGACTGTAATAAGAACCACTGAAGTTTGCCGCGCCCCCAAAAATGAACCCATGACCATTGCCGGCGTCATTCGTCATGGTTCCGGCATATCCGCCGCTAATGGTGCCATCGAGGTTGAGTTGCGTGTCGCTGCCCGCCTGGAGTTGCGCCTGAAGGGCGGTACCGCACAGGAGTGAGGCAATCGCCAATCCGAATGCTGGTAACCAAATGGTGGGCGGTACAACATGCATTCGCTTACAACTCCTCAATCTTCGCGTTCTTTCTCAACGTGGCGTCGAATTCGTGCCGCAATCTTTCCGTCTTTTGCTCGCGCAGTTGCGCCTGAAGGCTTTTTGAGACTTCATTGAAGGACTGGGTTCGTGCGGGAGTATGGGCGTTTAATCGGATGATGGTATAGGCGCCTTCCGCCTGAAGCAAGTCGCTGATCTGGCCGATCTGCAATTTCGAGGCAGCTTGCAAGACCGTTGGTGGCAAATCCCTGGCTCCCACATTTTTGTGCTGGCCCATCATCACGCGGTAATCGTCTTCGGAAATCTTTTCCGCCAGGATTCCGAACTCCTCAATGTTTTTGGTGGTTTTGGCTTGCCTCAGGGCATCCTCGGCGCGAACGTGCATCTGTTTCAACTGTTCCGCGGTGGGAGGAGGAGCGTCTGGGTGTTCGCGACTGGGGCGCACCGGAGGCATGATCGTAATGGTCTGGAGATCGTAGGACTCGGCCAATTTGAAATGTTCCAGGTTGTGGTCGTAAAACGCCTTTGTTACAGTCACAGAAACCCAAGATTTGTTGGCCACCTCAATTTTCAATAGCTCTTCAATCAGCAACGAGCGTTCGATTTTCCCCCGTAGCAGCTTGGTGGAATTGTTGTTTTCGACTTGCAAAAATTGCCGGTATTCCTGGCTTGTAGCAAACTGTTTCCGGAGCTGCTTTTCGGCTCGGTCCACGCGTTCTGGGGTAACTGTCATGCCGCGGTGTTTGGCTTCCTGGTAAACCAGCTCCTCAAACTCGATCATCTTAAGCGCGCCACGACGGATGTCGGCCTCCATCACGGCCGGGAAACCTCCGTTGTGTTGCTTGGCGTACGGGAATATCGCGTACATCTCGCGCAGCAGGTCACCTTGCGTCAACACGGCTCCGTTGACCCGGGCCACGGGCCTGCTGAGCGTAGCGGCAGCGCCGCTGCTCGTTGTCGTCTGGGTCTGGTGCGATGGGAGTGGTTCGATATTTTGCGCCCGTGCAGGTAATGCCGCGGCAAGCAGGAGAGCGATAATGGCGAGGTTACGATTCATGATGCCTTCTATTCTTCCTTTCAGCGGTTCCTTACTCTGCCTTGATCCCTTCAAACGGTTTGGGAAGCGGGGAGAGGACAGCGTCCTCCCCCCGGAAGAGTTGTCAGGTTGTGGGGACGGTTTGGCCGTGCATTTCGTTGGATTCGCCACCGTGGCAGCTGCGGCAGAACTGTGCCGCGCTGTTGCTGGTGTTGGTGTTGCCTGGATTGTACCAGCCACGGACGAAGAAGTGCGTCGGCTTGATCGCCGCGCCAGTGTTGAAATACAACATGTCATGCTGGTCGTGGCAGGTCGTGCAGGTGATCCACGAATTGGATTTCACAGAGCCGGCAAAACCCGGTGTGCTACCTGCGACCTGAACCAGCGCAGCGATGGGCCCCGTCGCCGTCACGTCAAAATAGTCGGCGATGAATTGCTTGCTGTTGGGTCCGGTGAAACTGATACTGCCGTCCGCGTTAACGGTGCAGTCCCAGTTGTAGGGACCACCGCAGCCAGGATTCGCTGTGGGTCCCACCGGGTGATCGTTTTGATAATTTCCCGGTGTTGTGGTGTCATTGCCGAGCAATGTGGGTGGATTGAAGGTTGCACCGTTAATCGTCACTGTTTCTACCGTGGTGCCCTTCATCATGCCCACCTTGGCGAGGTTGCCATCATGGCAGCTCAGGCAGGCGGCAACGACGAAGGTGCCATCTTGCGCGCTGGCTGGAAGACCCGCGGCTGCCACTGGGACGCCGCCAACGGTGACAGCAGTGGTTCCATAATTCGGAATCGTAATGGCTGCCCCGCCGGCAAACGTGAACGTCTGACCGTAGAGAGGACTGAGGTCTTGGCCCCAGAGAGCGAGGTTGCCGCTATTGGGACTGGTCTTTCCACCGTTGGCCGCGGCGCCACTATGTGGTGCGTGGCACGCGACGCAGCCCCGGCCGTACACGTTGTGAGCGCCGAGGACGTCTTGCGTCGGGGAACTGACCTGAGCCGAGGCATAGCTAGCCACGGCCAGGACTAGAAATAGTAGTAAAGCAATTCGTTTCATTTTGGCATTTCCTCCAAGTTTCTTTGTCTTTCATCTCGTTCTACTTGTTGGAGCGATCTACGTAGCTGGTTCCCGGAAGAGCAAGCCCGCGTGGGACACACCGCCCGCTTGTCTCATCAAGAAACTCATTTTCTTGAAATTTCACCGCCTTTCTGAGGCGTCGAATCTGCAGCATTCGACGCCGGCTTGGATTGTTCCGCCTCTCGGCGGGATTTCTCGGCAGCGGCCTCGGCGTCCGTCACGTAATGGAATACCTGGACGCGGCCAGGGAACTGTTCGCTGGTAATGACGCGGTTATTTTTTTTGTCGAAGCCGAGCCCATACAAAGCCTGGAATTGCCCGGGATAGGGTCCTTGCTGCCCAAAATAGATGAGGAGTTGGCCTGTCTTGTCAAACACCTGGACGCGACTTTGGATTTCGTCTGCCACCCAAATGTGGCCGTCGCCATCCACGATGATTCCTTTGGGCCGCGCAAAACGTCCCGGACCATCGCCCGACTTTCCGAATTCACTGATGAACTTGCCGTCGGCATCAAAGATCTCCACGCGGTTGTTCAGCGTATCGGTGACGTAGACGTTGCCTTCCTGGTCCACCGCCGCATGTGTCGGCAGGGAGAAATCGCCTGGGCTGGTCAGCGTGTGTTTCTTCCCCCCGGTGCCGATCCGGCGCAGCAGTTTGTAGTTGTCCGCGTCGAACACCAGGACCTGGTCTTGTTGGGTATCCACGACGTAGGCAAACCGGTTTGTGGTATCCAGCGCAATGCCCGCCGGAGAAACCAGTTGGTCGGCCCCAAATGAGGCCTCGATCTCGTGTTTGGTGTTGAACACCAGCACACGGTGCAATTTCGAATCGGTCACAAATAGCCGGTCGTTGTCGTCCATGGCCAGGCCGTTGATTAATCCGAAGTGGGCTTCTTGTCCGTTCTTGATGAGCTGCAACTTGTCACTCGCGGTTTCCAGTTTCGGAAAAATGAAGATCGCCCCGACCGCCTGATCCGCCGCGTAAATATTCCCCTTGGAGTCGGCGGCCACACCGTACACACGGATCAACTGGAACCCGAATTTCTTCTGTACGTCTTTTACCTGCGCGTCCGGCTGCGCACCGGCCAAGCGGTCCATCCAGGTCTGCTTTGGCTTTTTCGTGCTGTCCAGCGCCGCCCAATCGATCGGTTGGCCGGTCAGAAGATTTTCGAACTTGATACGCGCGATGGCAGGCGGGTTCGGCCAGACGATCTTGCTGATATCGAATCCGATTCTCTTTGGTTGTTGGGTCTGGTCAGACGCTTTGGCATTCTTGTTTTTCTTTTGCGCCTGGGTGGGAAGACCGGCGAGGCCAAAGACAATGAGTGCCGCCAAGACCCTCAGAGTGATCCTTCGAGAAGCCATCGAATTTGAGCGAGTGTTAGACATGTTCGATAAACTCCGTCTACTTCAGTTGCAGCGTTCCTTCCTTGTGGCAAGTCTTACAAAACGCCATGTTGGCTTCCTGGTCGTTGACCAAGAGTCCGGCGTTGGCCGAAGCGTGAGGCTGGTGGCAGGTGAGGCAGGTCAACGAGGTCGGAGTCTTGGTTTTCCTGTCAACGGCATTCGTCACGGGGTGCCCTTCTGTCGGGTGCCCGGTTCCGTATTTCAACGGCAGGATCGTAATCTTCTGGAAATAGTCCTCCGGCAGCTTCACCTTGCCGTCAAAGATGGCAATGGCGTGTTCCTTGTCGAGATTCTTGGGCTCGGGAGCGTCTGGCCCGTGGCACTCCAGGCAAAGCGTGTTCACGTCATTCACGCGCAATAGCTTTTGGTTGTCGTTTCCATGCGCATCGTGGCAAATCCCGCAAGCCTGTTGGAATGCCGGCTGGTGCAGTACGTGCTTCTTCCCCTGCTCCGCCTGCTCCGTGTGGCACGTCAGGCAAATCTCCACTCCATTCGTCTTTGGCAATCCCGGCTGGCGGCTAGCGTGCGGGCTGTGGCAATCCGTGCAATCTCCCGCCGCTCCAGGGTGTTGGACCTTGGCAGATTCAATCTGCTTGGCCTTTTCAGCGTGGCACGTAATGCACAGCGATTTCCCGTCTGCCTGCGTCAAAACAACTATTCCGTCTTTGGCCGGCGCATGACAAACTTCACATTGTTTTTCCGCAAACGGCGGATGCGTGAACCTAGCCATCAACTTTGGCGCATCGGACTGGTGCGGGTCGTGGCACTGCACACAATTGGCCGTCCCGAACGGCTGATTCCGGTGCGCTTTCTGCAGTTCCGCGTCTTTCGCATCGTGGCAGTCGAGGCACAGCGCCGGTGTCGCTTTCGTCAGATGAAAATCAAACTCCTGTTTTCCGCGCTCACCGGTCTTATGTGTCACGTGGCAGGTCTCGCAGCCCATGTCCAGCGCGACGTGCCGGCTGCCCTTTGCCGGTACGTTTACTCCTGTGGCGTGACAAGTCAGGCAGAGATTCTCTTTCTGGTCGCCTGAGGTAGGCTTCAGCAATAGATATTTATTGTCCGATTGGTGCGCATCGTGACACTTGAGGCAATCACGGACAGCGGGCTTGTGGACAGTCCCCTGGATTTCGGCGGGATTCTTGTCCGCGTGGCAAACGAAGCACATCGCCGTAGGAGTCGTGGTAACCAGTTTCACCCGCGTAACATCTTTATTCACTCGAACCTCGTGACAGCTCGTGCATCCCGCAGCCACCGCCGTGTGCACGTTCTTCCCTTTTGCTTTGTCTGCGTGGCACTCCAGGCACTTCGCAGAATCCGCATTCTTTTCCAACGGCACCGGGTGTATGTCCGCAACTGCTGACGCCACTACCACGAACAGCAGCGCCACCAGACATTGCAGCGCCAGCGTCGCGTAGCACACCTGGTGTTCTACGCTGCCGCGCATCCCCAGTCTCCCTTCTCAAGCACTGCTGCTGAATATGTGCCATAGAGGTGGAAGACGTTCTTCTTTTGGCTCGCGACGTTCCGTTCACCCGCCAAAAGCAGCGCTGTGGTCAGCGCCACTGCCAGCGTGAGCAGTGCTACGATGTAAGCAATCCGGCGGGAGCGATTTGTGATTCTCACCGAAATTCCACCCCTTTTATTGGCTGCAGCCACGAAGAATGACTCTGTTCGCGGGTTCTTTTCCTTGTTGCACCTCGGGGAACTGCTCCAGCCGGTGGTTCTTTGCACCTTGGGAGCTAGCCGGTCGACCCGTTCCATGCGGTAATCTCTGTAGGTTCAAACGACCTTGAATGAGTGCAACTCTCATTGATTGCGATACCATACATGATGTTCCCAATTGCACCTGCTGTACCGAATCAGTCTACCTCGGTAAGCATATCGGGATGGACCTAAACCCTTACGCTGCCTACTCTTACCACTGCGCTTGGGGGATACCAGACTGTTCTAGTCCTACTTGAAAGACTGACTTTGGGTGATTTACCGCACTTGTGATGAGAAATCACACAGCCAACGTTGAGAAAATAAACACGTTCGCCACACAGGGGTGTGAGAACCAACTCCTGCTCCTGTGTTCCCTTCGCTGAGCGCTCTCCATTTAGGTCTCCGCTTACTTGGTCCACTAAAACGAAATGACGCACCCACCCACTGGGTATAGAATTCGCATCTCTGCTGAGGTACCAACCATGCCTGCTATTCCCGCCGCTCAATACCTGCGAATGTCGACGCAGCGTCAACATTATTCTCTGGAAAGCCAAGCCGAGACGATTCAGGCCTACGCGCAGTGCCACGGTTTTAGCCAAATCGTTGTGTCCTAAATTAAAAGGAGTTGTTCCTGTTTGGCGCAAGCTCTTCGGTTTGGGATTGTAGGCTGATTCGTCGACCGGCGAAAGATGCTCGCTCAGAAGACATGGACCGTCCTCGGCCGGGTTACAAGCAAAAGCGTTTGGTCATCAGAAAATGGCTCTCGAATCTATGCTGCCACCGCATAACGATGGTGTAGCCCGCCGAGTCTCGGAAAGGATTGAATCTTGTTTTCGCGCGCAGAGCGAATTTCTGTAGGCCGACTTGCTGGCGTGTCCTTCGCGAGTCCGAGATGCGTCCTGTCCTCGTGATAATAGAGCACGTAGGAAGACATCAGCCGTTTGAGATGCCGCTCATTCAGGACAATCACGTGGTCCAGCAAGTCGCGTCGGCAGCTTCCCACCCAGCGCTCCGCAACACCGTTCTGCCACGGACTGCGAAAGGCCGTTCGAGTTGGCTCGCTTCCCATGTCCCTCACAGCCGAAACCACCTCGGCTCCAAACTTTGCGTCGCGGTCGAATAGCAAGAATCTGTGCGGCTGTTTGTAGGCCCATGCTTCTCTCAATTGCTGTACAACCCAAAGTGCATTGGGATTTCGCGTCACATTGAAATGCAGGATCTTCCGCCGGTCGTGGCCGATGACGA
>Ga0074045_10002293_pt1 | contig 17764 bp, 20 predicted proteins | sample BogForMeECP23OM2_FD_94442 | JGI IMG/M metagenome (GOLD analysis project Ga0074045, IMG submission 94442) | Bog forest soil microbial communities from Calvert Island, British Columbia, Canada - Bog Forest MetaG ECP23OM2 | ecosystem: Environmental > Terrestrial > Soil > Wetlands ...
AAGACTTTCTCTGGTCCGGTTTGAAAAAAGGAACTGCAGAATTACGGCGATTTCCCGTAACCTCCAGAGCAATCCGAGCGGATTTCTCTGCACATCAGACTTGTTGGTAGCGCTACCGGGAATACGTCAGCGCCAAGCTAGATTTTACAGAGAGAGTCGTCGTCTTTCGCCCTAGGGAGAGCTACCCTCGAGGGTCCTGCCACGAAGGCGAGGCTGCGTACTACAGGCAGGACAAACATTCTCATTTTGGTTTTTGGACAAGTTGGACAACAAACTAAAGAGGACAGCAGCCGGGGCTATCCCCTCTATCGCTCACGCCTCCGCACATGTCTGTCGGCCTCTCGCACGACGCGGGCGAAACCAAGACGGTCTTTTCGTCGCGTCAAAACACATCATGATTTCATGATTTCATGATGGCGTGGAGCAGAAAACGACGCTGAAAGGTGTCTGGTCGACAGTCCTGCCTGAGGGTTGTACAAGGCGAGTGGCTGGTATCCCAAGCCAGAACGGTCTTGCCGTCGCGCTAAAAAACACTCATAATCCCCTAATCCCATGATCCGTCGTGTGGAAACCGCCGCTGAAAAGTGTCTGGTTGACACTTCCACCTGAAATCTTCGCACTCGCTTCCACTTTTGCCGACTATCCGCTCGGAAGCTCGCTCGTTCACTTCCCCTAAGCCCGTTTGCGGATCGCGATACGTAGAACTGGTGAACTCTGGTCTGTCCCCCTTTCTACTTTGGGTCTTTGGGTCTACTGGTCTCACCCATGATGTTGTGGGATTCTTTAGACCTTTTGACCAGGCCGTTTGTGAAAGTAGCGACAGGTGGCGTTCCACTCTCGATCCTCGATCTGTCCCTCATCCGTTGATGGCACGAGATCGGCTATTTGCCCAAGGGGCCGGGATCGCCGGAAAGAATGAAAGGAGCCCAGTAGTAGGGCTCGAAACCATGGGCAAGCATTCCCAGTTGTGCCTTGCGGAGAGACGCCGATCGGCCTTCGGCCCTTAGGAGATTCCTGTAAAAACTTAACATCAGGTCGCGCGTAGCTGGGTCGTCCACATGCCAGAGAGAAAGCATCTGTGCGCGGGAACCGGCCAGCACTAGGGCACGGCGCAGGCCAACCACGCCGTCCGCGTTCCGCACTGCCCCAACGCCGGTATCGCAGGCCGAAAGTACTACAAGTTGTGTACCCCTGAGGTCCAGATTGGCAGCTTCCATCGCTGTGAGAATTCCGTCGCTGCGCCAACCATCGGTACCGTTAGCGCCCGCAAGGGCCAGCCCCGAGCGCAGCATCGGGTTTGCGTTTTCTGTCAGAGGTCGTGGACCAGTGCCAAGGCTGCATGCCCCCTGAATAGAATCAATCAAGCCTTTCCTGGAATCAAACTGCGATATTGGATGGAAGCGATTCCGGGCGGCGCAAGGTCCGAGGGAGTCGTCCCCAAATGGCACGGGGACGGGCGTTGGTAAGTCTTCAAGAAAGAAGCCATGCGTTGCAATGTGGAGAACACGCGGTCCGGCCGCTTTTTGCAATGACTCTTTGCTGGCGCTTTCTGCCTCGAAGATCTCAGCCGAAGGAAGTAAACCCTTCAGTGATTCAGCCTCCTGCGCTGTGGCGGGAAGAGGTTCAAAAGGTCGGCTGGGCACCCCCGTGCGATGGGTGTCGGCATGCATATACCCGTATGCTGGGTTGGCAAGGATCATGGCCGCCTGGCGGCTTGCGGGATTGTCTTGCAAGCGAAGCAGATCTCTACCTGTAGAGAGATAAGTGAACTGATACCGTTCCACGAGGTAGCGGCCATTTTCGTCGCGCAATGCTGCAAACGGCACGAGGTTCAGTTGGCCGTCAGGAGAGAGAAAAATTTCGGTCTTTCCCTGAAGGAGCCTGCGGACTGGCTGCATCACCTGTTGGTCGAGTTTACGGGCTATTTCATTAGCTTGAGCAGAGTTTTCAAGATTGGCAAGCGCATAGCGGAATTGGTGGCACAACGCGTCGATCCCTTTGGCTTCGCCGAGGTCTGCCCAAGCAGGGTCTCCGCTTGGCAAGAGAACAAAGGCAGCATAATGCTCCGGCCCCCATGGTTTGGGAAATGCGGCGGGATCGTAGCGGCTGTAAACAAAAAACTCGACAAGTGCTGAACCCGTGGGAAGCGCTGCTTGTACTCCTGACACGGTCGCGGCCTGTGCCCGCAGACGGAAATCGGTGTTCCGCGCGCTCATCTGCGCCTGCAATTGGTTCGTACGGCTTCGCAATTCTTGAAGCTCGGTGCGATACTCGTTTAGGTCCTCTCCACCGGGGCCGTTAAGTACCATAGTCGAAAGCCGAGAGCTATCCTTAACTAGTTCGTCAAGCACTTTCCGGTCGTCCTCGCTCAGGTGCCGGCGAAGTGAGTCGAAGTCACCCGCGGCTGCTTCTAGCACACGACCTTTTCTCGAAAGAACTGCACTTGCGGCAAGGTGAGCGGCGAATGGGTTTGCGCGAGCGGTCTGTAAGTAAAATGAAACAGCGAAACCTGGAAGATTACTATTGAGTTGGGCCTGCTTCTGCGCCTCTGAGCCTCCGAGAATCGTGGCCGTGCGTTCTTCACTTAAGACAGAACGGCGAATATATTTCAGGGTTTCTTCCGGATCTCCGGACTGCCATGCCAGGGCCCCCAGTTCATTTAGTACCCCCCTGACAACAGGAGAATCCGGCCCAAAGGTGGCCTCAAAAACAGTCGAAGTTTGCGCGTACAGTTTCTGGGCCTGAGCGAATTCCCCCTGGTAAGAGAGCGAATCAGCAAGAATACGTGAAGCAACTGCCGTCAGAAATCCGTCCGGTCCAAGGATTCGGGTACAGATCGTAAGGGCTTGAGTGGCAAGCTTCTCAGCGTTCTTGTTGTCTCCATGGGAATTGTCATGGTCGGCGTGTCCGATTAGTAGGTAGGCTAGATCGAGAGTGTCCTCTCCGCTAAACCTTTCTTTGATCGCCAGACCCTCGGAGAACATCGTTTCAGCTTTCGCGTAATCCCCCCTTAGGTAATTGACCATCGCAAGGCTTGCCAGCAAATCAGCTCTGTCCCACTCGCCGTGAGTTGGATCGCCCGCCGGATATGCGTCGCCTCGCCCACCCAACTCTCTGCTTTCTCGCAGGAAGAGAGGTTCGGCACGAACATAATCTCCGGTGCTGATGTAGAATCCTCCCATTTTTTTCAGGCAGGGGACAATATCCATTTGGCCCGCTGAAGATGCTTTTTCACATATAGCTAGGGCATCAGTAAGAAGCTGCTCAGCGCGCCCGTACTCCTGCGCGAGCATATAATTGTCGGCGAGATGGAATCGAATCTGAACCCTGCTAGAGTCGTCGCCCTTGCTCTTGTCAAAAACTGAGAGTGCCCGAACGTAAATTTGTTCTGATCGCTCCAGATCCCCGTTCGTCTCGTAAAGGTAGGCGAGGTTGCTAAGAGCAGTCCCTGTTTGGAGATTCTCATCACCCAACGTTCTCTCCGCCAAGTCACTGACTTTCTTTGCCAAGGGCAGCGCCTCAATGAAGCGGCCGGAAGATGTCAGATTAGCCACTTCTTCATTCTGACGGATCACATCATTATCGGGGAGAAATGAGAGGGCCCGAGTGAATAGAGACCCGGCACGGGCAGAGTCTCCCTGATGAAGAACGAGTCGGCCAAAGCTGGTAAGACATTGGAACAGGGCGTCATGATCCTGGGCGCTTTCAGCAATCTTGAGACAGCTATTGTACAGAACCTCTGCATGCGCGTAAGAGTCCTTGTGTTCATTGACCCTGGCCCTGAACGCGTATAGTTCCGCCAGAGAAATAATAAGCGGCAAAACGTATCGCTGATCGGCCTGCGATTCCGAGCTATTTAGAATGGGAAGTACTTTAGAAACCAGGGGAGCGGCGCGAGCCTCATTTTGGTCGGCCACATAGACTTGAGCTAGCGCAAGAGCTGAAGCCAACACGATTATGTTGTCGGGTTTAAAGGTGCGTTCAAGAATCGGGAGGGAGCGGGCGAGCAGAGGCTCAGCGCTCACACGGTCATTAGGCCGCGCCCTTTTGATATACACCGTACCGAGGGTTGCCAGAGCTACCGCAGTATTGGAGTTGTCGGGTCCCCACGTTTTCTCCGCAATCGTTAACATGTCCTGCGCGATGGTTAGCGCTTCGTCATATTTACCAGCGCCGAGCAGCTGTCTTACTTGTATGAGCTGTTGGGTGAATTTAACGTCAGAGATGAGGCCGGCGATTGCTGGGTCCGTCGAAGTACGTTCAAGAATCGCAACGGCGCGGGCGAGCAGAGGTTCGGCGCTCGCATAGTCTCCCGTGGCGCCATGTAAATTGCCAAGTAGGATGAGAGTCGCTGCAGTCTTCGTGTCTTCCGGTCCCCATGTCTTCTCAGCGCGATCCGCGACCTCTTGGGCGAGACGCAACGCCTCCGTTGTTTGGCCGGACTTCACCAACTGGACTACCTGTGCCTCCTGACGCGCAAGTTCGGCCTCAGCGGACTGCTGGCCCCAGGCAAATTCGACGGGGAAGCACAATGTGAACGTCAAGGCAATTGTCAACAGGAAGACGCGAGCAAGAGCGGAGAATCGGCGATAATGGTCTCGTGGATTGGTTTGAATGGAATGCAGCCACGAGAGGAGGCGTAGCCGTTTCTGATCGAAGTCATTGAATCTGCTAGCTTCGCAGTTCATATTCCTCTTCCTCAAATATCGAAATGTTGGGGCAGCCGACGGTGGAACCTTGGGACGCTCAACGAGGGCGTGACTGCTCCTCCGAGTGCCGCTGAGCGTGTTCGCTGCCCTCATAAAGTTGCTCGATCCAGATACCAACCAAGAATGGGAGGAAGTCGGCACGGTAGCCGCTAAAACGGAAGGCGATATAACTTCCAGCTAGGACCATCGACCCCAAGAACAAGATCGTTGCGATCATCGCATACCGGGGCCGCAGGATGTGATGGAACCAAGCGATCAGAAACGCGAGCGCGGCCTTCAGGATGAAACTTGCGACTACATCCAAGGGCTGTTGCCCGCCGCCGCCCAGCTCCTCTTCAACCGCACTAGCGATCAGCTCAACTCCGTACTTGATCCCGAATGGAGTGGGGTGCTCGTCGCCTGATGAGTATTCGCCTCCAAGGAAGACGATCTTGTCCTTCAACGGGTTGTCATGGGACGGCGTGGATCGTGCGTTCAGCACGTCGGCCAGATTAAACACGGGGATCATATAACGAGACCGGAAGACAGGAACGACAAGCCCGCCGGGGTAATCCCTAGTTTTGTTCACCGTTTGGCATTTGTTGGACGTCATGCTCTGGCAAAACGCCTTTGCAATCTCCCAATGGAAAGATGGCCATCTTTGCCCTTCGATCTCGAAAGAGCGAGGGTACTCGCGAACCGTCCAATCAGAGCTATAAGGAAAGAGGGCAAATCCCGAGTACGGAGGGGTCGTGGCTTTCTGGCCCAGGATGGCCTTGGGGCTCAGTTGCGCGTCTTTTACTGAGGCATCCCGAGCCCACACGATGGGGATGTTGCTTTGTGGAAGCGCCATCTCCTGGAAGTGTTTATATGACGTGTCAATATCCACCGCGAGGACTGCGGGGTGGAGTTTAAGTATTTCCCCAATTACATTGGAAAGGGCACGGGGATCGAGCGGAGACTGCGAGTGGAAGTATTTCTCATAGTCCTCTTCGCGGATGCTTACAATCCGAGAGAAACTGGCCGCTTGCGGGGGCTGAACCTGAGCAAAGGCATCCAGGCCAACTAGTCCAGCATAGTCGAATATCCAGATGTGGCCGAGCTTCCAGCTGAGTAGCAAGAGCACGGCGAGAGTGAGCAGGAAACGCGGACGCTTGATCTCCTTGAGAAAGCTCTCGCGGCGGCGCCAGAAGATCCGCTTCTTCCAGCTTGTTTTCGCGGCATTTCTTGCCATTGCTGCTACCGGTTTTCGTAAAAATTGAGGTAATGCATATACGCTCGCAAAACTGAGAGAGCGGCCGGATCGGGGGGATCGGCCGCGGCCCATGCTCTCGCTTGCTCAGCGGCCTTGTCAAACTCGGCTTGCAACTTGTCGTATCTCTCCGTTGTAGTAAGGATTACAAAGACAGGCTCGGGCGACCGCAGAATTCTCCCGTCGATCTCTTCACACACATTCAACTGATAAAGCCCCGAAACCATGCCGTGCTTCTTCCACAGCGAGATCTCTCCCGGTTTCCAGGAAAATGCTACTGCATCGGGTTTGGGACCGCAGTCGTGAGTACCGTTCTCACCGACCACACACAGCTCAAGGAGATACGTACCAGACGGCACGCCTCGGAAAACACTCCTAAAGTCAATGCCATCCGGGCCGATCCGCGCCACGCCGTCTTCCAAGCCTTTGCCCACGGAGGCGTTTCGGGATAGGGCCCGCGCGTAGTGCTGATAAGCGTCTTGGTGCCCGGAAACAAGTATTCTAATTGCTTCCAGAAATCCGCCAGCATTGTTCTCCCCTCGGAACCTGGATAGATCGAGAGGGACGGTGCACTGAAGCGAGTGCTCGCATTCGAAGCTCTGCGGCTTGTCCGGCGACGCGAACGAGCGAATCCGAATGTAATCCTGGTTCGAAAGAGGATCCTTGCGCACTAGTTCGCTATCTTCATAAACGATGTACATCGGCTCTACACGTTGCTGGTGGCTGTCGTACCAAGAGCCACGAGCGTCAATCACATAGCCGATTGCGCGGGACGCTTGGGCTCCCGTCTCGACAGAGAGACACGAGAGGCAAACGAGCAAAAGTGACAGGCACCTTGACATGGTGCGTGGCCCTTTCTGGAGCGTTCAACCGCCTGATCGTACCACGTATCGACAGATTCTTGTCACGAAGTGGTAGTCATACGGTGACCGGGCTACGTCAATTGGAGACATCGCCGCAGGCGTGTTCACGCCAGTGCTCGCAAAGCACTCGATCGAGGTCGTCTGTGCGCCGCCTGTCCAGAAGTCCGCTTCTAGGAAGTTTGCCGGTACCGACTGGGAGATTCTTCCGAGCCACAGCAAACGGGATGTAATCCCCTGGAACGAAAAACCTACCCACCACCCAAAGAATAGTTCCCCGCGAAACCTCTCAGCACGTCATTTTCTCACCTTCATCAGCGCCGACCACGTCGATCGCGCCACTCAAAATCAACTCGGCGTAGAGTCCGCGGACATTCGTGGCCTGCCACTTTTGGCGAGCGAGTTGCCCTTTAAACTTCCAGAGCTCGATGGTCAAGGTGTCATCCAGTGGGAGGAGTCCAAGGATGGGATCTTCGAACACAATCTCGTGGCACGGCGCCCGCCCGCTCGTCCTAATCACGAGTCTGGTCGTTACGTTGGAGACCTCTATCCCGCAAATCCGGATGGCGAACTTCGGCAAGTGTAGTGTCTTCGGTTGATTCATGGCCCTCCAATAGATGTGCCTTCGGTTAGGACTACGACCCTCGGAGTCTCAAGATAGGCGGGAGCCCTGAACGGAGCCGTGCGGCTGGCTGGGCCGAAGCTGTTTAAGGCGAGCGAAAAACTTGTGTTTTTCGCCCGCTCAAATGCTCTTCCGTAAACGCTGGGAATTCGAGGCTTCCACGTCCTGAATTCGGGTGGGTTTTTAGCTCGCCGCTCTCGAACAACCATTATCGAGCAGCCTTTTGATTGGCTACCGGTTGCCGCGGCCCAAAACGGCTCCAGGGATTACTTCCGGCTTGCCGACAATTCGGGCGTTGATGACGAGAAGCGCGTTTCACAGGACCAATCCGCACCTCTACGGAGCGCCGACCGAGATAGAATTTGATCAGTAAGAGCCCATCAAGATCCTTAACTGCTTAGACGCAGACGTCGCAGCGCGATTTCTTCCGCACCCTTGACTGGATCGCCGATCCGGATTTGCATGGCAGTTCTCGATTCAGCTCTGCCGGGAGGGCGCTGAAGCGACAGGCTTTTGTACTTCGAACCCAGTGGGCCAGATGATGTATGTCCCACTGGTACAAGGGAAATCCAGATCCACCTTCAACTGCTGAAGCGGCAAGACAAGCTCTTTCGAAAGGTATTCGATCAGCTCGCCAAACTTATACTTTTGATCCCGCGGTGCAAACCAACCTGACTGAGATCCGTCGATTGGGTCCTTGCGCAGGATGTTCACGCTGTCCCACCAGATGTCGCTGATTGTGCGCGTGCCGTCCTGGCCCTGCGTAGTGCTGACGCTGAGCGTGACCTCGTTGCCGCTGCCTGGGATCTCGAAATAGTGGTCGGCGTACGGTGCCAGGCAGGCTTGAATGAAGCTAAAGCTGCTGCTGAATTCGGCAGTCCCCTGAAGTTTGAAGAGTTCTTCGAAGCTGCCGAGCTTTGGGTACTCACGGTGCTGGCCCTCAGAATCAAAAAACACCTCGTAGAGCATGCCGTCAAGAATGGCTTTCCGTTGCGGGGCAGCAAGCGATACGGTCTTATCTTTAAAATCAGCCAGAAACGACGTGGCGGAATTGGCACCACCGCACGCCGCCTGGTAAATATTGCGGCCGAGTATGAAAGCCTCATCGGTTGAGCATGACTGGATCTGCTCAAGCGAGAGGGCATCGAGAGCATCGTTCTGTTTGTACCAGTTGAGGGTCTTCAACCCTTAAACAGCTGCGCCGACCGGCGTAACGCTTCGCGGAGCAAGGCTGTCAGCAATTGCCGCGGGGCCGTATCCGTGAACGGTGGGCCTGACAGATGGACGGAAACGGAAATCGCCGGTAAGCGAAGTGTGCTCCCAGGAGGTCTGTCGACCGTTGGTCAGGCCTTCGAGCGTGCTTCGTACCCGTTTGAACATCGTTTCAACCAACAGGTTCGGGGTGGCGATGTGTTGCAGGAGGGCTTCGGTGTATGGTCCGTTTCGACCTGTTCCATCCAGCGATGTTTGGCCCGGCGAGGTCGAATACGCTACGAGAGTACCCTTCGGCGCATAGACAGAAGCCAGTTCGTTCGACGCGACCGATCGCGGCCGACCTGCAAAGGGATTGTTTCGGCAGGCGTCGAGAATGACAAAGTTCGTCGGCGAAGCCGCACCCTTCATGATGTCAAGGACATAATCCAAGTCCAGCGCGCTGTATTTAACGCTTTGTTCCACGGCGGTCCTAGTATCGACGCCGGCAAGATAGTTCTTGCCTTCTATTTGAAACGCATGGCCCGCGAAAAACACGAGCCCCACGCTACTGGACGCCAATGCCTCGCCGAATTGCACCAATGCTTCTTCCATTTGCTCTCTGGTCGCATTCGTCATGCGTTGGCAGGGTTGGTGGAGGACGCGCAGGGCAACCTGTATGGCACTACCTACGATGGCGGCGTTCCAAATGGCTCGGGGATGGTGTATGAGGTGGATAACACCGGCAAGGAGACCCAGCTCTACGCCTTCACCGGAGGGGCGGACGGCTCAACTCCCTACGGAGGTGTAGTGCTGGATGCGCAGGGCAACCTGTACGGTACTACCGCGTCGGGTGGCGCTTATGGCTCGGGAACGGTATTCAAGCTGGACACGGCCGGCAACGAGACCGTGCTTTACAGCTTCACCGGCCAAGCGGACGGCGGAGGGCCCGAGGCAGGTCTAGTGTTGGACGTGCAAGGCAACCTCTATGGCACGGCCTCCGGGGGCGGAATAAATAATTGTAACTATGGCTGCGGAACGGTGTTCAAGGTGGATCCGGCCGGCAACGAGACCGTGCTCTACAGCTTTGCCGGGGCTCCCGACGGCGCAACTCCCTTGGCAAGCTTAGTGCGGGACGCCGAGGGCAACCTGTATGGCACGACCTTTGGTGGTGGAAATTCCGGGTGCGGCCCTTGGCAACGGTGCGGGACAGTATTCAAGGTGGATACCACCGGCAGCGAAACCGTGCTCCACCGCTTCACGGGCCTTGGGGGGGACGGCGGAAATCCCTGGGCAGCCATAGCGCTGGACGCCAAGGGCGACCTGTTCGGCACCACCTATGATGGCGGAAATCTTGCGTGCAACGCGCCCACGGGCTGCGGAACGGTGTTCAAGCTGACGCCTGGGAAAGTGACCAAGACCACCACCACGCTCACGTCTGCGCCGAATCCGTCCACCTATGGAGAGCCGGTGACCTTTACATCGGTGGTCGCTCCGGCGCCGCCGAATGGAGAGACCGTCTCATTTGTGAAAGGTAAAACAGTCCTGGGCACGGGACCGTTGAGCAGCGGCACGGCCACCTTCATGACGTCGACGCTAAAGGTGGGCACTACGACGGTCACCGCGGTCTACGGCGGCGACTCGGATTTCAAGGCCAGCAAGTCGAAGCCGGTGAAGCAGGTGGTAGAGAAAGCCGAGGAGTGAGGCGTCGGGATCTTCCTCATTTTCGGCAATCAGAACTTAAGGAGCGGACTTATGAATAACTCACGGCAACATCGAAGTTGGATTCATGGCGTATGCCGGCGAACGGCATGCGCCGCGCTGGCGTTAGCGATCATGCTGGTACCGGCACTCCTAGCGACCGCATCGGCACAAGCGCAGATCTACTCCTACAACGTGCTCCATAAGTTCACCGGCGTGCCCGATGGCACAAATCCCTTTGGAGGTTTAGTGCTGGACGCACAAGGCAATCTGTATGGCACTACCTGGTTCGGGGGCGACCCTGCATGCAGCTGCGGAGTCGTGTTCAAGGTGGATACAAGCGGCAAGGAAACTATCCTCTACTCTTTCACCGGAATTGCGGGTGACGGCCGGCCTTGGGGGAACTTGGCGATGGACGCGGAGGGCAACCTGTACGGCGCTACTTACACCAGTGAGACGATTTTCGAAGTGGACACGAACGGCAATGAGACCGCACTCTGCAGCTTCACCGGCGGAGCGGACGGCGGGAGGCCGACCGGAGGCTTAGTGCTGGACGACCAAGGCAATCTGTATGGCACCACTTGGTACGGCGGAAATTTGAATTGCCAGGAGGGAGGACAGGGTATCCCCGATACAGCGTATACAGGGTAAGAAGAGAGCCTAACTTATGAAGGGTCAGTATTTCGTCGTTTCTTGCTTTGCCGAGGCTCAACAAACTGCCAGAAACGACCATGAGCACAAAAAATAATCCGGCGGCGATAACGGAAGTGAATTCGATGCTTCTGAACTCTACGCCTCTACGCAGGCTGCGAATGGTCACCCCTGCGACAATCATCATCGCAAGCGCGACGAGTTTATGGACAGCGGCATCCGCACCCGCGAGTGGCTTCCCCGAAGGCCTCGGATCGTTTAGCCTGAGATTTCGACTGACCCAAGCGCCGGACAGGAGCGTGGCGAGAAAGAAGAGTCCGATGACAACGATTCTGGACGCGGGAGTTCCCATTTCAACGCCTTGATAGCTTGATCCGAACAGTGCCAGCCCGTCGCACGTTCAGTTCTTTTTCGAAGCTATGGCTGATCTCATCGCTGGTTCGCCGAACGCAACACACTGTGCGATTAGCGCAAGCAACCAGATGTACCACGGAATCGTGTCATGATAGTGAAACTGCAGGATGACACACACCACGAAGAGCAGACCTCCCAACATAATTCCCTCCTACTGGACTTGTTTAGTTCTGAAGGCGAACCGTAACACAGCGGCAATAGCAAGTCAGTGAGCAGGGACACGCCCATCCGCCGCAATGGAACCTACCAGAGAAGAGGGACGAGGCGGAAGCGGGTGTGGAGGCAATACTCGGAATAGCCCGGTAGTTCTTGGCGTAGAACCTTTTCCTCGTTGAGCAGGCGGAAAACGATGATGGGGATGAGGAGGGCAAAAACAGGTAAGGCGAAGTACGAACCGAGCGCCAAAGGCGCGAACAAAAACATCACACAGATACCCAAATACATGGGATGGCGGACGAAGCGATACGGCCCAGTGGAAATCACTCTCTGACCGGGCTCGACTTGAATGGTGCTGGCAGCAAAGGTGTTGGCCTTCATGACCCAAAGTGTCATCACGTAGCCGCCGAGAACGACTGCTTGTGAAAGGACCGCCACCCACAACGGCGGGTGAGACCAGCCAAATCGGTGATCGAAGCCGGGGATCAAGAAAGCGATCACATAAGTCACATAGACGAACTTCATGATGAGCTTTTGTTCGCGGACTTGTTCCTTCCTCCGCAGCCTGCGCTCGACCAATTGTGGATCGTGCTTATAGAAATAACCAACAGCGAATAGCGTTGTGACAAACCAAACCATTAGATACGCCCAGCCCTGCCAAAACCTCAAGGAACCAGCGGGGATGAACAGCATGGCTCCGATTGCAATCGGACCGAGCAGGAAACGCAGGGCCAACTTCGATTTGAGACTCATCTGATGACACTCCCGTGGTTCGAGTAGCGTCCGACCCTCAATAATTGTCGCGGCGGTACCCGCCTCGCCGTCTTCCAACTGGCGGCTTGATAGAGAAAGCCCTTGTACCACACCACGGGTTTGTGGCTCGGTCTTCCTACGGGCCGCGTCAGCAACTCCGCGATGTCGCGCTCCAGGCTGTTATTCGCGGGAATCCGAATCGCATACTTCACACCTCTCTCCTCCAGAGCATCGTAAATCTCCGGCTTGGCAAAGGCAGCATCGGCGCGAAACACCACTTCCTTGCCGAGTTTTTGCTGGTGCTCGATCTCCGGTAGTAACAGTTCTGCCCAGTCTTCCGCACTATGCACGTTACCCGGCCGCAGTTTCGCCGTAAGACAGTCGCCCTCGCCGTTGAACAGCAACAGCGGGTGATAGCAGGTCGATTCGTAGTATTTGTTGTAGGTGCTCTGTTCCTGCTGCCCGTAGACCGGAATCTCCGTCGAATCCATGTCCAGCACCACCCGCTGCGGAGATTCGATAGTTTCCGCCCGGGCAATCAGCTCCCGGTTGATTGCGGCCAAGCCAGAGAGGTTCTCTGCTTGGGTCAACAGCTCGGTTTCGAACGACTGCAAGCGGGATGTCAGCGCGGCTCCGCGCTCCCAGATTCGTTCCGAACCCATGAGTCGGAAGGTCGGGTCTTGCGATAGCCGCTGGGCATCGTTCACGTCTTCGTAACCGGCCAATCGGCTGTACACCGCCTGGCGCAACAGATCGGCCATGGGCAATTGCGTGTTCTTCCCGCGTGAATCGGTCAAGTGTTCGGCGATGAGTTCGCTCAACCCCAATCGCTCATCCAACTCGCGCACCAAAAGCAGACCACCGTCGGAGGTGACGCGAGAACCTTGGAAATCAACTTTCAAAGACGGGTTAAACGTGAGCTGAAAGGGCTGATTTTGTTTCTCACCCATTGGGTCGAGCCTCCGTACAGTTCGTTTTGCTCTCAAAGCCGCATGAATACTGGCGTTGGCTCGATCATACAACCACTTACTAAGAGTTCAAAAAGGAAATGTGGGTTCATAGCCTGTTTATCCTGACGGCAACCCAGAAGCGCTGCTTTCAGGTGAAGAACGATCAGATGAGCATGTGCCTTTCACTGGACGCGTCGAGCGCGGTGACCTTTTAGAAACTCACTCCGGGAGATTTGCTTTGTACGAGTGGTTCCACCAACAACGGGGTGCAATGTGACACTAATTTCCTTGTAGTTCACACGCACACGATCTCCTTCCTCTGTTCGTTCCTCCGTGTAGTTGAGAGAGTGTTCGAACTGATAGCAGCTTAGACCGAGCGCGTACTTTAACTCGTATGTCCCGACAGGAATCCCCGTGATCTGGAAGTGCCCGCGAGCCTTTACATTGATGTCTCGTGTTTGCTCATCTTTCTCAATGTTGTACAGAATGACCTCCGCGTCTTCCGCCGTCCCATTGTCAACGTTGAGTTCCCCACGCCCGTCAATGCCTACATCCGGTGCGATCCTAGCTCCATTTGGTAGAGAAGGCTCTACTTCAGGCGGCGGGCTGTGTTGAGGCACTGTTGTCTCGTTTGTGCCAGCCGAATATTGCCGCGACCTCGCAGACAATGGTGAGCTCTTAGGCCGCTTCGTCGCACGTTCGACATCGACCGCAAGTTGTTCGCGCGATTGACGCTTTGGCGGGATCTGCTCGTCGGGCCCAACGTCGCTGTATTGAGGAGCAACAGGTGCAGGGGGCTGTGTGGGTGCTGCGGAAGTCTGAACAGGCTTTAGGGTAGAGAGATCAAACGGGGGCGCAGAGGGCGGGAGGACTTTGTAGCCCGCTGGCACGTCGCTGTATTGGGCCACGGCGACACCTGTATCTGAAGTGCTATGGGGCGCTACGCTCGTTGTGTTCGGACGAGTCTGGAAATGAAAAACTAATCGGAAGTATGTACCTTACGCAAGACATCACCTCTTCTTCCCCATAGCAAAACAGAACCACGCGAACAATAAGAAAAAAATCGCCGGAATCCATAACCCGGTCAGAAAACAAACTGCCATTGCCACCAGCGCGACGATGGCAATGCAGCCGCACATTACTTTGGCCAGCCCTCTGCCGGTTTCTTCTTTTGGAGGGACTTTTTGACCGCATCCTGCCATTTGCCTTTGATTTTCAAAACATCAGGCTTCGGGCCGGGACTTGATCGCGGCTTGTCTGATTTAGATTTTTTGTTCACAATCTCCTCGCTATTGTTGCCACGTGTGACCATCCCAACATCCTCTGTAATCGCATGGACGGCGAGTGATATTTTCCGTTAAATCCTCACTTTGTTGAATTTTCGGTATTCGGTCGTCGTTAATGAGAATGGTCGATGTATCCAGATCGATTATGTCTCCAACACGCCAGAACTTAACCCCAGAACTGAATGTAACATTTCGACTCATCAAGACGAGCCATACCGCATGATCCTTCAACCCTTCTACTGTAAGCAGCACCGTAGTATTGTCATCTATGCAGGTCTCCGGCACGTTAGGGTTGCAGTGGGGGGGAGTACCGGGGTTCACTTGCAACCTTGTTAGCTTCCCTTTTCCATGGACGACGGTCATGTAATAGGCCCGACTTTCCTTTACGCAGCGGCAGTCAAAACTTTTACAGCCTGGTGCGGGTACTTCAACCAGAATTGCGGGGCCGCCGTTCGACCACTGCACCTTAAAGTCCCGGTCACTCCGCTCCGGTACTGGTTGAAAATTGCTGAAACTCTGCGCTTGCAACAAAGCAGTCAACAACATGATCGCTATCGTTTTCATAGTCCTAGTTTACTGATGGCCTATACATCAACCGCTTTCCTTCCGCCGCCTTCATCGCTAAAACTGCGCGCTCGCCGTCATTCAGCATTCGAGTGTTCCACATGAAATCAAACTGCCAAAGATACCGATGCAAGTATTCCCGGCTGACATTGTGATAGATGCCCATCATGCCGCGCTTTACGATGGCATGGCTGCTCTCTGCCGTGTTTGTGTGTACGTCGCCTCGCGCATATTCCTTCGTCGCATGGCAAACCGTATCGTGTCCTCCTGTGTATTCCGACCCGATCCCCTTGTAGGCTGAGAATTCATCCGTAACGATCCGAGCGCGGCTGTCAACTTCCTCGCGGATCGCTGCCTTGAGAGTTGCTCCGCTCACATCCGTTACCACCCGGCGGCGAATCTGCCCTTGACGCTCAACCGCGCAGAATACCGGAGTCTTGCTAGTGCCACGCCCGCGCTCACTCATTCCCTTATAGCGCGTCTTGCGAGGTCCGATGTAGGTTTCGTCGCATTCAACCGTCCCGGTGAGTTTCGGGCTGTCAGGATCGGGAGCCATCGCAAACCGAATGCGGTTCATTAGGAACAGAGCCGATTTGTAGCTGATCTGGCAATTCCGCTTGATTTCCAGAGCCGAGACGCCTTTCTTTGATGTGGAAGCACGCCAGAACGCATATTCGCCGCATGTATGTCATCGGAGGATTGCGCAATAGCGAATGTTCCGTGCTCCGTATCGAAGCCAGTCAGTTTTTGCCCTTCGGCAACTGGTCCGTAGCTGTAAGAGAGCCGAGTATCCGTGGCAAGCAAGAGGCCATCCTTGCACTGGATTCCAATAGCTAACGTCATGCGGTTCCTCTTCGGAAGCCGCTCAGGTTTTGGATGTGGAAGGATACGCGGAAGCGGCTTAGAGGGGATCATAGAGCGGATCGCCCCCTTGCGTAAAGTACATACTTCCGAAACTAATAATGCAGTGGTGACAATGGCGCCGACTAGGATGGTCCAGGTGTGGAGCGGGCGAAGCCGACGCAATCGTTTTGCACGCGGCTGGCTACTATGTGTACGTAGTGTTGTCTTTGGCGGTCGAGCCATCGCACGGGCTGCATCCATAATCAGGACTGGTTCCCCACAATTCGGGCAACGCAGATGTTTGCCGATGTGCTGCTCATCAGAGTGGGAAACGCGACCGCATTGGCAGGCGACATCTATCATCTAGGGTGCTCTGTCTCCGTGTCGCTGATTCCCCCGCATTCCAGAAAGCAGAAAGCCACCGGCCGCGATGGAAGTCACAGCAACGATGCGGAGTTGGATCAGCGGCATATCTGGGGCCGCATACGAGGAATCGTAGCGAAGCGGCAGAGGATCGCCTGGGCCAACCCATGACCAACCATATCCGGCGCGATAGTATCCACTTTGACCTCGCCATTCCGACGGGACGTGAACCTGAATCCGCCACGGAATCCAGACGCAGCAGTAGGTCAGCAAAAGGCAGTACAGAATGAGAACTACGCGTTGTGCCCGATTCATGGCCTCGCTGAGCCTCCTGTTCGGCGCGTCATAGCGGTGCTTCGCTGAGTTGGAACTTGCGCAATGTTCCGATAACCTCCGTGATGGAATCTTCGCTGACCACCGGACGGATCTCAGTGACCTCAGCAACGATAAGGTCTTCCAGCGCCTTATCACGCTGACTGCGAACCTCATCGGCCTCCGCCTCGGAGCATTGGATCATCCAAAGGAGCTTGTGGTCGATATCGCTAACCTTGAGGAAGTACTTATCATCCCGCTCGAATATGTCGTCAACTGACCCCCGAAACGCAAACGCCTTCTGCGATCCACGTAAGGCTTTTTGCCAATCCAACGTAACGCCAGTATCTTTGATGTCCGGTACCACGCTTGCACCGTTCGCATTAGCGAAGGAAGCGACCTCATTGTCCCTAGCGTGCTGGCGCTCGTCCGCCGAAAGCTCGTGCCTGTGCGAACATGCGAGGACGGCAACCAGCAGCAGAACGGCGGTAGCGGACAGGGGCCGTCGCATAAGTGCATCTCCCGATCTCTGGCTTTGGCTATAGCCAATGGTACAAAGATAGGCTATCGCCAATGCTCCGAGCATGGCAACTGACATCTGCGAGCAGTTCGGCGCTAATCTCCGCCGGATTCGTCGCAAGCGTGGATTCACCCAAGAGGAGTTGGCGCATCGTGTTGGAATGGACGTGAGCTATTTGAGCGAGTTGGAGAATGGGCGGAAGGAACCGTGCTTGCGGAAGATGAAAGAAATCTCGCAAGCTCTCGACGTTCCATTAGGGCAACTGCTACGTGGGGTGTGATCTTCACCGCCCGAAGTTCATCCAGGCAAAGCTCTCCGTCAACCTTTTTTGGAATGGGATTTCTCGAACTACAGGAAAAGCCTCTCGAATTTCCGTAGTTTCACCAAAGGCGGCTCCGGTCGTGCTGTGTACCATTTTGTGTACCACGATTGACGCCAAACACCGCTAGGGAAGGTCAGGCGGGTTTTGGGGCAAAAAGAAAACCCGCTGATTTAGCGGGCTTTAGCGGATGATAGTTGGTAGCGCTACCGGGAATCGAACCCGGGTTTGAAGATTGAGAATCTTCCGTCCTAACCCCTAGACGATAGCGCCATCAATGACTTACACGTACCCCGGGCTGGCGTTTACTCCGCCTCTT
>Ga0074045_10002294_pt1 | contig 17760 bp, 21 predicted proteins | sample BogForMeECP23OM2_FD_94442 | JGI IMG/M metagenome (GOLD analysis project Ga0074045, IMG submission 94442) | Bog forest soil microbial communities from Calvert Island, British Columbia, Canada - Bog Forest MetaG ECP23OM2 | ecosystem: Environmental > Terrestrial > Soil > Wetlands ...
CCGCGCGAGCCGCGTCGCCGGCGCCTGCAGGAGCCCGAGCAGTTGCGCGAAGATCACCTCGCGCGGCGGCAGCGCGGCCAGCGCCGTAATCTCCTCCGCCGTGAGCGGCTTGCCGTCGAGCACCCCGCCGCGCACCTTGAACTTGTCGCCGAGATCCTTGAACGAGCCGATCGTCTTGGCGAACTCGACCGGATCGGCGTAACCGACGATAAGCCCGATCGGCCCGCCCAGATTAGTGTCGAGCGCCGCGAATTTGGTCGGCTTGAGCGCAAGCCGCACCAGCGTATTCTTGGCCACCGCCAGCTCGCTGTCGGCCGCCCGCAGCCGCCGCCGCATCTCGTCGGACTCGCCCGCCTTCATCCCGCTGTATTCCGTCACGAGCGCGATTTTCGCCCGGCCGAGATTATCGGTCAGCCGTTGCACGATCGCGCTCTTTTGTTCTTTATTCATCGCCGCTTTCTATCTGTCTTCCCAAATCGATTTCCGCATCGCCGCACGATCCGCGCTAGGCGGTCGCGACCTCGCTGCGGGTCGCGCTCGACGGCTCGACCCGGACCCCCGGCCCCATGGTCGAGGAGACCGCGACGCTCTTGACGTAGTTGCCCTTGGCGCTGGCCGGTTTGGCGCGCACGATCGCGCCCATCAGGGCATGGGCGTTCTGGGCGAGCTTCTCTTCGCCGAAACTGGTCTTGCCGATTCCGGCATGCACCACCCCGGCCTTGTCCACCCGGTAGTCGACCTTGCCCGCCTTGACTTCCTGGACCGCCTTGGCGACGTCGAAGGTGACCGTGCCGACGCGCGGATTGGGCATCAGCCCGCGCGGCCCGAGAATCTTGCCGATCCGGCCGACCGCCCCCATGATATCGGGGGTCGCGATCACGCGGTCGAATTCGAGCCAGTTCTCTTCCTGAATCCGCTTGATAAGATCTTCGCCACCGACGATATCGGCGCCGGCGTCGCGGGCCTCTTTTTCCTTTTCGCCCTTGGCCAGCACCAGGACCCGGGCGACCTTGCCGGTGCCATTGGGCATCACGACCGTGCCGCGGACGTTCTGGTCGGCCTGGCGCGGATCGACGCCCAGACGGACCGACAGCTCGACGGTCTCGTCGAACTTCGCCACTTTATTCACGACCACGAGCTTGAGCGCTTCTTCGAGCGTGTAGTGCTTGTCGCGATCGACATTCTTCGCCGCGTTTGCGTATTTCTTGCCTGCCATAGCCTGATTTTCCCTAATCGCTCAGAGCGCTACTCCGTGACCTCGATCCCCATCGAGCGCGCCGTGCCTTCGACCGTGCGCATCGCCGCGGTCACGTCGGCGGCCGAGAGATCCTTGACCTTGGTCTTCGCGATCTCCTCGATCTGTTTGCGCGAGACCTTGCCAACCTTGTTCTTGTTGGGCGTGGGTGAGCCTTTTTCGATCCCGGCCGCCTTGAGCAGCAGAATCGAGGCCGGCGGGCTCTTGGTTACGAAGGTGAACGAGCGGTCAGCATAGACCGTCACGATCACCGGAATCACCAACCCCTGCATCGCCTGCGTCTGGGCGTTGAAGGCCTTGCAGAACTCCATGATATTCACGCCGCGCTGGCCCAGGGCCGGGCCCACGGGCGGCGACGGATTGGCCGCGCCAGCGGGAATCTGCAGCTTAATCTGTCCGGTTACCTTTTTTGCCATCTTCTATGCCGTCGCTTTGGGCCGTCAAGCACAAACGGATCGTCGGCGCGCCACCGGGGCGCGCATCGCTGCCGTCTCTATGATTTTTCCACCTGTACGAAATCCAGCTCGACCGGCGTAGCCCGGCCAAAGATCGAAATCAAAACGCGCACCTTGCCCTTTTCGGGCCGGACCTCTTCCACGGTGCCGTTGAAGTCCTGAAACGGTCCGTTGACCACCTTGACCGCCTCGCCCACCTCGAACAGCACCTTCGGCTTGGGCCGCAACGCCCCCTCTTCCATCTGCTGGCGAATCGCCAGCACTTCGGACTCGGGAACCTCGGGCGGAGTGGTCGCATGACCGACAAACCCGGTCACCTTCGGCGTGTTCTTGATTACGTGCCAGGTCTCTTCGTCGAGCGCCATGTTGACGAAAATATAGCCCGGAAAGAATTTGCGGCTGGAGACCTTGCGTTCGCCGCTCTTGCCGAGCTCCTGCACCCGCTCGACCGGCACGACCACCTCGCCGATCCGATCCTCCATCTTGAGCGCACGCACCCGTTCGTCGAGCGCGGCCTTGACCTTCTGCTCGAAGCCCGAATAGGTGTGCACCACGTACCACTTTTTACTCGTGGAAGTGGACGGGATGGTTTCAGTGCTCGCCAGGTCTGCCATCAATTATGTTTCCCAGCCGATATACTTCCCGGCCGACCTTAGTTGACGTCGCGCAAGGTAAAAAAATCTCAAGTTCCAAAACTGCCGCGCGTATTGATTACGTTGCGCTGACCGTTCGGCGACGACCGCTCGCCGGTCAAACCAGCAGCCAACGAACCAGACGCGTCGCGACCAAATCAGCCATACCGAGCCACAGCGCCACCACCAGTGTCAGCCCCACTACAACCATCGTCGCCTGGACGGTCTCCCGCGGCGACGGGAAGTGGACCTTCGACAGTTCGGTCCAGGATTCCTGGACAAAAGTTGTGCCTTGCTCGAAGTAACTTTTCAGATTAGCCATTTTCGTCCAAACTTACAAGCGCACTTTGACTTGATGGCGGGCCAGGCAGGATTCGAACCTGCAACCTACGGATTTGGAGTCCGCCGCTCTGCCAATTAGAGCTACTGACCCGACCTATAGCATGTTTTATTATTATACTTTCACTTCTTTGTGTGAAGTGTGACTCCGGCAGCTTGGACAGAACTTCTTGATCGCGAACTTTTCGGTCTGCCGCTTCTTGTTTTTGCTCGTGGTGTAGTTGCGTCGCTTGCAACCGTCACATTGAAGTCCAATCAGGTCTCGCATTGCTTAATTTCCTTATTTGAGGCCGCGGCTCGCAGACTCAATTTTCCGAACGCACCTCACAGATTCGTTTGCTCGCTGCGCTTCGCTCCGCTGGCGTGCCCCCTGTTCCGTGCCTCCGGCACGGTCGTTTTTATTTGGGGCGGTCCTTTATTGATGATGATGATAGCCCACGAAGGGAATCGAACCCTTGACCTCTTCCTTACCAAGGAAGTGCTCTACCGTCTGAGCTACGTGGGCAGACTCTCTTTTACCTTGGCCGCCGCTCGCGGAGTCATTTTTCTGAACGCGACTCGCGGACTCGTTTGCTCGTTCCGCTACGCTCCACTGGCGCGCCCCCTGTTCCGCGCCTCCGGCGCGGTCGACTTTAATTGGAGCGGGAAACGGGATTCGAACCCGCGACCTCAAGCTTGGAAGGCTCGCGCTCTACCAACTGAGCTATTCCCGCCCGCGAAAAATCACTTGGTGGAGAGGGGAGGATTCGAACCTCCGAAGGCATCGCCGGCAGATTTACAGTCTGCTCCCTTTGACCACTCGGGAACCTCTCCTTATCTTATATTCTATATCGCGATTCTACGTCGCGCCCGGTCTTAGCGCGTATCCTTTATCGTCCTTGGGTCGTTCGGTTCCGTCCGCGGAAAGAAAGAAACTCGCATCTCAGCCGATGGCGAGAGTCGAACTCGCGACCTACTGATTACAAGTCAGTTGCTCTACCAACTGAGCTACATCGGCCCCGATCCGGAAACCGTCTTATTTATTCAGCAATACGCGCCGTGTCAACGAAACTCTACACCTCTGGTCGAATCCTTGCCACGATTTACTGGCGGCCGACCGCGGGCTGCCCCTTCCAAATGCTCCTCTCGCGAGGCGTTCCCGCCCCGTTAGGCGCTGACCGTCGGTAAGCGATAACCCCAGGGACGCGCCTCTTCGAGCTGCGCCGCGACCTGAATCGGCAGGTCTTCGCGGCCGGGCCAGCAAGGACCGCTTTCGCCCAGTATCGCACTCGTTTGACAATTTAAGATCAACGGCCCATCGTTGCCAATGGCGAATCAGACGAGACTCTGACAAGACGCTACGTCCGCTACGCAACCCTTAACATCACCAAGGGAGTACGTCATGGCAACAGTGCGAGGAGTCGTCAATTTCAAAGTGAAGCCCGGCAGGTACGCTGATCTCTTTGAGGGCATCAAGGCCGTCAAGAAGATCATCGTGCGCTTGGGCGCGACCCTCGTCGTGAACCGCCAGGCTATCGGCCCTGAAGCCGGTAACATCTTCGTCGTTATCGTGTATCAGGACTATGCGGCCTACGCGAAGGCAGCATCCGATTCCGAGTTGCAAGGACTCCTCGAGCAAATGCGCAGCAACCCCGACCCGGCGTGGGAAGGTATCACCGTGGCTTTGAACGAGGAAGTGGCGATCTAGAATCCGAGGCGTCCGGCCCCTTCGCCCGAGGGAGCCGGACTCTCTAAGTTGAAACGTGGTCATTAAGACCGGCTATCGGGTGTCGGCTAATTAACAGGAGGGTAGACAATGAAATTCTTAGTCATTCGCAAGCCACGCGTGAGCGGTGCGCTGGTGGCGACCGGCAAAGCCATTCGTGAGCACAAAGAAGGTGCGCTGAACGCCGTCAAACAGAAGACTCTCGATTGCATCTACGCTGTTCCGGGCGGTGGTGGCAGCGTCGCTATTGCCAACGCGGACACCATCGAACAGCTTAACGAGAATCTCATGAACACACCGCTGTTCCTTTTCTCTGAGTTCGAAATACGACCGCTGACTGATTACGCAAAGTACATGGATGGTGTCGCGACCGCGCTGGAGAAGCAGGGGCGCTAAGCAACTGGCGCACACGCCACGGAACAGCGGGTTGAACCCCGGGCCCGCGCGGCTTCGCGCCGCGCGGTTATTTAATCTCGGCGCACAACGCAGTTCGCTACGTCTAACAAGTATAAGGAGAGATCGTAATGCCGGTTGCCGTCGTTACCGGAACCAGTACCGGAATTGGACTTGCCACAGCCGTCGCCCTCGCGCGCGCCGGGCACACGGTGCACGCGACGATGCGAAACCCGCAGCGTGCCCCGCAGCTCGCTGAGAGCGCCGCGGCAGAGAAACTACCGATCAAGATCCTTCCGATGGATGTGGATGATGACGCTTCGGTCAGTAAAGGATTTGGCCAGATTCTAGCCGACGCCGGTCGGATTGATGTGCTGGTAAACAACGCCGGTGTGCAGGGAAGTGGACCGATCGAGGAAATCCCGCTGGCCGAGTTTCGGCGCGTCATGGAGACCAACTATTTCGGGGTGCTCCGATGCATTCAAGCGGTGCTTCCGAGCATGCGGAAACACGGCGACGGCCACATCGTCAATGTGTCCACGGTCGGAGGCAGAATAGCAGGTCTATCTCAGGGACCTTATTGTGCTTCCAAATTTGCTCTGGAGGCCCTCAGCGAGATTTTGGCTGGCGAAGTGAAGACGTTTGGCATTCGCGTCGCGATCATCGAACCCGGAGTGACTATCACGCCGATTTTTGAGAAACGGCGCGTGATTCCCAAGAATTCCCTGTACAAGCAAGAGCGCCGGATGAACGCGATGTTCGATGCATTGCAAAAGCTGCAGATTCCGCCGTCTGTCGTAGCTGACAAGATTGTCGAGATCGTCCGCACCAAAACCTCGAAGCTGCGCCATCCTACGGGGGCGGACTCGGAGCCAGTTCTTCAGTACCGCGCGTCAAAATCCGACGAGGAATGGATAAATCTGCACGCGATGGAGAGCGACGCTGAATTTGCCGACATCGTCAAACGTGATATGGGACTCGACCTCGAGCTGTGATCAGATCATAAGCGGCCCCGAAGCGGATTCGCTTCGGGGCCGCTCGTACTTGTAGCGGCGAGCGTCTCGGCCATCTCGCGCGCAGCATCCGCCGCTGGGTCAGCGCCGTTGGGTCTCGCCCTGGATGCGGGCGCGTTCCTCGGCCGTCAGCAATGCTTGCAGTTGCGCCAACCACGCCGGAGCGCGGCTAGCCCGTGCACGGCCTCTTTCCGCAGCGTTTTCGCCCGCTAAGCGCTGACCGGCGGGAGACGATCACACCAGGGACACGCCTCTTCGAGCTGCGCCGCGACCTGAATCAGCAGGTCTTCGCGCCCGAACGCCGCCACCAGTTGCGATCCGATCGGCAGGCCCGCCGCGTTCCAATAAAGCGGTAATGAAACCGCCGGTTGGCCCGTGACATTGAAGGGTGGCGTAAACGGTATCAGGTTCCCGATTCGAGTGAAGCCCGCCTCCGGATCGTTAGGAACGGCGACCAGGGTCTTCAAGGGCACCGGTGGTTCGGCGATCGTCGGCGACAACAGCAGATCGAAACCTTCCGACCACCATCCGGCAACGTGCCGGCTCCAGACTTGCAGCCAGTGGAACCCGCTCAAATAGTCGGCCGCCGGGATACCCAGCCCGCGGGCGACGAAATTCCAGGTCCAGGGCTCGAAGTCCTCCGCCGTCAGCTTGCGCCCGAACAGCGTGCCGAGCTGATTAACGGTCATCGCCGCATGCGCGCCGACGAGGTCAAGGAAATTGCGCGTGAAGTCGGCTTCATCGAGCGCCGCCGGATGCGACTCGTCGACCGTGTGACCGAGCGTTTGCAACAGGCGCGCGGTTTCCTCGACCGCGGCGGCGCAGTCCGGATGGAGCGTCCCGCGGCCTTGCGGAGTGCGCTTCATCAAGCCGATCCGCAGTTTGCCCGGCGCGGCGCCGATTTCCTGCGCAAACGGACGGCGCTGCGATGGCGCTGAATAGGGATCGCCCGGCATGTTACCGGCGATCGCGTCGAGCACGGCCGCGGTGTCGCGCACCGAGCGGCTGACGACGCCCTCGGTCGCCAGTCCGGCCCAGAAGTCACCAAAATCAGGTCCCGCCGAGACCCGGCCACGCGACGGCTTGAGCCCGACCAGACCGCATTCACTCGCCGGAATCCGAATCGAACCGCCGCCGTCGCTGGCATGCCCCACCGCGACCATCCGGGCCGCCACGGCCGCCGCCGCTCCGCCGCTTGAACCGCCAGTGGAACGCGTCACATCCCAGGGGTTCCGGCTCGGGCCGAAGGCTTCCGGCTCGGTCGTCGCATTGAGTCCGAACTCCGGCGTATTGGTCTTGCCGACGCTGATAAAGCCCGCGGCCTTGAATTTCGCCGCGAGATAGCTGTCGTAGGGCGCGACAAAACGGGCGTCGCGGAACAGCCGGGCGCCGCTGTAAAGCGGGTCGCCCTCCGACGCGCAGATCAGGTCCTTCAGCAGAAGCGGGACGCCACGGAAGGGACCGTCCGGGAGCGCCCCGTCCTTCGCCGCCGCGCGCGCCTTGGCGAAGAGCGGCGTGATCACGGCGTTGATTTGCGGATTGACCCGCTCGATCGCCGCGATCGCGCTATCAACCAACTCGAGCGGCGTCACCTCTTTCTTGCGGACCAACTCCGCCTGCGCGATCGCGTCGAGCTTGCTCAGTTCGTTGGTCATCCGGGCTTTCTCCTATCGGCGTATGGCTTACTGCTGCTCGCGGCGGCGCGCGAGTTCAAACAGGGTAACCGCGGCGGCCACCGAGACGTTGAGCGACGCGACCCGCCCGCGCATCGGGATACTGACCACGAAGTCGGCGTTGTGCTTGATGAGTTCGCGGACGCCGCGGTCCTCGGCGCCGAGCACGATCGCGAGCCGGCGCGAGGCGTCGAGTTCGTACAGCGAGGTATCGCCGTTGGGCGCGAGCGCGACGATCCAGTAGCCCTCGGCCTTGAGCGCTTCGAGGGTCTGTGCGACGTTGCCGCAGCGCGCGATTTTGAGATGGACCCAGGCGCCCGACGACGCCTTGACCGCCGCCGGCGTCACGCCCGTGGTGCGATCCCGAGCCAACACCAGTCCGCGCGCCCCGGCGCACTCCGCCGACCGCATGATCGCGCCCAGGTTGCGCGGATCGGTCACGCCGTCGACGATCAGCAGCGGATCCGGTTTCAGTTCGAGCAGTTCTTCGAGCGGGACGTAGGTGTACTCGCGAATCGCGGCGACGATCCCCTGATGGCGTCCCTCCGAACCCGCCATCCGGGCGAGGTCGGCGTCCTCGGCCTTGACGACGCGGCCGCCGGCCGCGCGTACCGACTCGATCTCGCCGCCGAAGCGCTCATACAAGCCGGATTTCACAAAGAGGGTCTGAATCGCGGCGGCCGACGCGCCGATCAACTCGCGAATAGGCTCGACGCCGAAGATAATTTCGCCCTGATTGTCGCGACGGGGTGGCCGCGCGCCGCCGCCGTTGCGCGCTCCATGCGGCGGTCGCGGTCCGTGCGGCATCCGCGGCCCGTCGGGGCTCCGCGGAGGGGAAGAGTCTTGCGCCGGATTGAAGCGGCGCCGTCCACGATTTCTCATTCAGTCAGAGCACCTCTTACTTTGGCCGCGCGTCCGGGGGGCGGCGGAGTCCGCGACGCGCGGCCTCAATCTAGTCGCCCCCAATAAATTTGAACGCAGCTCGCGGACTCGCCTGCTCGCTGCGTTGCGCTCCGCTGGCGCGCCCCCTGCTCCGTGCCTCCGGCACGGTCGTTTTTTGATTTGGCGCCCTTTCGCCAACAAGAGCTGGTTTTCACGCGGAGGGTGGCTCCAGCACCATCTGGGTTTGCGTCACGATTCCCAGCAGCCGCCCGTTTTGACCCGTAATTCGGGTCTGCCAAACCATCGTTCGCCGGCCCCGATGGATTGCCGTGCATTCGGCGGTCACGATCGACCCGACCGGCGCCGGCGCGAGGAAATTGGTCTTGGATTCGATCGTCGTCGTCCCCGCGCCGTCGCGCAGATTGAGCACGGTGGCGCAGGCGCCGAGCGTATCCGCGAGCGCCATCAGCGCGCCGCCATGCAGCACGGCCGGCGAGGTGCAGAGGTCGTCGCGCACAAGCATCTCCGCTGTTACTCGTTCGGGCGCCGCCGCGGTCAGTTTGATCCCGAGCAATTTCGCGAACGGCAATTCCTGAGCCTGCAATGTTTCGAGTGCGTCCATTTGCGACCTCACACCTGGCGCGGCGCCAATGCCTCGATTACCCGCATCTCAGGCAAACGTCCACCTTCGGCGCTCAGTGGGATGAGATAGACGTGATCCGCCCCGGCCGCCCGATGGGCCGCGATTCGCTCGCGCAGATGGCCTTCATCGCCCCACGCGATAACCGTGTCGAGCAGCCGATCAATGCCACCGCCCTGCATATCGTCGTCGGTGTATCCCATATCCCGGAAGTGGCGGCGATAGGGCGGCGCATTCATGTAGAAACGCATGAAAGCCCGAATCGCCGTGCGCGCTTTGCCGGCGTCGGTCTCGAGCATCACCATCTGCTGCGCCAGGAGCAGCTTGCCGGGCAACGCAGCCCGCATCCGGGCGATCAGGGTGGGCGGGGTCAGCGCGGTGATAACGCCGTCGCTGGCTTCCGCGGCCAACTGGAGCATCCGCGGCCGGAGCCCCGCGAGCACCACGGGAGGCTCCTCCTTCGGCAGCGGCGCTTTGTAGGGCGCCGCTTTCATCCGTGAGAGATAGTCGCGCACGAACTCGACCGGTTTGTCGTAATTGAGACCGTTGCGCCGCATAAACGGCCCGGCGCTGACGCCGAGCCCCAGGATGAATCGGCGGTCGAAGAGTTCGGCAAGATTGCGCGCCGCCGCGGCGGTGGCCATCGGCTCGCGTTTCCAGACGTTGGCGATCGCGGTCCCGACCGCCATCCGGCGGGTCGCCTGGAGCATGTAGGTGGCCATCACGAAGGGGTCGCGGCCGAAGGTCTCCGGCAACCAGAGCGTGGAGTAGCCCAGGCCCTCAACGGCGTGCGCGAACTCCACGCACTCCGCGCCGTTCATCGTATCGACATAGGCGAGCACGCCGAGTGCGCCGGGGGTCATCCCTTGAATTTCTCCATGGTCAGAATTTCTCCTTGAAGGGTCGCACGTCGAGTTCCTGCGTCCAGGCGCTGGGATCCTGATGCGCGAGATGCCAGTAGCTCTCGGCGATCGCGGCTGGCTTGAGCAGATCTTCTTCCTTCGCATCGGGCATCCGCTGGCGGATGAAGGGCATGTCGATCGGTCCGTCGACATTGACGTACGCCACATGGATCCCCTGCGGACCGAGATCGCGCGCCAGCACCTGGGCAAGCCCACGCATCGCGAATTTAGCGGGGCCAAAGGCGGCCGAGGTCGGAAATGGTTTGGTCCCGGCGGTCGCCCCGGTGAAAAGGATCACGCCGTGGCCCCGCTCGAGCATCGCCGGCACGACCTGCTGCGCGGCCAGAAAAGCGCCGAAGGCGTTGACGCGCCACGTATTCTCGAAGGTACTCGGCTTAGTCTCCATCAGGCGGCCAAAGGGGCGCATCGCGGCGTTATAGATAAGCACGTCGGGCGCACCGAGCTGGGCGCGAATCGTGGCGAAAGCGGTGTCGATTTCCGCCGCTCGCGCGACGTCAGCCGCGACCGCCAAAGCACGCCCGCCCTGCGCCTCGATTTCGCGTGTGAGCTGCGCGAGATACGGCGCGCTGCGCGCGACCAACGCCATCGTGTAACCCGCGGCAAAGCGCCGCGCGATCGCGGCGCCCAGGCCCGCCCCAACACCGATCACCACGGCTACCGGTTGTTCGCTTGCCATCTTGTCTTACTCCGCCGCGCCGAGGATTTCTTCGACCCAGCTCAAACGATCGTTCCCCCAGAACATCTCGCCCGCCACGAAAAAGGTTGGCGCCCCAAAGACCCCGCGACTGACCGCCGCGTCAGTATTCGCGCGCAGCTCCTCCTTAACGTCCGGGCGGTCGGCCGCCGCGAGCAGATCCGCCGCCCGGATACCCGCACGTGCAAGCACCCGCATCATCACGGCGTCATCGCCGAGGTCGAGGGCGTCGGCCCACACCGCGCGATAAATCGCCGGGTGCCAGCGCTCGAACGTGCCGAGCTTTTGCGCCGCTACCGCCCCGCGCATCAACTTAAGCGTATTTGTGATGAACGGATGGGGATTCGGCTTGAACGGCGCGGCGAGACGCGCGGCCGTCCGCTGCAGTTCGCGCGCCATGTATTTGCCCTTGGCGGGAATCGTCATGGGTGAAGCGTTACCGGTCGCCTTGAGGACCGCGCCCAGCAGAATCGGCCGATAAACGACGGTCGCGCCCGTGCGCGCCGCCAACCCCGGCATCTGGGTGCTCGCCAGGTAGCTGAACGGGCTGCCGTAATCGAACAGAAACTCGAGTTGCTTCAAATGATTTTCCTTCGGACCGCGCCGCGCGGACTCCATTTCTCTGAACGCACCTAGCAGACTCGTTTGCTCGCTGCGCTTCACTCAGCTGGCGCGTCCCCTGTTCCGTGCCTCCGGCACGGTCGTTTTTAACGGCCCTTGAAGACCGGGGTGCGCTTTTCGGTGAAGGCGCGCACCGCCTCGCGTGTGTCCTCGGTGGCGATCATTTCGCTGATACTCCGGATCTCGTTCTCGATTTGCGTCTCGAGCGTTTCGACGGCTCCCGCATGCATCAGCCGTTTCGCCGCGGCATAGGCCCGGGTGGGTCCGCGCGCCAGCTCCACCGCGATCGCGCGCGCTTCGTCACCGAGCGTCGCATCCGGCACGACCCTATTCGCGATACCCCACTCGAGCGCCTCGCGCGCCGTGAGCGTCCGATTCAGGTAGGTGAGTTCGAGCGCGCGCCCGATCCCGATACGCCGGGGCAGAAAATAGGTCGTGGTGCTGTCAGGGGAGAGCCCGCGGCGCGTGAAGGCCATGATGAACTTCGCGGACTCGGCCGCGATCAACAAATCGCAGGCGCAGGCAAGTCCCATCCCACCACCGGCCGCCGTACCGTTGATCGCGCCGATTACCGGGAACGGCGCGCGCACGATCCGCGAGGCCGCGACATGGATGAACGACACGCCGGTCTTGAGGCCGTCGCCGCGGTTGTAGAAGCTCTTGAGATCGGCGCCGGCGCAGAAGAACCGCCCGCTGCCGGTCAGGATAACGGCGCGCACGTCGCGATTTTCCTCGCAGCGGATCAGCGCGTCGACCAGTTCCATCGAGGTGCGATGGTCGATCGCGTTGGCCGCGTCCGGCCGATTCAACGTGATCGTGCCGACACCGTCGCTTACGTCAAAAAGAATTCCGCTGTAGTCAGGCATCGCAAGAGACTCCTCTGCTTCGCTATCTCATTTTCTCTATCCTAAACCACCTCCGGGGGGCGGCCGAGTCCGCGAGGTGCGGCCAAAGACAAGACTCGTTAGCTCGCTCCGCTTACGCTCCGCTAGCGTCTAGCGCGGCAGACTGTGCAACACGCCCTCGCTTTCGAGCTGCCTTATCCGCTCGGGCGCGTAACCGAGATACGAGGCCAGAATCCGCCCGTTATGCTCGCCCAGCAAGGGGGCGTCTAGTTCGAGCCGCCCGGGGAAGGACGAGAAGCGCAATGGAAAGCCGGGAATCTGGAAGTCCCCGAGGATGCGATCATGCACCGTCTGCACGGTCTGGCGCTCGACCAGATGGGGATGATTCATCGCTTGTTGCACGGTCAGCACGGGGGCCGACGGGATCCGGGCTTCACGCAGGATCGCGACCGCGGCGTCGTCGCTCGGCAGCGATCGCAACCATTTTTCGATGACCTTGATCACTTCCGGCCGATTCTTGACCCGGGTCGCAACGTCGATAAACCGCGGGTCGCGTCCGAGTTCCGGACGCCCCATCAGCTCGCACAGTTTCACCCAATGATGGTCGAGCCAGGCAAAGACGAAGATATAGCCGTCAGCCGCCTTGAACATCCCCGCGGGGCAAAGAATCGCATAGTGCAGGCCGGTGCGCAGCGGTTGCGCCGCGCCGCCGCTTGCGCTGATCGATTGCACCCAGATGTCGTGATAATGGAAATAGGCGTCAACCAGCGAGATATCGAGATGCTGCCCTGCGCCCGCGCGCTCGCGATGGAGCAGGGCGCAAGCGACCGCGGCGAGGCCGTGCACGCCGGTCGAAACGTCGCCAATCGCGAGCATCGGGGGAAAGTGCGGGCCGCCCTCCTCGCCGCTCAGCGAGGTCACTCCGGCGTAGGCCTGCCCCATGAAATCGTAGCCCGGATCCTCGGACAGGGGACCCTGCTGGCCGAAGGTCGAGACCGAACACATGATTATCTTCGGATTGAGTTGACGCACCGCCGCGTAATCGAAGCCCATCCGGGCAATCACGCCGGGCGCGAAATTCTCGACCAGCACGTCCACCTTGGGGATCAGGTCGCGAATAATCTGCTTGCCGGCCTCAGTCCGTGGATCAAGACAGAGGCTCAACTTGCCGCGGTTCTGCTGGACGAAGTAGCCGCTGCGCTGATTCTTGATGTAGGGCATCCCGCGCGAACGGTCGCCGTCGGGCGCGAGCTCGACCTTGATTACCTCGGCGCCCATCTCGGCCATCAGCTTGGTGACGGTCGGCCCCGCGACGAACTGGGTGAAGTCGAGCGCCTTGTAACCATCGAGCACATGCTTTTGCTCAGCCATCAGGAAGACCTCCCGAGTGCACACGCTCCGCGCTAAGCGGCAGCAATGCCAATTGGATTCTTAGCTTACCGGCTCTTGCGCTGACCAGAGCCAGAAAGACTGGGATCGTTAACCCGCATGTTCTGGCAATTCGCTCCAAAAGAGCGTAACCGGGGCTAGTAGAGCAAATAAAAGGGAGGATGAACTATCGTGACTCTATCAAAACGCTTGGGTGCTGAATTCATCGGAACCTTCTGGCTGGTGCTGGGCGGAACCGGCACGGCGGTGCTGGCGGCGGCCTTTCCGCACGTCGGCGTTGGCCTCCTTGGGGTCGCGCTCGCCTTCGGCCTGACCCTGCTGACGATGGCTTATGCGATCGGCCATATCAGCGGATGCCATATCAATCCGGCGGTCACGGTCGGACTGTGCGCCGGCGGCCGTTTTCCGGCGAGTGAGGTCATCCCCTACATCGTTGCCCAGGTGCTGGGCGCGATTCTCGCCTCGACGGTGCTCTATGTAATCGCGAGCGGTGCGGCGGGATTTACGCTGAGCGCCGGCTTTGCGGCCAACGGCTACGGCGACCATTCCCCGGGCGGGTATCCGCTGCTGTCCTGCGCGGTGAGCGAAGTGGTGATGACGCTGATGTTCCTCTTCGTGATCATGGGCGCAACCGACCCGCGCGTGCCGGCCGGCTTCGCACCGATTCCGATCGGACTCGTGCTTACGCTGATCCATCTGATCAGCATCCCGGTAACCAATACGTCGGTGAATCCTGCGCGCAGCACGGGACCCGCGTTGTTCGTCGGCGGATGGGCGCTCGGGCAATTGTGGCTCTTCTGGATCGCGCCCATCGTCGGCGCCGCGCTGGGTGCGCTACTCTATCGCGCAATCGCGGAAGAGCCCGCGGAAGGCTGAGCCGAGAGGGCATGAACATGGCGGCTGATCGTAACGTGGTCGAGCGCTTTCTCTTTCACGAAGCGCGCCTGATGGATGAGCATCGGTACGACGAGTGGCTCGCGTTGTGGGCGCTCGACGTGGCGACCTACTGGATTCCGGCGAACGCGGACGACGCCGACCCGGCGCAGAACGTGTCGGTCGTCTACGACCGGCGAGGGCAGTTGCGCAACCGGATCCGGCGCCTCAAGGAGACGCTCTGGCTGAAGGAGCGTGCGCCCCGGCTGAAGCGGATCGTTGGCAATATCGTGATCGAGTCGGAAGAAGGTGTCGAAGTGACGGTGAGCTCGAACTTCATCCTGACGGAGCTGCATCGCGGCGTCCAGACCATCTGGGCCGGCACGACGACTCACGTCCTGCTCGCACAGGCGGAAGGGTGGCGGATCAAGTCGAAGAAAATCGTGCTGCTGAACAACAACGAGCCGCTGCCAAACATGCTGTTTCTGATCTAGCGAGAAGTTACAACTGAGTGATTATGATGCCCATCCAACTCACGAGTGAATTTGCGGCGGTCGAGGTTGATCGCGACGATAGCGGTAACGGACCGCGCCTGATGATCCGTGACTTGCGCAGCGGCCAGCGGGTCTTCCTCGATCCGCTCGAACTGGCCGCGCTGGCCTGGACGCGGCACGAGGAGCTGACGCCGTTTCTGGATCCCGGCAGGCTCGATCGCTAACAGCAGCAATTGAGCAATTACCGGCAGCGGCAAGAGGAGAAGCCATGCCTCCGGACCTGTATAGCCCTTCCCATCTCGCGATATTCCTCGTAATTTTGCTCGATTTTTTCCTGCTGATCCGTGAATTCTGGTGCTGGTATTTCAAGCTAAACAAGATTGTCAGACTGCTCGAAAGCATCGACGCGTCCCTGCGCACACTTCCTTCTGTTGCTAAAAGCCGGGGCGAAGGCTAACTCATCACATGAGTAGCAATCGAATCCGGTCAGCACGGCGAGCGAGGTAAGCGCACCATGGCGACGATGCCCATTGGCTCTATCAGCTATGCGGATCTGATCCAGCCCGATCGTATCAGCGGACGCGTTTACTACGATCAGGCGGTGTTCCACGACGAAATCGCGAAAATCTGGCATCGCGAATGGGTCTATGTCGCGCATGAGAGCGAAGTGCCCGAGCCGGGCGACTACGTGACGCGTCAGATCGGCCTGCAGCCGGTGATCGTCTCGCGCGACGAGGACCGCAAAATCCATCTGTTCCTCAACCGCTGCGTCCATCGCGGCAATACCGTGTGTCAGAGCGAGCGCGGCAACGCGCACGCCTTCCGTTGCGCCTACCACGGCTGGACCTTCAACAACCGTGGCGATCTGGTCGGAGTCCCCTATGCGGGCGGCTACGACGCGTCCTTCCGCAAGGAGGATTTTCCGCTGGCCCGGGTGCCGCGGACCGGATCGTATCGCGGACTCATCTTCGCGAGCCTGAGTCCCAGCGGACCGTCGCTCGACGATCATCTGCGGCCCGCCAAACCGCTCATCGATCAATTCGTCAATCTTTCACCGGCGGGCGAAATCGTCCTGCGTTCCGGCGTGCTCAAGCATTCGTACCGGGGCAACTGGAAGATGGCGCTCGAAAACTCGGTCGACGGCTACCATCCCAACATCCTGCATCACGCCGCGATGGTGATGATGATGAAGGGCAAGAACGACATGGAGGCGATTTTCGGCGAACGCAGCGAGGCGCTCGCGCGCGATCATGGCCACGGGGTCGAGCAGCTCGATCTCAATACGGTCCAGTCGCGCAACGGCGGGCGCGTGGTCCCGCCCGGCTGGAGCAAGGAGGCCTTTGCCGAATATCGCGCCGCGATGGTCACGCATTACGGCGAGGCTGTCGCCGACCGCATCATCGCCGAGGGGCCGCCGCACTTCTGCATCTTCCCGAATATCATTTTCATTCTGAATCAGTTCCGCGTGATCCAGCCGATCAGCGTCAACGAGACGGTGATCTATTATTATCCGACCCTGCTGAAGGACGCGCCGGCGGAGATGAATCAGCGGCGGCTCGCCGAAACGTATCTCGTCCACGGACCGGCCGGGCGGGTCGCGCCCGACGACTTCGAGGCCTACGAGCGGAATCAGGCGGGGTTCGAGGCCCGGGTCAACGAATGGCTGGTGCTGCGCCGCGGACTCCATCGCGAGGTGCGCGAAAACGGCGGCATCGCCGGTCACGAGACCGACGAGACGACGCAACGCGGCATCTGGCGCCACTATCGCGAGGTGATGTCGCAACACTAGCGAAGTGCCGTTGCGGCACGAAGCGAGCACGGGGGGCGGCGGAGTCTGCGACGCGCGGTCAAAATCAAGAGTCTGCGAGCTGCTCGTTAAAAATCCGAAGATGCTGGTCCTCGTACGACTAGCCCTCTCTTTTCGAGCCGCCTGAATCGATGGTGCTTGTCCCTCGACCCGCGGCGTCGTAAGTTCAGGGTCCGCGCGGCCGACTGGCCCGCGAAGAAGGACGCATCATGAAATTCGGCATTTTCATGGCCCCGTTCCATCGTGTCGGTGAAAACCCGGCGCTGGCTTTCGAGCGCGATCTGCAACTGATCGAATGGCTCGATGAACTGGGCTACGACGAGGCTTTCGTCGGCGAGCATCATTCCGCCGGATGGGAGATCATCTCGTCGCCGGAGATTTTCATGGCGGTCGCCGCGACCCGCACCAAGCGGATCATGCTCGGGTCGGGCGTGGTCAGCGTCCCCTATCATCATCCCTTTCACATCGCGAATCGTTTCGCGCTGCTCGATCAGCTCACGCACGGCCGCGTGATTCTCGGCTGCGGCCCTGGTGCGCTCCCCTCCGACGCGTTCATGCTCGGGATCGAAACGACGACGCAGCGTGATCGCATGGTCGAAGGGATCCAGGCGATCAAGCGGCTTTTCACCGAAGACGGCGGGGTCACGATCGACGGTTCGTATTTCACGATGCGCGACGCTCATCTACAGGTGAAACCGTTCCAGAAGCCCTATATGCCGATCTTCGTCGCCAACACCTTCTCGCCGTCCGGGATGGTCGCAGCGGGCAAGCTGGGCGCGGGCGTTCTCTCGATCGCCACGTTTGCCCCCGGCGGACTCAATGAACTGCCGAAACGATGGAAAATGGCCGAGGATATCGCGGCGGAAAACGGCAACACGGTCGACCGCAAGAACTGGCGGCTGGTCTTCCCGGTACATCTCGCGGAATCAAAGGAAGAGGCGCTCGCGGATATCCGCGACGGCTGCAATCGCTGGATCCACGAATATTTTATCGACACCCTGGGCGCGCAACTCCAGTTCCAGGAGTATCCCAATCAGCCGACCTCCGAGATGACGGCCGACCGGATGGCCGCGCGCGGCGGTGTTATCGTGGGCACGCCGGACGACGCCGTAAAGAGTATCAACCAG
>Ga0074045_10002295_pt1 | contig 17758 bp, 14 predicted proteins | sample BogForMeECP23OM2_FD_94442 | JGI IMG/M metagenome (GOLD analysis project Ga0074045, IMG submission 94442) | Bog forest soil microbial communities from Calvert Island, British Columbia, Canada - Bog Forest MetaG ECP23OM2 | ecosystem: Environmental > Terrestrial > Soil > Wetlands ...
GAAGAGAAGAGGGACGGTAACACAGAGTTCACAGAGATAGGAACACAGAGGGCACAGAGGTAAGAGAAAAGAGAAAAGAGAAAAGAGAAAAGAGAAAAGAGAAAAGAGAAAAGCTTTATCACAAAGGTCACAGAGAGCGCAGAGTTCGCGGAGAAGAGGGGAAAAGAGAAACCCAAGACCCAGGCACCCGCCTGCGGCGGGCCTGGGGCAACCGGTGTTGGGCACGTGGCAATGGGCCGTGGAACTGGACGGAGATTCAGGCCTCTTGCATAATTAGAGAAATTCCAAAGGGAACGCGCTGCGGCGGACAAACCTGTAAATCGCTGGGAAGATGGGAGGTCACTTGGCACTCGAGGCTTGGTGGGTGGTGGTTGTTTCACTGGCCGTCGCTTTGCTGATTCCGGTGATGGGCGAGCGCGCCTTTCGCGCTGTCGAAGGAGCATTCACAGCGTTCGCGGAAAAACGCACGACGGCGATTATCACCGTATTTCTAGGGACCATTCTCATCCGAGTCCTGATGCTGGTGCGATTGCCGATTCCTGTTCCGTTTGTCCATGACGAGTTTTGCTTTCTGGTCCAGGCGGATATGTTCGCGCACGGGAAACTGGCATTTGCCACGCATCCTATGGCGCGATACTTTGAGACCTTTTATATCAATTTTTCGCCAACGTATTCCTCGATATTTCCGCCAGCGCAAGCCGCTGTGCTCGCTTTCGGAGAATTGCTGGGGCACCCGTGGATTGGCGTTCTCCTGAGCTGTGCAGCGATGTCGGCGGCGGTGCTGTGGATGTTGCAAGGCTGGCTGCCCGCACAATGGGCACTGATTGGAACGATCCTGTTCACATTGCGCATCGGAATCCTCAGCTATTGGATGAACAGCTACTGGGGCGGGGCGGTAGCGGCCACGGGCGCGGCGCTCGTCATCGGAGCATTACCGCGCATCCAGAAACACCAAAGATTACGCGATGCGTTATGGATGGGGATCGGTTTGGCAATTCTAGCGAACAGCCGCCCGTTGGAAGGATTCATCTTCTGCATCCCGGTTGCGGTGGCAATGGGAATGTGGCTCTGGAAGCTCAGGAAGGGAGGCGAGAGCTTGCCAATCCGAAACGTAATTCTGCCTCTCTCGACTGCGCTCGTGCTCCTGGTGTGTTTCACCTTGTATTACAACTGGCGTATTACGGGCAATCCGTTGGAGATTCCGAACGCGCTCTTCATCAACAAATACCTCAGTGTTCGCCTGTTCCTCTGGCAAAAAATCCTGCCCGCAAAACATTATGCGAATCCGCAATTCCAGCAACTGTTTAACGTGTGGTCTTTGCAGGAATTTGACGGAACATGGGCGGTGGTCAAACGGGATACGTTGCTAAAGTTCGTATTTTTTTGGCGGTTCTTTCTGGGGGTGTACCTGTCGTTGGCGCTGATAGCATTTCCCTGGGTGGTGAAAGACCGCCGGCTGAGGTTGTTGGTAATCCAGTTCGCAGTGTGCCTGGTGGGCTTGCTGGCGGTCACAGGGTTCCGGCCCCACTATGCCGCTCCAATCATCGTGACGTTTCTCGCGTTGTTGATGCAATGCCTGAGGCATTTGCGGGAGTGGAAATTTTTCGGGTACCCCGTGGGACTCAGTTGGTCCCGCGCGATTATCTTGATGTCACTGGCAACGACTGGAATCTGTTTTGCCGGAGTCATGCGCAATCCATACGTCGCGCCTTATTTCGACCGCTGGCAGCCGCACAATTGGGGACGCGTGCAAGTTAGCAGCACACTGAGGCAAATCCCCGGCGATCACCTCGTGATTGTGCGTTATGGGCCTGAGCACGACGCCCATCAAGAGTGGGTCTACAATGCCGCGGATATTGACCACGCGAGGATTGTGTGGGCGCGGGAAATACCGGGCATGGACTTGGCTCCGTTGCTTGCTTACTACCCCAATAGGAAAGTGTGGTTGGTGGAACCGGATGTTGGATATATGGCGCCGTATGCGGCGGCACAGGGGGAGGCTGGGAAGGAAAAACCTTGAGAGGTGTAAGAGTGTAACAGTGCAAGAATCGGAAGCTATGAGATGGGGAGATTGTGCCACGATCCCTCCACTCCGCAGCGGCGGAAAGCGCCGTTGCTCCGGTCGGGATGACAAGAGGAGAACCAGAACCCCAAGACCCAGGCACGGACTCCGTGCCTGGGGCAACCTTCGTTTAAAGTGAATCCGTGAAAGAGTTTAGGAGTGCAGGGACGGAAAGACGCCATTCGGGAGAATGGCGTTCCCGGGAGGGTTATTAGTCTTGGGGGGCTACCTGGAATTGTTCTAGTTGGCCGTTGGGGAGCTCGTAGGTCCAGGCTTGGAGAGTTTGTTTGGGGAATTTGACGCGGTACATGCGCATGATCATGCCGCCGCGAAGGGTTTGGCGTATTTGCGTGAATTCTTCGGGCGTGCCCAGGGGGCCGAGGCTGGCGGCGAAATCCTGGAGGGCTTGGGCGTCGAAATAGAAATTGGCATTGTCGGTGAAGAGGGAACGATCGATGGTGCCCTGCTGGAGACCGGCGAAGATTTTGCGGGCTTGCGCGAGCTTCTGCGGAGTGGCGGCATCGTTGGTGGAAAGAAGCAGCGGGGCGATGGCGTGGGCAATGGTACCGGAAGCGTCAACGGCATCCTGATTGGTAAGGACGACGACGGCGACGCGTTCGTCGGGGTAGACGATATTTTCGCTGGTGAAGCCGGAAACTTCGCCGCCGTGGGAAAGCGCGCGGTGGCCGCCCTGGCCGCTGATGCCCACACCGAGGCCGTAGCTGGTGCCGAGGCCGTTCTTCAGCAGGACATCCGTTTCAAAATCATGGTAAGAGGCGGGCTTTAGAAGCTTCTCGTCGATGATGGAGATGTCCCATTTGGCCAGATCTTCGGCGGTCATGGCGAGTTCACCGGCGGCGAAGAGCCAGCCTTTGCCTTCCTTGGGGGCGGGGCGCGGCGGGCCGATGGCGTAACGGAGATAGCCGGTGGGATCGGTGTCGCCGAGGCGATCCTGATCGGTGTTGAGGACGCTGGACATTGCGAGAGGCTGGAAAACTTTTTGCTGGAGGAAGGTGAGGAGCGGCATGCCGGAAACTTTTTCGACGATGAGACCGGCGATGACGTAGTTGGTGTTGGAGTATTGCCACTTGGTGCCGGGATCGAAATCGAGAGGTTTCCCTGCCCAGAGATCGAGGATGTGTTGCGCGGTGGTGGGCTGGAGCATGTCGGGCATGACGTAATCTTGCGGCCAGTAGTCCTGATAGCCGGAGGTGTGAGAGAGGAGCTGGCGGATGGTGACTTCGTTGGCGCGGGTGAGATTGGGGAGGAATTTGGAGACTTTGTCGTCGAGAGAGAGCTTGCCTTGTTCCTGGAGAAGGAGGATGGAGGCGGCGGTGAATTGCTTACTGATGGAGCCGATGCTGTAACGCATGGAAGGAGTGGCGGGGGCGCGGGGAGCTAGGCGGGCGTCGCCGTAGGCGTGGAGATAGACGATATGGGCATCTTGGACTACGGCGACGGAGGCGCTGGGGACGCCGGATTTGGAGAGGGCGTCGGCGGCGAGGGTGTCGATTTTTTGCTGGAGGTCGGGGGAGAGGGGGGATTGGGCTCGGGCGGGGGAGAGGGAGAACAGGAAGATTGCGAGCGCCAGGATTAGCTTGCGATGAGTGAGCATGTAATGTCTCCGTGGAAAGATTAGAAGTAACGAAGCAAGGAAGCAAAGAAGGACTTTAACACAGAGATCACAGAGGACGGAGCACAGAGGGCACGGAGAAAGAAAGAGAAATATAACGCAGAGACGCAAAGAACACAGAGGGAAGAGGACCCCAAGAGGGCAGTCCCTTCGATGCTCAGGGTAAACAGGAGTGATTGTGCTACAGAGAAGAGAAACCCAAGACGGAGAAACCCAAGACCCAGGCACAGACTCCGTGCCTGGGGCAACCTCCGTTAATCGGTGAAAGGGTGTAAGAGTGCGCCAAAGGGTGCGGGGATGGGGTTAGGGTTGGAAGAAGCGGGTGCGGACTCGGTCTGGGATATGGGCCAGATCGACCAAGGTGAGGAAATCGATGGTTTTGAATTCGCGATCGATGGCGGGGGGGCCGCAGACACGGGCGGAGACATCGAGATAGGCGCGGAAGAGCCGCGGAGGGCGCGTGGATTCGATGGGCGCGCCAGTGGGATGGCAGCGGCAATCGGGCTGGGGCATGGTGCGCAGGCGGGGTTCGACGAGGTATTTCTCTTTGAGTGCCTCGTACATGGCCACGCCGTAGTTTTCATCCTGGGAAGAGATGGAATTGCAGCCGAGGAGATAGCGGGCTTCGACGCGCATCGCGTAGATAGCCAGGCCCTTCCAGAGCATGTGCAGGACGAGGGTGTTGCGGAAATCGAAGTGGACGCAGGCGCGGCCGAGTTCCAGCATCTCCTTGCGGACGGGGTCGTAGGGAGAGAAATCGAAAAGCTGATTCCCGTAGTAGCCGAGATTGGCGGCGGCGGTGTCCCCAGTCTGCAGGCGATAGGTGCCGACAAGTTTGGAAGTGTCGAGGTCGCGGACCATGAGGTGGTCGCAGAAGGAATCGAAGGGATCGATGTCCAGGCCGGAGCGTTCGGAGGTGGAGAGGCCTTCGCCAAGTTCAAGATTGAAGACGAGATAGCGAAGGCGCTGGCACTCCTCGAGATCCTGAGGAGATTGCGCGAGAGAGATACGGAAAAGCGAAGTTTCGGTTAAAACGGGGTCGGTCGTTGCTGTCTTCACAGGTAACCTCGGCCTGGGTCGAGTGTGGCTTGACCCATGTTTCTGTAATGTTGCAGCAAGGTTATTTTCGCGTTGCTGCTGATAACCGATACGCAACGGAGCGAAAGCTGTAAGGGTAGTTTACCTAGAAATGAGTGGCAAGAAAAGAAGGGAGTGGGGGGAGTTGCGGTAAAGAAGGAATGGTGGACGTGACAGGGTTCGAACCTGCGACCTCGTCGTTGCGAACGACGCGCTCTCCCAGCTGAGCTACACGCCCACGAGTAGCCACTTTTAGATTTTAGCAGAGGAGAAGAGGGAGGACAAAGGGGAATAGAGTTTTCAGTGATCAGTTTTCAGTCATCAGTTTGGGGGAAAGGGGAAGATAGGGCGGAGGATGAAGGGGGAAGACAAGCGGGGGTTGGGAGGAGGTTCGGAAAAGCGAGACTCGAAAAACGAAATTCGAAAAACGGAAGGAGAGCCAAGACTCGTTGGTGGTGCCATGATCCCTCCACTCCGTGCCGCATAGTGCGCGGCACTCCGGTCGGGATGACTAAACGAAAAAAGGGCAAACCCAAGACCCAGGCAAAAAATCGAACCTGGGGCACCCGGCGGGAAGATGAGTTTTCAGTTGTTAGTTTAAGTTTTCAGTGAGGCGGGGAAGAGGTCGAAAGTTAAAAAAAGCGAAAAGCTTACACAGAGGCCGCAGAGGACAAAGAGTTCACAGAGAAGAGCGGAGAAAGGAAACCCAAGAGCACAGTCCTTTCGAGGCTCAGGGTAAACAGGAGTGACTGTGCCACAGAAGCAACCCAAGAGAAGAGCCTCAGGCCTGAAGGCCTGAGCTACAGGGTGACGGAGAACTGGATTAGGGTTGGTCGGGGGTGGGGGCGCCGGTGCGCTGGGCTACTACTTTGCGGGCGTTTTCGTAGAGTGCGCGGGCTTGGGGAATGGCTTCAATGGCCTTTTGGAGTTGGGGATCGGCTTCGAGAAGGACTTTGAAGCCTTCCTGAGTGCCGTAGGCGGACATGAAGACTTCCTGCTTGATCTTGCGCTTGATCCAATCCTGATTGTCGGCCATTTCGGACTCGGTGTAGCGGATGTTGCGCTTGGTCAGGTAATCGCGGAATTCCTGCATGACGTGGTCATCCACTTCAAAGCTGTGAGTGATGTTGGGCTTGGTGCCGAGGAAGTAGCGGGTGAAGCTGCCAACACCTTGTTCGACGGGATAGAGGACATCGTCGCGATAGAGAGTCTCCTGGAACTTGGTGGGCTTGGGAAACTCGACGAGGAGGTCGGGGGTGATGCCGCCGCCACCGGTGACCTGGCGGCCGCTGTCGGTCTGACGAATCTCCGTGGGGTGCTCGGGGACTTTGCGTTCGTAGTGATATTCGTAGAGAGAGACGGATTTGTAATCGCGCTGAATGAGGCGTCCGCTGGGCGTGTAATAGCGGGCGGTGGTGAGGGCGAGGCCGGTGTTTTCCGCGAGAGGCGTGACGGTTTGCACGAGACCCTTGCCGAAAGTGGTTTCGCCAACGACGAGGCCACGGTCGTGATCCTGGACGGCGCCGGTAACGATTTCAGCGGCGGAGGCGGAGTTGTTGTTGACCAGAATGACGAGGGGCACGTTCATGCCCTGATTGCCACGGACGGCGTAGAAGCGGCGCTCGGGGGCATTGCGACCATGATAGGAAACGATGAGCTGATTCTTTTCGAGGAACATATCGCCGACGGCGACGGCTTCGTTGAGAAGGCCGCCGGGATTGCCGCGCATATCGAGAATGAGGCCATCGAGGGAATTGGCGCTGAGCTGCTTGAGGGCGACGTCCAGTTCCTTGTCCGTGGTTTCGTTGAATTGGGAAAGTTTGATGTAGCCGATGCCGGGCTTGATGGCGAAGGTCATGTCCACGGAATGGCGGGGGATTTCGTCGCGCGTGACAGTGAAGAGAAGGGGATCGGGATAGCCTTCGCGAGTGACGAGAATTTTGACGACAGTGCCCTTGGGGCCCTTGAGCATGTCGGCGACTTCGCTGGTGGAGAGGCCGTCGGTGGACTTGTCGTCCACCTTGATGATGACATCGCCGGGACGCAGGCCTGCGATATAAGCGGGGGCGCCGACGTAAGGAGAGATGACGACAGTACGGTTTTCGCGGGGGGCGACGACCATGCCGACGCCGTAGTATTTGCCGCGCTGGTCTTCACGGAGAAGAGCGAACTGGCGAGAATCAAAGAAATTGGAGTGAGGGTCGAGCATACGGAGCATGCCGGGGATGGCGCCCTGGTAGACGGCTTTGTCGGTGTCCACGGGGTCGGCGTAGTTGGACTGGACGATGTCGAGGACGTGAGTGAAGTTCTCGACGGCGGTCTTGTAATCGTCCACGTTGGAGGTGGTGGCACGTACGGAAGGACCGTAGATGCCGCCCAGGACAGCGGAGACGACTAGGACGATGACGACGATGACCAGGCCGCGACGTTCAGGATTCATGTATGCCCTCACTGGTAGTGCGAAATCTGTGACCTCAGGGGCTGAAGCCCCTTTATTCCTGGAGCCCTTCGGCACGGCTAAAGCCGTGCCCTCCCAAAGGCCTACAAAAATACAGACGGATTTGGGGGGCAAAGGGTGTCCCGAAATCGGCCTGTGAAAGTCCAGTATAGCATGGGCGGTGGCAAGTGTTGTTTGACACCGTTGCTTACCCTTTCTATGATGCAAAGAGGAAGAAATGGGACGCTTTTGAAGCAGAACCCAAGAGCACAGTCAGGAGTGACTGTGCCGCAGAGAACAGAACCCCAAGAGCACAGTCCCTTCGAGGCTCAGGACGAGCACGAGTGACTGTGGCACAAGTTTATGTTGAGCGTACCGCACATGATCGTGGTTTTTCTGGTGGTGCTGGTGGTGTTTGGACCCCAGAAACTGCCGGAGCTTGCGCGGAGCCTGGGCAAATTGATGGCGGAGTTCCGGAAGGCTTCGACGGATTTCAAGAGCGCGTTTGAAGACGAGATGCGTGACTTGGAGCGGCAGTCGCGGCTGTCGGAATTGCGGAAGCAGGCGGCGGAGGCGTTGACGGCAGCGACGACGGCGGAAAGCGCGGCTGCGAATGCGCAGAGTGGACAGGTGGTGAAGACTCCTCCTTATGCGATGCCGGCACCACCTGCGAGCGGGATTGAAGAACTGCCATTGCCATTTTCGGCGGAGAAAGCATTGACGGACGGGCCGGTGATTACGCCGGTGGCGGAGGCGGTGGCACGGACCGAAGAAAGAAGCAACGAGGCAGGAAGCAATGAAGCAGGAAGTAACGAAGCAAGAAGTAACGAAGTAGGAAGTAATGAAGTAGGAAGCAACGAAGAAGCGACGAACAAGAGCACACTGAGTGATGGTGCTAATGGGGAAAACGGCGGCAAGGAAAGCGTAGCAACTGCGGAATCCACGCCCTCTCATGACGAACAGCAACCCGCCTGATACGACGCCGATGTCCATCATGAACCGGGGACAAGAACCCGGCGGACAGATGACGTTTTTCGAACACCTGTCGGAACTGCGGAAGAGGATTATCAATTCGTTGTATGCGATCGGGGTTGGCGCGTTCGTGGGGGTGTGGCTGTCGCAGCGGTTCATCGGATTTATCACCAAGCCGATGCTGGAAGCGTTGAAGAGCGCGGGGCTGGAGCAGAAGCTGATTTACACGCATCCGGCGGGATATTTGAACATGGTGATCACGCTGGGGGTGTACCTGGGCGTGGTGATGGCGTCGCCGATTGTTTTGTACCAGATTTGGTTGTTTGTGGCGCCGGCATTGTACAAGCACGAACGGAGCGCGGTTACGGGATTTTTGTTTTCGACCGTGTTTCTGTTTTTATTGGGGATTGCGTTCGGGTATTTTGTGACGCTGCCGTACATGCTGAAGTTTCTGGTGAGCTTCAAGGGCCCCGTGGTGCCGATGATCAGCATCAACGAGTATTTCGATTTAATCTTGATGGTGCTGCTGGGGCTGGGGCTGGTGTTTGAGCTGCCGATATTGATTTTCTTTTTGTCGTTGTTTGGGATCGTTACGCCGAAGTTTCTGTGGCACAATTTCCGCTACGCGATTTTGATTATTGCAGTGGTGGCGGCGATTATTACGCCGACGCCGGACGCGCAGACGATGCTGATTTTCATGCTGCCGATGGTGGGGTTGTACTTTGTGGGGATTGCGGTGTCGGCTTCGGTGGTTAGGAAAAAGAGGAAGAGGGAAGAGGCGGAGAGGTTGGGGACCGGAGAAGAGAAGAAGTAAAAGAGTATAAGAGTGTAAGAGTAGAAGGGTCTAAGAATGTTGCATTTGGGTTGGTTGCATGGGTTAGGGAAAGCCTCACCCCTGAAGGGGTGAGCTACAGCATATTGGGTGGGGAATGAATAGAGTTTGGGTGTTGATGCTGGTGGCGGTGGTGGGGCTGGGGTGCAAGGCGGGCGGGAGTGCGGCTACGCCTGCGGCGGCTGGGGCGGAGAAGCCGTTTATGAGCGCGGTGGCGGGGAATCCGCCAGGAGCGGGCGAGGATGTGCCTGCACCGGAGAAGACGGACGGATTTGACGGGAAGCGGGCGTACGCGCAGGTGGCGAAGCAGGTGAGCTTTGGGCCGCGGCCTGCTGGATCGGCGGCGCTGGGGCAATTGCAGGAATACCTGGAGACGGAGCTGAAATCGTACGGGTGCGCGGTGGATACGGACTCGTTTTCGGCGGATACGCCGGCGGGGCGGCTGCCGATGAAGAATATCGTGGCGAAAATTCCCGGGGAGAAGCCGGGGATTATTTTGCTGGGGACGCACTACGACACGAAGCGGCTGGAAAATTTTGTCGGGGCGGATGATGGCGGGTCTTCGACAGGCGTGATGCTGGAGATTGCGCGCGTGCTGTGCGGGCAGAAGAAGGCCGGGAAGTATGCGGTGTGGATCGCGTTTTTCGACGGGGAAGAGGCGGTGAATCGGGAGTGGGTGGACCCGGATAACCGCTACGGAAGCCGGCAAATGGCGGCGAAGATGGCGACTGGCGGGGAGTTGAAGAACGTGAGGGCGTTCCTACTGGCGGATCTGGTGGGAGGGAAGAATCCGCACTTCATGCGGGATGGGGAATCTACGGGGTGGCTGAAGGATTTTGTGTGGGGCGTGGCGGGGAAGCTTGGGTATGGGGAGATTTTTGGGAGTGCGCTGACGAGTTTTGGGGGCGATGATCATTATTCGTTTACGGCGCGGCATGTGGCTTCGGTGGACATCATGGATTTGGATACGGTGAATGATGTGCCTTACTGGCATACGCCGCAGGATACGATGGACAAGATCAGCGCCAGGACAATGGCGATTGTGGGGCATACGATTTTGGAGTCGGTGAAGGGGTTGGAGTTGAAGTAGGCCTGCCTGGTTGGAATCCAATACATCTATGGACGTGGATGAGCGGGTGGGGGTGTGGTTTCTTGGATCGAAGGACAAAACTTACACAGAGTTCGCAGAGGACGCAGAGTTCGCAGAGGAAGAGAGGAAGTGAAAAAGTATAAGAGTAGAAGAGTAGAAGATTGAAAGAGTGCTAGCCTACCTTCCGCAGTTTCGAACGAATTGAAAATATTTTGAGCACATTCACGCGCTCGACGCTGCGGAAAGTGCTTTTGTTTGTGTGCCAGTTTTACGAATCCCAGCGTTACTGGCTCGAAATGTGCGTGTAGTGACGACCAACCCCCTTGATTTTGTCTCCGCGATTCGTAGCATCGCGGTATGTATCTGCGACGCTGCTATCGGCGCAAAGACGGCAAACGCCACGCCTACTGGGCTTTGGTGGAGAGTTACCGAACCGATCGAGGCCCCCGGCAACGCGTCATAGCGTGGTTGGGAGTCATGGACGAGCGGGGCCGTTTGGGAGTGAAGCGCTGCGCCGAGAAGCGCCCTGGTTATCAAACGGGCTTGTTCAGCACCACGGAACCAGGATGGGTGGAAGTCGATGTGAAGCGCGTGCGCGTGGAACGCAGCCGGAAATTCGGTGGCCCTTGGCTGGGAAGAGCGTTGCTGCGCCGGTTGGAACTGGATCGCTTCCTGGAAGAGAGACTGCCGAATGGACGCGAGGAAATTCCTTGGTCGGCAATGGCCATGATTTTGATTCTCGGCCGGCTGTGTGAACCTTCCAGCGAACTGCACCTGGCCGAGCACCTCTACGAGGCCAGCGCGTTGTCGGACCTGCTCGGTGTACCGGACGAGAAAGTCAATGATGATCGTCTGTACCGAGCGCTGGACACGCTGCTGCCACAGAAGAAAGCGCTCGAGAAACTCCTGAAGGAAAAGCTTGGCGAACTGTTCGATCTCGATTACGACCTTCTGCTCTACGACATCACCAGCACCTATTTCGAAGGACAAGCGGAAGGCAACCCGCAGGCGCAGCGGGGTTATTCGCGGGATCATCGCCCGGACTGCAAGCAGGTGAATATTGCGCTGGTGGTGAGCCGTTGCGGGATGCCGTTGGGCTATGAGGTGTTCGCCGGCAATCGCAACGACGCCACCACGCTCGAAGAGATCATTGCACACATGGAAGAGCTCTACGGACGAGCCGGTCGAGTTTGGGTGATGGATCGTGGTCTGGCGAGCGAGAAAAATGTGCAGTTTCTACGGGCCGGCGGGCGGCGCTACATCCTGGGTACGGCGAAGAACTCCTTGCGGAAGTTCGAGCGCGAGTTGTTGAGCGCAGACTGGAAGCAAGTGCATGAGGGGCTGGAGGTAGGGTTGGTTCCGGCCCCGGACGGAGAGGAAGTATTTATCTTGTGTCGGAGTGCAGCACGCCAAGCCAAGGAACAGGCCATGCACGAACGCTTCGAGAAACGTATCGAAGAAGGTTTACTCAAGATCGCCGCGAGTTGTGACAAACGTCGACAGAAATCGGGTGCCGTGGAGCGGCGCGTAGGACGGCTCCTGGAACGAAACACCCGTGCGGCGCGGCTGTTCGATGTGCGCGTGGAGGTGAATGCCCAGGGGCTCACGCAACTGCGCTGGACGAAGGTGGAGAGTTGGCGGGAGTGGGCGCGCCGGAGTGAAGGCTGCTACCTGTTGCGCAGCAACGTGACCGATTGGACGCCGGAGGAGCTGTGGCGCGCTTATGTGCAACTCACGGAAGCCGAAGCTGCCTTTCGCGTGCACAAGTCGGACTTACAGATCCGACCGGTATGGCACCACCGAGAGCATCGTGTGGGCGCACACATCCTGGTGTGTTTTCTGGCTTATGTGTTGTGGAAGACGCTGGCAGCCAGCTGCCAGCAAGCGGGACTCGGCGACGAGCCGCGGCAAGTGTTTGAAGAGCTCTCGGAGATCACTTTGGTCGATGTGGTGTTGCCCACGCGCGGTGGTGTGGAGCTACGCAAGCGCTGTATCAGTCAACCGACCGAGCACCAACGGATCCTGTTGCAACATCTCGGTATGCGGCTGCCCACAGCGTTAGAACGGGCACAAATGTAGTGGAAACTTTCTGGTACCAACATTGATTCCAAAGACTTTATTCACGCACCTGCGGAAGTTGGGCTAGTACGGCTGGAGGGTCGCTCGGGTTGGGGAAGGCCTCACCCCTGAAGGGGTGAGCTACAGGAGGGGATTACTTTTCGAAGTGGGGATCTTGGCGGACGGAGATAGTGGAGTGGGATTGGAATTTGTCGTCGTCGCGATAGGGGAAATCGGAGCGGTAGTGGCTGCCGCGGCTTTCTTCGCGGGCCAGGGCACTGCGGGCGATTAGAGCGCCTAGGGCGTGGAGATTTTTCAGTTCGTGATCGCAGCGGGTGTTTTTTTCGGCGGAGGGGATTTCAATGCTTTTGAGGGAATCGACGGCGGCTTTGAGGTCTTTGCCGTGGCGCATGATGCCGACCTGTTTCCACATGAGTTCGCGGAGTTTTTGGAGAGCGGCGGAGGCGGTGGCGGGCTTGGATTTTTTCGCGGCGGCGTGAGATTCGGTGGTTTTACCGGGCTTGGGGAAATGGCTGCCGGGCATGTTGAGCTGTTTTTTTGTGGTGCCGGGGGCGTCTTTCATCATGGCTGCGCCGGAGCGCGCGCCGAAAACTAGTCCTCGAGAAGGGAATTGCTGGCCAGGCGATTGGCGCCATGCACGCCGGTGGCGGCGGTTTCGCCGGCGGCGTAGAGGCCGGGGATGGAGGTGCGTCCCCAAAGATCGGTCTTGACGCCGCCCATCATGAAATGCGCCGCAGGGCTGACGGGGGCGAGGTCAGAGGAGAGATCGAGGCCGTAGCCGAGGCAGGTGGCGCAGATGCGGGGGAAACGTTTTTCGAGGAATTCCTTCGATTTGGCGGTCATGTCGAGATAGACGTGGGCGCTTTGCGTTTTGTGCATTTCGCTGGTGATGGCGCGGGCGACGACATCGCGAGGAGCGAGCTCCTGGGCTTCGTGGTAACGCTTCATGAAACGTTCGAGATTGATGTTGCGGAGGATGCCGCCTTCGCCGCGAAGGGCTTCGCTGAGGAGGAAACGCGGGGCGCCCTTGACGGAGAGGGCGGTGGGATGGAACTGGACAAACTCGAGATCGGAGAGGACGGCACCAGCTTCGTAGGCGATGGCCATGCCGTCACCGGTGGCGACTTCGGGATTGGTGGTTTCGCGATAGAGCTGGCCGAGGCCGCCGGTGGCGAGGAGGATGGCGCCGGCGCGGACTTCGTGGAGGGAGTTGTCGGTTTCATCGAGGAAGCGAACGCCGAGGGCGCGATCTTTTTCGAGGATGAGTTCGGTGGTGAAGGCGTGAGCGCGCATGTGGAGATGCGGGATGGTGTGGGCGCGCGCGAGCAGGGCGCGGCTGATTTCGCGGCCGGTGGAATCGCCGTGAGCGTGGAGAATGCGAGAACGGCTGTGAGCGGCTTCACGGGTGAAGGCGAGCTTGGTGCCTGCACGGTCGAATTCGGTGCCCCACTCGATGAGTTGGGTGATGTACTTGGGGCCTTCTTCGACGAGGAGAGAGACGGGAGCGGGGCGACAAAGGCCATCACCGGCGTTGAGGGTGTCCTGTTCGTGAAGGCCGATTTCGTCTTCGTCGGAGAGGGCGACAGCGATGCCGCCTTGAGCGTAGGCGGTGGCGGATTCGTAGAGATCGGATTTGGCGAGGACGAGGACGGTACCGGACTGGCTGAGCTCGATGGCGGCGCGGACGCCGGCTATGCCGGAACCGATGACAACGTAATCTGCTTGATAGGATTTGGGGGAGTGGGTCATGGTGCGCAGGAGTTATGGTAGCACGGGGGGAAAGAGTTCTCAGTTTTCAGTTTTAAGTTTTCAGTTTCGGAGAAGAGAAAAGCGAAAGGGAATCGTAACGCAGAGACGCAGAGTTCGCAGAGAAGAGGAACCCAAGACGGAGGAACCCAAGACCCAGGCACAGACTCCGTGCCTGGGGCAACCTTCGTCAAACAATAAAAGAGTGTCAGAGTAAAAGAGTGTAAGAGAGGGATGGTGGTACATTGTTGGGCGAGGGATTCAGAGACATGAAGAAGAGTGGAAGCGGGACGGTTTGGGTTAGGGCTGGGGCGGGGGAGTATGGAGTGGTGTGTGGGGCGGGGTTGTTGAGGAGAGCGGCGACGGAGATTGCAGGGTTGGGGAGATTTTCGAGCGTGCATGTGATTAGTTCGCCGCGGGTATGGAGGGCGGTGGGGAAAATTTTTGCGGGGAGTTTTGCGCGGGGGGCGGCGCCGGTGGTGCATTTGTTTGATGATGCGGAGGCGCGGAAAAATCTGGCTTCGGTGGAATTGCTGGCGCGGAAATTGGTGCGAGCTGGCGCGGACCGCAAGGCGCTGGTGGCGGCGGTGGGCGGGGGCGTGGTAGGGGATGTGGCGGGATTTGTGGCGGCTTCGTATTTGCGAGGCGTGGCGCTGGTGCAGGTGCCGACGACTTTGGTGGCGCAGGTGGATAGCGCGGTGGGCGGAAAGACGGGAGTGAATTTGCCGGAGGGAAAGAACCTGGTGGGGGCATTTTATCCGCCGCGGCTGGTGCTGGCAGACCCGGAGGCGCTGAGGACTTTGCCGGAGCGGGAATTTCGCGGTGGGCTGGCGGAAGTGATCAAGTATGGCGTGATTGCGGACGCGAAATTGTTCGCGTACCTGGAAGACAATTTGGAAAAGATTTTGCGGCGGGATGCGGCGGCGCTCGAGCACATCATACGGCGCTCGGTTGAGATTAAGGCCTGGGTGGTGAGTCGGGATGAAAAGGAATCGGGGCTGCGGGAGATTTTGAATTACGGGCACACGTTTGGACATGCTTTGGAGGCGGCCACACGCTACCGTCGGTACCAGCATGGAGAGGCGGTGGCCTGGGGGATGATGTGCGCGGCGCTGCTGGGGTATGGGTTTGTGGGGACGCCGGGGGACGCGGTGTCGCGGATCGTGGCGCTGATTAAGAGAATGGGGCCGCTGCCGGGATGGCCGAAGACGGATGCGAAGAAATTGTTTGCGTTGATGCATGCGGATAAAAAGGCGCGCGGGGGAAAGGTGCGGTTTGTGCTTGCGCCGCGGCTGGGGAAGGCGGCTTCGTATGACGATGTGCCGGCGAAGATGGTGGAATGCGTGTTGCGATGCGCGCCGGAATGTTTGCAGCGGCCGGTGGTGGAGATTGTGAGCGAGGCGACGGGGAAGTATTGTGGGTGAAGAGCGGGAAATTCCCAAAGGCACAGAACCGGAAGGCGCGACGAGCGAGCAGGACGCCGCGCGAAAAGTACGCGAGATGTTTACGCGGATTGCGCCGCGGTATGACCTGCTGAACCATTTGCTGAGCGGGCAGATGGATAAGAGGTGGCGGGCGCGGACAGCGCGGGAGTTGCAGCCGATTTTGGGGCGCGCGGACGCAGTGGTGCTGGATTTGTGCTGTGGGACGGGGGATTTGGCGTTGGCGCTGGCGCGCGGGGCGAAGGCGCGGATTATTGGCGCGGATTTTTCGCATACGATGCTGGTGCGGGCGCGGGAGAAGAGTGCGGGAGGCGTGACGTTTTTTGAGGCGGATGCGCTGCGGCTGCCGTTTGCGGATGGGTCGTTTGATCTGGTGACGACGGCGTTTGGATTCCGGAATCTGGCGAATTATGAAGAGGGGTTGCGGGAGATTTGGCGGGTGCTGAAGCCGGGAGGGACGCTGGCGATATTGGAATTCACGGAGCCGGCGCCGGGGGTGATGGGGGATTTGTACCGATTTTATTGCTGGAAAGTTTTGCCGGTGATTGGCGGGTTGATTTCGGGGGACGCGAAGGCTTACCGGTATTTGCCGAAGTCGGTGGAGAGATTTTTCCGGCCTGAGGAGTTTGTGGAGAAGATGCGAGGGATGGGGTACGGGGAGGTGAGGTACGTGTTGATGATGATGGGGACGGTGGCGGTGCATATCGGGAGGAAAAGGACGTAGAGGAGGTAAAGGAAGTAAAGGAGAAGAGAAGAAAAGATAACGCAGAGACGCAGAGTTCGCAGAGAAGAGAGGAAAAGGCGGTAACAGAGTAGAAGGGTGGGAGAGGAAGAGTGTTGCAGGGGTTATGGACGGCCTCACCCCTGAAGGGGTGAGCTACAGGATTCGAGATGTGGCGGGTGTTTTCTGGGCGGATTTACCGGGTGGGGATCATCCGATTTGTGGATGTGCCGCCGGAGGTGTCGCGGGAGATGGCGCGGGGTGAAGCGAATGTGGCGGTGAAGGGGACGGTGGAGGGGGTGCCGGTGCGCACGACTCTGGTGCCGCGCGGGCGGGGATGCCACCGGATGGCGATTCATGGAGAGATACGGAAGAAGCTGCGCGTGGATGTGGGGGCCGTAGTGGAAGTGGCGCTGGAACGGGACGAGGAGTCGCGGGAGCCGGCGGTGCCGCCGGCGTTGAGCGTGGGGCTGCGGCTGTCGGCGAAGGCGCAGGGAGAATTTCGCGCGATGACTACGGCGCTGCGGAGGCAGATTGTGCGGTTTATTTTGGGCGGGAAACAGGAGGCGACGCGGGAACGACGGGTGGCGAAGATGGTGCGGTTGTTGGAGGCGAAGGCGGGACGGAGGAAGAAGAGAAAGATTTAACGCAGAGGACACAGAGTTCGCAGAGAAGAGAAACCCAGGACCCAGGTAGAAAATCGAACCTGGGGCACCCGGGACAGAGTTCACGGAGAAGAGGAACCCAAGACCCAGGCACAAACTCCGTGCCTGGGGCAACCTTCGTTAATCCGAATAAGAGTAAGAGAGTGAAAGAGAGGAAGAGGTGGGTGGGAATGGTACTGGAGGGGTGTGTGTAGAGGGGTATTGACTGATACGCATGGGCTATTGTGCGGGGCGGAGGCGGTGAGTAGTCTCTGCGGAGCGGGAAATTGCGGGTGGAAAGGGACGACAATGAAAACCGCTCCGACGCTTAGCGCAAGAATGGAATTGCGAAGACGGATTCGCGCGAGCCGCATCGCGGACACGCTGGCGGGAATGTGCGCGGATTTGTGCATGCAACAGGTGGAACCGGACGTGGCGCTGCAAAAGATCCAGGAGAAGGCGCTGGAACGGCTGGTGAGTTTGCTGGACACGCGGATTGTTGCGGATCCGGAAGCGATGGATGAGTGCCTGGAACTGGTGGCGGAAGAGTCTGGGCGGATTGCGTGCGAGGCGCTGGAAAAGGGCATGGCGCGGCTGCGGGAAGGATTGGCGCTGCTGGAGAGCATGGAGGATGAAGAGGAGACGGAAGAGTTTGCGGGAAGGTTTGCGGGGGGAAGCGTGAATTGAGGGAAGAGAAGAAGGTAATCAGCGATCAGGAAGCACCGGAGGAAGAGGTTGAAGAGTTAAAAGTTGAAAGTTGAAGAAAAGCGAAGAACTTACGCAGAGGGCGCAGAGGACACAGAGAAGAGCGGAGAGATCCGAGAGCGAAGAGAAGAGATGTGGTGGCGTTAGATCGCAAGAGCCCACCCTGATGAAGCTAGGGTGGGGCACCCTCAAGAACATGGGGCGGTGGCGTAACCCTGGAAAACCCAAGAGCTGGGCTGAAGCCCAGCAGCTACAAAGGCGAGAGCAAAGATAAGAGCAAGCCCGAGAGCAAACCCAAGAGAAAAGCAGACCCAAGAA
>Ga0074045_10002297_pt1 | contig 17750 bp, 13 predicted proteins | sample BogForMeECP23OM2_FD_94442 | JGI IMG/M metagenome (GOLD analysis project Ga0074045, IMG submission 94442) | Bog forest soil microbial communities from Calvert Island, British Columbia, Canada - Bog Forest MetaG ECP23OM2 | ecosystem: Environmental > Terrestrial > Soil > Wetlands ...
AAGCGCAGATTGGTCTTCGGCCCGATGACGATCGCGCGGTCGAGCTCCCGACTGAGCGCTGCGAGCGCCTCATCCCGGCTCGGGGCATGGACGATCAGCTTGGCGATCATCGGGTCGTAGTAGGGGGTCACGCTGTCGCCGGCGGCGACGCCCGTGTCGACCCGCACGCCCGCCCGCTCCGGCTCCCCGCCGAGGCTCATCGCCAGAATTCGTCCGGGAGAGGGCAGGAAATTGTGCTCCGGATCCTCGGCGTAGATGCGCGCTTCGATCGCCGCCCCACGGCATGCGATCGCCTCCTGCCGGAGCGGCAGGGGCTCTCCGGCGGCGACGCGGAACTGCCATTCGACGAGATCGAGGCCCGTCACCGCCTCCGTCACCGGGTGCTCGACCTGCAGCCGCGTGTTCATCTCCAGGAAGAAGAAGTCGTTCGGCCCCAGGCCGCGCGAGGCGTCGGCGATAAACTCGACCGTGCCAGCGCCCTCGTACCCTCCAGCAAGCGCCGCACCAGTGGCCGCCTTCGCCATGGCCGCGCGCGTCTCCTCCGGGAGACCCGGCGACGGGCATTCCTCGATCACCTTCTGGTGGCGCCGTTGCAGCGAGCAATCGCGCTCGAAGAGATGGACGCAGTCTCCATGCCGGTCGGCGAACACCTGCATCTCGATGTGACGCGGCGAGGCGACGTACTTCTCGATCAGGACCCGTCCATCTCCGAAAGCCGACTGCGCCTCGCGGCTCGCGCTTTCCAGCGCCGCTTCGAAATCGACATGCGCGTCGACCCGCCGCATGCCGCGCCCGCCCCCGCCGGCGATCGCCTTGATCAGGACCGGATAGCCGATCTCATAGGCTTTTTCGCGCAGGAACTTCGGGGTCTGGTTGTCGCCGTGGTAGCCGGGCACCACCGGAACCCCGGCCTTTTGCATCAGCGCCTTGGCTGAATTCTTGAGCCCCATCGCGCGCATCGCCGCCGGCGGCGGACCGACAAAGACGACGCCCGCCAACCCGCAAGACTCGGCGAACTCCGCATTCTCCGACAGGAAACCGTAGCCCGGATGGAGACATTCCGCGCCAACCCGACGCGCCAAGTCCACGATCGCAGCCCCGTCGAGGTAACCGCTCGCCCCTTCGCCGATTTCATGAGCCTCATCGGCGAGCCGCGTGAACATGGCCCCCCTGTCCGCCGGGGTATGAAGCGCGACCGGCTTGATCCCCAACCGACGCGCCGTGTGGATGATTCGGCAAGCGATCTCGCCGCGGTTGGCGATCAGGACGTTTGCGAACATGGGGGCCTCCCGAATGTCCCTGTCTATCCAAGGCGTGTCGGGATGGCGAGAGGCGCTCGGTCCAGGGTTCATGATCCCGCCGCAAAAGCTCCATAGGGGATCTGTGCTCGCCGTGGGTGGCCGCATCGGGCTTCGGTCGGCCGCGTGGTCAAATGGCTGTCGCCACGAGCAGCGGAGGATCGCCCGCCGACGAAGGATCCTCGCTGCCCATGAGCCTCGTGAACAAGGCGCTCGTCACTCTCCGCCGTGCTTTCGGCGCGCTTTCGCCGGACACGTCGGCGCCCGAGCCTCCGCCGGTTGCGCCGCCGCTGGCCGCGGAAGTTTCGCCGGTCGCGACGAAGACCGCCGCCGAACGGCGCATGCCTCCGGAGGCTGGAACGATCGACGCCGCCGCTTCGCTCGCAGACAGTCCGTGGACGCCGGCGAGGCTCCATCCTGCCCGGCGCCCCGCGCCCTGGCCTCCGGAAAACCTCTCGCTCGCGCTCCAGGGCGGCGGCTCATTCGGCGCGTTCACCTGGGGAGTCCTCGACCGCCTGCTGGAAGAACCTGACATCGATTTCGACGCGGTGAGCGGTTCGAGCGCCGGCGCGGTCAACGCCGTCCTCCTCGCTTCCGGCATGATCGACGGCGGGCGGGAGGGCGCGAGGGCGAAGCTCTCGCGGTTCTGGCGGCGGGTCAGCCAGGCCGCCGCCCTGGCGCCGTCGGCGTCGTCGCCTGTCGCCGCAGGCCTCGAACTGATCATGCGGGTGATGTCCCCCTACCAGTTCAACCCCTTCAACGTGAACCCGCTGCGCGAAGCGCTGGAAGCGGAAGTGGACTTCGATCGGGTACGGGAACAGTCCAAGATCAAGCTCCTGCTCGGCGCGACGCGCGTTCTCGACGGAAGTCTCCGCATCCTGACCAACGAGGAGCTGACGGTCGACGCAGTCCTGGCGTCCGCCTGCCTGCCGCTTCTGCATCATGCGATCGAACTGGATGGCGAGCCGTACTGGGACGGCGGTTACGCGGCCAATCCTCCACTCATTCCGCTGGTGCGCGCATCGGACTCGACCCATATCCTGATTGTGCAAGTGACCCCGAACATGTCGGACCGGCTGCCGAAAACGACGAGCGAAATCGCCGCCAGGATCGAGCAGATCCAGTTCAACGCGACCCTGAGCAGCGAGCTCGAAGCGCTCAAGTATGGCAAGATTATCGGGGCGGCGGACAAGCTTCGCCGGCTCCGCATCGGGCGGATCTCCGCTGACGACCACTTCGAGGGGTTCGGCGAAGAGAGCGCGAGCAACGTGCGCTGGGACTTTCTCGAGCGCCTCCAACTCGGCGGCCGCGCCGCCGCCGAACTCTGGCTCGATCAGGGCCTTCCTGCGCTTCGACGGCCCGCGTGACGCGCACAGGCGGATCGACGCCGGTTAGCGCCATCCATTGCGACGGACGTCAATTCGGCTAATGTCCCCGCGCGCGGCGCGCGACACGCGCCGGCATTTCGAGGTCTGGGACATGAAAATACTACGATTCGTTTTATTCGCGGGGGCGTTGACCGGGCTCGCCGCATCGCAAGCGCCAGCGCAAACCGCGCAGGTGGGTCAACTCGTCTGCGACGTGTCAGCCGGCGTCGGCATGATTCTGATGCAGAAGCAGACCATGCGTTGCCTGTTCACGCCAGCCAATGGCGCGCCGCCGGAGCCGTATCTGGGGCGCATCGACGAATTCGGCGTCGCACTCGGCGAGGTCAGCCAGGGGCAATTGATCTGGGGCGTCGTCGCTCCGGCTACCGGGGTTCCGCGCGGCGCCCTGTCGGGAACTTACGTCGGCGTCGGCGCCGAAGCGAGCGCAGGCGCTGGCTTGGGCGCGAACGTGCTGGTGGGCGGGACAGGACGCGCCTTCTCGCTGCAGCCCGTTTCGGTTGAAGGACAGGTCGGGCTCAACATCGCCGGCGGGGTGACCACCGTGACGCTGCTTCCGCCGCCGGCGAACTGATCGCGCCGCCATCGGCCTCGGACCGGCCGACCGAAATCTTCGTTGGACCGGGCGCGCGGCGCTCTCTGCAGCACGGGCTTCGCGCGCCTGCCGGAGGAAAACCATTCCGGCTTGTCGAATGTATCAAACTAGGGCAATTGTCGGGTGGTCGGGCCAGCGGAGGGGCGGCAATGAGCAGTGACGACGACACGGACGGCGCGGCGCCCGACGAGCGACGGTCAGAGGCTGCGAAGCGGGCCCACCAGGCGATCGACGCAGCGCGGGAATTCGTCGGCGGAGCGGATCTCGATCAACTGCGCGCAAAGGCGGCGGACGCCGCGACTTCCCTGTACCGGGAGGGTCGCGATCGCCTGGCCAACAGCCCGGAGATCGCCAAGGCCAAAGACGACCTGCGCGAGTCGATCCGTAAGAACCCCCTCGCCGCTGTCGGAATCGCGTTTACTGCGGGCCTTCTGATCGCCCTCATCACCCGCGGCTGATCGACGATGACCAACGAAATCGTCGCCCTCGTTCAAGAGCAGGTCGCGTCCAGGGTGCGGCGCGTCGTCGTGCCGGCGGCGTTTGCTGTGGTCGGCGCCATATTCGTCCTTTTCACCGTCGCGGGGTTGTTCGCGGCCTTGTTCTTTTGGCTCGAGCCGGAGCATGGTCCCGCCAGCGCGGCGCTGCTCTGCGCCGTCGTCGCCCTCGTCCTTGCCGGCATCGCTTTCGTTCCGCTCCTGTTCGGGCGACGGAAGCCCCCTCCCCCGAAAACCGAAATGTTCCCGCAGTTCGTCACGCTGATGGCGAAGTCCGCGCCAGGCCTGGCGCCGCGCCAGCTCATTCTGGCCGGGGTCCTCGTCGGCGCGGCCCTGCTGCTTTCCGCGCGCGGCGGCAAGAAGTAAGAACAACGCGCCAAGGCCACGCTTCGCGAAGCCTTGGCGGCGCGACCTGCTGCGCAAGCCTCTTCACGTCGACTGACGAGTCAACCGGCGCGGGTCATTCGACGAAGTACTCTTCGTCAATTCCCTTCAGCTCGTAAATGTCCTTCACCCTCACGCCGACCTGGTGCCTGATCATCAGGCTGGCGAGCGCGGAACCGTCGATCAACACGACCCGCTTCGAGACGCGGGCGATGAAGTCGTACGCGGTCGACGGAAAGTAGGACGTGGTGACGAACACGCCTTTGGTGGCGCGGTGGGCTTCGAGACCGCCGACGAAATCCCGCACCTCGCGCAGCGGAACGCCCTTGTCGGGATCGAGCCGCTTGGCCTGCACGTAAACGACATCGAGGCCGAGCGCGTCCTGATTAATGACGCCGTCGACGCCGCCGTCGCCGACCCGGCCAAGCGTGCGACCCGTCTCTGTCCGACCGCCTCCGTAACCCATCCTGACCAGCAGATCGATGATCAGCCGCTCGAAAAAGGCGGGCGAGAAGGAATGAACGCGGTCGACGATCTGGCGCGAAAGGTCGGAATTCAGCAGTTCGAAGTTGGAAGCAATTGTCTCCTCCGGGTTTTCCGGCGTGTCGCGGGGGACGCGTCCCTCCGCCTTGTTTTGGGCGCGCCATGCGACGAACTCCGGATAGCGCTCGAGCAGGCCAAGATCGATCTCTTTGACTCCTTCGGCGAGCAGTGCGCGGCCGCGATCGGAGGCGCGGCAGAAGCCGCGCCGCGGCGTCCCGATAAGACAGGCTTTCGCCAGGTATGAGCGAGCCCAGTTCATCCGGTTGGCGAATACAGACTGATTGCCGCTGCGCAGCATTCGCGCACGTTCTTCCACCGGAAGCTTCAGCGCCTTGAAGACTTCATCCTCGAGCGCGACGACGCCGATCTCCTCGTAGCGGCGCTCGAGCGCCTGAAGGATCGGAAGCATGAGCTGCTGAAAGCTCGGCAAGCCCATGCCCGGCATTCTGTCCCAGGAGGTGACTACATGCGAAACACGCCGAACCGCGTGGGTTCGGCCGGCGCGTTCAGCGTCGCCGAGAACGCCAGCGAGAGGACCCGTCTCGTCTCCTGCGGCGTCACCACGCCATCGTCCCACAACCGGGCTGTCGCATAGTAAGGCGACCCCTCCGTCTCGTATTTCGCGCGTATCGGCGCCTTGAAAATTTCCTCCTGCTCCGTCGTCCATTCCCGCCCCTCCGCTTCGATAGATTCCCGGCGAAGCGTCGCGAGAACGCTTGCCGCCTGCTCTCCGCCCATCACGCTGATCCGCGCGTTCGGCCACGTGAACAGAAATCGTGGCCCGTAGGCGCGCCCCGCCATCCCGTAGTTCCCCGCCCCAAACGATCCGCCGAAGATGAGCGTGATCTTCGGCACGTTGGCGCACGCGACGGCGGTAACCAGCTTCGCCCCGTCCTTGGCGATGCCGCCGGCTTCGTAGCGTTGCCCCACCATGAAGCCGGATATGTTTTGCAGAAACAGCAGCGGCACGCCGCGCTGTGCGCAAAGCTCGATGAAATGCGTCCCTTTGAGCGCGCTGTCGGAGAACAGGACTCCGTTGTTGGCGAGAATGCCGATCAAAAGGCCCGAAAGTCGTGCGAAGCCGGCGACCAACGTCGTGCCGTATCTCGGCTTGAAGGCGTCGAACTCCGATCCGTCGACGAGTCTCGCGATGATCTCGTGCGCGTCGACCTGCTGGCGCAGGTCGAGTGGAGCGATCCGCAACAGTTCGTCGGCCGGATAGAGAGGCTCTACCGGCTTCGACCACTCGACGGCGCGCTTGGGCGTGCGATTGAGGTTTCCGACGGCCCGACGCGCGAGGGCCAGCGCATGCGCGTCGTCGCGCGCCAGGGTGTCAGCCACACCCGACACGCGAGTGTGCAGATCCCCGCCGCCGAGATCCTCTGCGCTGACCGTCTCGCCCGTGGCCGCTTTGACCAAGGGCGGTCCGCCGAGAAAAATCGTGCCCTGCTTTTCGACAATGATCGTTTCATCGGACATCGCCGGCACATAGGCGCCGCCGGCCGTGCACGAGCCCATCACAACGGCGATCTGCGCGATCCCGGCCGCGGACATGCGCGCCTGATTGAAGAAGATACGGCCGAAATGCTCGCGATCCGGGAAAACCTCGGCCTGGTGCGGCAGATTGGCGCCGCCCGAATCCACCAAGTAGACGCACGACAGATGGTTCTCGGCCGCGATCTCCTGGGCGCGCAGGTGCTTCTTGACCGTCATCGGGTAATAGGCGCCGCCCTTGATCGTCGGGTCATTGGCAATGATCATCGTTTCGCGGCCATGGATGAGGCCGATCCCCGTGACGAGTCCGGCGCCGTGGACGTCGCCCTCGTACATTCCGAACGCCGCGAGCGCGCCGATTTCGAGGAAAGGGGAATTGGGATCGACAAGGCGCGCGACGCGCTCGCGGGCCAAGAGCTTGCCCCGGCCGACATGGCGCTCTCGCGCCTTGACCGAGCCTCCTTCGGCTGCGGCGCGGCGGCGGACCTGCAGCTCATCGATCAGAGCCGTCCAGCCCGCGACATTCGAATCGTCCTCGTTCGTTCGGACGCCCAGCCCGCTTTTCAATCGTGTCATGCCGCTCGCCTTCCGAGGGTCGTCGAGACTCTCCCATGTCCCCAGAGAACCCGCTTGTGTACGGTGTCACCAGAGGCGCATACTTGGACCGAACCGTTGCAAATTGGATGACCTTCCGTTGCGAAATGTATAATTTTACCCAACGGAATTTCCAGATTCGACTGGCCTTGGCAGAGGCCGCGTGGCGTTGATCTTGGAATAGTCGATATGACGCCGACCCTCTTCGTCGACCCAGATGATGTCCTCATACTCCTGATCGAAGCGGACATCCTGGGCAGCGAAAACGCCGCGCGCATGCACTGTCTGCCCCGAAGTTTCGTCGAAGCCGACGATGCTAACGACGAAATTGATCTCGCTCGACATCAGCGCCTCGCTGTCCAGGCCGAAAAGCGGACTGTCCGCCTCGATCGGATGAAACAAGACCCAGCTCAGCGCCAGCGTCGGGTTTTCCGACTTGACGAGCCGCATCGGTTGGAAGCTGACCAGCCGCCCGCCTTCCCGCGAGACGTGGGGCCCGATCATCCACGTTTTCGCCGTCGCTTCGCTGATGAAGTTGCTGCGCGCGTTGGCCATCCGGAACATGAGCGTCGGCAAGCCTTCGTAGGGGCAGACGACCGGATTGTGGGCGAAGATGATCCGCGCCCGCGGCCGTGAGATGCGGGCGAAGACGAGACCGGTCATCATCGCGAGCAGCATCATGCCGACGAAATTCTCGATCGTCGCGACGATGTGGCCATAGCCGGTCTGCGGGTGCATATCGCCATAGCCGACGGTGGACGACGTTTCGACGCTGAAGAAGAAGAGGTCGGCGAGCCCCTCGCGAGCATTGGCGATCGGCCGGTCGCCGAGGTCGTAGATAAGGGCGAAGACCGCGTTCAGCAAAAAGAAGGCCGCCGCCAGCGCCGCGATGAAAATCGGCCAGGAGGCCGTCATCGCGTTATGGTAGAAGTCGGTCCAGGCGTTGCTCTCGAGGCCCTCGGCGATGATCCGGCGCTCGCCGATCCTGCGCGAATGCGGGTGGGCGCCCCGCCGTGGCTCACGCACGCCTTCGCCGCCGGCCTCGCTCAAGGCGCCGTCATCCTCAAACCGCTTCGTATTTCTCGATGCGCCACGGCTCGGCTTCGCCTTGGGCGATCCAGGCTTTCCACGCCGGGAGCGCCATGACCGCGTCCATATAGGCGCGCGAGGCCGCCGAAACCGGCACGGCGTAGGCGTGGAAACGGTTGACCACCGGGGCGAACATCGCGTCGGCCGCGCAGAAGCGCCCGAACAAGAATGGCCCCGCCCTGCCGAAGGTCTCGCGCGCGTGCGCCCACGCGGCCTCGATCCGGGCGATGTCGGCCTTGACGGCGTCGCTCAGCGCAATCGCCTTGGGAGCGCGGCGGAAGTTGGTCGGGCACGCCTCCCGGAGCGCCTGAAAGCCGCCGTGCATCTCGTTGGCGAGCGAGCGGGCGTGGGCGCGCGCCGCCTTGCCCCGCGGCCAGATCGCCTTCTCCGGATAGAGCTCGGCGACATATTCGATGATCGCAAGCGACTCCCATACCGCAATCTTGCCGTCGTGCAGGGAGGGACATTTTCCCGTTGGAGCGTATTTCAGCATCGCTTCGCGGGTCTCGGGCTCGCCCATCGGAATCACCACCTCCTCGAACGGGATCTTGAAATGGGCGAGCAGAATCCACGGTCTCAGCGACCACGACGAGTAAGCCTTGTTGGCGACCACGAGCTTGAGCGGCATCGACGACTTCCGAGGGCATGGAGCAGGAGTGATCGGCGCGCGGGAAAGACGAGTCAAGCCGGTGCGGGATTGACGGCGCGGGCGCCGCGCTCCAAACAGCGTTGGCCCTTCCGGAGCCGCAGCCCTTGTCCCCTCCGTCCGTCGCCCTTGTCGTCGTCGCGGCTGGCCGCGGCGCCCGCGTCGGCGCGAGCCAGCCGAAGCAGTACATCCCTTGCGCCGGCAAGCCCCTCCTCGCCTGGACGCTCGAGGCGCTGCTCGCCGCCCGGCCGTTTGCGGCGACGACGGTCGTGATCCATGCCGACGACCGTCCCCTGTACGACGCCGCGCTTAGAAGCCTGCCGCCGGACGCGCGGGCAAACATCGGGCCGCCCTCGTCCGGCGGCGCGACGCGCCAGGAGAGCGTGCGCGCCGGGCTCGAAGCGCTCGCGGCGGCGCCGCCCGACCTCGTGCTGATCCACGACGCCGCCCGCCCCTTTCCCTCGCCTGGGCTCGTCGCCCGGGCCGTGGCGGCGGCCGAGGCGCACGGCGCGGCGGCCCCGGGCGCGCGACTCAGCGACACGGTCAAGCAAGTCGATGCGGACGGTATGGTGCTCGCCACCCCGCCGCGCGCGGCGCTGAGGGCTGTGCAAACGCCGCAGGCCTTCCGCTTTTCCCTCATTCTGGAGGCGCACCGGCGCGCCGCCGCGGCCGGAGTGAGCGACCTCACCGACGACGTCGCGGCAGCGGAATGGGCAGGCTCCCCCGCCTTCGTGTTCGAGGGCGATCCACTGAACTTCAAGGTGACGACCATGCCCGACCTCGGCGCCGCCGAGGCGCGGATCATGGGCGCGGCCGGCGAGACCCGCGTCGGCCAGGGCTTTGACGTCCACGCCTTCGCCCCGGGCGACCATGTCTGGCTCTGCGGCGTGCGCGTCCCCCATACCCACGCGCTCGCCGGCCATTCGGACGCCGACGTCGCGCTGCACGCGCTCGCCGACGCGATCTACGGGGCGCTTGCCGAGGGCGACATCGGGGCGCATTTTCCGCCGTCCGACCCACAATGGAAGGGCACGGCCTCAAAAGTCTTCCTCGCCCACGCGGCGGAGCGGGTCCGTGCCCGCGGCGGCTTCATCGTCCTCCTCGACGCGACGCTGATCTGCGAGGCCCCCAAAATCGGCCCGCACCGGGAGGCGATGCGCGCGCGCATGGCCGAGATCGCCGGCCTCGACGTCGGCCGCGTCTCGGTCAAGGCGACCACGACCGAGCGGCTCGGATTTACCGGTCGGAGCGAGGGGATGGCCTGTCTCGCGACCGCGACCCTGCGCCTCCCCTGACCCTGCCGGCCGCCTCGCCGTCTTGGCCCCGTTTTGAGCGTTTCCAAAGCCTTGCGGCGCCTTTTCCAACCCTCCTCGCGAGCGTGGGCCGCGACGCGCGCTGTGCCGGCCCAAGGCTAATGTGATTATATCAAATCGATACATGATGATTCTAATCTGATACATCATCCATGCATTCGGAAACCCGCGACGATCCGGGCGGCCGCCTGAAAGGTCCCGGCGGGTCCCTATTCGGCCTTGGTCTCCGCCAGCCTCTGCAGTCGCCGCGGGGCCATTTGATTTGAGTAAAATGTTTCGGATATCTTCCCTGTGGTTAGCGCCCCCGCGCCTGGGCTTGCGCCGCAAAACCTAAAGGTCTGCCGCCTTTTCCCGGCGTGCGGCTTTGACCTGCGGCGCGGTCTGCTTCATAAGCCCGGCCCGGGCCGGTTCGGTCATGTTGCGTCAGGGAAAAAGGCGTTCGCGTTGAGGAACCGGGGTTCCCGAAACCGACCGGAGCGCATGGGGCTGGCGATGATCGCCGCAGTCGCGGCGGCCGCGGCGCCCTTCGCCGGCGTCGAGGGGGCCCGCGCTTTTGATGTCTTCGGTCTCTTCGGGTCTGACGACACGCCGCCCCCGGTTTCGAAAACGGCCATTGCCTACAAGGTGACGATCGACGTCAAAGGCGGCGACGGCGGGGTCAAAAACGCCGTGATGGACGCGTCCTCTCTGTACACGCTGCGCAAGGACGCGCCGCCGGACGGCGACGCTTTGGCGCGGCGCGCGACCAACGATTTCGGCCCGATCATCGACGCCCTGTGGGGCCTCGGCTACTACAACGCCACCGTCGCAGTCTCGCTCGACCGGGCGAGCCTGACCGTCGTATCGGCCGACGTCGCGGCGTTCGCGCGCACGGCCGAAAGTTACCGCAACCGCGCGGCTGCGCCGGTGACCATCCGGATCGATCCTGGCCCGATGTTCCGGCTCGGCGAAATCCGGGTCGTCAACGGCGCCGGCGAGGCGTTTCCGGAATCCCAGTTGCCGGCCCGCGCAATCGGCCTGAAGGCCGGCGACCCCGCGGCCGCGAGCGCCCTGCGCACGGCGGAGGCGCGGATCGTCGATTATTTCCGCAACCAGGGCCGGCCGCTCGCCAAGGTCCTGTCGATCGCGCCGGTGGTCAATCATGCGACCGAGACGATGGACGTCACGTTCTTCGCCGCGCCGGGGCCGGTCGCGCCGTTCGGCGAGGCGTCGCTCGTCGGCCCCAAGGACTTCAGCCCCGCAATCGCCCGCTCGTTCCTCTATATCGAACCGGGCGACCCCTATTCGCCGAAGGCGATCGAAGACGCGAGGACCAGTTTGCGCGAAATCCCCGCGGTCGGCGGCGTGCGGATCACCGAGAGCCCGACGCTCGACGCCTTGGGCCGCCTGCCTTATGAGGTCGACGTCGAAGACCGCCTGCCCTATTCCGTCGGCGCCTCGGCTCAATATTCCACCTACAACGGCCCCGCCGGACAGGTCTATTGGGAGGACCGCAACGTGTTTGGCGGCGCGGAGCGGCTGCGGCTGCAGGCGGACGTCTTCTACGCGCCGCCCTGGTATGTCACGTCCAACAGCGTCCGCGACTTGTCGATCAACGACCTCGGCGGCCGGATCAAGGCGAGCTTCCTCAAGCCCGCCTTGTGGGGAACGCGCAACGACTTCTTGTTCGACGCGCTCGGCGAGAAGATGAGCACCAGCGGCGTAGGCTTCGTCGGCTACCAGGTCGAGGACGCCGACGCTCAGGCCGCTCTCCGCCATCGCTTCAGTCAGAATTTTTGGATCCAGGCGGGCGTCGAAGGGCAGAATGGCGTGGCCACGGATTCGCTCGGCAGGGTTAACTATACGTTGATCGGCGTGCCCGTCTCGGCCAACTACGACACGACCGACAATAAGCTCGACCCGACCACCGGCGTGCGGCTCAACGCCACGGCTTCCGGCTTCGGCGAGTTCCTCGGCTCGACCCTCAATCTCGCGCAGTTCAAGGCGCGCGGGTCGGCCTATTATTCGATCGACCCCGACTCGCGCTTCGTTCTCGCCGGCCGGATCGGCCTCGGCGCGGAGTCCGGCCCGGACCTGGACGAGATCCCCGCCAACTGGCGGTTCTATTCCGGCGGCGGCGGCTCGGTGCGCGGCTACGCCTACGACAGCCTCGGGCCGCGGAACATCTTTGGCGTGGTCGGCGGCCGGAGCCTGTTCGAAGCCTCGGCCGAATTGCGGATCAAGATCACCGACACCATCGGGATCGTGCCGTTCTTCGACGCCGGCAACGCCTTCGCCTCCAACTTCCCGAATTTCAGCATGCCGCTGTACGAGGCGGCCGGCCTTGGTTTCCGCTATTATACCGCCATCGGCCCGATCCGCCTCGACGTCGCCTTCCCGTTCCAGCGCGTCCCCGGCAGCGGCCCGGTCGCGGTCTACATCAGCATCGGGCAGGCCTTCTGATGGCGAGAGTTGGCTTCCATTGCGTCAACCCGGTTGGCGCCGATCCCCCTCTCCTCGCAGGCGGGGAGAGGGAAGGGGTGAGGGGCCTTGGCGATTGGCCGCTCCGCGCGCTCACCCAGCCCCTCATCCTAGCCTTCTCCTCGCAAGCGGGGAGAAGGAATTGGCGGCGCCCACTGTCTATCCATCTGCGCACCGCCATAGCGGCGCTTCTCGCGCTCCTCTTCATCCTCGCCGCCCCCGCCCGCGCCGACGATTCCGACAAGGGCGTGCTCGCCAATCTGATCTCGCAGGCCTTGTCCTCGCCTTCGATGAAGGTGTCGATCGGCGCGGTCGACGGCGTGCTGTCGTCGGACGCCACCATCAGCGACATCGTGCTCTCCGATCGCGACGGGCCGTGGCTCAAGGTCGACAAGGTGAGGCTCGTCTGGAGCCGGCTGGCGCTATTCAGCGGGCGGCTCGACGTCGACCGGCTGACGATCGGGCATCTGCAGGTTCTCCGACGTCCCCTGCCCTCGGAAACGCCGCCGCCCGATACCGGGACGCCCCGGCCGATTTTGCCTCAACTGCCGGTCAAGGTGATCGTCAAGCAATTCGCCGTGCAGGAGCTTTCGCTCGGGGAGCCGGTCATCGGCGTGGCGGCGCGGCTCGCCATCGACGGCCGGGTGACGCTCGGCCCGCCGGCCGAGGGCCTCGACCTCAGCCTGACCGCGAAGCGGCTCGACGCGGCGGGCGAATTCAAGGCGCTGCTCAGCTACGTGCCCGCCACCGACAAGCTGACGGTCAGCGTCGATTCCTCCGAGCCTGCAGGCGGCATCTTCGCCCATCTCGTCAATCTTCCTGGCCTGCCCGCCGCGAAGCTCAGCTTCGAGGGCGCCGGACCGCTCGACCGTTTCGACGCCAAGCTCGACTTCGCGGCGGGTCCGGACGTCTGGGCGAAGGGCGACGTCCTAGTCGCCCGGCAGGGCGCCGCGCGGCGGCTGACCCTCGATCTGAACTCCCGGCTCGAGGGCATGACGCCGCAGGTCCTCCGCCCGGTGTTCGCGGGCGAGACGACGCTCAAGGGCGACGTCCTGTTCAACGACGACGCCAGCATCGTCATGCCCGGCCTGCATCTCGTCTCGGCCAACGCGCGGCTCGACATCGAGGGAACGAAGACCGCCGGCGACACGCTCGACATCAAAATCCACGCGGGCGCGATCCCGGGCTCGACGCAGATCGGCAAGCTCGACCTCAACGCGGCGATCTTCGGGCCGGTCTCGGCCCCCTCCGTTAACGGGGCCTTTGACGCCGGAGACATCCATGTCACGGAAGGATCGCTCGACCGCGTGGCCGCGACCTTCGAGGCCCATCCGAGCGGCGCGCTCACCGAGACGGCGACGAGGATTCTGTTCGACGGCCAGGGAACGGTGAAGGGCCTCGCCCTCGCCGATCCGGCGCTGGCGCGTGCGGTCAGCGGCGATTTCACGCTGACCGCGCGCGGCTCGGCGGCGGCGCGCGGCGAGGTTTCGTTCGACACGCTTGATCTCGTCGCGCCGACGTTCGAGGCCCAATATTCCGGCCTCATCGCGCCGCGAAAGTTGCACGGCCGGCTCCGTCTCACAGCGAACGATCTCAGCCGCTTCGCAGGGATCGCGGGCGGCAAGCTCGCAGGCGAGGCGCGCGTCGTCGCCGATCTCGAAGGCGCGCCGGGCTACGGCTTCGTGACCGCGGCCCTCGAGGCGCACGCCACGAACCTGGTCACGCCCTATCCCATCCTCGACAAGGTCATCGGCGGCGAACTGACGGTGACTGGCGCCGCGCGCCTGACGCCGGACGGCTTCGGCTTCTCCGACCTCAAGGCGACCGGCCGCAACGGCTCGGCGCGTCTCGACGGAGACTACCGGACAGGCAAGGCGGATTTGACCGCCGCCGCCTTGATCCCGCAGGCCAAGGCGATCGATCCGCGGGTCGAGGGCAAGCTCGAACTGGTCGCGAAACTCTCCGGGGCTCCGGACGACCTTGGTGCCGAAGTCAAGGCGACGCTTGGCGCCGGGCGGCTGCTCGACCGCAAGACGGCCGGCGTCGCGCTGACCGCCGAGGCGAGCCATCTGACCGGCCCCATCGACGCGAAGTCTTCGCTGACGGGCGACGTCGACGGCCAGCCGCTCGCCGGGTCGGGCCATCTCACCAAACGGGTCGACGGCGGGTGGGCGGTGGACGGTCTCGGCCTGAGCCTCGCGTCGGCGCGCCTGGCCGGCGACCTGACGCTCGACGCCGATGGACTTGCGAACGGCCAGCTGACGTTCGGCGCCAAGAACCTCGACGACGTTTCGCCGCTCGTCCTCGCCAAGCTTAGCGGGTCGCTTCAGGCGAAGGCGACCGCGTCGGCCGCCGACGGCCGGCAGATGATCGCGATCATCGCCGCCAGCGATCGCATGAGCGTCGGGACGAACCGGCTCGAGGGGCTCAAGGTCGACGTGACCGTCGGCGACCTGTGGGGCGCCCGGAGCGTCGACGGATCGGCGAAACTCGCCCGCGCCGAGATCGCCGGCGAAGGGGTCGCCGACATCCGGCTGACGGCGACGGCGGGCGCCGACTCGAGCGACCTCAATTTCAGCGGCGCCCTGCGCGGACTGGCGGTGAAGGCGCGCGGAACGCTCACCGGCGAAACCCCGGCGCGCCTCGCGCTCGCAAGCCTTACGGTCGAGGGCCGAGGCCGGCGCATCGCGCTCGCCCATCCGGCGAGCCTCACTTATGGCCGCGACGGCCTCGACATCCAAAAATTCGCGGTCGCCGTCGACTCCGGCCGGCTGTCGGTCGACGGCCATATCGGCGAAAAACTCGACCTCAAGGCGAGCGCAACCGGACTGCCGCTCGCCGCGCTCGACCTTGTCGCGCCGGGGCTCGGCCTTTCGGGCGTCGCCGAGGGCGCGGTGACGATCGGCGGGACGCCGGACGACCCGACCGGCGACTGGCGGCTGCGCCTGAAGGGGGTCAGCGCGCCGCAGGCGCAAAGCGCCGGCCTGCCTGCGCTCGACGTCTCGGGGTCGGGTCGGCTCGGCGGCGGCCGGACCTCGGTCGACCTCTCGGTCAACGCCGGTCCCGGCAGCGCGCTTCGCGTCACGGGCTCGGCGCCGATTGCGCCCGGCGGCGCGCTCGACCTGAAGATCGACGGCCGGCTCGACGCCGCCCTCGCCAATGTCGCGCTTTCCACCGGCGGCCGGAATATGAGCGGGACAGTGACGGTCGCAATGCAGGCGCGCGGAACGCTCGACAAGCCGGACGCGCGCGGAACGATCGCGCTCGCCAACGGCGCCTTCCGCGACGACCAGACCGGATTCAAGCTCACCTCCATCAGCGCGCTCCTGACGGCCAACGGCGATACGATCCGCATCGACCGCCTGAGCGGGACGACGCCGAACGGCGGCACGATCGGGGCGAACGGCGAGGTCAGGCTCGACCCGACCGCCGGTTTCCCGGGGACGGTCCGCATCGTCGGCAAGCGCGCCGAGCTGATTTCGAACGCTGTCGTCGCCGCAAGAGCGGACCTCGCGCTCGACATCTCCGGCAAGCTCGCTCAGTCGCCGACGATCTCGGGGCGGATTGCGATCGACTCGATGGATATCACCGTGCCCCGGCGCTTCGGCGGCGTGTCGTCCCCGATTCCCGGCACGAAGCACGTCAATCCGACGGCGACGGCGCGGGCGCTCCTTGCTCAGCGCGCCAAGGCCGCCGCCGGGGCGCGCGGGCCGCTGTTCGACGCGACGCTGGCGCTGACGATCTCCGCGGCCAACCGGGTGTTCGTCCGAGGTCGGGGCATCAACGCCGAATTGGGCGGCGATCTGCATGTCGCCGGCTCCGCACGCGACCCGCAGGTGACCGGCGGCTTCGACCTCTTGCGCGGCTCTCTGGCGCTGATCGGCCAGCGGCTGACCTTCACCCGCGGCCGCGTGGTCTTCCACGGCGGCGTGATCCCGGACCTCGACCTCGTCGCCGAGACGACCGCCGCGGACATCACCGCGCGCATCGAAGTCTCGGGTCCTGCGGACCAGCCGGCCTTCGCGATCACCTCCTCGCCGAGCCTTCCGCAGGACGAGATTCTCTCGAGGCTCCTGTTTCAGAAGCCGTCGGGCAACCTGTCGGCGTTCCAGGCGCTGGAGCTCGCCAACGCGGTCGCGACCCTGTCCGGCCGCGGCGACGCGCTCGACCAAGTGCGCAAAACGCTGGGCCTCAGCAACCTGGGTCTTTTCTCGAATTCGAACGGCGGCCTGCTCGGTCTGGGGCGCACAATCAACGACCGGATCAGCGTCGACGTCACGACCGGCGTGCAGCCGCAGAACAACGGGGTCAACGTCAATCTCGACGTCACCCGCCACATCCGCCTGCAAGCCGGCGTCGACGCGGCGGGCGGGACGACCGTCGGCGTCGGCGAGGACTGGGAGTACAAATAGGCGCGTCAGGCCTCCGGCGGCTGCGTCAGCGCAGCGATCACGTGATCGATCCCGTCGGGCGGAATGCGGAAATGACCGTCGTAGGGCTGGCTGAACTCCAGAATGAGGAAGATCGCGCTCGCCACAGAGAGGGCGCCGACGAACTCGACAGCGATCGAGAGAACGCTGAGGGTCGCGGTCGTGCCGAGGCAACAGAAGACCAAGCCCGCCCACAGGATCACGCTGTTGATGAGCCCGTGCGGCACCGGATTGCGCAATTGGCGTCCCATCAGCAGGATGGTCAGGACGATCGAGGCGGCAAGGCCCCTGGCCTGATCGAACAGCGCCCTGTCCTCGTCGGTCGTCGCCTTCGTGGCGGCGAAGAACGCGTCCATGCGGCTGAGTTCGGCGCGCCCGGTCTCATACGGGACCGGCGGACCGGCGCCGCCGTCATGCCCCCAAAAGCGCTTGCGCATGGCTATCAGCTGTTCGCGCTGAAGGGCGCGGGCCCGCACCCCGTCCGCTCCCAGCCGGTCGAGCAAGACGTCGAGCTGCAGCACCTGCCCGGCCAGCGTCATCATTTCGGAATTCTGTTGGGCGTAGACGCCGTAGCCCGTCCAGATCAAGAGGCCGAGGACCAGCTCAAGCAGGGCCGTCACCAGCCCCTGCACAGTGGTGATCACGCTCTTTGCGTCGGACAAGTGATGCGGCGGCAGCAGTTCCTGCAGAAGATGCCCGACCACGGCGCCGACGAATATGACGCAAGCCGCGATCATGACGCGGCGTGTGCTCGTGTGCATGCGGTTCCCGGAAGCGTGATTGCGCGACAGGACGAAACCATAGCGGTTGTCGCCCTGGCGCGCGAGGGTCCAGATGTGGCGCCAACACGCACTCAGCCCGCCGAATTCAGCACCACGAAGCCCTCGGCCGCGCGCGTCTTCGCGTCGCGGTCGGTGATCAGGACCGTCAGCCGAACGGATTCTCGCCCTGCCATCTCTCCCCGTTCCTATCGAGCTTGGCGCATTTCGCCCGGACTCCGTGCTAATCTGGTCCTCGGCGGAGGT
>Ga0074045_10002299_pt1 | contig 17739 bp, 10 predicted proteins | sample BogForMeECP23OM2_FD_94442 | JGI IMG/M metagenome (GOLD analysis project Ga0074045, IMG submission 94442) | Bog forest soil microbial communities from Calvert Island, British Columbia, Canada - Bog Forest MetaG ECP23OM2 | ecosystem: Environmental > Terrestrial > Soil > Wetlands ...
CACAGTGGGTCTGACCGGAAAAACCGGAGGAAAGTTGCGCAATGCCGTCGATCACTGCATCTGCATTCCCACCGATCAAACCCCGCGCATCCAGGAAGCGCACATCTTAACCGGACACATCCTTTGCGAACTGTTAGAGGAAACCCTGTTTGAGCAGAGTTGACGATGGATTCAAAGAGTGAAGTCGGTGAACTACTCGCGAAAAGTCGCTCCCCATTGCGCGGCAACTCCGCCATAGCACCCTATGGCAAGGCCTTTGCCGGAGTCCCCGGTTTGACGCCCGCGTGCTTTTTCGCCTGTGCCATCAGTTCCAGGACCTTGTCTTTGCCTTCATAGTTTGGATTCGTGTCCAACAGCTTCTGCCACGTGGCTAAAGCCTTGTCGATATCCATTTTGCCTTGCCACTCGACGACACCCAGATTGAACAAAGTGTTGGCCTTGTTCGGTTCGTAGGAGAGCGATTTCTGGAACTCTGCGATGGCGCTATCGGCGTTGCCGCTGTACCAATAGGCGGTTGCCATGTCGGTGCGAACTCCAGTGTTGGCTGGCTCCATCTTCAGTGCGCGCTGGTAGTATTCGATGGCTGTCGGAAACTGCTGGGCATCGTAATACACGTTCCCAATACTCGCCAGAAGTCCGGCATTGTTCGGATCGGTCTTCAGTTTTTCGATCAACGGTCCGGCTTGCGTGTCGGCCATTTTCTGCATCTCAGCCGGAGTTGGTGTTTGCGTGCCGGGGTTTATCGCGGGAGCCGGTGCGGGTGCGCTCGCTGTCTCTGCCCCGGCGATCGCGGGACTCTGGGATCCGCGGATGAACCAGCCGCCCGCGATTCCCACCAACAGGCAGATGACCGCTAACACGTAAGCCTGCACGCTCGTCCATTGCTCGATAGAACTGGAAGCTACTTGATTTGTATCCGTCATTGCTCAATGCTCCTTCAATCTCAGTTTGTTTGCGCAGCGAAGTCGTCGCGACCTGCGTTTCTCCATCTACTTGGCGCGAGTAGCGCGCTAGCTCTTGCTCTGCATCTGGACATCGGCCATCATTTTCTGCACGGTGGCTTTGCGCTCTGGGCTCAATTCCGGATTCGATTTCAGCAACTCTTGCCAAGCCGCCAGCGCTCCCTTGCTATCCTGTTTACCCTGCCACTTGATCATGCCTAAGTTGAACAGCGCGTTGGCATTCTTGGGGTCATACTGCAGCGACTTCTGAAGCTGGCTGATTGCCCCGTCCACATCGTTGTTGTAGTACAGGCACGAAGCCATCTGGGTGCGAATGGCAACGTTCCTGGGATCGACCTGCAAGACCCTGTCGAAGTAGCCGGCCGCTTCCTTGAACTGGTGGGTAGATAGGTAAATGTTCGCGGTCTGGATGAGCAGATCGGTGTTGTTCGGATCGCTCTTCAACTTTTCGAGCAGCGGCGCTGCCTTCTTGTCGGCCATCTGTTTCATCTGGTCGAGAGTGGGCATCTGACTGGGCTGGCCACCCATGCCTGCATGGGCGGCGGGCTGGGCAGTGGCCACAGGCTGCACTGGCACCGCCGGAGATTGCGAGCCGCGAAACAGGTATCCAATCGCCAACCCGACCACAAGGCTGATTACCGCCATCGCGTACACCTGTTTAGCTTGCCAAACGGCTCCGCCCGTTCCCTGCTCGACTGCTTCATTCGGCATTCGTTGTTTCTCCTTACGTTCTGTGCATTCCTCATTCAGAGCAGCATAAAAGATTCCAGCAATTCACGCACCCCACATGCCACATTGCGATCCGCGAAACTCAATTCCATCCAAGCTGCTTCCAGCACCTTGCGGGGAGGAATTCCTTCCACTGCGTCGAACGAAATCGGCGATGCGCGTCTTTTTCCTCAGGCACAGCGGAATTTGCCCGACATGGTCTTGATCGAGGCATAGCTCCACCCTGCCTACCTTACCGTCGCAGGAGCGGTAGAACAGCATGCACCATCACAGACAAACGTGACGTGCGTCACACGGCAGAAGCTGGCGCTTCCCCTGCAGCGCCGCGAAAGAATCTTGCACCGGGCGGCACGCAATCCACCGGCCATGGTAACTGAAATGCGGTGGAAGCTGTCGAACCCGTGGTGCGATACTCACCTGAGGTTGTTGTCATTCATAGGAAGCTAGCTTTTATGGGATTTTCCCCTGGCAAGGCGTATCCCGTCGTCAGGTCGATTTTCATTCTCCCGGTGCTGCTCAGCGCTTTATGCGCCGGCTTGCACACGGTTGCCGACTACGACATGGGCTGGCACCTTGCGACTGGACGCTACGTAGTTCAACACCACCAGATTCCCCGCACCGATATCCTGTCATTTACCTCAGCGGGAAAACCATGGGTCTATCCGCCCTTTGCAGGTGTGCTGCTTTATCTGACGTACTACGCGTTTGGCTATGCCGGCCTGAGTTGGTTTTGTGCGCTGGCATGTCTGGCGGTTGTGGCTTACATGGTTCGCTGGGGCGACTTGGGCAGTGCGGTTCTGGCGATGTTCGCGGTTCAGTCCATCGCCGCCCGCACAACCCCGCGGGCCGACCTCTTTAGTACTGTCTTCTTCGCGTTCTTTCTCGGCGAACTCTGGGCCTACCACCGCGGAACGCGTTCCCGCCCATGGCTTCTGCCGGTGGTCATGCTGTTCTGGATTAATCTCCACCCAGGTTTCATCGCCGGACTCGGGGCCATCGGCGCCTACCTGCTGGTTGAGGCCGCGGATTTGCCGTTTGCCGAACGCCGTCAGGCCGTACTTCTGCGGCTAAGACGGGTGTGGCCCTGGCTCGCGGCCTGCGGGGCGGCCACCCTGGTGAATCCGTGGGGCCCAAGAATCTACGTAGCTTCCCTCAACTTGTTTGGACTCGCAGGCCCTGCCCAGGGAGAAACCAATGGCGCCAGTCTCATCGACGAGTTCCAGGGCGTACCGATTTCGCGCTCATTGCTGTACCAACTCATCGACGTCAGGCACATGGAGAATGGCTTCACCTGGTTGCTGTTGCTGGCCATTATTCTGATCGGGCTTTTTCTCTGGAAACGGCACCCAGGGGCCGCGCTCATTGCCTCGGTTGCGCTCTATTTCGGACTGGCTCATGCGCGCTACATCGGTCTGTTTGCCATCACGATCGCCACTCTTGGCGGTTCGTTGCTAAGTGAGCTCTTCGTCAGTAGTTCAGCCGCCAGTGATTCAACCGCCAAAACCCCGAAACATACGCGGCCGCTAGTTCGCATGCCCGCGGCAATGGCCATCCTGGTGACGCTTGTCCTCTGTGGTGTCGCCCTGCTCCATATTGCCGATTTTGTTTCGAGCCGTACCTACGTGGTTTTCAACTCGGATTGGCGGTTTGGTGCAGGAGAATCCTCCTGGTTTCCGGCCCGCGCTGCGGCTTTCATCCGGCGCGAACAGTTGCCGGGGAACATTTTCGAGGATTACACGCTGGGTGGTTACGAGGCCTGGAGCCTCGGCCCGCAGTATCCCGATTTTATCGATGGACGCGGTCTCAGCTCTGATCTCGGCGTCGAGCAAGACAAACTCTACCATGAGGGCCCCGATTCGCAATTGTGGCACTCTGAAGCAGACCTCTGGAATCTGAATGTTCTACTGGTCGCAACCTCGGGATTCCGTGGGTTACAGAACATGGATCCGCTCGCTTTCTGTCAGAGTACAGCGTGGCGCCCCATCTACATGGATGATGTCTCGCTGGTATTTTTGCGCAACACACCACAAAATCGTCCATGGATCGACCGCTTGCAGATTGACTGCCGTACACAGCAACTTACTCCACCCAACGTCAATTCGCGTCCGGCTCTCCACGATTTCTATCTCAATTCGGGAGCGCTATTCTTCGAATTGCAACGCTATCAGGAGTCGGAGGCTTCGCTGCACCATGCTTCCGCGCTTTATCCCGAAGATCCGAATGTCCATTCGCTGCTTGCGTCGTTGTTTTGGGGTCAGCAACGTTACCGCGAAGCGGAGCAGGAATATCGCGCTTCACTGGCACTCAATGAAAACAGCGCCGTCCGGTACGCTCTCGGATTGCTCTATGCTGGCGAGGGCCGCAACGCTGAGGCCGCCGAAGCCATCGAGCGCGCCGCCAAAGAATCCCTGTTGCCGTTCGACATGTACATGACTCTCGGAAAACTTCAAATTGCTCTCAATCATCCCGAGCAGGCGCTGGCTGCGTTCGCCGGAGCGGAAAAACACAGCGCATTTCGCAACGGCGGTGAGGCGCTTGCCCCCGAACTCTACGCCGAAATTGCCGAGGGGAACTCGGAAGCGCAGAGGCTTCTTGGACGCTGGTCTGAAGCGATCGCTTTCCAACGGGAAGCCACCCGGAGAACGCCTTTGGTTATGAGCCGCTGGAACAGGCTTGCTGCCCTTTATGAAGCGACTGGGCAAATGCAGCTCGCTGCTGAGGCCCGGCAACGCGCCGCCGAATCACAGGTTCCCAATGCTCCTCGCTGAGATACACCGGGCGTTGCCGCATGGAGGATAGGAATGTTTCGCAAATGCATCCCTGAGTTCTTTCGGTTGTGGATGGCTGCGATTTTTGTCACGGAGTGGTTCCGGCCCGAGGACATCAGCCATATCGAAATGTGGAATCTGTCGAACCTGCGATACGATACTCACCTGAGGTTGTTCTCATTCATAGGAAGCTATCTTTTATGGGATTTTCCCCGGGGAAGGCGTATCCCGTCGTCAGGTCGATTTTCATTCTCCTGGTGCTACTCAGCGCTTTGTTCGCCGGCTTGCACACGGTTGCCGACAACGACATGGGCTGGCACCTTGCGACTGGGCGCTACGTAGTTCAGCACCACCAGATTCCCCGCACCGATGTTCTATCGTTCACTTCAGCGGGAAAACCATGGGCCTATCCACCCTTTGCAGGTGTGCTGCTTTACCTGACATACTGCGCATTTGGCTATGCCGGCCTGAGTTGGTTTTGTGCGTTGGCGTGTCTTGCCGTTGTGGCTTACCTTGTTCGCCGGGGTGACTTGGGCAGCGCGGTTCTGGCGATGCTTGCCGTTCATTCCATTGCTGCCCGCACAACGCCACGGGCCGACCTCTTTAGTACTGTCTTCTTCGCGTTCTTTCTCGGCGAACTCTGGGCCTACCATCGCGGAACGCGTTCCCGCCCTTGGCTCCTGCCAGTGGTCATGCTGTTCTGGGTTAATCTCCACCCAGGTTTCATCGCGGGACTCGGGGCCATCGGCGCCTACCTGCTGGTTGAGGCCTTGGATTTGCTGTTCGCAGCACGCCGCCAAGCCGTACTTCTGCGGCTAAGAAGGGTTTGGCCCTGGCTCGCGGCGTGCGGGGCGGCCACCCTGGTGAATCCGTGGGGCCCCAGAATCTACGTTGCTTCCCTCACCTTGTCGGGACTCGCAGCCCCAGCCCAGGGAAAATTCAATAGCAACACTTTCATCATGGAGTTCCGGGGCGTACCGATTTCCCGCTCGTTGCTTTACCAACTCATCGACCTCAGGCACATGGAGAATGGCTTCACTTGGTTGCTGTTGCTGGCCATTATTCTGATCGGGCTTTTTCTCTGGAAACGGCAGCCAGGGGCCGCGGTCATTACCTCGGTTGCGCTCTATTCCGTACTGATCCATTCTCGCTACATGGGGTTGTTTGTCATTACCATCGCCACTCTTGGCGGTCCGTTGCTAAGTGAGCTCTTCGCCAGTGATTCAACCGCCAGTAGTTCAGCCACCAAGACCCGGGAACATACGCGGCCCTTGGTTCGCGTGCCCGCGGCAATGGCCATCCTGGTGACGCTTGTGTTCTGTGGTGTCGCCCTGCTCCATATTGCCGACTTTGTTTCGAGCCGTACCTACGTGGTTTTCAACGCGGATTGGCGGTTTGGCGCAGGAGAATCCTCCTGGTTCCCAGACCGCGCTACCGCTTTCATCCGGCGCGAACAGTTGCCGGGGAACATTTTCGAGGAGTATGCGCTGGGTGGTTACGAGGTTTGGACCCTCGGCCCGCAGTATCCCGACTTCCTCGACGGGCGCGGAGATCGCCTTAGCCCTGATCTCGTCGTCGAGCAACTCAATCTCTACGTCGAGAGCCCGGATTCATGGTTGTGGCAGTCTGAAGCCGACCGCTGGAACTTGAATGTTCTATTGGTCGCATCATCCAGATTCCGCGGGTTGCAAAAGATGGATCCGTTCTCGTTCTGCCAGAGTGCAATGTGGCGTCCGGTTTACATGGATGATGTCTCGCTGGTATTTCTGCGAAACACACCACAAAATCGTCCGTGGCTTGACCGCTTGCAGATTGACTGCCGGACCCAACAGCTCACTCCGCCTGCCAACGCTTCGCGTGTGGCGCTTTACGATTTCTATCTCAATTCCGGAGCGCTGTTCTTCGAATTGCACCGCGACCAGGAATCGGAGGCATCGCTGCGTCGTGCTTCCGTTCTCTATCCCGAAGATCCGAACGTCTATTTATTGCTCGCGTCGTTGTTTCTGCGTCAGCAGCGCTACCCCGAAGCGGAACAGGCATATCGCGCTTCACTTGCGCTCAGTCCAAACAGCGGAGCCTTGTATTCTCTCGGATGCCTCTATGCCAATGAAGGCCGCAATGTCGAGGCGGTCGAAGCCATCGAGCGCGCCGCGGAAGAATCCACGGAGCCGCTCGACATGTACATGACTCTCGGAAAACTCCAGATTTCGCTGAATCATCCCGAGCAGGCGCTGGCCGCTTTTGCCAATGCCAGGAAAAATAGCCCATATGGCAACGGCGGCGAAGCGCTTGGCCCCGAACTCTACGCCGAGATTGCTGAAGGGAACTCGGAAGCACAGAGGCTTCTCGGACACTGGACTGAAGCGATCGCTTTCCAGCAGGAAGCCACCCGGAGAACTCCCTTGGTCATGAGCCGCTGGAGCAGGCTGGCAGATCTCTACGAAGCAACTGGGCAGATGCAGCCCGCTACCGAGGCGCGGCAACGTGCGGCCGAGTTACAGGCTTCCAACGCTCCTCGTTGAGATATAACCGGGAGATCCCCGCTAAACCGATTCTTTTTCGCCGCGTCACTTTGGCAACGGGGCGGGTTCCTGGCCAGACGCGTTTCGTGGAACAAATTCGACCACGACAATGCCAAGAAACTCGCCAAGCACGTGAGGTACATGGGTCGTCGAAGTCGCGCTTGCAAACCAGTCCAGAGTCGGATAGGACCGTATCCAACCGATTGCAATGAATCGCTTGTTGTCGATTCGTAAGAGAAAACGCCTGCCGATAACCTGGGCTTGTTCGGTCAGTGTCCGAGGCATGGGAACGACGGTCGCCCGGACCCTGTAGTAGCCCAACGGTGAGAACAGCAAACTTTCGCTAGCCGGCCCAGTGGGCATACTTTGAAAGTCTGATTCCGGCAGGTCGCTACAGATCACGAGGGGCGAGCCATCCTGAGCAGCATTCGCATCGGCAAACTCCAGAGCATCCTTCCATGAATAGCCATGAGTGCCCGCCATCGGCGATGTGTAGCTTAGGTATGCGCTCCAGGTCACGAGTACGGCACAACCCAAAACGCGAAGCAGCCGAGAATCGATCAGGCTGAAAATCCACGCCCAACATAAGGCGATGCCGGGAACAGCGACGGCCTCATAGCGATTGATAAAAACATGTAGCGGCGTGGTGATCGACACGCCGTACAGGATCACGGACGGAACCAGCCCCAATATCGCACACAGGATGAAGCGCCGGATACTCGGGCCGTCAGGTATTGAGACTTTGCGCGTGAACGCCGCGACAAAGACCGCTCCTAGAAAAACAAATGGCACAACGCCCGATGCCACCGGAGACGAGCCTGGCAGGGCGAAGCCCAGTGCTTCCCTGAAGAGTGTGAATGTAGGCGGATCGGCGAAAATGTGCGCGCTTCTCGTCTGCTGCAGATACCAGAGCCTCGACAACACGGGAACCATGAGCAGTGTGAAGCAGCCCACCGCGATCCCCAGTTGTCTCAGTTCAGCAAAGGGAGAGCGCCATCGATCCACGAATTTAACAGCAGTGAAGTTAACATCAGTGAAGTTGAAATCAGTGCAGTAAGCAATCACGAAAGCAGCCACAATGCAGATGCCGAACAAATAATGAAAGTAGAAGACGCCGCCGGACGTGATGCCAAGCAGCGCAGCATAGGAGACCGTCCTTGTCTTTGTCTTTGCCCAGCGTATAAAACTGAAGATCGCTAGGTTGGCGATCAGCATGGCGAAGGCATAAGGGCGTACGTCGATGGCGGCAAACGCAACTCGGCCGTCGAGGATGAACAACACGGTCGCGATCAAAGCTACGTCCCGCGCAAACAACTCCCTCGCACTCCGGTAGAAAACGTATACAGCAGCGAGCATGGCGAGGATCGAAGGAATCCTCAGCACAATCTCCTTGCTGCCGAAGACTGCATTCGTGAGCCACAGTATGTAGAAATATGCGGGAAAGGAGTTAATCTCTACGGATCTCGCCCAGATTTGCCGGAAGCCTCCAGAAATGGTCCAATACGAACCCGTTTCGTCCAGCCACAGCGGTGCTCGGATCGCCAGAAACCAGACCGACAGGGCCACAAGCAGGGCCAAAGCATAGATGAAAACGCCAAGCTGCTCATAGTTCAATCGGTGTCTGGACGGTGCTTCCAAAGGGATGGTTCCGGGTTCGAGCATAGCGTCTCCAGCATCACTTTTGCGTTTCACGGTCCCCATTCACCCGCAGCAGGGAGTAGCGCTCGGGAAGGACCGGGCCAAATCTGAATGGCAACGGGCCCCAGTAGGACGAGTAGAAGCCCACAGCCCCCTGCCAGCTTATCGTTGTGGCCAAAGAGGGATTGGGAAACTCCAGGACTGTTACCATTTGGAAAGTCATATCCCGCGGAAAACCAGCATAGTTAGCATTATTTTGCGGCACGATCACGAGGTCGCCGGGGCGAAGCTGGAAATCATCGGCATCGACCGACAGGGCCCCGAGTTGCTCCATGTAGTACTGAAAGCCCCAATGCCCTTCCAGCCAGAGCGTCTCAACATCGTTCCTGGTCTGCCATCGGACACTACGGGCGGCCTCGCGCGCCAAGTTAGCCAGCCGCGTGTCGGCGCTGGCAAGCCAGATCGACAGAACTCCTGATACCATCAGCGCGCCAGCGATTTGCAGTATCAGACTTCGAGTCCACGCGTGGTGCCTAATTTCCAGCCGCCGCACGGTCAATATCGCAGCAGCGGGAATCAGCGGGAGCACCGAGCGGGCGTTGACCGTCCAGTTCAGCAAGCTGGCGAAGACGAATGTTCCCAGAACCCAGAGGCCCAGCAGGAGCGAGTCCGGGCTTCGTCTGTTCCAATAGTCAGTAATCGCCAAGGCCAAGGTGAAAAGTCCACCGGCTATAAAGAGAGCCAACTGGCTCCCTACCGATGCCCACTGGGCGCGGAGCGCATCGGCGGCCAGTCCTTCTAACAGTTTCCCTAAATCTACCCATCCGAAAGTAAGCGCGGAGGCAGCCAGGATACTGCCGGCGGCAATGATCGCTGTCGCTCTTCGAGACCACGTAAGCGGACAGAAGGTCAGTACAGAAAGTGTGCAGCCTCCGGTGAAGCTGAGGCCGACCAACACCACCGGCCAACGAGAACCATGGCTGGAGGCTCGCTCCGTGCGCGCGTAATCCGCCGCGCTTGCTAGCAGACCCTGCCCATAGAGCGCGTGGGTCCAGAACTCATAACCCACAAGCGCGCCAACGGGAATCAGCAGATACCATGCCCAGTTTCCCAAGCGACGCAGCCGCACCAAGGAGTATGCCGCCAGCAGCAGTATCAGCGACGCCCCAAAATATTTCGTCAGAGCGCTCGCCGCAATCAGGAGTCCTGCCCCCGCCAGATACCCCGCCTTTCGCGGCGCCAGACCTTCAATCCACAGAATCACCGCCCACACCCATAGCGCCACCATCATCGTGTCGCACATCACGCTACAAGCCGACACCAGGATCCCCGGAGTCAGAACAGTGGCCAACGCAGCCAGCAGTGGAAAACGCGTGAGATGCTTTGCCAGGCGGTAGGTTCCCAAAACCACGGCCAGCGCAGGCACAAGGAATGCAAGATGAAAGGCGCGCTCTGACCACCCGGCAACTTTGCCGACGACCGCTCCGTAGTAACAAGCCAGCGGAGGATTCTTGGTGATGTCCGCCATCCGTTCCAGCCTTTCATACCAGACGACGTTGAAGCCGTAAGGGTCGAGCGGATGCCGGGCAATCTGACGTGCCGCCCAAATAAATAGCGGGTCATCGACGTGAAACGCGCGGCCCGAAAACGGCAGAAGGCAGGCGACCGTCAGCACTCCCAGAAAGGCGTACGAATAAGAAGATGACCACCGTCCGACCATGGGAATATCCAATAAAGGAGGCAGGGTGGCATTAAGATCGTTCGAGGCTTTGGGACCGCCTTGGTCGTCCAGGATGAGCGGTTTTGGCATGGGGCTCATTGCAGGGCGCAGCCTCGCCCTTAACGGCTCTTGCTGCTCTTTTGATTGATTGCCCGTTGGCGCAGCGCCGACGCGGTGTTGTTACTGGGATCGATCTGCAACGCCGCCGCGAATTCGATCTCCGCAGTATCGTAATCACCGGAGTCCATCAATATTTCGCCGGAATTGATCAAGCATGAGATTACCATGTCCTTCCTGTCGGTAAGCCTCCCCGCAAGCTGATACTGCTCCAGGGCGTCCCGGAGCTGATGTCGAGTCAACAGGATCTCTGCCATATGGTAATGACAGTATGCGAAATTCGGACGCAATACGCACGCTTCTCTGTAGTGCGGAAAGGCCTCATCAAACCGGCCGGCTGAAACCAGGGCATCCGCAAGTCCCTCTTCGAGTGAAGGGTCCGGTTGGACTGCGATGATGCGCGCGTGTGTGAACAACTCCACGCCGTTCTGCCAGTACGGCAGATAGCGTGTAGTGGCAGCGGACAATGCAACAAGAAAGATCAGGCACAGTGCAGCTACCGCTGGTACAGCCCGAGGAATGGCGGCCGCAGTGACCACGTCGCTTAAGCCCCATGCGATGATGATAAAAAGGCCGATGCAAGGAATGTAGGCGTAGCGGTCGGCCATAGCTTGGTGGCCGACCTGAACAATTCCGATCACCGGAATCAACGTCACGACAAAGAGAAACCAGCCCATCGCTAGGTAGCGAACGCCATGAAAGTACAACACTGCCATCGTGATCGCCGCCAAAATAACTGCCGCTGCGACAACGTCAGGCCAAGGCAAGGAATGCTCCGGGTGAGGGTAAAAGACGGCCAGCTTGGCGGGCCAAAATGTCTTCCCCATGTAGGCAACGTAAGAGACGATAGTATTTTCCAGGCGCACGGAAAGCGGCAACGCAGAGATCCCCACCACGGTACCGCCAGACCGCTGCGCGACGATGGTTACAGCGGAACTTGCTGCGCTCATCAAGAATAATGGCAGCTTCTCCATCAACAACCGCGCCCACCTACGTCGCAATGGAAGCTCCTCATACCTCTCCAAGGGCCAGTAGTCGAGAAGCAGCAGGACCAGCGGCAAGCTCACTGCCATCGGCTTCGACATCAGCGCCAGCGCAAAGGCGCCGACGACAACCAGGTACTTTTTCCACCCGGGCCGCCGAGCGTACCCGCCATAGGCCGCAATCGTGAGCAAAGAAAACAGAGTACAGAGCAGACTTTTTCTTTCCGCCACCCAGGCGACAGTCTCCACGTTCAGCGGATGCACCGCAAAAAGCGCGGCCACGAAAAAACTCCGCCACACGCCGCCCGTGGCACTCTGCAGCAGCCAGAACAAGAGCAGCACGTTGGCTGCATGCATCGCAACATTGACGAGGTGAGGAGGTCCGGACCTTAGCCCAAACAGTTGACAATCCACCATGTGGGAGAGCCACGTGAGCGGATGCCAGTTCCCTTCCTGGAAAGTGGTAAAAGCCCAAGCCACATTTCCGCGATTCAAACCTGTGCTCACATGAATGTTCTGCGTAACGTACGGGCCATCATCAAAATCAAGAAACTCGTGATGCACAACCTGGCCATACAACAGCAGAGTGCCGAGCACAAGCACCACGCCCAGCAGCATCGGTCTCTGGCGCAAAGCGCCACTCAACCGCTCCAAGGGAGCGACACTCACTGGGGGACCCTCTTTTGACTGAACGCCCGCTGGCGCAGTTGCAACGCGGTGTTGTTATTGGGATCGATCCGCAACGCCGCCGCAATTTTCTTCTCCGCGGTATCGTAATCACCAAGGTCCATCAGTACTTCGGCAGAATTGACCAGGCATAAAAGTGCCACGTCCTTGCTGCCGGTAAGCCTCCCGGCGAGTTGATACTCTTTCAGGGCATCTTGGAGTTGACGTTGATCGAACAGGATTTGTGCCATATTGTAATGACAAACTGCGTCATTCGGAAGCAATACGCACGCTTCTCTGTAGTGCTGAAAGGCCTCGTCATACCGGCCAGCCAGGTACATGCCATCCGCGAGACCTTTTTCGAGCATAGGATCCGGTCGGCCTGCGACCATGCGAGCTTGTGTGAACAACTCCACGCCGTTCTGCCAGCGCGGCAGATAGCGGGCAGTAGTAGCCGCAAATGCCACAAGAAAGATCAGGCACATTGCAGCCACCGCTGGTACCACCCGAGGAATCGCGGCCACAGTGACAACGTCGTTCAAGCCCCATGCGATGATGATAAAAAGGCCGATGCAAGGAACATAAGCGTAACGGTCCGCCATGGCTTGGCGGCCGACCTGAACGATTCCGATCACTGGAATCAGCGTTATAACAAAAAGAAACCAGCCCGTCACCAGGTAGCGAGAGGAGCGAAAGTACAACATCGCTATCGTGATTGCGACCAAGATAACTGCCGCTGCGAGCACGTCGAACCAGGGCAAGGAATGCTCCGGGTGGGGGTAAAAGACGGCGAGCTTGGCCGGCCAAAATATCTTCCCAAGATAGGCAACGCAGGAGACGATGGCATTTTTTAGGCGCACAGAGAGCGGCAGCAAAGATTCCACTGCCACAGCGCCGCCAGAACGCTGCGCGATCATGGTTACGACGGAACTCGCTGCGCTCATCAAGAACAACGGCAGCTTTTCAATCGATAACCGCGCCCATTTCCGTCGAAATGGAATATCCTCGTATCTCTCCAACGGCCAGTAGTCGAGAAGCAGCAGAACTAGAGGCAGGCTCACTGCCATCGGTTTCGACATCAGCGCCAGCGCAAAGGCGCCCACAACGACCAGGTATTTCTTCCAGTCGGGCCGCCGAACGCACCCGCCATAGGCCGCAATCGTGAGTAAGGAAAAGAGCGTGCAGAGCAGACTTTTTCTCTGCGCCACCCAGGCGACAGTTTCCACGTTCAGCGGATGCACGGCGAAAAGCGCGGCCACGAAAAAACTCCGCCACACGGCGCCGGTGCCCCTCTGCAGCAGCCAGAACAAAAGCAGAACGTTGGCTGCATGCAGTACAACATTGACGAGGTGAGGAGGTCCGGAACTTAGCCCAAACAGCTGACAATCCGTCATGTGGGAAATCCACGTGAGCGGATGCCAGTTCCCTTCGCGGAAACTGGTAAAAGCCCAAACTACATTGCCGCGATTCAAACCGGTGCTTACATGAATGTTCTCGGTGACGTATTGGCTGTCATCAAACTCGAGGAACTCATGATGCACCACCCGGCCATACAACAGCAGGGTGGCGAGTACGAGGAGTGCACCCAGCAGGATCGGTTTCTGGCGCAAATCGCCAATCAACCGCTCCAAGGGAGAGGCACTCACCGGTGTGACCTTAACATGCAGGGAGTTATCCAACTCTGAAGGCCAGCGCAATTATCCCGCTCTTGGTGTGAACGTGCAACACTTCAACGCCTAAGCAGGCATGAACCCTTGTGCTGGATGCGCTATTTGCGGGGGGACGACTTGCACCGCGTGATATCTGCAGTACGCGTCCCCCCGAAAGAAACGACAGCCTAGTACGCGGTTCCGATGTTGGTCGCGCCGTAGTACTCACTCGACAGATCGAAGTGGCACTGCTGGCAGAACCGCATGGTAGAGGGTACGTAATACGGGGTATAGGGAGCGGCCGGGTTGTACGGGCCTTTCACGTAGAAGATCTTCGCAGCCGCATAAACCTTGCCGCTGCCCATCTGCGCGGCGCCGTATGCAAGTTGCGAGTAAACGTTCTGCACGTGCTGGTCGTGGCAGGTGGTGCACACGACAAATACATCGTTTGGATTGGTATCGCCCGAGGCGACGGCCATCGCGCTGACCGCCGGGATGCCGTAACTCGCAACGAAATTGCCATAGTTTGTGCCAGTGGCGACAGTGTAGGTTGCAACGTTGCCAGAGACGGTTACGGTTAGCCCGTTACCCAGAGCGGCAGCGGCAACCGCGCCCAGGTTCGCCAGCGGACCCAAGGGGTGATCGTTGGAGTAGTCGCCGAGTGTGCCACCGTCGTTGCCAAGCAGGGTTGGGATCTGGTTGGGACCATACAGGGTAACCGAGACTAGTCCGTTGGAACCTTGACTCGTAGCAAAGTTCAGGAGGCCCCATGCTTGCTCGTAGGATACGCCGCTCATCATGGCGCCCTTGGAGACGTTGCCGTCATGGCAGCTCAAGCAAGTGACCACGCCCGTGTACACAGCGCCGCTGCCCCAGTTCAGGCCAGAGATGCTGGTTACGTAGCTGCCATCAAAGGTGATCGTGCCGCCGGCATAACCGGTCTCGATCGCGCTGGTGTCGGTGCCCCACAGGCCGCTATCGCCTTCTGCCGTGCCGTTGGGAGTGGTTCGTTGATACCCGGTTACAGTTGAACTACCGAGGACGCCGCCAGAGCCGCGTCCGCCGCTGTGTGGAGCATGGCAGCCCGCGCAGCCACGCCCGCCGTTTTCGTGCGCGCCCATGACATCACTGGTTGGAACGTAATTGAGATTGCCGATTACGCCGGCACTTGCCATGGCCAGAGTACTAACAAGAGCTACAAATAGAGCTGCTAGCGCTAGCTTTTTCACTTTGTAAATCCTCCTGTTTGATTTCTTGCACGTTCGAGCGTTCGGCCAAAGTCTAGTGCTCTCAGAAACTGAGTTCAGTATCCTGGCTCACGTGCAGACGTGCCGAACTTCACAGGCGGTTGTCTATGTTGCGGATCACGCTTGTAAGTGACGGCTGTCACCATCGAGAGTGAATCGGGGTTGTTCAATCTCGCAAGATGAAGAGTCGATGACTGATCGTGGGTGTTACTGCCGCGAAGTGAAGTCGATCACGATCGCACTAGGATCGGGTTTCGAACTCCGAGGATTTACACGAATGTCGTCCCGCCAGGAGTAACTGAACCGCACCGCGCTCTCCAGTCCGACCGAGAAAAACGGTACTCCGTCGATACCCACCGGAATGCCTGTGATGTAAAAGGTGGCGTTTGGGCGCGGGGAGGGTTGAACCCGATCGATATCCGCTAGCACACTACGCGTCCCCGACGAGACAAGCTGCCAGGCACTGATATTGTGTTGAACTGCAACAAACGACAGCACACTGATGGCAAAAACCCAACTAAGGCAGAACTTTGGATTACTGAACGTCTGCCCGAGAAGCACAGCGATTAGAATCGCAATCCCAATCGAGCCGAAATTTAAAGCTCTGGAAAAAACCAATCCTGGATCCGGCGCCCGGAAGTAAAAGTGGGCTGGGAGGGCTGCGATAAACACCCAAATCAAGCAAAACCAGGTGATGCGTCTCGAAGTCAAGTTCGGTTTTGCGAGCAGACACAGCGCCAGAAAAATGGCGGCCGTCACTCCGGCAGCTAAGCTCAGGGTTCGATCGTCCGTATGAATCCACCAGTTGTAGCCAAACAGTGTTTCTCCAGGTGCTCGGACGAGAACACCGATCAGAGACTGCATTTTAAATAGCCGCGCAATTGGGGTGCCCGTTTCGGCGCGGTATCCTCCGATCCCGCCCAGCGTGTAGAACCGATGGAGCCACATCAGCATAGGAGCTGCTATGTAACCAAGCAGTGCTGCGAATCTCTTCGCGGGCGGAAGCCGCTTCGTTCGCTCATTCCGCGGTATCAATTCGAGCGCCAACCACAGGACCGGGATTACATATGCGCTTTCCTTCGAGAGTATGGCAAGCACAAACAGGAGAATTGCCATCCCGTAGGAACGGACTTGGCCTGTTCTTCGGAAGCGCGCCGCGAATACCAGGGACCACATTCCCAATGTGGTCGCCAGCTGATCGAACCGGCATGCGATCCATGTGATGGCCTGAACGTTGACAGGAAGAAGGGCGAAAACGAGCGAAGCTGCCACACAAGTATCATTCCTGAGTCCGATCTCTTTGCAAAAGAAGAAGACCGCCGCGATGCATAGCAGATGAAGCAAGATATTCGTAAGGTGGTACCCAGGAGCCCAGTTGTGCCAAAGTCGATAATCCAGAAATAGACTGAGGAAACCAAGCGGGCGATAGAAGATGTAGGTAGTTCCATCGAACTGTCCTTTTGTAATCTGTGGCCATATCGCTGTCATGAACGAATGCCGGACCAGGTTAAGATGATCAAAATCGTCGCTTATGAAGAAAAACGGAACAGTTGTGATATATGCCAAGGTTCCCACGGTGAGTGCGACCAGTAAACCGGCTGATCCCTTTGCTTCTGGTGCCACCAGGTTTATCCGCTCATCTCTTACCTGCTTGGGGCGAGGTAACTGTCGGAGTAATGTCAACGCGAAGAAGACGACCGCGATGTTCTGGAATAGATTGAAAAGCCGCACTGAGTCGCCAATTCGGCCAAAACTTAACGTGCACAGCAGTGTGGAGAGCAGCAAGGTCGTGCCAATCGCCAGATAAAAATCGCGTGAGGCAAATGCGCGAAACCAAGGCTGAGAGCCCGGCGGAGGTGTGGCGGACGAAATCGAACTCTCCATGTCTTCTTCAGGGATGTGCTGAATGCTGCACCTGAACGCCTTCGGATGCAATTGTCAGAAGAGGCAACCCTGTCGGATCTCTGCGCGCTCGCGGCGTAGCGGCCACGCAGTAGTTTTCCACGACACAGTATCTCACGTCGGAGATGAAGCGCACTGAAAGCAAGCTTCAGGTACTGGTGCAGTTTGAATCGGTTTTGAAAGGGCACGGCTTCAGCCGTGCCGTAAGCATCGTATTTTCGTTGCGGCTTCAGCCGCTGAGGGACAGGCTCAAAAAGCAAACAGGCTAGTACGCCGTTCCGACATTAGTGGCGCCGTAGTACTCGCTCGACAAATCGAAGTGGCACTGCTGGCAGAACCGCATAGTGGACGGTTCGTCATACGGAGTATAGGGAGCGGCCGGATTGTACGGGCCATTCACGTAGAAGATCTTCGCAGCCGAATAAACCATTCCCGAGCCCATCGGCACTGTGCCATATGAAAGTTGTGAGTAAACGTTCTGGACGTGCTGGTTGTGGCAGGTGGTGCAAACGACATATACGTCGTTTGGGTTGGTATCGCCAGAAGTGACCGCCATCGAGATGAGCGCAGGGATGCCGTAAGTCGCAACGAAATTGCCGTAGGTTGTGCCGGTAGCGACGGTGTAGCTTGCCTTGTTGCCGGCAATGGTTACGGTTAGACCGTTACCCAGAGCGGCCGCGCCAACTTTGCCTAAGTTCGCCAGCGGCCCGAGGGGGTGATCGTTGGAATAATCGCCCAGCGTTCCACCGTCGTTGCCAAGCAGCGTCGGGATCTGGTTGGGACCATACAGGCTAACCGAGACTTGTCCATTGGAACCTTGACTCGTAGCAAAGTTC
>Ga0074045_10002300_pt1 | contig 17739 bp, 13 predicted proteins | sample BogForMeECP23OM2_FD_94442 | JGI IMG/M metagenome (GOLD analysis project Ga0074045, IMG submission 94442) | Bog forest soil microbial communities from Calvert Island, British Columbia, Canada - Bog Forest MetaG ECP23OM2 | ecosystem: Environmental > Terrestrial > Soil > Wetlands ...
CAACTGGTACGACACACAGTCCTTGAAACCGCTGTTGCCTATGTACATTTCGACCGTAGACAGCGGGAACCTCGTGGGTCACCTGCTGACGCTGCGACCGGGGCTGCTCGCGATTCCCGATCAGAAAATCCTGGGTGCGCGATTGTTTGATGGTCTCAATGACACGTTAAGTGTCCTCCTGGACATGGCCAGAAAAGACGTGGCCGGAAAAGACGCGGCCAGAGAAGCCGACTCCGCACTTACCCGACTTCAGAAGGATTTGAAATCGGCATGCGAGTCCCCGCCAGCTTCAGCCTCGGAGGCGCGGCGCAGCCTCGACCGGTTGGCTGGGTCGGCCGCGGAATTTGCCAGCAGCCTCACCGCCGATCCTGAGAGTGAGGCGAAGTGGTGGGCAAGGACGTTCGCTTGCCAGTGCCAGGCCGCCCTGGATGAGCTGACGTTTCTCGCTCCCGATGCACTCGAAGAGATCCCGACGTTGCGCCAATTGGCTGGTCTCGCGGGGCGCCTCCCGCATAGCCAACGCGCCACGTCGAGAATTGCTGAAATCGAAAATCTCGCGCGCAAATGCGCCGAATTCGCCCGTGTGGACTATGACTTCCTGTTCGACGACACCCGTCATCTACTTACCATCGGCTACAACGCCGGGGAGCACCGGCGGGATCCGAGTTACTACGATCTGCTCGCTTCGGAAGCAAGACTATGCAGTTTTGTGGCGATTGCACAAGGACAACTGCCGCAGGAGAGCTGGTTTGCCCTGGGCCGCCTCCTCACCACCGCAGGTGGAGATCCGATTCTCCTTTCCTGGAGCGGTTCGATGTTCGAATACCTCATGCCGCTCATCGTGATGCCGACATACGAAAACACGCTGCTCGATCAGACCTACCGGGCCGCTGTGGCCAGACAGATCGAGTACGGGACAAAGCGCGGTGTGCCTTGGGGCATTTCGGAATCCGGCTACAATTCCATCGACGCTCATCTCAACTATCAGTACCGCGCGTTTGGAGTACCTGGCATGGGTTTCAAACGCGGGCTCGCGGACGATCTGGTCATTGCCCCGTATGCCTCGGCGTTGGCGCTGATGGTGACGCCCGAGGAGGCCTGCCTGAATCTTCAGGCACTCGCCACCGACGGCTTTGAGGGTGAATACGGCTTGTATGAAGCGATCGACTATACTCCTGCGCGCGTGCCCCGCGGGCAATCGAACGTCGTGGTTCGGTCTTTCATGGCGCATCACCAGGGCATGAGCTTGCTGTCGTTGGCCTACCTGCTTCTTGATCGTCCCATGCAAAAGCGATTCGAGTCGGATCCGGTGTTCCAGGCGGCCGCGCTGTTGCTCCAGGAGCGGGTGCCAAAGGCCATGGCATTTTATTCGCATCTGGCCGAACTCTCCGACGTAGGTGCTGCTTCCAACGGTTCAGAAGCGCCGGTGCGCACTTTCAGCAGTCCTGACACGCCCATGCCGGAACTGCAGTTGCTGTCGAACGGCAGATATCACGTCATGATCACAAACGCCGGCGGCGGCTACAGTCGCTGGAAGAGCCTGGCGGTGACGCGCTGGCGCGAAGACGTTACCTGCGACAACTGGGGTACATTTTGCTATATCCGTGCCCTCGCCAGCGGCGAGTTCTGGTCAGCCGCATTTCAGCCGGCGCTCCAGGCATCGGAGAGCTACGAAGCGATCTTCTCCGAAGGGCGGGTGGAATTCCGCCGCCGCGACCACGAGTTCGACACCTATACCGAGATAGCCGTTTCGCCAGAGGATGACATCGAAGTCCGCCGCATCATCATCACTAACTCCTCGCGAGCGCGCAGAGCCATCGATGTCACAAGCTACGCGGAGGTCGTTCTCGGATCGCCGGCGGCGGATGCGCTTCACCCGGCCTTTAGTAATCTGTTCGTGCAGACCGAGATCATCCGCGAGAAGCGGACCATTCTCTGCACTCGCCGGCCCCGCTCTCCGGAAGAGCAGCCGCCATGGATGTTCCATTTAATGGCCGTTCATGGGGCGAAGATCGGAGAAATCTCCTACGAAACTGACCGGATGCGGTTCATCGGCCGGGGACGCACGATCGCCGATCCACAAGCGATGGCCGATCCCGCGCCGCTCTCGGGCCAAGAGGGGTCAGTGCTGGATCCGATCGTCGCCATCCGTCACCAAATCACGCTCGATCCGGAAGAAAAGGTGACGATCGATATCGTGTCTGGAATCGGCGCGACGCGGGACGCCTGTTTGGGCCTTGCTGAAAAGTACCAGGATCGGCGTCTCGCGGATCGCGTGTTCGATCTGGCGTGGACACATAGCCAGGTGCTCTTGCGGCAGATCAATGCCACCGAGGCCGACGCACAGCTCTATGGACATATAGCCGGCTCGATCGTGTACGCCAATTCCTCGCTGCGCGCGGACGCGAGCGTCCTCATGAAGAACCGCCGTGGGCAGTCCGATATGTGGGGCTACTCCATTTCCGGCGACCTGCCGATCGTGCTGCTCGAGATCGCAGATCCGGCCAACATCGACCTCGCACGCCAACTCATCCAGGCCCACGGTTACTGGCGCCTGAAAGGACTGGCGGTGGACCTGCTGATCTGGAACGAAGATCACTCCGGCTACCGGCAGCTTCTGCAAGACCAGATCATGGGACTGATTTCCGCAGGGGTTGAAGCCACCTTGACCGATCAACCGGGCAGCATCTTTGTGAGACCGGGGGACCAGATCTCGAGCGAGGACCGGATTCTGTTCCAGTCGGTCGCCCGCGCCATCCTCTCGGACAGCCGCGGAACGCTGGTCGACCAGATGCAGCGCCGCATCGCAGAAGTAACCATTCCGGTACTTCCGCTGGCCCGAGCCCACCGGCCCGCTCCCGCTGCAGTCGCCGCCTCACCTCGCTCCGACCTGATTTTCTTCAACGGAGTGGGCGGATTCACCCCGGACGGGCGCGAGTACATCATTACGACCAGCGAGCGGGAAATGACTCCGACGCCATGGGTCAATGTACTGGCGAACTCGCGCTTCGGAACCGTCATTTCAGAAAGCGGTCTGGCCTGCACCTGGAGTGAAAATGCCCAGGAGTTCCGCCTCACTCCCTGGAGCAACGATCCCGTGAGCGATTCGAGCGGTGAGGCGTTCTATATCCGTGATGAAGAGAGCGGCCACTTCTGGTCACCCATGCCGATGCCCAGACCGGGCGCGGCGCCTTATACCATCCGGCACGGATTCGGCTACAGCATCTTCGAGCACACCGAAGGCGGCATCCGCTCCGAAGTGTCGGTTTACGTGGCCGTCGACGCGGCCATCAAGTATACGGTGTTGAAAGTGCGAAATGAGTCGGGCCGATCACGCCGGCTCTCCGCCACCGGATATGTGGAGTGGGTTCTTGGCGACCTGCGGCCGAAATCGGCGTTGCACGTGATCACCGAAATTGACCCCAACGGCGGCGCACTGTTCGCGCGCAATCCCTACAATACGGAGTTCGCCGACCGGGTTGCCTTTTTCAACGTGGACGATCGCAGCCGCACCATGACCGGCGATCGCACCGAGTTCCTTGGCCGCAACGGCACGCTTCGGAGTGCGGCTGCTATGAATCGATCCCGGCTGTCCGGGAGAGCGGGGGCTGCTTTCGACCCCTGTGCCGCGATACAGGTTCCGTTCGAGTTGGCCGACGGGCAGGAGCGCGAGGTCATCTTCACTCTCGGCGTAGGCCGTGGCGAAGAGGACGCTCACAACCTGGCGGGTCGTTTCCGCGAATCGGCTGCCGCCCATGACGCGCTCGAAGCGGTATGGCAGTACTGGAAGCACACGCTGGGCGCGGTGCAGGTGGAAACACCCGACCAGTCCCTCAACGTCCTGGCTAACGGCTGGCTCGTCTACCAAACTCTTGCCTGCCGTTTTTGGGGGCGGAGCGCATTCTACCAGCCGGGGGGAGCCTTCGGTTTCCGTGACCAGTTGCAGGACGCGATGGCGCTTATCCATGCCGAGCCGCGCCTTCTTCGTGAGCACCTGCTTCTCTGCGCGTCCCGTCAGTTTCGCGATGGCGATGTCCAGCATTGGTGGCATCCCCCATCGGGCCGAGGCGTGCGCACGCACTGTTCGGATGATTATCTCTGGCTGCCCCTGGCGACGTGCCGGTACGTTCTCGGCACGGGGGATTCCGGGGTATTGGACGAAACGGCACACTTCCTCGATGGCCGGCAGGTTAACGCGGAAGAGGACTCGTATTACGATCTGCCCAACCGGTCGGAAGAGACGGCCAGTTTGTACGAACACTGTAGGCGAGCCATCCTGCGGGGCCTGCGCTTTGGCGAACACGGCCTGCCTCTTATGGGTTCCGGCGACTGGAACGATGGGATGAACCTTGTCGGCCATCAAGGCAGAGGCGAAAGCGTCTGGTTGGGGTTCTTCCTCTACCATGTGCTTCTACGCTTCGCTGAGGTTGCAGGCGTGCATGGCGACGTGCCGTTTGCCGAACGCTGCCGCCGCGAGGCGGCTCAGGTGCGCCAGAATATTGAGCTGCACGGCTGGGATGGCGAGTGGTACCGCCGCGCCTACTTCGACGACGGCTCCCCGCTTGGATCAGCGACTAACCCCGAATGCCAGATCGATTCAATTGCGCAAAGTTGGTCCGTTCTATCCGGAGCGGGCGATGCCGAGCGCACGCGCATGGCGATGCGCGCGCTGGATCAGCACCTCGTTCACCGGGACTGGCGGTTAGTTCAACTGCTCGATCCGCCGTTCGACAAATCGAATTTAAATCCCGGCTACATAAAGGGATACCTTCCGGGCGTGCGAGAGAATGGCGGCCAATACACTCATGGCGCCATCTGGGCGGCGATGGCGTTCGCCCAATTGGGAGATAGCCAGCGAGCCTGGGAACTATTCTCCCTGATCAACCCCGTGAACCACGCGGAATCGGCGGGAACGATTGCAACCTACAAAGTGGAACCGTACGTCGTAGCCGCTGATGTGTATGCACTGTCGCCGCACATTGGCCGTGGTGGGTGGACATGGTACACCGGGTCGGCCGGATGGATGTACCGGCTTATTGTGGAATCGCTCTTGGGGCTGAGACTGGACGTGGACAAACTGCACGTTGCTCCGTGCCTTCCCGACAATTGGAAAGAGTTCAAGGTGCATTACCGGTATCGTGAGACGGTGTATCACATCACAATCGTGCACGGGCCGGCCGGGCATGGCGAGACCCGTGTTACGGTGGATGGCGTCAGGCGACAAGATAACGTCATTCAACTGGTTGACGACCAGCAGGAGCACTCGGTCGAGCTGAGACTAAACACTCCCGAGAGCGGCGCTGAGGGACAGCCCAACATCCCCGACATTAAAGACGAGGAAGAACGCCTGCCTACGCTTCCTGATTAAGAATGAGGAGGGAGGGCCGCATGGAATCCAAGGTACTAACGCGATTGAAGAGGGTAGCGGCCAGGCAGACTGTGACGCTGACCCATTACGGTCGCAAGTCCGGGAAGCCTTACGATGTCACGATCTGGTTCGTCGTGGATGGCGACAAGGTTTTTATCGGAACCGCGAACGTGAATCGCCAGTGGGTGCGCAACGTGCAGAAGACGCCGCAAGTCAAGTTGTCCATCGGGGGTGAGACGTTCGACGGCACAGCACGCTTCCTCACCGACCGCACCGAGCATGTACGCGCCATGGCGGCGATTCGAAGGAAGTACTGGATGTATCGGCCGATCATGGCGCTGGGGCAGGTGCTTACGGCTATCGGAGCGATGCGCGACAGGACGGGAGCGTTCGAGGTAACGTTGGCGGGATAGAAAGAAGCTGTGCCAAGCGAAGCCCAAGCCCAGTTAAGGATTTTGCGCTCGTTCGCACCTCTTACGGGTTGGGCTGGAAAAAATTCCGGGGAGCAGACGGGTGACGCTCAGATGAGCAAGACGAAAGCGTATCTCAAGCAGCTCGAATTTTCTTCCAGATGATTACCTCAAGCTCGTACCGGTTCTTCGACCCTACTTCCACCAGATAACGGGAGTCGTGTGGGTTGCATCGTGGAGACGGGATATCCGTAAGGGGATATTCCAGGACTTTCTGTTCGCTATCTTGGCAGTTGGGACAGAGAACGTTTCGTTCCAGAAGCCAGTAAGTTTTGGCTTGTGGCCTGTGGCTCCGAGCGATTGCCTGGGCAACCTGCTCCGCACTGTTCAGCCACCCGCTCAGTTCCTCGGTTCCGTCCTCGTGGACAATTCTGACCTGGTATTCACTACCGTGGTTGTGCGCCATGTGTTTGCTCCCTAGCGCTAGGATGAGTTCGGAGGCTCCGGATTTCCTGGCTCAAATCTACGCCGGACGGAGTGGCCAGTCAATGCCGCAAGCACTGTGCCGTGAGGCATTTCCCAAGACTTCGGTAAACGGACTTTGCTAAGCCCTCATACTCATCCACCACCTGTGCCCGAGCCCAGCGCCGAGTACGTCGGTAACTTGGAACGATTCCGCCTGCGAGTGGACAATACCGACAGACGCCGCAAGTCCCTTTTCTCTCGCGACCGCCAAGAGGCGGTGTCAGGAAGGCTATGTCCTCACATCAGGTGTAATTCATGACGACAACCAAGATCGAAAAAGCAGGCGTTTGTTTTGGCATTGGCCGGCAGGATGGGTCGATCGTAATCGAAGTTCGCCCCCACCATGACACCATTTCCGCACTCAGGGGCGTTCAGGTTGGCTTCGAACTGCTGAACGGAATCGCCATCGGGCAAGCGAAGAAAATCCTGGATGTGCTGAACGAGAACGTAATCGGCGTGTCTGTTACTACAGCATCGGATGACAAGACGGAAGCGGCGTCAGGCTGACGAAGTCACAACGAAATTCTGAAGCCGCAGATGACACCTATGGATGAGCGCAAGACCCAACGTTTTGGGCGATACGAGATCCTCACCGAGTTGGGGCGGGGAGCCATGGGTATTGTCTACAAAGCGCGCGATCCCAAGATCAATCGAGTCGTCGCGGTAAAGACTATTATGTTGGCCGGTCAACCCCCGGAAGAGGAACGCGAGTATCGCGAGCGTTTCTTTCGCGAAGCGGAGGCTGCGGGCCGCGTGTCGCATCCTGGAATCGTAACCATCTTCGATGTGGGCGAGGAACCGGAGACGCGCGTTCCTTACATCGTAATGGAATTTGTTGGGGGGCAGTCCCTCGACAAGTTGCTGTCGCGGGACGACCACAAGTTACCGTTGGAGACAGCGCTACAGCTAACCATCGAACTGGCGGAAGCGCTGGATTGCGCCCACGGTCAAGGCGTGGTTCATCGCGATCTGAAGCCGGCGAATATTCTGTTGACCGAAGACGGCCACGCCAAAATCGCCGACTTCGGAGTGGCTAAACTGAACCTCGCCAACCAAACTCTGGCGGGACGTGCGTTAGGCACACCCGCTTACATGTCGCCCGAACAATTGAATTGCGAAGCCGTGGATGGGCGGTCGGACTTGTTTTCCCTGGGGGTGATCCTATACACGGTCCTGACAGGTTACAGGCCGTTTCAAGGCAACAGCGCTCTCACCGTCTCGTTCAAGGTAGTCAACCGCGACCCGATACCGGCGACCCTTCTCGATACTGCGTTGCCGCCGGGACTCGATCACATCATTACGCGAGCTATGGCGAAAGATCCCGCCGAGCGTTATCAACGCGGCTTGGAGATGGTGCAGGACATCCAGCACCTGCGGGAAGGACGAGAGCCTTTGAGTACGACCAAGGCAAAGCTGCCAGGTTCGCCTACGGGAAGCGCAGGCCCAACGGCGATGGAAGAAGGCCGATCGTCAGCTCTCGGCCAACTGGGGGTTGCCGCTAAACCCGGGTCAAGCACGCGCGCTCTGCCCCTCGGGCACGGTCCAGCGGAGAACCTGCTGCAGAAGATCCGGAAGAAGTCTTATGCCGGTGTCCTGGTTTTGGCCGGACTTTTCATCCTTGGGCTCTGGGTCATTTCGTTTGGCCCCCAAGGAGTGCGACTGAGAGCCGCCGAGCCGATGCCTCCCGCCAAGGAGGTTGCGCCGGTCAAAACGGCGGAGACGCCGGCGGCGCCAGCCGCGACGGTTCCTTCGGTTGCCACAGCGCCTGCGCCAATCGGGGGAAAGCTCTCGAAGAAGGTTCCAGCAGGCCGAACCCATCCCTCCCCAACGAAAGTGGCCCGCGACAGCTCACCAACCGTCTCTCCAGTAGTTTCGTCAGCCGCTTTGCCAGCCGCTTCTCCAGCAGCTACTCCGGCCACTTCTAACGCCACGTTGGAAATCGAGGTGGAGCACAATTTCGCGGCGGCCCATCTGTCGATCTGGGTGGATGACCTCTTGACTTATACGCACCAGTTGGAAGGAACGGACAAGAAACACCTGGTCGTGTTCCACCATGTCCAGGGCCATGAATTCCATGCCATGCAGGTGTCACCCGGGAAACATAGCCTTCGGGTGCAAGTAACTTCTGCCACCTCTGACCAGTCCGCCACGGTGGCGGGCGACTTTGCCAGCGGGCAGGAAAACGTGCTGCAGATCAGCTTCAATAAGCACGGCGAGATGAACCTAAGCCTGCAATAGTTAGAGGTTCGCCGCTACCCATACGTCATTTCCTGGCCGTGACCCGGTCTGCAATTTTGTCATACTCGGTCTTCGACATGATGCGCCGCGTCACCACTTCGCCGGGTTCGTTATAGGGACGCCCCGCAATCACCCGGTCCGCTTCTGCCGCAGTCACGCCCGGCAGGCTCAGCAACTGCTCTTTTGTGGCAGTGTTTAAATCAAGCGGCTTGTCGCGGCTCCAGCCCTCGCGTACTCCTGCCGCCACAGCCTCGGCATCGCGCTTCACCTCCGCCGTTGCTTGCGCGGTTTTCTCCTTCAGTTCCTGCGTGTTTTGTGGTTGAGTGCAGCCCGCGAGCGCAGCCAGCAGCAAAATTGTGGAAACCTGCCGATATCTGAGAAAGTCCATTTTACCCTTCGGACACAACCCACGGTTCGGTGGCCGCGCGGATCAGGTCCCGGCGGCACTAATAAGCAATGTTGCGTATTAGTTTCATCCACCATCGTGTGACTGTCCAAAATTGCACACTTTCCTCGGATTGCTGTGAAAAGCTCGGGGAGGTTTAAACTTTTGAGACCTCGCCTCATTGCGAATTTTCACCGAGTGGCCAAAATTGGACAGCTTGGAGGGGGATAGTTCTGCCACACTGCGGCCATGACAACCAAAACGATTCCGGCATACCTTGAGGACGAGCGCCGAAAACTTGGAGACGCTCAGCTGCGGGTGGAAGAAGAAGCTGCGCGCACCCAACCGCTGCACCATGGTCACCATCGCACTGCGAAACAGCCCAAGCTGGAATTGCCAGCTCCGGCTGAAGCCGCAGCCAAAGCGGGAAAAACTGCCGCAGCAGCTCGGAAAAAGCCACGCGCCGCGCGAAAAACGGCAACGAAAGCCCGCAAGATGGCGTGACTAAGTAGTTTGGCGCCGCCTGCCCTATGAGTCATCCACGATGATCACTGCGAGCGGACGAACCGTGAAGCAGTCGTCGGTCGCATTGGTCAGTGGTTGCGCTCGCCGTGGTTTCGACCTTCCGATATCCATGCATTGTCCGGCACTGTGTATCGCGTGTGATGAATGCCGTTGACTTCGCCAGCCATTTTTTGCTGTACTTGATCTGTTAATCACGGTGAAGGAGTTCACCGCCAACCGCTGTCCCAAAGCTTAAGCCGGGACCAGCTGATGACTCCTGACAAGCGGATTTTTTGTCGCGGAGTCATGGCGCCGGAAGCGATCCGCAGAACTAGTGAGGTGGCCCTTCATGGAGAATATGTGGGTGCTGGCCGCTGTGTGGGTAGGCCTGGCCCTGATCGCGACGCTCATCGCCATCTGGTTCAAGATCTCGACCGCGCTCACCGAGATTGTTGTCGGCACGGTCGCCCAACTGCTGATTGGCGTGCTTTTCGTGGATGCTGATCTGGGCGGGAAGACAGGCTGGATCAGCTTTCTCGCCGGCACGGGCGCCATTGTTCTTACCTTTCTGGCCGGGGCCGAACTCGATCCCCAGATCTTCCGTACGAAATGGAAAGAAGCGACGGTGATCGGGCTCGTGGGTTTCTTCGGGCCGTTTTTTTGGGTGCACGGCAGTGGCCCACTACATCCTGCATTGGACCGTACGTTCCAGTTGGCTGGCCGGGGTCGCCCTCTCCACCACTTCCGTGGCAGTCGTATATGCGGTGATGTTGGAGCTGGGTTTCAACGTCACCGATTTTGGCAAGACGGTGCTGGCCGCGTGCTTCATCAACGATCTGGGAACCGTGATCGCCCTGGGAATGATCTTCTCGCCGTTCACCATCAAGACTCTGATTTTCGTAGTCGTTAGCGTGGTTGCCTTCGCCGTCCTTCCTTTTCTCACGCCGCGATTCTTCGAGAAATACGGAGGGCGCGTTTCCGAAATTGAGGCCAAGTATCTGCTCTTCATGCTGTTCGCAATGGGAGGATTGGCAGTGTGGTCGGGCAGTGAAGCAGTCTTGCCGGCCTATATCATCGGAATGGTGCTGGCGGGCAGTGTTGGTAAGGATCACATTCTCATAAGGCGTCTGCGCACCTTGACTTTCGGATTGCTGACGCCGTTTTACTTCATTCGAGCGGGATCGTTTGTGTCCGTGCCTGCATTGATCGCGGCCCCGCTCGTATTCACTGCGTTGTTTTTCGCCAAGATGCTGTCGAAGGTAATTCCTCTGTTCCCCACGGTGAAGGCATTTGACTATCAGAAGGAAGAAGGACTGTACTTCACGCTGATGATGTCTACCGGCCTGACGTTTGGAACTATTTCTGCGCTCTTCGGTCTGAATCACGGCGTCATTACCCAGGCGCAGTATTCTTACCTGGTCGCTACGGTGATCGGCAGCGCCGTGGTGCCCACTCTGATCGCCAATGCCTGGTTCATGCCGAGACACTTGCTGGCCACTAAGAAAGAAGAGAAGCCGATCTCATCTCAAGCTGTGAGCGAGAAGGCAACTAAGGAGGGAGCATGACGGGACAGCGGCACAACACCCATTTTCGGAAGTTGCTGGTTGGTTACGACGGGTCTCCGCAATCGGAAAAAGCAGTGGATATAGCCTTTTCGCTGGCCAAGTGTCTGGATGCGACGGTGCTGATCTTTGCCGTTGCGCGGCCGCCTGAGCCCGCAACTTCGGTCGAATTGGAAGCTGTGCTCGACGACGCGAAGGAACATTTCGAAGAAGGATTCAAGAAGATTCTGGAGAAGGCCCGTTCCCTTGATGTGGAGGTGAAGACCGACATGGCAGTCGGACATCCCGCAGAACAAATCATCCACCGGGCAGAAATGGATGGGATTGACCTAATCATTTTGGGCCGGCGGGGACGATCCATGATCTCGAGAATGATGTTAGGTTCGGTCTCCGAGCGAGCTTTGAGATATGCGCACTGTCCGGTGATGGTCGTGCACTAGGTTGGATGAGGGATATACCCAGGCCTGGCATTTTCCATCCCCCCGCATCGCCGAGAGATCCCATGCTGCCGGAATTCATCTTCGACCGTGAAGAGGAAAGACAGGGCATCAGGCAGCGCCTCGCGAAGAGGCGTCCCTTCCTTATTCATGGACCCGCGGGCGTTGGAAAAACTCTCCTGCTGCGCAGTTTGTTGGCGGAATTTCCGTCGATTCTTTACTGTGAGGATTCCGCGACGACGCACAGCGTGTTCCGCAGTCTCGCCCGCAGCCTGCTGAGGCTGCACAATCCACGCGCACAGACCGCTTTTCGAAACGTGGAAGCCATCAAGACGAAGTCGGCGGTCTCCCTGAAAGGGATTGTGATGGACGCGTTGCATGAGGGCGAGTACTCGGTTGTCCTCGATCACCTGAAGCGCCCTTCGCATTCCTTTGCGGCGGCGGTGCGCGAAATCATGGGATGGGGCTCCACGCCGGTAAGCGCAGTGGCCCGGTCGAGTCACATGGAAGACACCGGCTTTCTTCAGCCCTTTTATTCGGACCGCTCCGAGAAGTATGAGCTCCGCAACTTCGAAACCTCGGTCGCTGAGCAATTTGCTCGTGAGCTGGTCAAGCGGGTTGGTCTCTCGGCGCCAAATCTGGGCGAGTTCCTCGACAAGGTTCTGGAGTTCAGCGCCGGGAACCCAGGAGCGATTAAGGCCCTGATAGAGATGGCGAACTACCCAAAGTATCGCTCCGATGACCACATCAAGATCACCCCACTCTACATCGACTTTCGCATGAACTGGAAGGTCGCCAGGTAAGGTTGGCAGGTGACGACCGGTATGTGATTTTTTTGTCGCCAACTGGACGGGCCTGATCTTTCTAGGGAAACACTTCCAGCAGAAGGACGAGCCAGCATTGCGTCCGCGCTGTACGATGGCTGTATGCTTTTAATCCCACGGAGCGTGTCATGATACCTGCACTCGCGAACCTGCAACCTGAACCGATATGGAAGCACTTTGACCGATTGGCGGCCATTCCCCGCGCCTCCACAAAGGAGGCCGCAGCGCGGGACTACGTCTGGGTGCTGGCCACAAAACTGGGTCTCGAATCCGTGCAGGACGATGCCGGCAATCTCGTGGTCCGGAAACCTGCTCGGCCGGGACGCGAGGGAGCACCGATGGCTCTCTTACAGGGCCACCTCGACATGGTATGTGAAAAGAACGAAGGCACTGTTCATAACTTCGATGCCGATCCGATCAAGGCGGTAAGAGATGGGGACTGGCTGAAGGCAGATGGCACGACCCTGGGCTCCGATAACGGAGTCGGCGTGGCCGCCGCACTGGCCGTCATGGAGAGCAATGACATTGCCCATGGCCCGCTGGAGTTCGTTTTCACCATTGACGAGGAGACCGGACTCACGGGCGCTTCGGCATTCCCGGGTGGCTTGCTCAAGTCCAAGTATTTTCTCAACCTTGACAACGAAGAGATGGGAACACTCTGTATCGGTTGTTCAGGCGGCGTCAAGACGACTGCTCGACGTAAAGTCACGCTTCATCCCGCCAGCGCAGGATCGGCCTGGCGGATCAAGGTGTCTGGCCTGAAAGGTGGCCACTCCGGTGTCGATATCCATCAAGGCCGCGGCAACGCGCTACGGATCATGGGTGGGGTTCTTCAGGTCTTGCTGGATCGCCTTCCGATCGAAATCGCCCAGATCAACGGGGGAAGCGCGCAGAATGCGATTCCGCGCGAAGCTGCGGCCTTGGTGGTGGTAGCCGACCCCTCTCGCGAGAGCGAACTGAAATCGCTTGTAGCCACCGCCGAAGCTGGTTACAAAGCCGACTTGGGAGGATTCGATTCCGGACTGCGGGTCACGCTCGAAAAAGCCGAACGCCCGGGAAATGTGCTGGATGCGACTGACGCGAAACAAACAGTAGCTCTGCTCGCGAGCCTGCATCATGGCGTACTGGCTATGAGTCCCGACGTTGCCGGCTTGGTCCAGACGTCCACGAACCTGGCGACCGTCAATACCACGGGAGACGCGGTGGAGATTGTTACCAGTCAGCGGAGTGCGATCGAGAGCAGCATGCTGGCCGCCGCCCGCATGGTTGCGACCGTAAGTCGTCTGGCAGGCTTTGAAGTGGAGCACGGAGGCAAATACCCCGGCTGGAAACCGGAGCCGAACAGCGACATCGTGCGCAAACTCCAGGAGGTGCACAAGAAACTCTTCGGCGAACCGGCAAAGCTGATCGCCATGCACGCTGGCCTGGAGTGCGGCGTCATTGGCGAGAAATATCCCGGCATGCAGATGGTGTCTTTTGGTCCGACGATCGTAGATCCTCACAGTCCGAACGAGCGCGTGCAGATATCGTCGGTAGAAAGTTTCTGGAACTACCTTAAGCTGGTGCTAGAGAACCTGTGAGCACATGATTCCGGCTGCAGTCGCAACCATTGAGCCGCAACCGCGCCGCCCATCCACTTGCGGGATTTTCACCGCGGGCTATTGACTCTTCTGGTTCATTGAAGGTCATTATTGGGAGGTTGTACGATTATTCGATTATTTGGCCAATTATTTTTTCGGTGGCCGCGCAGATCATTGCAATCCCGATATTCATAGACTTTGAGGAGACGACTCGTCCCGAGCAGCAGGAATAAGGGTTTTAGCCCGGAGCGGAGCAGCGTCCTTCTACACAAATCCATACATGGAACACACTTTAATAAGGTAGGGTGCTTTGCTCTGCTCAAGTGTTAACTCCCGTGATGCCAATTACGTCGTTATGTGACCGGCGTCACAGATTCGCCAGTGGAAACAACGTAGATTTCGACCCCATGTTCTGCGCCGAAGGTCTGAGCTGAGCGGAACGAGGAGACATCATCTATGTTGAAGCTGAAAATGTGTTTGTTGAGCCTACTAGTGATGGCCGTCATGGCTGTGCCGGTCATGGCTGGAAACAACGAGGCGAAAACGGCAAATGATACCGCGAACGCAACCAGCGCAGAAGCTAGCCCCGCTGCGTCAAGCCTAATCTCGACCTCGGTCGATGCGAATGCCACGAGCTCAAGCGCGGATCCCAATTCCTCGCCGCAAGCTAAAGCTATGCCGCAGGGAGCTCCCCCGCCCGTCCCGCCCCCAGCGGTGGTCCCGGCGATTGTTCCCTTGCGGGTGCTTCCCATCGACCCGCCCAAGACCGGTGGTCTAAATGGCATAAAGGTGGGCCCGCTCACGCTGGCGCCTTATGGCTTTGTCAAAACGACGTTCGTCCATGACAGCAGCATGCCCGATGGCGATGACATGCCGAGTGTTGGCCTGTTCTTTTATTCCAACAGTATTAACAACACCGGCCCAACACAGGATCCCGAGATCCACATCAAGGCGCGGTCCACGCGCTTTGGCTTGAACCTCGAATGGCCGGACATCTCGCCTAGGCTGACGCTTACCGGCAAAATAGAGGGCGACTTCGAAGGCAACTACAATGAATCCGCTAACGCCGACGTCACCTCCATTCGCAACCCCAACCCGCGGTTACGTATGGCCATCGTCCGCATGGATTACCACGCCAGCGAGTCCACCGACATCTACTTCATAGGTGGACAGGACTGGACGCTTTTCGGATCCGGCGCACTGCCCAACATTCTGGAAACCACCATCTTGGGCGGATTTTATGGCTCCGCTTACACCCGCTCGCCACAAATGAAGGTTGGCTTCGTGGAGACGCTGAGCAAGGAGCACCACATCAAGTTCGAGCCTACATTTGGGGTCATGATGCCCAGCACAGGTCAAGTCGAAAGGCTCGCGACGAGCTTTTCGAACGGTCTCCAGAACCAGATCGGGCAAGCCGAGCGCGAGGGCGCCGACGCCGACCGTCCCGAGTACGAAGGCAGATTGGCCTTGAGTTTCCAGCTCGACAAGGCCAGGGGCGTCTCCCCGGCACAAATCGCCTTGTCTGGATTCTATGGCAAGCGCACATCGATCGTTACCGGCGCGACGTACTTCTCGGGTGGCGTATGCACTCTATCTGACCCCAACTACTGCGCTGCTTTCCCGAACGGTTTTCAATCTTCCAGCAAGCAGTACGGCGGCCAACTCACGCTGCAATTGCCCACCCGATGGTTTACCTTGGTGGGGAGCGCCTGGCGCGGAGGCGACCTGCGCTTCTACGCCGCCACCCTAATCAACTCTTTTTTCACCAACGTAAACGGGCTCTACAACGTCACACCTTCCCAACCCACTACCAGCGGCGGTCCCTACCTTGTTGCCGGTGGCGCCGCACTGGGTTGCAATGTCAATCCAGGCGACGGGGACTGCCCGGTTGGCAATGTCGTGGTCGCTCCGGAGAAGCCCGTCCGAGGTTTTGGCGGATTCGTCCAGCTCGGCTTGCCGCTTTCCCGGTGGTTTAACGCCAATCCGGCCGGCCATAACGCGGGCTGGCAGCTTTATTTCACCCTCGGCAAGGACCAGACGGTGAGTAAGGACATAAACAACCCGAGTGCGGGTGCGCCCCAAAACATCATATCCCCATTGCCAATTTCGATGGGCAAGATGGCCATAGCAACCCTGAACTACAGATTCAACAACTGGTGCCAGTTCAGCTTCGAGCAGTCGGTCTACGCCAACCGCCTCGATCCGAACTCTCCTACAGGCCTCACCGAGTACGTAATTGCTGGAGTCCCGTCCCACGAATGGCAAGATCACCGTACGGAGTTCGGGCCGACCTTTACGTTCTAGACCGGATCTTCCACCCCGGCGGGCCAAGAGCTGGCCCGCCCGGGTCTCCGGTCGGCTGACCGAAATGGCCGGTGCAGATTGAGCGCACTGGCTACCAAAGAAAAGGGGGCGGGCTCCACTCGGGCGATGGCCCGCGGGTGAGCCTGTCCTCCCAAACCTCCTCCAGCGGGGAAGCTATTGTGCGGGACACGCCAAGGGAGCACAATGTACCGAATCTGCGGGACCGGCTTCCAGAATCGTTCGGGAAAACCGGGTTTGCGACAGATGTATCCGCAGTGTTTGGAGGAGTCGGTTTGATGAGTATGCGTCGAATGGCGGCCCTGGCAGGTCTTCTGTTGGTGGCCATGTTCGCCCACGCCGCGTCGCAAAACACGATGCGGATCACGGTTCTGGAGTCTGAAACTCGAGCGGTGAGCCTTGACGACAACGGCGTTCCCCTCAACTGCGAAACGGCAACCAATTTCGACGCTTATTGCCGCTCCACTAGAGCCCAGCCAATGATGAGTTTTTTGCTGGTGCAGGAAGGCAACGAACCGCCGTTCCGTATCAGTTGCAGAATTGAGTCAAAATTTTCCCGGTGCACGCCGTTGCCCAAGGGCGAAACATTCGACGCCAGAAGAGAGAAACGCGGCATTACCGTGTACTACGAGGATGACAAGGGCAAGGCGCGAAAGCAGTTGTACACCTTCGTAAATGCAGGCGGAAAGGCTGGTCCGCCGGCGACTGCGGCCGCAGTTGCGCCGACGCAGAACCTGCCAGCCCCCGCGCCCGCCCCGCGCGCTGCGGCGCCGGTGCAGAATTCACCGGCCCCCGCGCCAGTCCCGCCGCCGGTCGCCGCGCAGGGAGTCCTTCAGGGGAAAGTAAAGTGTAATTTCAGTTCCACACCCTCCGGGGCGGACATCACCATTGACGACTGGAAATATGTGGGCAGCACACCATCCGAGATCAGCCTTAGTACTGGGACGCACGTCGTCGTCATTTCCATGCCGGGGTTTGCCGAGTGGAAGCGGGAGCTTACGGTAGCGCCGGATTCAGTAGTGAATGTGATGGCTACTTTGCAAAAGACGCAGCCGTGAGCCGGATTGCTGTTGCACGACAGATTTGCGCTGGCGCCGAATGCGCGATGGCGTCGAGCGTTAAAAGGATTGGCTGTAACGCGCAAAGCATCTGTATTCGTTCTCTCGCGTTATGGGTTCCACCTTCTGCCTAAGGTTGGACCGCTGTTCGATTTCGCGAGAAAGCAGTACCATGTCGGGCAGGACCAGCGGCTAGTTTGGGCCGCTCTTAACCTTTTTGGCAAAGTAAGTCCGTGCGTCGTCAACGCAATCGGGCGTATTCGTTTAGCACCTGATTGAGGCGTTGGTCAATTAGAAAAAGCTAGCGCTATGTCCAGGATCGGTGGCCACGGCCGTCTTGAAGCGGACTTTGGCCCCGGCCTCATTTCATATTTCTGTAAAGGAGAAAAACTGTGGCTAACGAAGATGTTGCATCCACCCACTTAAATCGTTGGTGGCACGTCGTCGGTGGGGTCTCCATGAACCTGGCGCTGGGCTCGCTGTATGCCTGGAGCGTATTTGTGGCCCCGCTGGAAAAGGAATTCCA
>Ga0074045_10002301_pt1 | contig 17737 bp, 18 predicted proteins | sample BogForMeECP23OM2_FD_94442 | JGI IMG/M metagenome (GOLD analysis project Ga0074045, IMG submission 94442) | Bog forest soil microbial communities from Calvert Island, British Columbia, Canada - Bog Forest MetaG ECP23OM2 | ecosystem: Environmental > Terrestrial > Soil > Wetlands ...
AACAGGCGGGAAGTTGAGCAGAATTTACAAGACGCCTTAAACTCCGACAAGGCGCATTTTGATATAACCGGAATATCACGCTTCGGCATTGTGGAAATGACAAGGGAGCGGCTTCGTTCTGCATATCTCGACACCATGCACACAGCCTGCGCGCTGTGCTCTGGCGCGGGTATGGTAAGGTCGGACATGGCTGTTGCGATTGCGGCCCTCAGGGAAATACATACCAGGGCCTCATCGGGGGGCGTAAAAAGCATAAGCTGCCGTCTTCCTGTTGAGAGTTTAAATTACCTTATGAATAGTAAACGCAAGACTATTTTCGATATTGAGAAGTCGTTTCATATAACAATAAACGTATTTGCCGACGTAAAGCTTTCCGGGGGGCAATATTCTCTCGAAGTGGTCAATAAGGAACCTCTTGCGGATAAGGAAATCGTGGCGGAAGGGGAGTAATGATGTTCGCTGTTACCGATGACTGATGCAACGCTGAGGGAAGCGGCGGCTTCTTGCCGTGTCCCTTTCGGGCGACTTGCTATGAGCTGCTCTTTTCCTTATTTTGGCGGGTCTCTCGGCTATGCCAGGCGGTAATTGTCCTTTAGTCTCTTCGCTTTCTCTATCAAACCTTTTACGGACAGCCATTTTGGCTATGTGTTTACAAATATCTGATAAATATAAAGTTCGTAGTCATCCTGAGGACATCACCCGCTGAAGAGTGTTTTTTAGATCGTCTAATAAATACGGTTTGGGGATGATAGCACTGAAGCCGTATTTTTTAAACTCAGCCATGATCGGATCGTTGGAGTAGCCACTCGAAGCGATTGCCTTAATTTCCGGGTCTATGGCAAGGATTTGCTGTACCGCGTCTTTGCCGCCCATGCCTCCCGGGATTGTCAGATCCATGAAGATAAAAGCAAAAGGGGTCCCCGATTCTACGGCGTTCCTGGCAAGATTGATCGCTTCATCCCCATCCTTCGCGAAGTCGACGTCATATCCCAGATGGAGCAGCATTCCGCCCGCCACATCACGTACCATCTCTTCATCGTCCATGACCAGAACTTGTCCCCGGCCTGTCCAGGACGTTTCAGAAATCACCTTTTTTGTTTCCACGCTTCCTCTCGAAGTGGGGAGGTAGATTGAAAAGGTCGTGCCGACTCCCAATTGAGATTTTACGGAAATATATCCTTCATGTTTCTTGATGATGGCATAGGTTGTCGTGAGACCGAGTCCGCTGCCATGTTGTTTTGTGGTGAAGTAGGGATCGAAAATTTTATCGACACGATCATCCGGAATCCCCACCCCTTGGTCCCGGATGGTAATTTTTACATACTTCCCGTCCAGTAGAGGCAGTCCTGTCACGCCAGTTTGTCCGCCGACCGTTGCGTTCTCGGCCAGTATCGTGATTATGCCGCCCCCGGGCATTGATTGCTGGGCGTTTATAACAAGATTATTGATAACCTGGCCGATCTGCCCTTCATCGATGTCGGCAGGCAAGAGGTCGTCCGCAATCGAAAAATTGCAGTCGACGTTAGATCCCATCATTGCGAAACGGACAGATTCCTTCAGCAACTCCGCAATGGAGGCAGTCTTTCTGGTCGGCGCTCCTCCCTTCGAAAAGGTCAGCAATTGCTGCGTCAAATCCCGTGCCCGCAAAGACGCCTTTTCGGCCTCCATCAGCCTCAGATAGCTTTCACTCTCCGGATCCACCGTGCTCTTGGCGAGCGAGATATTTCCCATGATGGCAGTGAGGATGTTATTGAAATCATGAGCGATGCCTCCTGCAAGGATGCCTATAGATTCAAGTTTGGAAGACTTGAGGATTTCTTCTTCGAGCTGCTTCCGTTCCGTTATGTCTTCTATGGCCCCGTCGACCCATTTGATTGTGCCGTTCGCATCGTATTGGGCTTTCGCAGTGCATGAGACAACTATGGGAGTACCGTCCTTTTTATGCAAGCGCATATCTCTATCTTTGACGAAGCCCTTGCGGGATATCTCCTGGAAAAAGAGCTCCCAGTGTTTAGAGTCCCGGCAAAACTCCGAGACCAGAGCTTTCAGTAACTCTCCGACAGAGGAATAACCGAGGATTTTGGCCATGGCGGGGTTTGCCTGGAGTAAATGGCTGAAAAAGTCGCCGGTACTACGGTATATTCCGACGTTGAGATCCTCGACTAGGGTGCGGTATTTCTCTTCGCTCTCTATCAGCGCTTTCTCCGCCGCTTTGCGGCTTGTGATATTCCGGATGATCGCGATGATCTGGTCGTCGAGCAAAGGCAAAAGTCTTGCCTCATAAAAACATACAAGGTTGTGCATCTCGATCGAATACTCGAAGCTCGCCACCGATTTTGTCTCTCCCACGAACCTGACTGTCTCTGCAAATCTGCTTCCCACATCTACAGGGGGTACATCCTGTATACGTCTCCCCATTAGTTTCTCAGCGGGAAAGTACAGGTCGGAGTCGCCGCTCGCCTGGCACTCCAGGACTGTGCCGTCATTCGAGAGCCGGAAGAGAAGGTCGGGAATGGCCTGAAAGATCGCCCGCATTTCCGCATTGGCATGCAGGAGTTCCTGGGAACTCAGATCAAGCGAACGCTCCAGCATGGAGCGTTCCGTGTCGAATTCTTTATAGGCTGCATTCACCGTTTTAATGAAGCTTTCCCATTGTGCCGGAACGTGAAATTCGGCGCCGAAATATTTCTTGAGCTGCCGTTTCAGCAGGTTGTGTGTTTCTTCCATGATCAATACTCTAAAAAGGTCGTTATCGTCATTGTCTGGTTGTGCAATTCACACGGGGCGCCGGGAGTAAAAGGCGAAATCTCACCGTACGAGTAGAACCCCGTAAGAACTGTTTTGTTGCCCAGGACCTCGCGCACACCTTCCACTTCTTCTTCCGTTCTTTGTTTGAGGATCATCTTTCTGCCGACGCAGCTGATCAGCACCGCCAGATCAGGCGCCGTCGACCCGATGGCCTCATAACTCGTTTTCGCCGCTCCGACAGCGCCGTCGATCAAGCGGTCGAAATTAGCTTTCATCAGCCTGGCGTATGCCCCTTCAGGGATATCGCCGGCAAAGGTGAGGCTCTGGTCTTCTTTATCTATAGAAAGTATGGTGCGAACTACGCCGGCATCTCCTTCCTTGGTGCGGATGCTCAAGGGAAACAGAAGGCCGGTTGCAGGAAGTTCTTTTGCGTGCTCTCCGAGATATTTTTTATAGAGTTCGAGCGCTGATTGTCCATCGAACTCGTAGAGGACATTGCCTCGCGAGCGCGTTATCCGGCGCTCCGGGCCGAAGGAGTCCCAGCCGCCGAGAGAACCATAGCCGACTTTCAGCCTATTTCCGTACAAGCCCAAAACAGCGACCGTATCTTTAACTGGGGACCCGTCCCAAAAAACAAGCGTTTCCCTGAAACGGTCCCCGTCCCCTGCCAGACCGCCTGTTACGGTAACCTTTGCGGGAAGGTTCTTCGTGAGACCCCTGACAAGATCGCTGCCGTTTACCATAAGTCCGTCAGAGAGGACAAAGACATGCGCCAGACTTTCCTTATTGAGGGACATCGCAAGCCTTTCTCCGGCATGGAAGGAGCTTCCGGCCTCGCTCAGGGCGATCTGTGCCCCTTCGATCTGCGTGGATTCGAAGGCAATGGCCGTGCTTACCAGGGAATCATCGAACACCTGCGTACCCGCTATCTCCCCCGCCGTAGAACAGCCGAGCATATGCGCGGACGGATACTGATCACGTATTTCCTGAAACACTTTTTGATCTTTCAGTACGGAGGTGGCGCCGAAGAGCAGAACAAGTTTGAAAGAGTCAGTTAATGCCCCAGGCGGGTCACGTCTCCAGCCGAGGTCTTTGTTCCAAATTCCTTGCTCAATTCTCAACGGTTGTTCTCTATGGCGCCTCTTGTCATAAATAATCGAGTAAACTTAATCAAATCGCATGACAGCATAACTATCCACCGGCCTTTCCATCCGTCACCCCGTATAAACTTGGTTCATCGCATGTGCTTTCCGCTTCAGCAAACTTTGCTGCCTCATCAAGAAGTGTCTTAATTTCAAGTTTATTTTTTTCGGCATTTCCAAATCGTCGCCCATTTATTAAGCGCAAACAACCATTCCTTGCGTCCATATGACGCCACGCGGAATGCCGCTTTCCCAAATGCAATATTATAATTTATTAAATAAATAAAGTCAACGACTTGCATTGTAGAATCTGGTATAATCGAGAGGAGTTGAAGAATCGATAGGAACACAAATGATTTTCAGTATAGACAGCAGGCTGGCACAGCGGACTATTCGCTCGCAAAGAAAAATTACCCCGTACTGTCAACCTGCCTCAGGTCTGATGTCCTTGATTATGGCTTCAAAGACGATGAGGATTTTTTTTATCCGTTCTGCCAGTTTGATGAGTTATGTATTAAAGCGAGCTTCAAATAATATTACGGCATCTCTTCAGATCTTTGCATTCCTGCCCTACTAGAAAAACGCAGGTGTTACCAGCTTAAGCGCGTTTCTCTCGATTTCTACTTTTGCCGGGGTGGTACCTTCATAATCGCCGTCAATCTGCACAGGGGATTTTCCGTCCACGACGATTTCCCCGGCTTTGAAATAGCTGATATCTCTGAAAGTGATATTCTTGCCGGTTATGACTCCAATGATGTAACGAAAAAGGGACCTTCTGTTTTTTCTATGAGTTACAAAAACATAGAAATAAGGCTCGGTCAGCCTCGCATCGGGCGTTGCCTTGAATGTGCCTCCGTAGTATGAGGCCTTCCCTATAATAGCGCTGTACCCGTTTACATTACCGGCAGGAGCAGAGTCCGCAGGTCCTTGCCTGAACGAAAGAGTGATGGGTGAAGGACTGTAATGCAGGAGTACTTTAGTGCCGCTCAGGAAGTAGGCCCCCCTGCCGGTAAATTTTTTTATCCGTTCATTAACGCCCATGGTCGCTTCCGCATCGAAACCGATACCTGCCATCAGGAGAAAATAACGTGTCACGCGTGATGTCTGATGGGACAATGAATCATCCCTGGAAAAAGTGATTTTGCCGAGATGCACTGTCTGAATAGCGCCGTTTATGGCAACAGCCAGGGCTTTTTTTAGTGCGAGGGGGATATTAAGCTCCTGGGCGAGTACGGATGTGGTGCCGAGGGGGAGTATTGCCATGGGAACACTTGATCCGACAAGACCATTGGCTACTTCGTTATATGTACCATCGCCGCCTGCTGCTATGACCAGCCGTATGGGCTGGCCGGCAGTTCCTCTGGCAAACGTTTCGGCATCACCTTTTCTGCCGGTGAACATCAGCTTGACGTCATAGCCCTTGTTTATCAGGAAGTCGGAGGCCTTTTTAATTTTGAACGCCGCCCCGCCTCCTGCGATGGGGTTCCCGATAAGAATTATTTTCTCGGCCAATTGTCTGCTCCCAAAATAAAGGCAAAGGTAAAGGTAAAGGTATACGTATAGGCCCACTAAGCCTGTCGTAGTTTGTGTTTTTGCTCTACCTCTACCTCTACCTCTACCTCTATTTTCCTCTTACCAATACCGGCTTTTTTTCCAGATAATTTATTACTTGGTCCAACTTTGCGTTTTCTCTGATAAAGAACGCTCTTCCTCCATGCATGTCGCCCCTTTTTTTCATGTTAGGGATTCGAACATATCCTATTTCTCTTCCTGATACATATCCTGTTGTATAATCGGGATCATCAGAAATGCAAACCTCCGCAAGGATGTCCGGGCATGAGGCCGTCTTGGATGCCAGAATAAGAGCTTCTCTTACCGTTTCCGTATTTATCCTCATGCTCGAAAGCCTAAGCTCCAGTTTTTCTCTCTCCGCCTTCTCCATCCCCAATCGTGATACTCTTATGCCACGCTCTTTGTCAGGCTCGATACGACGGCCTGTCTTAGCTGTTATCAGGGACGCACCCCGCATGACCCGCAGCGATGTTAAAACTTTTAGAGCGGCAGCAGCTGCCCGCTGCGCAATACCAGTACTTTCCAGAATTTCTGAAATAATATTCTGTGCCCTGTCAGGTGAGGCGCAACGAAGTGTTCTTACACAAAGCAAGGGAACATCCGCAGGTTTCTGCGCTAACGCTTCGATTGTAAGGATAATTGTGTCGGGTGCTCCCCTCGGATGCTCAAGCACCCTATTGATGCAGGCGGTCACGGTTCCGGCAAGTTCAGTGCTGTTGTAAAGTCCCTCAGCCCCTGAAATATGGAGATTTCTGCCGGCGCCGGTCTTTCTGGAAGCCCTTATGCGCACATTCCACATGCATGAATTGTATCATAAAGATGCGGCTTTCAATATACATAACTAAGGAAAGGAGCGGCAGGGTCAAGTAGCAAGCAGCAAGGGTCAAGAGGCAAAAATAGAAAAACTCTTTCTGTTTATTTGTTCTCTGACACTTGCCCCATGACCCTTGACCCATTTAGTATTTTCCGTTTCGGGGTTGTGTTTTGCTTTATATAAATGTTAAAAAACAGTGCACAACGCTGAACCAACAGTTGGCGCCTTAGGCACGCTATAACGTTTTTTTTAAGGAGTAGGGATTTTCGATGAAAACGGTCCGGATTGCCTTATGCCAGATCAACCCCTCAGTGGGTGATCTGGACGGCAATGTTAAGAAAATTGCCGGCTTTATTGAAAAGGCCGGGGAATACTACCCCGATATCATTGCCTTTCCTGAACTTGCGGTTACAGGCTATCCGCCTGAAGACCTTCTCTTAAACCCCCAGTTCATTAAAGATACGCATGCTGCCCTTAAGGAAATTCAGGTAAGCACCGGTGATGCTGTAGTGATAACCGGATTTGTGGATCGGACGGATGACATATACAACGCCGCTGCTGTCCTGTATAAAGGGCAGCTAATCGATGTCTATCAAAAGATGTATCTGCCGAATTACAGCGTTTTTGACGAGTTCAGATATTTTAAGGCAGGAAGCAGATATACGGTATATGGGATGGATGATTTCTTGTTTGGTGTTACGATTTGCGAAGACATCTGGTATGAGGGCGGACCAAGTACGGTCCAGGCGCTGGGGGGCGCCGAGTTTATTATCAATATCAATGCCTCCCCTTATAATATCGGCAAGTCAGGATTCAGAAAAAAAATGCTGGCTACCCGGGCATACGACAACAGCGTTATTATTGCCTATCTGAATACCGTGGGAGGCCAGGATGAACTGGTGTTCGATGGGCAGAGTTTTATAGTGGACCAGAACGGCGAAATAATTGCCGAAGGCAAACAGTTTGAAGAGGACGTGATAATTGCGGACCTGGACCTGGATGCGGTTTTCATTAAACGCCTTCATGACCCGAGAAGAAGGCAGCAGGTCTCTGATTTTCCATTGCAAGGTGTGGAGAAGATAAACATCGCATGGAAGCGTGGAAAAGACCGTGTCTCCGTGTCTCCGTGTCCACGGGTCCCTGTTACAGAGGAGGAGGAAGTTTACAAGGCGCTTGTCCTGGGAACAAGGGATTATGTTCACAAGAATGGATTTGTCAATGTTTGTATCGGCCTGAGCGGCGGAATCGATTCCGCTCTTGTCGCCGCTATTGCAGTTGATGCCGTCGGCGGAAATAATGTAACCGGCGTATCCATGCCGTCGCCGTACACCTCACAGGAAAGCAGGGAGGATACGCAGGAACTGGTCCGGAATCTCGGCATAAAGCTGATTGAAATCCCGATAACCTCAATATTTGATGCATACAGGGAGACCCTTGCTCAGTCTTTTGAAAAAAGGCCCTCCGACATTACTGAGGAGAACCTTCAGGCCAGAATCAGGGGAAACCTGCTGATGGCCTTGTCAAATAAGTTCGGGTGGCTTGTGCTGACCACCGGAAACAAGTCTGAAATGAGCGTGGGATATGCCACGCTATACGGGGACATGGCGGGAGGGTTTGCAGTAATAAAGGATGTGCCTAAAACGCTGGTCTACCGCTTGTGCCGATGGAAAAATCTCAAAGAAGGCAGAATGGTTGTTCCCGGAAGTGTCCTTGACAAGCCCCCTACCGCGGAATTGAGACCTGACCAGAAAGACACCGATACGCTGCCTCCTTATGAAGTGCTGGATCCTATACTGAAGCTGTACATCGAGGAAGACAAAAGCTTTGACGAAATTGTGGCCCTCAACCCGGATTCCCCGGTCGAGGATACAAAAAGGGTCATACGCATGGTTGATTTCAGCGAATATAAAAGGAGACAGTCTCCTCCCGGAATAAAGATTACCCCCAGGGCCTTCGGCAGGGACAGGCGATTTCCCATAACAAACAGGTATAGGCAGTTTTAGGGCTGTGAAATGATAAGAAAATCTTCGATAAAAACTGTAGCAGTTATTAGTCTGGCACTTATGGTGCTCTCGGGTTTTGACTCCGGAGCTGCCTTTAGTGCTGACAAGAACCAGGTATCTCATGCGGCTGCCCAGCCCTTGCAATTCAGCAGGAACCAGGATATCTCTCAGGTAAAGCCCCGGAAACCGGTAAGAATAAAACTGCATCGCAGCGCCAAAGGAGAATACCAGTGGGACATCACGGGAGACAACGCTGATGATATAGTCAGGGCGGACAGGCGCTTGAGAAAGCTGCTGGAGACGGAATAATATTTTGAATGTTGAATTCTGAATGTTGAATTCTGGATTTTTTCATTAATTCAACATTCAGCACCCAACATTTTAAGGATAACTCTGTGTCTCTGTGGTTGATATTGATCTATACAATTAGGGGAGGAATAATATGGAGAAATTTAGTATTCGAGAGGTGCTCGAGCAGGCTGTCCAGACCGAAAAATTAGGGTATCAATTCTACACGGCTATGGTCGCCCGTTTTAAGGATGATGAGAGATTGGTAAAGCTTTTTGGCACGCTTGCCGAAAAGGAAATGAGACATGAAAAGACATATACCGAGATGAGGGACATGGTTGGCGATGAGGAGCCAGAGGGATGGGAGGAAATGTCGCAGTATCTGAGGGCGATAGTGGAATCAGAATTCTTCATGGGTAAGAATAAATCACTACCCTCAATGGACAGGATAAAGACCATAAACGATGCAGTTAATTATGCTTATGAATTTGAGAAAGAGACGCTCCTGTACTTTTACGGCGTAAGGGACGTGGTGCGAGAAAAAGAGCTCGTGGATGAGATTATCAACGAAGAGCGGAGCCATATCATGTGGCTCAGTGCCTTTAAAAATGTTCTGGTGAAACCGTAAGTGCTCCAATTCGTAAATACGGTTGCATTCGAGCTCCGCTCCATCCGCTCCAGCTTTGTTGCGCTTCTTCGCCGTACGCAACCGGTACGCCTCAGTCGCGCGCCTCGCTGGCACGGCGCATCGACACTCTCGGTGCGACACCGTATTTATGAACTGGAGCACTAACCATTGGCGGATGGAACGCTATATATTGTTGCAACGCCTATAGGCAACCTCGAGGATATAACGCTCAGGGCACTGAGGATACTTAAAGAGGTTGATTATATAGCTGCTGAAGACACCAGGCATTCACTGAAACTCCTCAATTATTACGGTATAGTGAAACCGCTGATCAGCTACTGGTCCGAGCGGGAAAAGGTCAAGGCTGAAGAAATCATCGCAAAGCTGCGCGAAGGTCTTTCTGTTGCGGTTATTTCAGATGCAGGAACGCCCGGTATTTCAGACCCCGGCGCTGTTGTTATAAGCCGGGCCATTGAGGAAGGGCTTCCTGTCGTTCCCATTCCCGGGCCGTCTGCGCTGGTTGCCGCTCTCTCTGTATGCAGCCTCCCGCATGAAGAGTTTACTTTTATAGGATTCCTCCCGTCAAAGGAGGTCCAGCGGCAAAAGAAACTGGTCGAACTCAGGCACGAACCACGGACGCTGATTTTTTATGAGGCCCCTCACCGGCTGCGTGCCTCGCTTCTGGATATGGAAGCTATTTTCGGGCCTCGTGAGGCAGCAGTCATAAAGGAAATTACAAAACTGCATGAGGGGCTGGTGAAGGGTACGCTTCCTGCCGTACGTGAAGCACTTGAGCACCTGACAATAGCAGGTGAATATGTTGTGCTGTTGGATGGCTCCAGGAAAGAGGGCGTGACTAAGACGGGGTCCCCGGAAAGTCAAAGACTTTTTGGGGTGCGAATGGATGAGGCCTTGAGCGAAATCAAATACCTGATGAAAAAGGGCAGAGGCCGAAAAGAGGCGGTCAGGATTGTTTCAGAGGAGTACAGCCTCAGCAAAAATGAACTATATGACAGGAGCCTTGGGGAGGCATCAGGGCATGGTGAGGACAATCGAAGAACTTGAAAAACGCCTCTACCAGCTTGTTATCAACAGGCTTAATGGAGACGGAATTCATGACGCTTCTTATAGGAAGGCCCTTTTTAACCTGGTAAAAAAGGGCCTTGGCGGGTTTATTATCTTCGGTGGCGCAAAGGGTGAAATAAAGGATTTTATTCTGGAACTCCAATCTCTCGCTGAGATCCCATTGTTCATTGCGTCGGATATTGAAAGAGGTGTAGGGCAGCAGATAAAAGGGGCCAACTCGGTCCCTTGCCCCATGGCAATGGCAGCTGCGCTGGATCGCGGCAGTCCCGAAGATGCTCTGCTACTTGAGAACGTCCTGAAAGGTGTCGCTGACGAGGCGATTGATAATGGAATAAATCTGCCGCTCATTCCGGTTATGGATGTTAATCAGGAGCCGGATAATCCCATTATATGCACGAGGGCTTTTTCTGATGACCCTGAAACCGTATCCTGGTTCGGCTCAGAATATATCAGGACACTGGAACACACCGGGCTTATAAGCTGCGCAAAGCATTTCCCGGGACATGGGGACACGGCTGTTGACTCACATATCGCGCTGCCTGTTATTAAGAAGTCGAGGGAGGACTTAAATGGTCTCGACCTCATTCCTTTTATCAAAGCAATCAAAACCGGAGTGAGCAGTATAATGGTCGGGCATCTGGCGGTCCCTTCCCTCGATGATGTGCCTGCGAGTCTTTCAAAAAAGATCATGTATGGCTTGCTGCGCGAGGAACTCGGGTTTAAGGGCCTTATTTTGACTGACGCTCTTGATATGCATGCTCTGAACAACAGAGGTAATCTGCCGGTTAAATGCATCAACGCAGGAGCTGATATGCTGCTGCATCCGACCGATGCCGATGCCGCGGTTGCCGGGTTGTTGTCGGCGGTCGTATCCGGAGAAATAGAGGACAGGACGGTAAATAATGCAGTGTGCCGAATTGTGAGGGCAAAAGAGCGCCTGGGGCGTATAGTGCCGCGAGGAGCTGACTACGGTGCAAGCCGTGGGTTGTCGTCACTCATTGCTGAAAAGTCGATTACGCTTGTGAAGCATGGGCCCGGGCTTCTGCCGTTGACTGAAACAAAAGATGTCCGTCTTATTATTGCCGGGGATATTGCGCTCCCGTCGTCATCACCGCTTAAGCACTATCTGCCGCTGTCTTTCGCGCTTGACGATATTGCTGCTGCAGCTGATGAGACAGTGATCTTCGCATTATTCGCCAGTGTGGCGGCCTGGAAGGGGAGTTCGGGCCTTGCCGGAGAGGACAAAGAGAAAATAGCCGGACTGATAAAGCAGGCAAGAAAAGCTATCGTAATTTCTTTCGGCAGCCCATACGTTTTGCGCTATTTTGGAGAAGCTGATATACTAATCGCGGCGTTCGAGCCGACGGACCAGGCGCAAGAGGCTGTGACAAGGTGTCTTAAAGGGGAAATGGATTTTATGGGGCGGCTTCCGGTGAAATTAGATCAAGGTTAATGTTGAGGTTGAGGAAAAAAACACCTCAACTGCCGTTTGCATCTCAGCCTTAGCCTTGTATTTAGGGGGACGGTAATGATGGAGCGTTTTGACACCGAAATTTCAAAAAAATATTCTCCCCGGTTCGGCAAGATAGCAGTTGATATGGGCTTTATCACCTCTGAACAGCTCAAATTCGCCTTGTCTGAACAGGTGGATGACGACCTCGTCAGAAATCCTCACAGGGTTATAGGGAGCATATTTTTTGATAAGGGATGGATGACCTATCATGAAATAGAATTGGTTTTAAAAGAGCTGTTTAAAGAGATAAATAAAAAATAGCTTATTGCCTATTACCGTGTTTTATAAATATCTTCAAGTATTTCACAGCCGCCGCATTGCAACGGTCATGTTGCTCGGATTTTCTTCAGGCCTGCCCCTCGCCCTGACTGGCGGAACATTGCAGGCATGGATGGCGGTCACGGGAGTGGACCTGCGAACTATCGGTGTGTTCGCTCTTGCAGGACTGCCGTACACGTTGAAGTTCATCTGGTCGCCTGTCATGGACCGTTTCATACCGCCATGGCTTGGCAGAAGAAGAGGGTGGATACTTATCGCGCAGATATGTCTTGTTGCCGGCATAGCTGCCATGGCCTTTGGTTCTCCGCGGCAGTACCCTCTTGTCATGGGGGCACTTGCTCTGCTCGTTGCTTTTGCGTCCGCATCACAGGACATTGTTGTTGACGCCTATCGGACCGATGTCCTTCATGAGAAGGAGCGCGGCGCAGGCGCTGCTGTTTTTGTAATGGGCTACCGTGTGGCAATGATTGTTTCCGGCGCAGCAGCTCTAATTCTTTCCGACAGAATAGGATGGCGCGATACATATCTTCTTATGTCAATTATAATGATTGCCTGCATGGCTGCAACTGCAATGGGTCCGGAGCCTGAAGAGACCATAGTTCCCCCGAAGAGCCTTAGCGAGGCGGCATGGGGACCGCTTAAAGATTTTTTCTCTCGCAGATCGGCTTTTACGCTCGTGCTGGTAATTGTGCTGTATAAACTTGGGGATGCATATGCCGGGACCCTTACGACAGCGTTTCTGATAAGGGGATTGGGATTTACGCCGACCGATGTGGGTACGATCAATAAAGGGTTGGGTCTCGTCTCACTGATAATCGGCGCATTGTTAGGCGGAACTCTCATGGTACGCCTCGGACTCTACAAAGCACTGATGCTGTTCGGCATTCTTCAGGCGTCATCTATCCTGTTGTTTATGGTACTGGCCCTGGCAGGCAAGAGCTATCTCATGATGATTATAGCCGTAGCTTTTGAGAACCTGTGCGGCGGTATGGGAACGGCGGCGTTTGTCTCTCTTCTTATGGCAATGTGCAACCAACGCTATAGTGCAACCCAATATGCCCTGCTGTCGTCTCTCGCCGCGTTGGGGAGAATATTTATAGCGCCATCATCGGGATATGTTGTTGAACTTGTGGGTTGGCCTCATTTTTTTCTTCTTGCCACGATATCGGCGATTCCGGGACTGCTGCTCCTATGGTGGGTGCGCGGAGAGGTAGCAGCCCTAAAACATGAAGTGGAAACGTGACCCGCATTATTGTATTGATTAGTCTTCCCTTTCGTGCTATGTTATTCCTATGGAGTTGCCGTAGTTATTAAATCTTGAAATTGGCATATCATCTGATGTGTGTATGGCAGGATGTTAGGGCCGAAAGGGGGAACGATGTCGGAAAGTGTTTATAAGGTTATTGAATTGGTCGGGACAAGTCATGAGTCATGGGAAAAAGCCGCTGCCGCTGCTGTTGAAGTGGCAGCGAAATCACTGAAGGACTTGAGGATTGCCGAAGTGGTAGAACTGGATATGCAGATCGAGAATGGGAAGGTCACCGCATACAGAGCAAAAATAAAGGTGTCATTCAAGTATCACCAGCAAGACTGATGCATTTTTTTTGAAGGGAACCCAAGGGCGGCTTTTTTAGTCGTCCTTGGGTTTTTATTGTTATGGTTATCTCGTATAATAAAAACATGTGCGAGTTTTGTACGAAACACGGAGACGGCAAGATCTGGTATAAGAATGCCTTGAACTATTCGCAGGATCTGCTGTCCGATCTGAACAGACGGCGTTATATCGGGAGCTTTTTCGAAGAGACTATCCGGAATGGATTTGAGACCCTCGGTCGGCTTGAAACAATTGTCCGGAAAAAAGGGCGCCTGCCTGAGAATGTAAAGAAGGCCATGGTGTCACGGGCCAAGACAGAGCATTTCGGCCAGGTGCTCCCAATTGAAGAGGTCCGTGACCTGGTGATGAAGTCTGCCGCTCTCGTCCGTATGCCCTGTGCCTGCCGCTGGACGACTGGCAGGAAAGAGATGCGCTGTTGTTATGGCATCAGTTTTGGCCCTGAGCCCTGGTATAAGGATTGTGATATGAGCTATTTCGGGACTGCTCCGGACGCGGGAATCGAGGCGCTTTCGCGTGAGGAGGCGCTCCTGCAGATGGAGGAGTTGGAGATTCATGGCGCGATCCATACCCTATGGACACTTATGACGCCTTTTATAGGGTCGGTCTGCAACTGCTCCCTCAACGAATGTCTTGCGATGCGCACTCTTACGGGCATTGGGGTCGAGACTATGGCTCGGGCTGAATATGTGGCCCGGGTGGACGAAGACCGTTGCAGCGGCTGCGGCCTCTGCGCTGAACGCTGTCAGTTCGATGCTATCAGTTTTAAAATGAACTGCGGCAGGTATGTTTCGGCCGTAGACTCTGACAAGTGCTTTGGCTGCGGCCTCTGCCGCAAGGCATGCACTCAGGGAGCGCTGGAGCTGGAGTTGAGATATTCTTTGCTGCCTTCCCAGAGTGGTTAGAGGAGAGAGATGATATTGGTTGTCCACGGAGATGCGGGAAGTAAGAAACCGACGATTTGGGATGTCGGCCTGAAACAAACAGGGAAGAAGGGAGTATCGATGCAAACGAAGAGTAAGTCATTCTTAATCGCCAGGGCGGGCTTTTTTATTGCCCTGACGGCAGGTCTTGCCGCCCTGATGTCGGGACCCGGCACGAGCTATGGTATGTGGAACTACCGGATCGGCATTTCGGTGCTCCGGTGGGCCGCTTACGGAGGGGCCTTAGCGGCGGCCCTGTCACTGATAGGGCTTATAGCGTCTATCCGAATTGTTCTGGTCCGTGGTTTCCTGTGGGCTATGCTGGGTGTTGTCATTGGCTGCTTTCTCGCGGGCCTGCTGCTTCATTTGAAACAGGTTGCCGAGAGCGTACCGCGGATTCACGACATCACTACCGACACTAAGAATCCCCCGCAGTTTTTCACACTTCTGAGACTTCTCAGGGGTGATCAGAATTCTCCTGTTTATGGGGGAGAGACGGTGGCAGCCCAGCAGCGGAAGGCGTATCCGGACATCATCCCTCTTGTTCTCACTCTTTCTCAGGATCAAACCTTTGAAAAGGCTGTTGCCTCGGCAAGGCGGCTGGGATGGCAGATCATCGACGCTGACAAGGACTCCGGGCGTATTGAAGCTGTTGCCACTACTTTCTGGTTTGGGTTCAACGACGACATTGTGATCAGGGTCAGGAAGCAAAATTCAGGATGCCGCTTCGATATTCGGTCTGAATCGCGCGTCGGCGTGAGTGACCTCGGGGAAAATGCGGAAAGAATACGGAAATTTCTTCGATTGATGAAGGAACAGAAATAACTGTGGATTTTATGAAGGCGTTAAGGGTTCTTGTCCAGGAGTTCGAGGAGCGAAGGATACCCTATGCTTTGATCGGCGCAGTGGCACTCGGTTTTAACGGTGTTATCAGGAACACAAAGGACATCGATTTTGCTGTTGCACGGGATTTTGCTTCCGCTGCCAACTCTATAATGGAGGGTCTCGGGTATTCTCTGCATCAGCACGCCGGGGCTTTCGCTCAGTTCAGTCATTATCTTAAGGTTTTCGGTGATGTAGACTTAATATACTTGAGTGCTGCTGCAACAAGGGAGATGCTGGACCACGCTCTTGTCTGTCCGGTTGAGGAGGGCACTCTTTTAGTGAAGGTTGCCCGGCCAGAGGATATTTTTATCCTTAAAATGGTCGCTATAAAGAACAACCCAAAAAGAACCGACCGGGACATCCCGGACTTGAGATCACTTGCCCAACTACATAGGGCTGCGATGGACTGGAATCGGATAAACGAGTATGCTAAACTTTTAGGTATGGAGAGATTGGTAGATGAAACCAGATAACGCACTCATGGAACTTCTGGATCCTGAACTTTCCCGCGTCATGGAGGTTGCTGTCGAAGCACGCATTCATCGCGATCAGACGCTTACGCCGGACGAATATCTCCAGTGGGTTACCTCAATGTCCCAGTTTATCCCGAAGCCCCCATTCGAGTTCATGGAAGGTTGCGAGGTTAAGCTTTAAAACGGAAATTTATCAAAAAGGAGCTTTTGAATACATCGAATAGGTGATCCGGTTTGTGGATCGGAGCGCCTATTTTGTTGCCAGGTCTCGACACCGAGACCTCACCATCCGAAAGTTCGCATCAACATAGAAAAAACTATTTTGATCGGCTGCATGGCCTATCTCACTTTCTCACAGAACTCCTGTGCTGGGCGACGTTTCGATTGCCGATAACTGAAGAGTACGGCCTGAAATTTTGCGATACCTCCTTTGCCAGCCGTTGAGTCTTGGCATGAGCAGTACTTAGCCGGTTCCGCTGCCATACACGAAATAGTGGTCGAAACATTCACCTGCATATAGACGACCTGGATTTGGTATTAGAATAGCTATATAATAAGAAAAGAACATACTGTCAGGAGCACAATAACTTCAGATCGGAACCAAGACAAGAGAGATAGTGGAGCCTCAGTTCGACGCAGTTAAGGCGTTTAATGAGTATACCCTCTCTAAAGAACAGTATTACCAGGTAGACGGGGCTGTCCTGCTTGGAGGCACTTCTGTTAACTTCGATATCTTTTTACTTTCAGGGCAAAAGCTGCAACTCCTTTACGAAGCCAGTGAGAGATCTCCTCGTAACATAGACACTCCGTTAGAAGAAGGGGATGTTCTGATAAATAAGACGGCACTTCCTTTTTACGAGGAATATTTACAGTCTTTATCTAAAACAGAAGTATCTTCGGGGGAAGAAAAACAGAAGATAAAGACGGTACTTGTTAAAGAGCATTCAAAAATAGTTATTAAGGACATATTCGAAAACCCTTTGAGCCGTGAAAAGATAAAGCTTGTAATAGACGTGGTAGGTGATACCATCAACTGCATTTTTGGAGATAGAGATGCCATTTACGATCTCCTGACTCTTAAAAAGTATGACTACAACACGTATATACATTCTGTAAATGTGGCTGCACTGTCTATCGGATTGGCCTCGGCAATAGGACTGGAGAGGGACAAGATAGAAAAACTTGGCGTCGGCGCGATGTTACATGATATAGGGAAAATGACTCTGCCGGTCGAGTTGCTCAACAAAGAGGGCAAGCTGAACAACACAGAATATCAATACTATAAGAAGCATGTTCTCGAAGGCGTAAAAATATTGAAAAAGTTTGACGAAATCTCGCAGGAAGCCCTTACATCTTTAATGCAGCACCACGAAAAACTGTCAGGCAAAGGATATCCTCTTGGTCTGGCCGGAGACGACATAAAACTTTTTGGACGGATAACCGGAATAGCTGACTGTTATGATTCCCTGACAACTCCGATGCCAAACAGGTATTCGCTTACCCCATTTCGTGCATTGTCTATCATTGCAAAAGAAAAAGAGGATTATGACCTCAAGCTATTAAAGGAATTTGTTGCGATGTTAGGCAAGTTACAACTGAAACAAGCTGAATAAAATGGACCCCAATGTCGAAGTAACAAACGCTCACTAATTCCGGGGACACCATACTTAATTATTGTTTTCATGACTCACAATCAGTAATATAAAGCATGGCAAGAATTGCACGTGTAATAGCACCCGGTATTCCCCATCATGTTACACAGCGAGGTAAC
>Ga0074045_10002303_pt1 | contig 17734 bp, 13 predicted proteins | sample BogForMeECP23OM2_FD_94442 | JGI IMG/M metagenome (GOLD analysis project Ga0074045, IMG submission 94442) | Bog forest soil microbial communities from Calvert Island, British Columbia, Canada - Bog Forest MetaG ECP23OM2 | ecosystem: Environmental > Terrestrial > Soil > Wetlands ...
GGCACATACGCTTCCGGCTGGTAAAAATCGTAGTAGCTCACGAAATATTCCACCGCGTTTTCCGGAAAGAAGTGCTTGAACTCGTGATAGAGCTGCGCCGCCAGCGTTTTGTTGTGCGCCAGCACCAGCGCCGGGCGGTTGGACGCTTCGATCACCTTCGCCATCGTGAACGTCTTGCCCGATCCCGTCACGCCCAGGAGCACCTGGTGCTTCTCTCCCGCCTTCAAGCCGCGCATAAGCTGATCGATCGCCGCAGGCTGGTCCCCGCGCGGCTGGTACGTGCTGTGCAGCTTGAAATTCATCGTGAGCGTCTCCTGCTGGCCCGCCACCGCCAGCCGAAACCACCATTATACCGCGTCCGCCAATTCGCCTTAAAACAGCCGAACGATGCAATTGGTCAGTTCTCGGCTGGCGCACTATCTGGCCAACTAACCGCTGGTCGCTGGTGACGAACGAGTCTCTGTTCGCGGCACGCGATACAGATTAGAATTCATGTTATTGGCTATGAAGATCCTCCACGCTATCATCCTGTTGCTATTGGGGTTCCCGGTTTGGGGACAAATCAACGTCGGCAAGAACCACGAAGCAGCCAAAGATTGCAACGGCGTGGTGCATGGTGTTGTGCTTGGCCAAGATGGCAAACCGTGGGGCGGCGTTGAACTAATTCTCGAACCTGTGGGCGATTACGACTACATGCTTCCGCATACTAAGACAGACCAGCAAGGCGAATATCGCTTCGGAAACGTCTGTAGTGGCAGGTGGGGCGTCTTCGTTGAAGATAAAGAAGCGGGGTACCCACGGTCAGGCCGGTACATGAATTGGTTCTTGTACGGAAACTGGAGCCCGGAGATAGAAATCACGGATAAGAATTTGGACGCTGAGATGACCGTGAACGTTCCTCCTAAGCCCGGACAACTACGCGTGCGTCTGACCAACAGCAAGTCAAAAGCGAGAATCGGAAGCGGCAAAATTGAGTTGAAGGTTACCCGGAAGCGAAACATCAGATTATCGTGGGACGATTCAGACTCTAATTCCCCTTGCCTCGACCCAATTCTAGTTCCTCCGGACCAAGATGTGGTTCTGCACGTCACCTCGAAAGGATTTCATCAGTGGCGTGGAACTGGCGGACATAAAAAAGCCATCCACGTATCAGCAGGGGAAGTGCTGACCGTCGATGTGGAATTGGACCCAATCTAAAACCGACTGGACCCGTTTTGCTTATACCTGGATGGCCGCCCTACTTCATTGCTTCTTTATTTTTCCGTGGAATCGCCACCTGTCACTAGCAGCGTCTCAAACCGGCTGCTCGCCTCAATCGTGTAGTGCACGCCATTCGTGCCATCCGCTTTCGCAATGGTCACGTCCATGGACTGCTGCGTCTCCTCCGTCGCCCGCACCACCAGGCCGCTCTTCAGCGAAATATACGTGACGATCTCATTCGTGCCCTTGGCCGTGCCGGACGTGCGCAGTTCGTGCAGCCGGTAATCCTCCGGCGTCGCATCCTTCGCGGACGATTTCTGCTTGAGCGTCGCCCGCGTCAGAAAGCTCGCGCACGTTTCAGCAGGAATCAGCGGGCACTTGTCGTTCCCCACGTAGGTCGTTTCCTTCTCCCACTCTAGCCCGGCGATGGGCGACGGCGATTTCTCCGCCTCCTCGGTTTTCCATTTGTCCCCGGGCTTCGCGCCCTCCGCCGGCAGCGTCCAGCCAAATGCAAAACGCGAAAGCCAGAATTGCCACGCCAGTTGCATTTCCGGCGCGACTTCGTCCAGCCCCTCGGCTTTGGCCACCTGCCCATCCCCTGCAATCGTGAATTCGACGTTCCCGCGCGCCGATGCGCTCTTATCAGGAGAATCCGCCTCATCCGCCCCGAATTCCGCACGCGCCACAACCACCGGCCGCCCGTGCTCCAAGTGGATTTCCTTCGCGGTGAAAACCAGCGCCATCGCCACATCGCTCTGTGCATCACCCGGATGCAGCAAGCTCGCGACGCGGCTCTCCGTCTTCACGTGCCGTTGCACGCGCCCGTGCACGTCGTACTTTATGGCTTGTCCCACCTGCAGCCGCGGCAGCAACACCACGCGCTGGTCTCCGCCCGCCGCGCCAATCCACCCCGCCAGCAGCGCCGCGCACCCAGCCACGCGCCACGTGGCGCTTTTGCTGCGCCTCGCCACTATTTCTTCTCTCCGCCAAGCTGCCGGTCAAAAAATTCGCTCCCCGCCCGGTACGCTTCCACCCAGTGCCGGTGCAGCAGAAAATCATGGATTTCATCCGGAAACACAAGTTGTTCCATGTGCACGCCCCTGGCCCGCAGCCGCGCAATCAAATCCACCGTCTGCGAAAATCCCACATTGCGGTCGTCGTCCCCGTGAATGAAGAGCACCGGCGATTTCCACGTATCCACGAACGCCACTGGCGAAGAATCGTACGGCACCTTCGTCCACTCCGGCGCAACGTACTTTTCATCCCAAATATCCGTCCTCCAATCGTGCACGCCATGCATATCCACGCCCGCCACGAATAAATCGGAGTTGCGCGCCAGCCCCAGCGCCGTCAGGTACCCGCCGTAGCTCCCACCCCACAAGCCAATGCGTTTCGCGTCCACCTCGCTGCGCGACGCCAGGTATTTTCCGGCCGCCACCACATCCTGATACTCGCTCGCGCCCTTCGGCCCATGATTCGTGGCCTCGCGGAATGCCTGCCCATAGCCGATGCCGTCGCGGTAATTCACGGAGAGCACAATGTACCCGCGATTCGCCAGATACTGGTTCATCCCATACGCGTTCGAGTAGTAGTACATATAATGCCAGCCCAGCAGCATCTGCCGCGGCGGCCCGCCGTGGAAAAACAGCAGCGCCGGGCGCTTTTCTCCCGCCTTGAAATTGCGCGGCACAAACAATTGTCCGTGAATCTCCAGTCCGTCCCCCGATTTGAACAGCACCTGCTGCGGCGCAACAAGCTGTTCCGCCGGAAAATCCGCGGGAACCGTCTGCTGCGCCAGTGCGATGGGGTTCGCATCTTTCGCCATCCCGCGCACAAACGCCCGGCCAGTGTGTTTCGCATCCGAAGAAAAATAGGCGATCCGTTGGGAACCGCTCAGAAACACTCCGCCCCATTCGATACTGTCGCCCTTGGTGATTGCCTCCGGCGCGCCCCCGGTGACGCCAACGCGCCACAAATGACGCCGGTCCACGTCTTCGCAATTGGAATTGAATAAAATTGCGCGCTTATCCTCCGAAAACGACCACTGCTCCACCTCGCAATTTCCCGACGTCAACAGCTTCGTCGCCCCGCCATCCGTTGGAATCGCGTAAAGTTGCTGCCAGCCGTCCTCTTCGCTGGCGAACACAATGCGATTTTCCGCCGCCCAATTCAGCACGCCGCCACCAGTATCCTCCGCCATCTCTGGATACGACGATTGCAGCGACGTTCCGCTGTGCCAAATCTCCCGCGCACTTCCACTTTCCGCGTCCGCTACCCAGATCGCCCAGGCTATCGTGCGGTCCGGTTCTCTGAAATAGCGCTCCGCCGCATCGCGTGCCTGGCTCGGCGTGCGCACATACGCCACTCGCTTTCCGTCCAGCGACCACACCGGGTCAATGTCCCAATCCACCGTGGGCGCGATGTATTTCACCGTCTGTGTCGTCGCGTCGTAAATCCCAACAAAACCATGATCCGTGCGCCGCGAACTGAACAGCAGTTTCGTTCCATCCGGCGACCACGCCACCGGCTCATTTTTCCCGCGCACCACAACTTCCTTCGGCTTTTCTCCCACCGCCATGTTCACAACCCAGATCTGACCGTCCTTCGCGTACGCCATTTTCCCCTGCGCTGAAAGGCGCGGTGAACTCCCCGCATCAATCTTTGTGGGTTCCCCGCCGCTCCACGGAATCGTCCACACGGCCTGCTCCGCCCCGGCCGGATTGCTCGTCGGGTTCGCGTACTGCCCCGCCCCGTTCTTTCCATCGCCTCGCACGTAAACGATGGAAGCGCCATCGGGCGTGAATTGCACCTGCGAAAGCTCGCCGCCATCGTCTTCGTTGTACGCGGTCAAGCGCCGTGCTGCAAAGCCCGGAGCTTCCGCCACCCAGATATTGTGATGGCCGCGCTCATCCAGCGTCCACGCCAGCCGTTCGCCGGTTTTCGAGGCCACCAGGTGCGCGGGAAATGGCGCGCTCAGAACTTGCTCCAGCGTGAAGGACTCTTGCGCCGCTCCACGCGGCGCCGCAGCCAGAGTTAGCAAGCCCAAACACAACAGCAATCGCTTCATGGCATTCTCCTGAATCGCTAATGTTTCTGGAACTTGTTCCCGTCAAGGCTTCGCCTGCGCCACCGCCGCCGGCTCAATGTGAATTCGTAGGGCATCCGCGGTTCCGCTCAACTGAAAACTCCGCGCCGCCGCGCTTCCCTTCGCTTTGTGCTCTCGCAGGTCGGCCGGCGTTATCGTGATTCTGGCTTCCTGCGCGAAGCTCAGCGTCCCAGCGAATTCCATTTGCTCCTTCAGCCCCTCCAGGCGAATCCCGTCGAAATTCACGGCACGATCATTCACCTGAAACTCTCCTTCGCCGCTCTTCCAATGAGACAAGCCCGGGCGTGGCGCACCCGCTTCCATGCTTGCGGCAACATCCCAGCCACGGAATTCGACGCCCTTCAACTTTAATTCTCCCTGTCCTTCCAGCCCTCGCAGCAACTCTTCCCGGCCCACCCCCCTGGTCGTCAATTGCAGCGTGCCCTTCGCCGTGCCCGCCCAGCGCTCTGTCCAATGCCTCACCCAAGGCAGCAGCGCCAGATTCACGCCGTCAAATCCCGCTGTGATCTTATAGCTTGGCGAGGCCGAAAATGCGGCCAGCATCCCGCCCTGCACCACGCCTCCGGCCCACTGCGCCTCTGCCCCGCTCACCTCCAGATGAAGGTCGTGAAACGCCAGATTTGCCCTCACCTTTCCCAATTTCACTTTTTCAATCGTCACGCTGTCCGCGGTCAGCTCGCCTTCCGCTGAGATCCGGCGCAGCAGTTCGCTGGGTCTCGCCCCTGCATTATTGTTTCCCAACAACGACGTCAGCAGCCGCTGCAGCCAGTTTGGCCTCGCCCTGGGTCCAATCCAGCGGTCAAGTTCCGTGGCATCCAGATGGTCCGCGTGTAAACGGAATCCCCAATCGCTCCCGCCAAACGCGTTCTTCGCCGCCGCTTCCTGAATTCCACCCGACCAGGTCGCTCCAAACGCCCCGGCACGCGCAATCGTTGCCGCACGTTGCCCGCTTTTCCATTCAACGGATACTTCATCCAGGTTCAGCGGCTGGTTTAATCCGGCGACCTGCAGTTCCGCTTTTTTCAAGTCCACCGCGCCGCTCCACTGCCTGGCCTTAAATCCTTTCTCCCAACTCAAGTCCATCGCCGTGGCAACGCCGCCGCTCAGCTCCCAACCGTGATTCAACGTGTGCCCCAAAGCCGCCGTCGCCTTGAAAAAATCCTGCACTGCCACCAGCCGCCCCTCGATTCGTAAATCACCATGGCCCGCGCCAAAATCCTGCACCAATCGCAGCTCCGCCGCGTTCGCCGGCTCCACCCCTGTCTTTGTCTTAGTCGCGGGCTTCTCCGTTTTAGACGCAGCCGTGGCTTCCTTGGCGGGTGGCCCGAACGTCAGCCGCACCGGCTCGACGCTGAATTTCTCCCCGCGCATCCCTCCGCGCACCTCACCAATTCGCACGGGTGTCTGGAAACCCGGAAGCCGCAAGCTTCCCCCGGCGCTGGCGATCCGCGTCTCTTCCCATTGCAGCGGCCAGCCGTGCAGCGTAGCTTCTCCGGTGAAGAAATCGTCCACCGCCACTTCTTCCGCCACATCCGGTTGAAACGCCCGGTACCACGCCAGAAAATCCGACGCCTGCACGCCGGCGTGGTCAATTCGCGCGCTCCATGCCGGAGGCCCTGCAATTTGCAAGTCGCCGGAACCCTGCAGGCGCGACCCCGGCAGCTCGATCATCATCTCCTCCGCGCGTCCCGTGCCCGCCACCAGGTTCCATTCGCCTTTCAAGTTGAGATTCACGCGTGGATTATCGTTGCGCTCCGTCAGGTCCCACCGGTGAATCTGAGTTGCGCGCGCGTGCAGATCGAATTGCCAGGGCCCCGCTGATGTTTCGCCCGGGTTCCCTTTGCCCACGCTGGCTTTCCCGTCCAACGCGAACTCCCCGCGCACTCCGGGATCATTCCCCGTCGCCAGCCGGAACAAATCCGCGATCGAAACCCGCCCCCAGTGCACCTGGATCTGCGCCGGTTGCAGCCGTGCCGATGTCCCCGCCACGTCCCCGCGCACTTGCAAAATCCCCGTGGATTGCAGCGTCACACCGCTGCGCCAGGGTTGTGCTTCCATTCGCAATTGCCAGCGCCCCGGCGAAACCTGCTCCACGCTTCCGGAAACCGCCGTGAAGGCGAACGGCCTCTTTTCCTCGCCCTCCTTGAAGTTTATGCGGCCTTCGTCAAACTCGATTTTCTGCAAGTGATTTGTGGATTTCTCCGGCTGCTGTGGTCCATAAAAAGTCCCTGCCCCCCCAGGCTTCGCTTTCATCGGGGGCAGCCAGTCCTCCAGATTCCACCGTCCCTGCGCATTGCGCACCAGGATCAGGCTCGGCCTGGTCAGCGACATCGTTCCAAATTCGAAGTGGCCGCGCAGCAATCCCATCCAACGCAGGCTCGCCGTCATGTGTTCCGCGCGTAGAAAGTACTCGTTGCCGAATGCAGGATTCTCTCCAATCGTGACTTCGTCCGCACCCACCTCCGGAATCGGCAGGATCTGGGCCGAAAAATGGGCGACCGCCACCGGCCTCCCGAAAGCACTCTCCAGGTGAGCGATCAGGTATCCGTGCATGCGCTGCGTGCGCGCCACAAGGAACACGCCCGCCTGTGCCGCAATCAGCAGCACCGCCACCCCTGCCACAATTTTTCCGTATTTCCGGGTTTGCCTCATGCCGATGGGAGTCCCTCACACAATTACGAGCTAGTGTAGACCTGCCGCTGGGTCTCCCCCAGAAGAATTGCCCTCCGCACTTAATGCACGGTGTGCAGCATCCGGCTCCAACGCGTGCGCGCCGGAAGGTGCAAAAGCGTATCGAACACTCCGATAATTCTCTGCACAAACGAAGTGTCGCTGTAGTCGCTGCTGTTGGCGTCCACCGACCAGTAGATCATGAACGGCCGACCCATGATCGCGTCGCGGTCCACGAATCCCCAGTAGCGGCTGTCCAGGCTGTGATCGCGATTGTCCCCCATGGCGAAGTACCGCCCGGGCGGTACAACGATCTCGTCTCCCTGAATATATTTGTGAATTTCGTGCGCCCATTCCGGCTGCACCGGCGACACAAAAATCTGGTTGCCCACCGGCGGAAACGAGTAATTCAACGGATCGTATCCTGATCCCGGATCATGCACCACGTACGGCTCATTCAAGAGCTTCCCGTCAATGTACACCTGCTGGTCCACCACTTTCAGGTGATCCCCCGGTAATCCGATCACGCGTTTCACAAAGTGCGGATGATCCTGGTAAGGGTATTTGAATACGATGATGTCCCCGCGCTCCAGCGCGCGGTATGGCAGGAGTTTGTCGTACCACGCTCCACGCCCGCCAAAGATGAATTTGTTCACCAATAGGTGATCGCCCACCATCAGCGTCCGTTCCATCGATTGCGAGGGAATCTTGAACGCCTGCACCACGAAGCTCGTCCCGAATAGCGCCAGGATTACCGTCACCAGCAGCGATTCAAGATATTCAGAAAATGTCGTCTTGTTTGCCGCGCTTTCGTGGAGTTCTTCCGGCGCTATTTCACCGCGCACCGCCGCAGCCGGCACTTCCGGCGAAGGCGTTTCTCTTCGCGCTGATTCCCCTGGGGTCACGGTAGCGGAGTTTTCCGGCGGGAGCGTTTCATCCAGCATTCGGTTCCACCTCTTCGCTGGCATTCTCTTCCACGTTTTGCAGCCTCTCCAGCGCGCTGCGCGCCGCCCTCTGTTCCGCTTCTTTCTTCGTGCTGCCCTCCGCGTTGGCCAGGCATTCACCCTTCACCCACACCTCCACCAGAAACGTTTTCTGGTGATCTGGACCTGTTTCCCCGGCCAACCGGTATTCCGCGGGTTGTTCGCCCCAGCCCTGCAAAAATTCCTGTAAGGCGCTCTTGCGGTCGGATTCGGATATGCGCTCCCCGCTTTCCACCGCTAATTGAAATACCGTCCGCTTCAACAACACTCTCACCGGCTCCAGCCCGCCGTCCAGATACATCGCCGCCACCACCGCTTCAAACGCATCCGCCAGCAGCGCCGGCTTTTCCCGCCCGCCGGTCTTTTCCTCGCCACGTCCCAGACGCAGGTGTTCTCCTATCCCCAATCCACGCGCCGCCGCTTCCAGTGAATGCGCATTCACGATACGCGCCCGGCTCTTGGAGAGCTGCCCTTCCGTCCATTCCGGAAAATTCGCCAGCAGGTATTCGCTGGTCAACAGTTCCAGCACGGCGTCACCCAGGAACTCCAGCCGCTCGTTGTCCTGCACCGCCGAACCGATGAAGGAAATCTCCTCGCCGCGCGCGCTGCGCAGCTCCGGCACCGCTGAACTGTGCGTCAACGCGCGATCCAGCAGTTCAGGGTCTCGAAACTCGTAGCCCAGTCTCTCCTGCAACAGTTCATCTTCCCCGCGGTTCATCACCTTGACTCCCGACCTTCCGCGGCAGGGGCGGTCTTACTTCGGCGTGCTCAGTTGTGTCGTCGAAAACTTCTTCGCTTCCTCGAGGCCGGACTTGCATGGGTCCTGCATCCCTCCCGGCATGCTCGCGCATTTCGTGAACGCCGTGATGGCGTCGTCAAAATGCGAGGCTTTTTCATTCGCCTTCCCCAGCAAGTAGTAATTTACTGAGTCGGGGTTCGGATCAACCTTCACCGACTGCTCCAGGTCGGTGATGGCATCTGTGAACTTCCCGCGGCGGAACGCCACCAGCCCCAATCCGCTGTACGCCATCGCGCTCGTCTGGTTCTTTGCCGCAAGGAACTGTTCATCGGTGAAGCTTGGGGGTTTCGGCAGCGCAGGGATCAGATCCAGCGCTCTCTTTGATAGCTGTTCCGCCTTTTCCAGGCGCTTCCCCGGATCTGGCGTGTTTGCGGGCATTACTCGCGGCAGCGTCGAACCCATAATGGCCAGCGTCGTGGCGTCATTCGGCTCGATTGCCAATTCCTTGTCTCCCGCCTCTTCCATCTTGTCCACTTGCCCGGCACCCAGATAGCCCTTCACCAGCCAACTATATACTTCCACGCGATAACGGCTCTGCGGGTACTTCTGCACAAAGTCTTCGCCGAGTTGATTCTTCTTCGCCAGATCGGTGATGGGCGAGTCCCGGAACGTCTTCATCGCTGCATCTTCCTCCGCGCTCACCGGCGGGGGCGCTGCGTCCAGCGTCAGGGGTTGCGTGGTGATCGGTGCGGGCGCTTTGTCTTTGTCCGTCTGCGCTGGCGTGCTCGGCTGTTGCGTAGCTGGCGCCTGCGCCAAGGCCACTCCACTTCCCAACAGCAAAATTCCCAGGACCACCGCAATTCCCAGTTCCATCTTCATCCGTTTCATTTTCCCTTCTCCTTCTTTCTGGTCAGGGCCGCTCTACGGGTTTCCTCAGATCCAGCTCGCCCAGCCCCTTTTGGGCTGCCTGCTGCGCCTGGGCCGGGGCCCCTTGTACCGTGAGTGCCGCCTGATATTCCGTCTTCGACTTCTCCAACTGTCCTTCATCATCATAAATCCGGCCGAGGTACACGTGGGACCACGCCAGCACCATTGGGTCTAGCGTCGCCGCATGTTCTCCGGTCGTCAATCTTCCGAAAATTTCCTTCGCTCGCGGGCCATCGTGGTCCAGCAGCGCCACCAATCCCAATCCGTACCACGCGCGTGCCTGATCCGGATACTTGGCCAGCACGCTCTTGAACGAACTCTCCGCTGCCCGCGCGTTCCGCTCCGCGATCCGCCGCTCCCCTTCCGTCAGCGCCGCCAGCGCTTCCTGATCGTCCGGAACCGTGGTCACTTTTGCGCGGTGTTGCCGCGCCACGTCTTCGCTGCTCAGGCGCGCTGCTTCTTCCGGCGTTTCTTGCGCCGCAAAGGTGATCGCCGCCACGCGCTGCTGTTCCGCCTTCAGGTCAATGCCGCGCACCAGGTCTGGAAAATAGATGCGCATTGACGGCTCGGACTTCTCAAAATCCCCCAACGCCTTGAATATCGAGCGCACCATCACGTACCCGCTGGTGTCATTTGCCGCCAGCGCCGCTTCCCGCTCGCTCGGCGACATCCTCTTCACCTTCAACTCCACCGCCCGCACCATGCATTCCGAAAACCACGAAAAGTAATCGTCCTTCAGGTCCTCCGCAAGCCGCGGCGCTTTCGCCGCCATCTCAAACAGCGGCCGCTTCACCACCGCTACGTGCGGGTACATCAGCGGCAGCGGGTCCAGCAGAAAATGCAGAAACGCGTGGCGCACCACGTCCACCGGTATCTCTTCGCTCCCGCTCAGGATTATCGCGTAGGCGTCTCCGTAATTCCGCACGTTGGTGATTCGCCCCACCAGCGGCTCCACGACGATTGTGAAGGTCCCCGGCTTCGTCGGATCCAGGATCTCCCGCAAGTACGCCGTGGACACCATCACCGTCTGCGACACCGAATCATGCAGCCGCTCGATCTCCCGGTCGTACACCGGCTGCACCTGCCGCCACATCTGCCCGATATTCTGTTCCGTGTAGTAGTTGGAAAGAATTTCGCTGAAGCCTTCCAGGGCCAGCATCTCCGGCGGCAATTCGTCTCGCCGCAGCACCGGCTGGAATTTTGGCGCAGGTCCTGCCACCAGCCCGAACCACACATAGCGCGAAAGCATCGCGCCGGGATCGCGCAACTGGTGCTGTTTGTAAAAGTCGCGCACTGCTTCCACGGCCGGCCCTTGTTGCTGCCGCGCCCGCTTTTTAATCTCCGCGCGAAACGCAGACCAGTTGTCCTCGTTCAATTCCCCTTCGTACCCGCCCGCGTACAGCGCGCACATCGTCGTGAACATCGCCTCGCTGCCGTCCACTCGCACGGGCGAGTTCGCCGCGCGGGTTCTTGTTAACTGCGGTGCTTTCTGCGGCGCTGCCTGTGGTTTTCCCTGCGCCTCCGCTACTCCCAGAGACACTCCGAGCACCAATAGCACCACGCAAATTCTTCCGGCAATTCCTTGTATCATCTGATTATTCGAGGCCCGGCAGTTCGGAACTCTAGCGGGCGCGCACTGGCCGACTCATGAGGCATTCATGGCGGTATCGCTTACGGATACGGACATTCACGAATCGCACTGCCGCTGCCTTCTGCCAATGTACAGGCGCCCTTCCCATCAGTCAAGGAATCGCCCCTCTTTTTTCTCCTCTGGTCACGAACTCCCACAGTTACTGGATGGCTGCACCCCTCAAATCCGTTGTCCAGGAGCTTCCGGGCGCTCGCGGCTGGGGCTTGCGTCTTCCGTCCCACTATTGTTAATTATGAAGACAGCCCCCGATAGGAGCTCTTTCTCGGCTATGCGCACTGGATCAGCTTCGCTGCTCTCTTTCGCTCTTCTCGCTCTCATTCTTGCTTCACCAGCTCGCCTTGCTGCGCAAATCACGGGCAATGACGCTGCCCCGGCAACTGCCTCCACCCCGCAGCCCGCAGCCCAAGCCGCCACCACCCCCTCCTCCTCCGCCAAGCAGCCCCTCTCCAAGGAATTCACCCTCGACGGCAGCAAAGTTTGGACGGACACCGGCATCACCCTCGAACCCGGCCAGCGCATAGTTGTCTCTGCCAGTGGCACTCTCCGCTATTTCGACGCCAAAGCCGATAACGGTCCCGGCGGCCAAGCCCGCGGTTTCAAAGACCTCGTTCGCAACCTTCCTGATAATGGTTCTGGCCGTGGCGCACTCATTGCCAGGATCGGCGATCCCGATGTGGCGCAACCATTCCTGCTCGGCGCAAACAAAGAGGTCGTCTCTCCCATCAGCGGCAAATTGTCCCTGGGAGTCAATCAGTCCACCAGCGATTCCCCCACCGGCTCCTACACAGTGAAGGTCGAAGTCTATGCCTCGGACTCCTCCACGCCTCGCGAAGTTGCCCACCAGGTGCAATCCATCACCGGCATTGACAATGATCTCTTCGCCAAAATTCCCCGCCGCATCGGCGATAAGCAGGGTAATCCCGGCGATATGGTCAACTTTCTGATTATCGGGAACGAAGACGCCATGAAAAAAGTTTTCACCACGGCTGGATGGGTCCACGTGGATGCCGGCGTGAAATCCACCATCCTCCTCGGCGCCATCGCCAGCTTTGAGAAGGAATCCTATCTCACCATGCCCATGAGCCAGCTCTATCTCTTCGGCCGCCCGCAGGATTATGGCTGGGCCCACGCCGAACCCATCAAGGTCGTCGAATCCCGCAATCACTTGCGCATCTGGAAGGCGCCCTTCACGTTGAACGGGCAGATGGTTTGGGTCGGCGCCGCCACTCACGATATCGGCTTCGAGCGCGATCAGCGCAACAACGGCCTCACGCACAAAATCGATCCCGATATTGACCTCGAACGCGATTACGTCGAGAAGACTCTTTCCTCCACCGGCCTCGTCGCCGAAGTCACTCACTTCCTCCCCAAAGATCCCATGCAGGAAGCCAAAACCGCCACCGGCGGCTCCTTCCATTCCAACGGTCAAGTCCTAATCCTCAAACTAGCCGACTCCGCCGCCGTTCCCGCGTCCTCCGCCCCCGAACAATGAGCTCCGGCTTGCCCACATGAACCGCAGGGTGAGTCTGCGAGCCCTGCACCTTTTCTCATGGGTTTGCCTGTGCGGTTGCCCCAGGCACGGAGTCTGTGCCTGGGTCCTGGGGTTTCCGCTCTTCTCTTCTCTGTGAACTCTGTGCTCTCGGGTTTGGTTGTGTGGTTGCCCCAGGCACGGAGTCTGTGCCTGGGTCTTGGGTTTCCGCTCTTCTCTTATCTTCTCTCTGAACTCTGTGCTCTCTGCGCACTCTGTGTAATTCTTCTTCTGGCTTTTGGGTTTCTCCTCTCCGAGAGCTTAAAACCAACAACTGATCACTGAAAACTCTTCCGCTTCCCTCTCCTCTTCAGCTCGCGCTTAACGGCAGTATGGAATCACCCTAATTAAATTCTTCGTTCATCTTCGACGCATTCTATCCGTCCACTCCCACCACCCTCACCGCCCTTTTCACTTCTCCGCAATTCGTCCGATCAACAATCGAAAAAATGCCTCTTCATCCGATTTCATGCACACCTGTGCATTCGTTTCCCCCGCTTCTTTCCTCGTAAATCCCTTGTCGTCCACACGGATATGCATCGGTTCCACCGGACAGATTTTCGGATTCAGGATGAACGCAATCGTCACCGGATCAAACAGCGTCGGTGTTTCTTGCCCCCATTCGTGATACAGCAGCGTCAGTGCATCCGTCAGCGGCGTGCCCTGCCGGAACAAGTACGCTCGCTTCGTCTCTTCAAACTTCAATTGCGTCGAGTCTAGCGGCATCACGTATAGCGGTACACCGGACGCAAACAACTTTTTCGCAGCACCGATATCGTTGATGATGTTCCATTCCGCATCGGGCCCCCGCTCGGGGCAAAACCATAACTCCCCGTAGCCGCATTGGATTGACCCGCCCATAATCACCACGCGCTTCAGCTTCCGGAACGTAGCCGCATCTTTATCAATCACCGCGCCCACGTTCATCAGCGGCCCGATTCCCACCAGCGTGATCTGCCCCGGATACTTCCGTATCTCCTCCAGGATGAAATCCGCCGCGTTCGCGTGCGATGCTTTGCCGAATCGTCCGCCCTCCCCGTAGCGTCGCTGGCTCATCGGATTGCTGGCTTTTGTCGGTACTCCCGCCAGCACCGGGATGTCCGCGCGCCCCGCTTCTCCCAGCAAGCGATCCGCAATCCTCGCGCGCGCTTCGGTATCTCCGAACGTCGTCGTCACGCCCAGAATTTCCAACTCCGGGCTTCGCACCGCCAGCGCAATTGCGAATGCATCATCAATGTCATCTCCAATGTCCGTGTCAATGATCACCTTATCCGCCACTTTTCCCGGCGGCTCCGTCTTCTGCGTCTGCCCCATTGCTCCCGCACTCATCATCAACACTGCACCAACCATCAAGATCGCAACTCTCATGCCGACTCCTCCGGTTCTTGCTGTCTGGATTCTATATAAGTTCCTCATCGCCCGCACAGAATTGCGCCGCGTTTTGCAGTACACTGTTCCTTCGCTCCTCAGTCACTTGTAGCGGATGGCGAGTCCGCGCTCGCCCGCCGGCTTCTGGCGGGAGCCCCGCGGCTTTTTCCTGTTCTTGGGGTCTCTTCTCCAAAAACTCAAAACTAATAACTGAAAACTTTCCCGCAGGTTGCCCCAGGCCCGCCGCAGGCGGGTGCCTGGGTCTCGGGGTTTCCTCTCTTCTCTTCTCTTCTCTGTGACCTCTGTGTCCTCTGCGAACTCCGTGTAATTCTTCTTCTCGCGCGTGTTTTTCTCTTCTCCGAAAACCAAAAGCTTACAACTGATTACTGAAAACTCGAACGCTATGCTACGCTCCAATCTCACAGTCAAGGTGCCCAATATGAATCGAAGAAATTTCTTAAAGACCGCAGCCGCAGCTCCATTGCTAGCAGCCGGCAATTCCCTTTCAGCCAAATCTCAGCCTTCGGCACCATCCACAAATCAAGCCCCGTCCCAGAAGGTCCAAGTTCCCCTTCGCGAGCGCTACGAACTCTCCCTCCGCCGCGTCCTCTCCGGCACTTCTCCCGCCTTCACCGATGATTTCCTCCTAGCCGATGTTCGTCCCACCCCCGGCCGCCGCTTCACCGAGTTCAGCGGCGATCTCTCCGGCCGTTACATCGGTGCGCTAGCCACTGCCGCACGCGTTTATCGCACGACCTTCCCGGGTTTGTCTCCTCTCGTCGAAAAAATCATCGCCCTGCAAAAGCCCGATGGCTATTTCGGCAGCACCTTCCACTTCGACCACCCAACCGATGACGATCTTGCCCTGCTTTGGGGCAATGGCCGCCTGCTTGTCGGCCTGCTCGAATATCACCGCTACAAGCCCTCCGCTCAGGTGCTCGCCGCCTCCACCCGTTTGGGCGATTTCCTCGTCCGCATTGCTCCGCTCATGCTCTCCCAGCAAATCCGCGATGAATTTGGCGCCGCTCATTTCGCTTCCAGCTACATCTGCTGGATGCAGCAGACCGAGGGCCTGTCCAATCTTTATCTCGCCACTCGCGATGCCCGTTACAAAGATATCGCCGAGCAGATTGCCGCCGTCGTTGAGCGTCGCCCCGGCGACCATGTCCACGGCTATCTCACCAGCGTCCGTGGCGTCATGGATCTCTATCAAGCCACTTCCGATCCTAAATTTCTGCGTCAGTGCGAAGCCGCATGGCAAGACATCGCCCAATCACAAGATCTGCTCATCACCGGAGGCGTCCCCGAAGGCTGGAGCCCCAACAAACATCGCACCGAAGGCTGCGCCGAAGCCGATTGGGTGCGCTTGAACCTCGCTCTCTGGAACGCCACCGCAAATCCTAAATACCTCTCCGTGGCGGAGCGCACCACCTTCAACGAGTTCGCGTTCAACCAGTTCGCCACCGGCGATTTCGGCCATCGCGTCTTGACGGACACCGGTTTCGCCGGTGATGGGGCCGTGCGTGCCTGGTGGTGCTGCACCGTGCATGGCCTGCGCGCTTTCCCCGATGTCCACGCCAGTGTCTTCCAAAGCAAAGATGGTGTGTTGTCCTACGACTTGCCGCTGGATGGTCACTTGGACGACAGTCATGCGAAGCCTGCAAGCCTCTCTGCCGCCGCCACGTCCTCCCTCGCCCACGACGCTTCCGTCACGGTCACCATCACCTCCGCCGGCGAATCCCCTGCATTATTCCGCATCCGCAAGCCAGACTGGGCCAGCGCCCTCACCGTCCGCCTCAACAACGCCCCAACTCCCTCTCCTCTTGAAAACGGCTACGCGAACATCCTCCGCCGTTGGCACGCGGGCGACGTCCTGACGGTCCACTACGCCATGTCCTTACGCTCCCAATCCAGCGACAAAAACCTATTCACCTACTCGTACGGCCCGTGGCTCCTCGGCGCATCCGAATTTGCCGATCCCGCTTACTTCAACGAACTCACCACCGAAAACGAACTCTCTCCCGCCAAACTCCAGACGCCACCCACCAAGCATCCCGCTCGTCCCTTCGCCATTCCCATCGCCGCCACCAGCTTTCACTACACCCCCGCCGAATTCCCCGATCAGGAACAAACGGTCGCGCTCCGCCCCATCTCCGAACAAACCGGCCAAGCTTCCACCAGTTGGCAATTGCAGTTCCTCACCGAAGAATCGTCCTAGCCCGGTTCCCCTCTTCAGCCCGGGATTGCCATTCTCCCGAATGGCGCTTCTGCCTTTCCCTTCCGCCCTTCCAATTCCGCAAGTGCGGGGGGGGCGTTTCATCCGCAGCATTTGCCGTATAATCAAACCCGCGGAGTTGGGGTCTGGATTACCTCATGAATAAACGGTCCGGGCGGGCGGTCTTCTGGCTGGGATTCCTAGCATATGCCGCGAGTTTTCTTCTCCCCATGGCGGGAGGACGCGGCGTGAATGCTACAAAGCTGCCTTCAATTGCGGGCTGTACTCTCGACTGGTTCCTTTTTCCGTGGATCTACGTTCATCTCCACAACTTTGGCCACTTGTTGACGGATGCGCCGATTGAGAACGTGTCGGTCGCCGTCAGCGGGTGGATCAATCCAGTCTTCTTGCTTTTGCTACTTTCTCTTTTGATTGGGAAAACTCCACGGCTATCAAGGATTTCGCGATATGTCTTCTTGCTTATGCTTCCCTTCTGCTGGATCGTGTTCCTGAAACAGGATATGTACCCACTTCAAGGCTACTTTCTGTGGACCGGTGGCATGTTGTTGGTCTTGTTCTCAAGTGCATTGGAATCGAGACGACCCGCCGTGACCACATCGGGGCAGGCGGCGCATCCTTAATACTGCGTCGGGGCGGCTAGCGTCTTAATGTCGCCCATGATCGCGTTCATTGCCCCTTGAAAATTCTCAATTCCCGTCGATTTCTTGATTACTTGGCGGGTGGCCGAAAGGCCGAAACTGAGTGCTGCACCCTTTGTCCTTGGTTCATAAAGGGTGCGGGATTTGACTTTTCTTTTAAGCATAAAACTTCTCTCACACCGCCGCGGCCAGTGCCTCCCTCTTCCTCGCCTCGTCCCACAACGCAATGTACGGCTTTAACTCCGTCATCATCCGCGCGAACTGGTTCAAGTCCAGCGATTGCGCTCCATCACTGATCGCCTTCTCTGGTGCCGGATGCACCTCGATGATCAAACCATCCGCGCCGATTGCCACGCCCGCCCGCGCCACCGCCGGCACCAGGCTGCGTTTTCCCGTCGCGTGGCTGGGATCCAGAATCACCGGCAAGTGCGTCAATTCGTTCAGCACCGGGATCGCCGAAATGTCGCAAGTATTCCGCGTCGCCGTCTCAAAAGTGCGGATGCCGCGCTCGCACAAAATCACGTCCGGATTTCCGTGCGCCACAATATATTCCGCGCTCATCAGCAATTCCTTAATCGTGCTGCTCAACCCGCGCTTCAACAGCACCGGCCGCCCGCACTTCCCCAGCGCCTTCAGCAGCATGAAGTTCTGCATGTTTCGCGCGCCCACCTGCATCACGTCCGCGTAC
>Ga0074045_10002304_pt1 | contig 17730 bp, 15 predicted proteins | sample BogForMeECP23OM2_FD_94442 | JGI IMG/M metagenome (GOLD analysis project Ga0074045, IMG submission 94442) | Bog forest soil microbial communities from Calvert Island, British Columbia, Canada - Bog Forest MetaG ECP23OM2 | ecosystem: Environmental > Terrestrial > Soil > Wetlands ...
CCGCGAGCGAGAATCCGCAAAGGGCTGAGTTGCGACAAGTGGGCCTCCAGCGGTTCGAACTTCCTTTGACGCTGGGACAGCGCCTCTCGCATCAGCGCGACAAGGCTTCGCTCTGCCGTGGTTGCTGCTTCACGGAATCGTGCGAATCGCAGTCGCAAATCCATTGTCCTGAGGCGTTGGAACAGCGCGCTCAGCTCGCGGTCCCTGACAGCCAGGAAAACTCGCTCCGCCTCGCGCAGCCGGTAATCGGCGTCATCCAGTTGCTGCGTCCGGCGGCCTAGCAGGCGGTGGATGATCGTCTCGGCTCGTTCCAGACCCTGTTGGCGCCATTCGCGCGAACCCAGAATGAGCTTGTAGCGAATCCCCTGAATCAGTCTCGCCCTTGTGGCTTCAATGAGTTCTACCACGCTCTCTCGCGTGCGGATAACAATCTCGGCCGCTGCCGAGGGCGTGGGTGCGCGTAAGTCAGCCACGAAATCAGCGATCGTGAAGTCAGTCTCGTGGCCCACCGCCGATATCACGGGCACTGCCGAGGCCCCAATCGCCCGAGCCACCGCCTCTTCGTTGAACGTCCATAAGTCGTCCAACGAGCCACCTCCTCGAGCCACAATAACTACGTCCGCCCAGCCGCCTTCACTGAAATACCGCACTCCCTGGCACACCTGCTCCACCGAGCCTTCGCCTTGCACCAAGGCAGGGAAGAGCCGAATCTGCAATCCGGGGAATCGGCGTTCCAAGACGTGCAGAATGTCGCGAATGACGGCGCCGGTTGGTGATGTGACAATGCCGATCCGCCTCGGAAGAGCGGGCAGCGACCGCTTCCGTGCCGCATCAAATAGGCCTTCCGCATCCAGTTTCTTCTTCAGCTGTTCAAACGCCAACTGCAGCGCTCCCGCGCCGCGCGGTTCCAGCAATTCCACAATCAGCTGGTACTCGCCCCGCTCCTCGTAGACTTCGACACTCCCCCGCACCAGCGCCACCAGCCCATCCTGTGGCCGGAACTTCAACAACCGGGCATTCCCTCGAAACAACACACACTTCAGCTGGCTCTGCCCATCCTTGAGGCTGAAGTAGTAGTGGCCACTTGTCGCTTGCCGGCAGCCGGAAACCTCGCCCGTCACCCAAATGGAGCGGAATTCTCTTTCGAACAGGGCTTGAATCTGGCCGTTCAGCTCGCTAACACTGTAGATTCGTCGCGTCGGTTCGAGCGACAAACTCAGTTGGCCGGCCGGCGGGATGGTTTCTCCAAACATTGCGGTTCTTCCGTCTTTTCGAGCTACTTGGTTTTCGCGGTTGCTCCGCCGGAGCCGATTCGTTATTCTTTAACCGGAAACCCGTACCGCTACGTCGCGTTTAAGCGGGTCGATGGCTCGACGTGGCGAGCCCTCGCCACCCGATCCAGTATTGTCCCACGCATGGAGGTTCAATGAGTCCGAAAGAAGTTCTTGATTACGCTAAGAAAAATGACGCACGCCAGCTCGACATGCGTTTCACTGATCTGCCGGGGCTCTCCCAGCACATCTCATATCCCATCAACATGCTCGATGACGGCTCCTTCGAGGATGGCTTCGGCATCGACGGCTCCAGCATCCGTGGGTGGGCGGCCATTAACGAGAGCGACATGCTCATCATTCCAGACCCCACCACCGCGTTTATGGATCCGTTTGCCGAAACCCGGACCCTAGTGATGCTGGGCGAGGTGATCGATCCCATTACCCGCCAGCACTACGACCGCGATCCCCGCTGGATCGCCAAGAAGGCTGAACTCTATCTCCAGAACTCCGGCGTGGCCGACACCGCCTACTTTGGAGCCGAGGCCGAGTTCTTCATCTTCGACAACATCCGTTTTGATCAGAATCACCACTCCGGCTATTACTTCATCGATGCGGACGAAGGCCGCTGGAACTCCGGCCGCGAACATGACAATCTCGGCTATCGTCCTCGCTATAAGGAGGGCTACTTCCCGGTCCCGCCGACCGACCACTATCAGGACCTTCGCAGCGAGATGGTCGCAACCATGATTGAGTGCGGCCTCGCCATCGAATGTCACCATCACGAAGTCGCCACTGGCGGCCAGTGCGAAATCGATCAACGCTTCGACACGCTCGTCAAGTCGGCGGACAACATGATGCTTTACAAGTACATAGTCCGCAACGTGGCATATCAGTACGGCAAAACCGTCACCTTTATGCCCAAGCCGCTCTTCGGCGATAACGGCAGCGGGATGCACACTCACCAAAGCCTTTGGAAAGAGGGTAAACCTCTCTTCGCTGGTGATGGTTATGCCGGCCTCAGCCAGATGGCTCTTTGGTACATCGGCGGCCTTCTGAAACACGCGCGAGCGCTTTCAGCTATCATCGCCCCCACCACAAATAGCTACAAACGCCTCGTGCCCGGCTATGAGGCGCCGGTTAATCTGGCCTACTCCAGCCGCAACCGTTCGGCCGCGGTTCGCATACCCATGTATTCTGCGAGTCCGAAGGCAAAGCGCGTCGAGTTCCGCCCCCCCGATCCCGCCTGTAACCCCTATCTGGCTTTCGCTGCCATGATGATGGCCGGGCTGGACGGCGTTATCAACAAGCTCGATCCGGGTTCGTCGCTCGACAAGGACATTTACGATTTGTCTCCCGAGGAGCTGAAGTTGGTTCCTTCCATGCCGGCCTCGCTCGAGGAAGCGCTCATTTGCCTGGAGGAAGATCATGCCTTCCTGCTCAAAGGCGAAGTCTTTACGGCCGAACTGATTGAGGCGTTTATCAGCTATAAACGCAAAGCCGAGGCCGATGCCATTCGCCTCCGTCCTCATCCCTACGAATTCGCGCTGTATTACGACATTTAGCCCATTTGCGCGAATCGGATCACTTGCCGCGGAGCCCCTTCCCTGTATTCGGCCCCGCGGCAAGCTTGCTAGATCGCAAAGAGCAAGGCTCCCAATTACTGCAAAGCTGTTATACTGAGGTTGTACCTTCTACCGATCGGGGCACGGGACCTTTGATCCTCCTCATCCTGGAGAACCTGCTTGAAGCGCGCCGGATCTGACGACTCCCTTCGCTGTTCGTTCTGTCACAAAAGCCAAGATGTAGTTGGCAAGCTAATATCCTCCCCCAGCGATTACCCTCGTGCCTACATTTGCGACGAGTGCATTGCTGTCTGCAATTCGATTATTGAGGATGATCGGCACGAGCAGAGTTACGGATCGCCCGGGAAGCTCCCCAGGCCACTCGAGTTGAAAGAGTACCTGGATCAATACGTGATTGGCCAGGAGGGCACTAAAAAGAAGCTGGCGGTTGCGGTCTACAACCACTACAAGCGCATTCAGATGAATAAGCAGCGGGGGAGCGAGGTTGAACTCTCGAAGTCCAATATTCTGCTTATCGGCCCGACCGGTACCGGTAAAACATTGCTGGCACAGACCTTAGCTCGCATTTTGGATGTTCCGTTTGCGATCGTTGATGCCACCACCCTCACCGAAGCCGGCTACGTTGGCGAGGATGTCGAGAACATCATTTTGCGGCTTCTGCAGAACGCCGATTGGGATGTTCAGCGGTGCCAAACAGGCATTATTTACATCGACGAAATCGATAAAATCGGCCGAAAAGACGAAAATCCTTCCATTACTCGCGACGTGTCGGGCGAGGGCGTACAGCAGGCCCTGTTGAAGATCCTGGAAGGAACGGTAGCCAACGTACCTCCGCAGGGGGGCCGCAAGCACCCTCATCAAGAGTTCACCCCGGTTGATACCACGAACATTCTCTTCATCTGCGGAGGCGCTTTCGTCGGCCTTGAAAAGGTGATTGCGCGTCGAATTGGAACTAAATCAATCGGGTTTGTTCCACCCGACGACGCCAAGGCGGATGCGGCCCGCCGTTCGCCGACCGCCGTTCGTCGCGATGTGGATCTGCTGGCCCAGGTCCAGCCGGTCGATCTGATCAAGTACGGATTTATCCCCGAGTTCATAGGCCGTATGCCGGTGACGGCGGTCTTGGAAGACCTCTCCAAGGATGCGCTGGTTCAGATTCTCACCAAGCCTAAGAACGCCATTATTCGGCAGTATCAGAAGTTGTTCGAATTTGAGAATGTTAGACTGAAGTTTAGCGAAGACGCTCTGGAGGCGGTTGCCCTTCTGGCCATGGAGCGAAAAGTAGGCGCGCGCGGTCTGCGGATGATCCTAGAAGATTTGATGCTCGACCTAATGTACTATCTCCCCACGTTCAAAAAGGTCAAGGAGTTCGTTGTAACCAAGGAGATGGTAATGTCACAGAAGATCAATATGGCTGTGCTCGAAAAGGCCGGCTGATCCGCTCTGTCAACCAGGTCTTCGAAGTGCGTCCCCTGAATGACGCGCTTTGCCGCTTCATAAATTCCCAAGACTTCACGCTCTCCTGACTCCTCTAATGTTTGGAGCTGATTTTTTCCTACATATCCCCGCGTTTGGCACTGCGCAACGGGCTCATAGCCTGGAGGCGGATCCTCGCGGAAAGACCGGCCCTAATCCCCGTATCTTCTAACTGGTGATAATCCATGGTGACAAGTAAAGACAAGACCGATACAAAGCGTTTGCCCATGATGCCCATTCGGGACGTCGTCATATTTCCCTACATGATGACCCCGTTTGTGGTTGGGCGCGATTCGAGCGTTCGCGCACTCGAAGAGGCGCTGGCTGGCGAAAAGAAGATCTTTCTTGCTACCCAACACGACGCCTCCATCGATGAACCCAGGCCCGATGAGATCTATTCCGTAGGTACGGTGGCGAACATTGTCCAGAGCCTGAAGCTGCCTGACGGAAACATTAAGGTCTTGGTCGAGGGTGTCGAACGCGGAAAAATCATCTCCGTGAGCGAAGAAGAAGGCTATTTCCGGGCTGTCGTTAAGACCACCAGCTTCAAGGTTGAGCAGGGAAGTCAGCTGGAAGCCCTGATCAGCCGGGTCACGAATCTTTTTGAGCAATACGTAAAGCTCAGCCAGAATCTGAACTATGAAACGATGATCGCCGCCATCCGTGTCGACGATCCCGGCAAACTGGCCGATACGGTAGGCGCCAACCTTCAACTCACCATTGAAGAGAAGCAGGAGCTGCTGGAGATCTTCGATCCCATCGACCGCCTCAACCGCGTGGCGGAGATGCTCGACATTGAGATTGAAAAGCTCAACGTAGACCGCACCATCCAAGGCCGCGTAAAGCGCCAGATGGAGCGCGCTCAAAAAGAGTACTACCTCAACGAGAAAATCAAGGCCATCCAGAAGGAATTGGGCCGCGGCGAGAAAAGCGAATTCGACGAACTGAAGAAGAAGATCGATGCCGCAGGCATGACCAAGGACGCACAGGAGAAGGCCATCTCCGAATTGAAGCGGCTGGAAGGCATGCCTCCCATGTCCGCCGAATCCACCGTTTCGCGCAACTACCTCGAGTGGCTGCTGGCCGTGCCGTGGAAGAAGAAGACCAAGGAGATCCGCGACCTCAAGTTCGCCCGCCAGGTCCTGGAGTCCGATCACTACGGTCTCGAGAAGATCAAGGAGCGCATCCTCGAGTTCCTGGCCGTCCGCCGCCTGGTCCAGAACCCCAAGGGTTCCATACTCTGTTTCGTTGGGCCTCCCGGCGTCGGCAAGACGTCCCTCGGAATGTCCGTCGCCAAGGCAACCGGCCGTAAGTTCGTTCGACTCTCCCTGGGCGGTGTTCGGGACGAGGCAGAGGTTCGCGGTCATCGCCGCACCTACATCGGCGCACTACCCGGCCAGATCATCCAAATGATGAAAAAGGCCGGCACCCGCAACCCGGTCTTCATGCTCGATGAGATTGACAAGATGTCGATGGATTTCCGGGGCGACCCGTCCGCGGCGTTGCTTGAAGTTCTCGATCCCGAACAGAACTTCATGTTCCAGGACCACTACCTGGACGTTGAATACGATCTGAGCCAGGTCTTTTTCATCGCGACCTCCAACGTGCTTCACACCATCCCGCCCGCCCTGCAGGACCGCATGGAAGTGATCCGTCTCTCCGGCTATACCGAGCTCGAGAAACTGGAAATCGCTAAGCGGTTCCTGGTGGCGAAGCAACTCAAGGAAACGGGCATCCCCGAGGGGCAGCTTACGTTCACCGACGCTGGTCTTCAAACTTTGATCCAATCCTACACCCGGGAAGCGGGCGTTCGGAATCTCGAGCGCGAGGTTGGCAACGTTTGCCGCAAGATCGCCCGACGCGTCGTGGATGCGCAGCCGGCCACCGAGGAGCATGTGCCGCTCGATTCACCGGAAGTAATAGACGACCCGGATTCGCCGGCAGAAGTGGCAGCCAAAGCCGGAGCAGCCCCGGCCAAGAAGAGCCGCAAGAAAGCCGCCAAGGAAGAGCCGGCGCTGGTTGCGATCGATAAGGTTGTGGTCACTCCGGAAGTCGTCACAGAATTGCTCGGCCTCGCCCGATTTCGCGATCTGGATGTCGACAAGCACAACGAAGTGGGTGCGACGACGGGCCTCGCCTGGACCGAGGTTGGTGGATCCATTCTCACTACCGAAGTTGCCGTCATGGAAGGCCGCGGCAAAATGACGACAACCGGAAAGCTCGGTGACGTCATGCAGGAATCGGCTCACGCCGCGATGAGCTATATCCGTTCCCGCGCTCAGTCGCTTGGCCTGCCCAAGGACTTCTATCGCCATCTGGACATTCACGTACACGTCCCGGAAGGTGCCATACCAAAAGATGGTCCCTCTGCGGGCATTACTATTGCCACCAGCATTTGTAGCGCCCTGACCGGCATCCCGGTTCGGGGCGATATCGCGATGACTGGGGAGATAACGGTCCGCGGCAAAGTCTTGCCCATCGGTGGTCTCAAGGAGAAACTCCTCGCCGCCCACCGGCACAATATCTTTGAGGTTCTTCTTCCGAAGGACAACGAAAACGACTTGGCGGATATTCCGGAGAACATCCGGAAAGACATGAAATTGCTTACTGTTTCGTCGATGGACGAGGTTCTGAAGCTGGCTCTCGAACGGGAGATTGTAGCCTTGCCGCTCAGCCCGGCTCCGACAGCGGCCGAGCTGACAGCTCGGTCGGCCGAAGAGAATGTGACCCATTAGGGCTAACAAGGAACTGGTCATCGCGGGAAAGACGTTTGTGGTGGAGACAGCGGTATTTGCGCCGAGCCTGATGATCAGCGCTGCAGAACCGCAGCAGTTCCCGCCGGAATCGACTCCGCAACAGCGGTTTAGCGAGATTGCGTTTCTCGGTAGAAGTAATGTGGGCAAATCGAGCCTGTTGAACCGGCTTGTCCGCAAGCCCGGGCTTGCGTTTACCAGCTCCAAGCCAGGCTGCACGCAGTTCATCAACTTCTACCAAATCGAGGAAGATCTCCGGTTCGTGGACCTTCCGGGATACGGATATGCGAAGGTGCCGCTCGACAAGAAAGACGAGTGGAAGAAGTTGATTGAGGCCTACCTGCTGAACCGCAGCAGTTTGGCTCTCTCTTTTATATTGATCGACGCCCGCCGAGGGTGCATGGAAAAGGACCTGGAACTCAAAGCCTGGCTGGAGTTCCATAACCGTCGATATCAGGTAATTGTTACCAAAATCGACAAATTGAAAAGCAATAACCAACTAAACACCGGCATGGCCGCGATCCGAAAGCAGTTACCGGACCACGAGCCAGTGCCGTTCTCGGCCTTGGACGGCCGGGGAGTGAGGGAAATTTGGCAAGTCATCTCGAAGATCAAGAACCAGTAGTAAACCCCGCGGCGGCCACCGAAGGCCTGCCCCAAGAAAAGTCACCCGATGCAGACGCCCCCGAGGCAAAATCCCCGCCGGCCGAAGCCAAACCGTCCTCTAAACCGGACGGGAAGTCCTCCGACGGCGCCGAGTCGAAGCCGGAGAAACCAACTGCCGCCAAGTTAAAGGCCGCAGCCAGCGAATCCCGGCAGTCCGAGACCAAGGCGCCTGAAATAAAGGTTCCCGAAGGGAAAGTCAACGGCGAGGCCGCAAAACAGCCGGCCAAGGCTCCGGTTGAAACGAAGACCGCCGCGACGCCTCAATCGGACGAGCGCCCGCCGGCTCAACCCCCGCAGGGCGAACGCCGGGGCCGCCACTCGATCGGCAACACCGGCCAGCAGAACCAGAAGAACGGCGCCGCCACGCTCGACTTGGTTGAGCTCAAGGACATGAGTATCCAGAACCTGAACCAGACCGCCAAAGATCTAGGCGTTGCTGGCGCAGCCGGCCTGCGTAAGCAGGAACTCATCTTTAAGATCCTCCAGACCCAGGCCGAGAAGAGCGGCCTGATCTTCTCCGAGGGCGTGCTCGAATGCCTGCCCGACGGCTTTGGATTCCTGCGCGCGCCCGAGTATAACTATCTGCCCGGCCCCGACGACGTCTACGTCTCGCCTTCGCAGATCCGCCGCTTCGACCTCCGCACCGGCGACACCGTCTCCGGCCAGATCCGCCCGCCCAAGGAAGGTGAGCGCTATTTCGCCCTCATCAAGGTGGATGCGATCAACTTCGAACCACCTGAGGAATCCCGCAACAAGATCTTCTTCGATAATCTGACACCGCTCTATCCTGACGAACGGTTCAAGCTCGAGACGGCCAAAGACAATTTCTCGGGCCGGGTCATGGATCTGCTCACGCCCATCGGCAAGGGCCAGCGCGGATTGATCGTCGCTCCGCCCCGCACCGGTAAGACGATGCTGCTCCAAAGCATCGCCAATTCCATCACCACTAACCACCCGGAAGCAAACCTCATTGTTCTGCTCATTGATGAGCGTCCTGAGGAAGTCACCGACATGCAGCGCTCCGTGCGCGGCGAAGTCATCAGCTCCACTTTCGACGAGCCTGCTTCGCGTCACGTCCAAGTCGCCGAAATGGTGATCGAAAAAGCGAAGCGGCTGGTCGAGCACAAGCGCGACGTCGTCATCCTGCTCGATTCCATCACCCGCTTAGCGCGCGCCTACAACACCGTTGTGCCGCCTTCCGGTAAGGTTCTTTCCGGCGGTGTGGATTCCAACGCGCTGCAGCGCCCGAAGCGCTTCTTCGGCGCCGCCCGCAACATTGAAGAGGGCGGCTCGCTCACCATCGTCGCCACTGCGCTGGTCGATACCGGCAGCCGTATGGACGACGTGATCTTCGAGGAATTCAAGGGCACCGGTAACATGGAAATCCACCTCGACCGCAAGTTGGTCGACAAGCGCGTGTTTCCGGCCATTGACATCAACAAGAGCGGCACGCGTAAGGAAGAACTCCTTATGCCCAAAGAAGAGCTCAATCGCGTTTGGATTCTCCGCAAGGTACTCAATCCCCTGTCGCCCGTCGAGTCAATGGAACTCCTCCTCGATAAGCTCGGCAAGACTCGCAGCAATGCTGAGTTCCTGGCCGCCATGAGCGGCTAAGCCGTTCGCACTGTGCAATGCAAAGGGCGCTGTCGTCAGGGCAGCGCCCTTTGCTCTAGTTCCGAAGGAAGTCCAAAGGTAGTTCAGCTCATGAAGATTCCGTGGTTCTTGCTCTTCATCGCATGCCTGCCCCTATTGGGCCAAACCGATGCCGTTTTCGATCTTCCCGGAGTAGTGCAGTTTGTCGATCCGCCTCCTGACGCAACCACCGTGGACCAGGTCATTTTCCACCTCAGTCCGATCGGAGGAGGTATAGATGTTGAGGCTCGACCCAACAAGAACGGCAACTTCACCATCAACGGAGTCAAGCCAGGACGATATTCGTTGACGTTTGGAATGCCCGGCCGGATACAAACCTTTGCCGTCGGCTCTAGGGAACTCGCCCCGGAGAACTTCGAACTTCGGTCCACTGACGTCGGACCCCTTCGACTGATCATTACGATGGTGGAGGCAGTCGTTGTTGTAAACAACCGAGGCCTCCCTAGCGACCACGCCGAAGTTGTGGCGCTGTTGGCGCCGGCCGACAATCACCTGACCCTTCGCGAGTCGTGCACTTACAACCGCGTGGTCGGATCGCAAACGATATTCGGATACGTGCCTCCCGGCACGTACAGGATCTTAGTCGTCGACGCCGATCTCTTACAGGACGTGGCTGCTTACGCGCCGCGGTCGATGGACTTCTTAAAGAATGAAGCCACGCCGGTGGAAGCCCCGCACGGCGGCCAAATCGAAGTGACGGCGGCGTACGTCGACAGTGAGACGGTTAATGCGGCGATTCGGCGGGCCAGGGCAGTGTCCAAGAACGCCCGTTGATCGGTCTTCATCAGCAGCGAATGTTGATTGGTTACCTCTCGGTAAATCGTGCCTCGCCGGCTTTCGCAACCAAACGGTTGCACTTCCATTTCGATGAGCCTACCTCGACCTCTCGAAGCAGTGGGACGACGCTCTTGGCCGTCTGCGCGAGTTCGTCGAGGATTGGTGAATATTACTTCCCGGCCCTGCATACAAACCTCGCCGCATCGTTTGTATCGCCGGTGCCCTTGTACTTGGCAACCTCTGGATAGGGGCACAAGGGCCGGGTCATTTCAACCGCGTTAGACGGATCGCCTTCCTTTAGCTTCGTCGCAATGATCGTACCTGGCGCGACTCCCGTTTCTACCCACTTCTCCAACGATAGGTAGATGCTGTCTCTCGGACGCTTACCTGCGATGACGCTGAACTGGCCAAACATGCTCGGCCCGGGGCCGCCGATACAGTGCTGCATCCCAGGCACCATGTACAGGCGAACGAATTGATTGCGATCTCCCGGCCCCAGCTTGCTTCCGACGCTTTGGAAATAGTCGATCGTGTTCTTCGGCGCAATGGCCGCATCGCTCCAGCCGTGATACACGATCAGTTTGCCGCCACGCTTCTGGAACGCTGTGAGATTCGGATCGTTGGAGTTGAGCACGCTCGCCATCTTCTCGTCCGCTGCCCGCAAAGAGGCATCGATGTCCGCCGTTTTATAGCTCCAGGCGGGATCGTTGAAGACCATGAAGCGGAAGAAGCCGTTCACATACTGGCTTCCTTCGCTATCGCCGGGCTCGGCACCGGTAATCCAACCCTTCCATCCGCCGTCGCCTTCCTCGCCGCCAGGCGAGAAGCCTGGAAAGATCTGTGCTCCAGTGGAAGTGCGTCCGCCCTGGTACAGTTCCTTGAGCGAAGCAACTTGTGGCCCGGTCAAACACCCGTCCGTTTCCGCGCCTTTGCACAACAGCTTTGACGGATCAAACCGGCACAGTGGGGGTTGACTGACGATGCCGTCTTTGACGCCGTCTTGACCGTCGCATGCAGCTAACACGGCTGCACTGATAGCAGGAATCTTGGCGGCCGGAATGTAGCCGCCCGGAGTACCCAATAGGGTCTTGGACACATCCACCCCGGAACTCAGTAGGTGTGTCCAATAGTTGGCCGGCGCTCCAGCCAGAATGCCATCGTAGTCGTTTGGAAACCGTTGAGCTTCCATGAGGGCCTCCCGGCCGCCGTCTGAGCAGCCGACGAAATAGGATTCTTGCGGAGCTCGGCCGAAATAGGCCTTGGCGATTTCCTTCGCCTTCGCCGTCATCTCGTGAACGCCACGGTATCCGAAGTCGGCAATCTTCTCCGGGTGGTGGAGCGCCCACGCGGCGTCGGTCGCATCTCCTTCATGGCCTGTGTCTGTGCCGGCGGTTGCATAGCCCTGGGCTAAGGCGCCAGCCATCGAACCGTAAGGAATGGATCCGGCGAAGCCCCCGTTGCCTTCCCCTTGGAACTTGTGGTTCCAGCCCGCGAGTGGCATCCACACTTCAACCTTGATGTCGGAGTCGGCTGTTGGCGTCAGCGTTACTATGACCCGGCAGAAGACCGGGAGTTTCTGATAGCGTTCGGCCGCGGCCTTACTGACCTTTTTTTCCGGGGAAACAAACGCTCCGGCTTGAACGGTTTTGGCAACGACCGACGCGGTTCCCGTTAGTTTCAGGCTGCTCAAACTCTCGCACGAAGCAGCTTCCGCTGGCGCTTGGCAAATCGCGAGTACAACGGCGGAAGAGACGATACGAAAGAGCGTTCTTGGGTGCACGATCCTTAGGTTCTCATAGCCGATCGATACGGGACGAATCAAATCAGTCCGCTATCGTGTGAATAGGCAGTGCCACTCCTGCCGGCTGAGATTTCATGGGCCGTATCCGAATCCTTTCCGACAATGTCGCCAATAAAATCGCTGCTGGAGAAGTGGTCGAGCGCCCTGCCTCCGTCGTCAAGGAACTTCTCGAGAACTCGCTCGACGCCGGGGCGACCGAACTGCGCATCGACACCGAAAACGCAGGCCGCCGCCTCATTCGCATCCAGGATAACGGTCACGGCATGTTGCGGGACGACGCCATGCTTGCGTTCGAACGCCACGCCACCAGCAAGCTCAGCGATGTGAAGGATCTGCTTGCCATTGCGACGCTCGGTTTCCGCGGTGAGGCTCTTCCGTCCATCGCATCCGTGTCCCGTCTGCTGCTTGAAACGCGCTCCGCCGACGAGCAAACCGGCGCCGCCGTCGAAATCGCCGGTGGCAAACTCCTCCGCTGCGATGAGATCGCTCACCCGGTCGGCACCACCATTGCTGTTCGCGACCTCTTCTACAACGTGCCGGCGCGCAAGAAATTCTTGCGTTCCGATCAGACCGAACTCGCCCACATCGGTTCGCTCGTCACGCATTACAGCCTGGCTCACTTCGACAAGCGCTTCGAGTTGTATCACGAGGGCAGGGAACTCCTCAACGTCACCCCGGTCGCGGGTATCAGCGAACGCGCCTACCAGGTCTTTGGCTCAGACATTATGGACGACCTGATCGATCTCGGGGTCCGCACCAAGGAACTGCGCCTTCCACCCCCCTACGTTCCTCCGCACACCCGGCCCACTCACGTACAGGCGCCGGATGCACAGCCGCCTGAGCCTGACACCGCCCACTACGCGTTGCGTGGCCTGGTGTCGGGTCCTCAGGTGCAGAAACTGAACCGCAATTCCATTTTCCTGTTCGTGAACGGCCGCCTAATCCGCGACAAGCTCATCCTCCACTCGCTTACCTCCGCCTATCACAACCTCATGCCGCCCGGCTGCTTCCCGTTCGCCTTGCTCTTCCTCGATTGCGATCCAGGCGAAGTGGACGTCAATGTTCACCCGGCTAAGACCGAAGTACGCTTCCGCCACGGCTCATTGGTCCACGATTTTGTGCGTGACACAGTGCGCGAACTTCTCATCGCGAGCCGACCGGTGTCGAGCGTGCCGCTGATGCCCAGGTCGCCGGTACCCGAATTGACCCCTCAAGCAGCCCCGGCTCCTTGGGGAACACCTCGACGCTTTGAGTTTCCTGACCGCCCCATCCAGCAAGGCGCCGTCTTGCCATTCTCTGAGTTCAGCCAGACTCTTGCAAGTGGCGGAGCGGATGAGCCCGGTTCGTGGCTTGCCAACCCAGTTCCTACAGGCGAAAACTCAATTGACCAATTACCGGAAGTCAGCCTTTCTCGCACGGCCTTCGGAAGCGCTCCTTGGGGCGCGGCGCCTTCCAGATCAATAGACGATAAATCTGTTGTCGCTTACGCGCCCAGCCGAACCGGGCGCGTGCCCGATACGCATGGCGCGCTGAGCCAACTGCCGGCAGAGTGGGACCACGTCGATAGCTATACCCAACTACCCGAGTTGCGCCCGTTAGGTCAGTTGCACGAGAGCTTTATCGTCGCCGCCGGCCGCGACGGCCTGTGGATTATCGATCAGCACGTGGCGCATGAGCGAATCTTGTTTGAACAAGTGCTGCGTCAGCGCGCGGCCGGACGCCCGGAGATTCAATGGCTTCTGATGCCCCTCGTGCTGAAATTGACACCTGGCCAGGAGTTTGAGTACGCGCGGATCGCTGACGAATTGAATGCTTGCGGCTTCGAGACCGAGCCGTTCGGTCAGCGCACCATCGCCGTCAAAGCCGCACCCGCGGGGGTTGGCGCCGCTGATATCGAAAAGGTCGTCTTTGAGATTCTGGAGATCGCCGAAGCCGAGTTGCGCAGCGCTTCGCTCGACGATGTCCGGCGCAGCGTATCGGCTACCATCGCCTGTCGCGCCGCCATCAAGATAAACACTCGTTTAGAATCAAGTAAGATCGAGTGGCTTTTGGCGGCCCTTTCCGCGTGCGAGTATCCGATGAGTTGTCCCCACGGACGACCTATCGCACTTCGCTACAGTACCAAAGATATCTTGAAGAGCTTCCACCGTATTTGACTAACCCGGTGGCGAGGTAAAGAAGTGTAAAACACTTACGCTTGCTTCATCTGCCGCTCGACAATGCGTGCGGCGCGTTGGCTGATCAGATCAGCCACCTTACTCAGCAAACCCGGCAAGTCCTCTGGCTTAATCAGCACAGGCCGCCTGCGCGTCGTGGGGCCGTTTTGATAGGTCGTAACCAACGCGGTTGCCGGCTTATAATCCATCAGCCGGGCATGAGCCAGCACCTTAAGACCCGCCTCGGGCGATTCCATCTGCAGATCGCTCAGCACCAATGCATATTGCGATTCGTCCAGCTTGCCGACCGCCTCGGCGGCGGATGCGGCGGCATCTACAAAATACCCCCCCGCCTCTAATACGGTCTTTAGAGTGAGGCGCGACGCAAGGTCACCATCCACCAGCAAGACTCTTGCTAGTTCGAGTTCCCTGGCGGGTGGCTTTTTAGACTGTACCGGCATTGGTTGGCAACTGTTTCCGCTTACAGTGTAAACGAAAAGCCACAGTTTGCTACCACAAACTTTGCTCCAATTACAGCCAGACGAATGGTACTTCAGACCCGCTCCGTTATCGGAAATAACTGATAAAAGACGCCTTAAGTCTTGTTGAAGACCCGCTCGAAGATGTCATCGACATGCCGTAACTGCCGGGTGAGGGAGAAGCTTGCCTCAAGTTGCTCGGCGTCTAAGTACTCGGAAACTCGTGGCTCATTCGCGATGGCAGCCCGGAAATCACCCTCTTCTTCCCAGGCTTTCATTGCGTGGCTCTGCACCAAGCGGTAGGCATCCTCTCGCAGCATCCCGGCCGCCGCCAGGTCGAGCAGGAGCTGTCCTGAGAAGACCAGCCCGCGCGTGAGGTCGAAGTTTCGGCGCATGCGGGCCTCCTTCACTTGAAGCCCGGAGATGAGCCAGCTTGTTTTGTTCAGCAAGTAGTCGATCAGGATTGTGGAATCGGGCAGGATGATACGTTCCACTGAAGAGTGGGAGATGTCCCTTTCGTGCCATAAAGGAACATTTTCGAACGCAGCTTGAGCATTGGCACGCACGACCCTGGCAAGTCCACTGATCTGCTCACAGGTGACCGGGTTCCGTTTGTGCGGCATAGCTGAACTGCCCTTTTGGCCGGCTGAGAATGGCTCTTCAGCCTCCCTCACCTCGGTGCGCTGGAGGTGCCTGATTTCGAGCGCAATCTTGTCCAGGCTCCCGGCAATACCAGCCAGCACCGCCACGTAGTTGGCATGCAGATCCCTGGAGAGCACCTGCGATGTAACGGGAGCCGCCTTTAGTCCCAAGCGGGTGCAGATTTTCTCTTCCGCCTCCGGCCCGATGTGGGCGAAGGTCCCCACCGCGCCCGAGATCTTTCCTACCCGCATCTCCTCGGCAGCAGCCGCAAAACGAACTTGATGCCGGCGGAACTCGTCGTACCAGATCGCGACCTTCAGGCCGAACGTAATAGGCTCGGCGTGAATGCCATGCGTTCTCCCAATCTGCAACGTGTGCTTGTAGCGGAAGGCGGATTCCCTCAGATCGCCCAGCAGTTTGGCCAAGCCGTCGGAAATGATCCGCGACGCGCCCTTCAGTTGCAACGCCTGCGCCGTATCGACCACGTCGTTCGACGTGAGCCCGTAATGCAGCCAGCGTGATGACTCCCCTACGCTCTTGGCCTTCATTTGCTCAGCCACCGCGGTGGTGAAGGCGATGACGTCATGCCTGACTTCGCGCTCAATCTCATGGATGCGCGCTAAGGTGAATCCGGCATGGGATCGCAAATCGGCGGCAGCGGCAGTCGGAACCTCTCCCAGCTCCACCAAAGCATCCGCCGCGGCCAGCTCAACTTCAAGCCAGCACTGGTACTTATTCTGTTCGCTCCAAATGGCGCCCATCGCAGGGCGCGTATAGCGTTCAATCATCTACCACTAGCTTCGCAAACTGGCCCATCTGCGTCTTGCCGCGACATGTGCGCGTCGCTAGACCGAGCGCCGTGCGTTGGTGATCAAGCTAATAACGAACCCAATCAGGAAGATAACGAACAGGACTTTGGCGATTGTCGCCGAGACTCCTGCTATTCCAAAGAAACCCAGGAAACCAGCGATTAAGGCAATCACCAGAAATACTAAGGCGTAATACAGCATGGTCTGAGAACCTCCCAGTTCTGACTACGCCTGTATGACGCCGGTGCGTGGCTAAACCAAAACACTCGAAACCTCCGGCAATTCTACCGGCGGAACCTGGATCAGAGGCGCACAGGACTGGATGATTGCCAGAAGATTTACTGGAGCAAGTCCGCGGGAGGCAACATCAGGAGATCCAGATCAAGCGCCGCGGCCAATGCGCGATCTAATTCGTCGAGCTTTGCTCTCTTCATGTGGCCGACAAAGCGGGTCAGCATGGCCTTCGGCAGACTCGCTAACTCATCACAATGGACACTGCTGGCGTGCTTCAAACCTTCATCGACTCCAACAGTCACCTGGGTCCGCAAGCCGTCGTACCGCGAATACACTGGAGCACACACTACGGAGGAGAATTTTGAGTCAATCAGAACTTGGCGGCTGACCACCACAACGCCCGCTGTTTGCGTGGATCTTGTTTCCCGCTTCTCGTGACCAGGAATAGGTCGCCACGCTGCACTTACTTAGGCAGTCCTTGGAATTCAATCACGTCTGACTGCTGGTTCAGTTCGTCGGCGACCCGGTCGAGAATCGACGCATCCTGGGCGTCAAGTTCGGATTTGGTCCGCTTGCAGATGTAGGCGAGAGCGGCACGCTCCAGGAACGCAGACCGGTTGGTGTCGAGACGATCAATCTCCTTGAGCAATGAACTGGGCAGTGTGACAGATGTCTTGACTCGCATACCACGATTATACTCCGTCGGTGCTTCTAGACATCAACCGTCGTACGCACAACGACTCCATCGGGCCTCAACACTCGCTGGATCTCGTGAGCAATCTGCGGAAGCAGCGGCTCCAGATGCGGCGGAACGACGATCTTGCTGAAGTATCCGCCGCGCCAAGGGATCGCGTCCGGCGAGGCATCCAGGAACAGAACGTTATCGAACTCAGCCATTTCGCGCCTCGCGCGGTCGACTTCATCCGCTGATCCCAGCGCCACGATGGCCCCGCGCATTAACACACGCGCCATCGAAACCAGTTCCGCAGTCGATGGAATGTCGAGCACCAGAACTTGATCGTCCGCCCGCAGTGCGCTCGACATTAAGCCAGGTTGACCAGCTCGGCCGGTGCGCTGGCAGCCAGCACAGCCTCCGCCTCTTCCGCGGTAAACTCCTGCGTCTTCACCGAGTGATTCATGGAGCAGAACTTCGGCCCGCACATCGAGCAGAAGGCCGCTTCTTTGAATCCCTCTTCCGGCAGCGTCTCATCGTGGTAGGCTCTGGCCGTCTCTGGATCAAGGGACAATTCAAACTGCTTGTTCCAGTCGAACTGGAAGCGTGCCTTGGACAGATCATCGTCTCTGTCTCGCGCGCCGGGCCGGTGCCGTGCGACGTCCGCCGCGTGCGCCGCGATCTTGTAGGCGATAATGCCCTGTTTCACGTCTTCCCGGTTGGGTAGCCCGAGGTGCTCCTTCGGTGTCACGTA
>Ga0074045_10002307_pt1 | contig 17724 bp, 14 predicted proteins | sample BogForMeECP23OM2_FD_94442 | JGI IMG/M metagenome (GOLD analysis project Ga0074045, IMG submission 94442) | Bog forest soil microbial communities from Calvert Island, British Columbia, Canada - Bog Forest MetaG ECP23OM2 | ecosystem: Environmental > Terrestrial > Soil > Wetlands ...
CGTCGGGCTGAGGTTGAACGTCTGCGGATCGATATCTACGAAAATCGCCCTCGCTCCGGCCCGGTGGATGGCGCTGGCTGAGGCAAAGAAACTGAACGGTGTCGTGAGAACTTGGTCGCCAGGCTGTACTCCCGCCGCAACCAGGGCGAGCCATAGAGCATCCGTACCCGAGGAACAGCCTACGGAGTCGCGCACGCCACAGTATTGGGACATTTCGCGTTCGAAGGCTTCGACCTCGACTCCCAGGATGTAATGCTGGGAGGCGCAGACCCGTTCCACGGCAGCGAGGATTTCGGGGCGCAACTGTTCGTACTGCCGGCGCAGATCCAGCAGAGGAACCGAATCGCGCTGGGCCGCTCGCCCGGTGGAGTCGATCGAGGCTGGTTTTGCCGACCCGGACTTAGTGGGAATTGCAGTCACGGAAGACGCCATTGTAGCAGCAAAGGTGCAGAACACAGGTCGAGCGAGGAGAGCGTTTCGACCTCGGCGCAGGGCGAAACCCCAACCCCCAAAGACGTCGGTTCATCGAAGAATCCCATCAATCCGTGCAATCAAACCCACCGTCAAAACCTACCAAATCTCATAACTATTTCCGTAAAGACATGTATACGCCCTGAGCAGCACAATACAGTTTGTCTCTATGTCCATGATAACTAACCATGTTATGTTTGGACTGTTTTGGAACGTTAGTTGCTTTATGTGCCGTCGAGTGGTTCGGTCGCGCGCTGTACTCCGCGCCGGGCGTTCGGTATCCGCTTCCGTCAGCAGAATTCGAGTGGGAGGGTCTTTCATGAAGCAACATGCATTCCGTTTGAGCGTCGCACTTCTCGCCGTGGGTTTGGTAATGGGGCTGGCTTGGACGACCCCGGCAAATGCCGATAACCTATACGCCAAAATCCGCGGAACAGTCGTCGACCCCTCCGGCGCGGTCGTAACCGGCGCCAGAATAAGCGCGGTCAACGTGGCTACCGGGCTCTCGTACAATGTCACATCTGACAAGGATGGCCTCTTCGAGTTTCTGCAGCTGCCCATCGGCGACTACGCGGTCAAGGTGGAGAAGTCCGGCTTCAAGTCATTCACGGAAGGCCACGTTCACCTGGATCTTGATCAGGTTTTCAACCTGAAAGCGGAAATGCAACTGGGTGCCGTGAGCGACACGATTACGGTCGAAGCCAATGCCGCCCAAGTCGAGAGCACCGACATGCAACTCACCGCTGTGATTAGCGGCAACCAGATCGTCGACATCCCGCTGAACGGACGGAATTGGACTCAGTTGATGCAGCTTCAGCCCGGTGTGCAGGCGTCATCCGACCGCTTCGGCGCCGGCGCTTACTCCACCAACGGATCGGAAACGCAGCAGAACGCTTTTTTGATCAACGGCACCGACTCGAACGACAGCGCGTTGAACACTCCGCTGGTGATTCCAAGCCCGGATTCAATCGGCGAAGTCAGCATGGTGAGCAGCACGATCAACCCTGAATATGGCCGCAACTCTGGCTCGATCATCAATGCCGCCATCAAGAACGGCACCAACCAGTTCCACGGCTCCGCTTTTGAGTTCTATCGCGATACCTTCCTGGACGCACCGGCATGGTTCGAATTCGATCCCACCACGAACAAGTCGTCCCCCACGCCCTTCCACCTGAATGAGTACGGTGGCACGATCGGTGGACCAATCCTTAAGGATCACGCATTTTTCTTTTTCTCCTATCAGGGCCTACATGAGAGAACACCGGACGCAGGGGCTCCCACTTCGACGCCGGTATATAGCCCAGCAGAAAGAACAGGCGACTTCTCAGCGGTCACCGGCGGTGGCCCCTTCTCGCCTCCGGGCACGGGCCTTTCGCCAATCCCGCTAACGGATTCCAATGGAGTTCTGCAACCTGCCGGTACTGCTTATAGCGCGCTTTTTCCGACCGGCAAAATCCCAACAGTAGACTTGAACCCGCTGGCCGTGAAATTGATGACTCAGTTTGTTCCGCTGCCGAATGCCGGAAATAACTACAACTTCAATCCCACCACGACTGAGACCAGCAACCAGTATATTTATCGCGTAGACTTCAGACTGAGGCCGCAGGACAATCTTTGGGGCTACGGACTCTATCAAAATACTCCGTCCGTGGACAGCCTGCCGTTTACCGGTTCGACATTGCCAGGGTTGCCTGAGAACGCAAAGCGACATTTTCAGGAGTACACGGTTGACTACACCCACACCTTTTCACCGACGACTTTGAACGAAATTCGTTTCTCATATTTGCGCTTCAATTTCGTCGCCGTAAACCCAGTCACACCCCTGAACCCGACGACTTATGGATTCACTGGCATCACCCCGCAGAACTCTGCGATAGCCTCTCTTCCACTCATGACTGTCGCGGGACTTTTCACGCTGGGGTTCAGTAACAACGGTCCTCAACCGCGTATCCAGAACACCTATCAGGCGGCGGACAACTTCAGCAAGGTTTGGGGCCACCACACCTTTAAGGCTGGCTTCAGCACCGAGCGCCTCCAAATCAATAACCCGTTCTACAGCAACCTGAGCGGTAACTTTGCCTACAACGGCGGCGGTCCGTTTTCGACGGGGTATTCCGGCGCCGACTTTCTCCTAGGTATTCCGGACAACTACAGTCAGGGCAGCGGGTCTATCGTGAGGGGCCGCGGCAACGAGTACTATGCCTATGTTCAAGATCAGTGGCAGATCAGACCAAGCCTGACTCTCACGCTTGGAACTGGGTATGACATCGAAACGCCTTGGAAGAACCTCTATGCCAACGGAGAAATCATGGCGGCGTGGCGGCCTGGTCAGCAGTCGACCGTGTTTCCCACCGCACCTCCGGGCTTTGTGTATCCGGGCGATGCAGGCATCAACAAATACGGCGGCGTAAACGTTCCCTACAAGGATTTTGCTCCGCGCTTGGGATTTGCCTGGAGCCCGGGGGGCGGCCGCAATTGGAGTATTCGCGGCGGTATCGGACTTTATTACAACCGCTCGGAAGAAGAACTGGCGCTGCAGACACTTCTCCAGCCGCCATTTGCCCTGGGAACGAACGGCGCGTCCTCTATAAGCTCACCGGCTTTTGCGACCCCATTCACCACGGTAAATTCCGCGCCGATAGCCGTCGGCACCGGTGGCTGTTCCGCGAATCCTCCTAAGGGGACGAGTTGTACGAACAGCGGTATCAGGGCAAATCCATTTCCCTTCATTCCACCCTCGCCCGGAGCAAAGAACATTGATTTCTCTACCTACGCGCCCATCGGCCTGGACGTTAACGTGTCCGATCCGAAATTAACCACCCCGAGGGCGACAAATTTTAACTTCAACATTCAACGGCAGATTTCCAAGTCGACGATTGTGAGTATCGGGTATGTGGGAAGTATTGGACGGCATGAAGAAGGCGCGTATGATGCGAATCTCGCAGGGTCATACCCGGGCGTGAATCCCTTGTCTGCCGCCTCCGGGTGCCCCTTTGGCCTCGCCTTAGCCTCGTGTCCGCTCCAGACTCCGATCACGGAGAACGGGAACCTGACTTGGACTAACGGGACCCCTGTACCGGGCGCAACTCCGTATAACCTTCCCATCTATGGCCATCCAGGAATTCAAGCCACGGCCTACAACTCGAATTACAATTCCCTGCAGGCCGAGTTCAACCGGCATTTCAGCAATGGTCTCCAGTTCCAAGCCGCTTATACCTGGTCGCGATATTTCGATCAGACTTCAAACTTGGAAAACAGCTCGTTCAACGCACCCGGAATCAACCCCTTTGATCCTAGGGACATGTACGCCCCGTCGGCCAGCGACGCGCCGCAGCGGCTTGTGCTTAGCTATAAGTACACGTTGCCCTTCTACAAGCTCTCAGGGCACCGCTTCCGACGTCTGACTGATGACTGGAACGTAGTGGGTATCTACACACTGCAGCATGGTTTCCCAATCCCAGTCTTCGATCTATTGGAACACTCGCTGACGTGTGATCTCTTCGATGCGTTCTACTTCTGTCCAGACCGGGCCAACCAAGTTGGCATTCCGAAGGTTGTGAATCCGCGCACCTATCAAACAACGGCGAACGGGGGCGCTGGAAACGCCGGCAACTACTGGTTCACGAACGGACCCACCGTATTTCCAATAGGCGCACCTGGAAGCGGCATCGGTACGGCCAGCCGCAACCCGCTCTATGGGCCGGGAATTAACTACGGCGACATGGCGATCGAGAAGGATATTCGGATCGACGAGTCGAAATCAATTGAACTTCGCCTTGAAACGTTCGATACTTTCAACCATGCGAATTTCGCCAACCCATCGACTCCTGGCTTCACCAATGAAGATGCCTCGGCGGCAGACACTAACTCCTTCGGGCAAATCTTCGGAGTCCGCTCAATCACCACTAACGGCGACGGCAGAGTTGTGCAGTTGGGAGTGAAGATCTACTTCTAACTGGCCGAAGCTAGATAACTAGACAAGAAGAGGCATCCCGCGAGGGATGCCTCTTTGTTCTTCCGGATAGTTTGTGAGCTTCCTTCGCCCTTACTTTCCAAACATCGGATAGTGGCTGGCCGCGCCCATAAGGAACAGCATCACGATCGACAAAAACGCATTGGCGCGCGAGGCCAGCAAAGCCTGACGGGCCATCGCTTTCGCTTTGTCGGGCATGGGAGTGCCGTTGACTGCGTTGTCGCGGGTCCATTGAATCAGGCGCTTCTGGATGCGCCAGACCACTCCCCAGACATTCAGCAGCATGACCCAGCCGATGCCGCCGCCGATGCCGATCGCCAGCAGGCGATTGCTCTCCCAGCCGTGGCTGTTCAGGCTTAGGAAGAGCCACGCCGCCGCCGCGACTACTACCGCATAGACCACGCCGATGAATGCGCCTTTATCGAAAATCCCCTTGCCTGGGATCAGGACGGCATAAAGAATTCCCCAGACGATCGTCCAGATCAGAAAGAAGCTGCCCATGACCGCTCCCACTGAGCCGCCGCCGTTGCGCGCGTCCGCGCCCACGATGTTTCCAAAATAGGCGAGGCCGGCAAGCACGGTCAGCGCCGCCGACATGCGGAACCACCACAGGACGCGGGTCATCAGTGCGGGCATCACCTTGCCCTTGGTCGGAGCGTCGAGCTCTTTCATCAGCGGGACGTTAACGAGATTCAAGAAATAGAGCAGGCCGATCCAGGTGATGCCGGCGAGGAAGTGGATCCAGCGGACCAGCATGAGAAAGTTGGTGTCGAAATCCTGGGGGATATGGATTTGAGGTGCGAGAAGAAAACCTGCAAGAGAAAAGTTTGCGAGAAGAGTTTCCAGACCAGCGCTAGCCATGAAGCCTCCCTAAGTTTCGCCGATGCCTCTTCACTCCTGAACGGACGGCGGGCGCTCAGTGTTACGCAGGTGTCTGCTTAACGGAATGCTCAACCGGGGATTGTACACAATCAGACGGGCGGTCATCGGCCGGGAGGAACAACGGTTCCCAGCCACCCTAAAGCGTGTCCGCGGGACACATTCATATTTTGGTCCGTTTGCCGGGTTTGGAACAAAAGCGTCTGTTTCCCTCTTTCCGGGTTGAAAAGCGCGCGGGGAGGCCGTATCGTACTGGCAGCTACCTGCCGGGCGGCGCGGCCTTTGGCTTTAGACTGGCGGCGAAGAGGCAGGCTGTTCCCGTGTCCCTTGCGTGCGGAAGGCCCGTGAGAGAGTTGCTTGGGCAGTTCAAAGAACTTAAGGAGATCGGCTATGGAAAACAGCAAGCCGGCGCAGAACATCCAGGATTCCTTCCTGAACACCGCCCGCAAAGAAAGATTGAGCATCACAATTTACCTGCTGAGCGGGGTGAAGCTAACCGGGCGTATCCGGTCCTTCGACAAGTATTCGGTCGTGCTCGAGGCCAACGCACAAGAGCAATTGATCTTCAAGCATGCCATCTCGACCATCGTGATCGGGCGGACGTTGCCGCACACAGCGCACGTGGCGCACGCGGAGGCAAAGCCGGTGGCCGCGGCGTCGTCGTCGTCGCCGCCATCTGCTGCCTCTTCAACCGTAGCAGCCGCAGCTTCGGCGGCGAGCGCTGCGGGCAGCGAAGGGTAAGGCGTTTCCGGATTGCGCAGTTCTCATCCCAAGAAGACTCGCGCCAAAGGGAGCCGCGATGGTGGATCCGCGGCTGGACGTGCGTCTTTGGGTGCCAACACCCGTCGCCACGATGATCTGCAGGAGCGCGCGTTCTTAGTGGGGCTCGATGTGCGCACGCGCGGTCGCGCGGGGGCAAAGGTTACTGCGCAGGCGAAAGTGGCTCGCGAGGTGGCCGTGACCGCAAGCGCGCGAACCGAAGAACCGACCCCGGCTTCTCTTCCGGCAAAAGCAGCCGGAAAGTCCAACGGTCACAAGCCCAGCATTCCCGAGTTCGACGCCGAAGAGTCGCTGGCAGAACTGCGCACTCTGGCCGGCAGCGCAGGCGCAAATGTAGTCGGCGAGATTTTGCAGCGGCGCGACCGGCCCGACCCGGCAACTCTCATTGGCGCGGGCAAGCTCGAGGAAATAGCCGGCGCGGCCGCGGCGGCGGATGCGGATCTCATTCTCTTCGACCACGATCTCACCGCTTCGCAGCAGCGCAATATCGAAAAGATCGTCAAGCGCCGGGTGATCGACCGCACCCAACTCATTCTGGATATTTTTGCCCGGCACGCCCGCACCCGGGAAGGCCAGCTGCAGGTGGAACTGGCGCAGTTGCAGTACATGCTGCCGCGGTTGGCCGGCCGCGGCGTGGAGATGTCGCAACTGGGCGGCGGCATCGGCACCCGCGGTCCCGGTGAAACCCAGCTCGAAACCGACCGGCGAAAGATTGCGCGACGCGTGCGTCACGTAGAGCAGCAACTGGAGAACGTACGGCGCATCCGGGCGCAACAGCGGCAGCGGCGGGAATCGGCTCCGGTGGCGACTGTGGCGCTGGTCGGCTATACGAACGCTGGGAAGTCAACTTTGTTCAATGCGCTGACTCGCGCCAGCGTGCTGGCATCGTCGCGGATGTTCGCCACACTCGATCCGACAATTCGGGCGGTGGTGCTGCCTTCGAAGCGCAAGGTGCTGATGTCCGATACGGTGGGATTCATTCGCAACCTGCCGCACACGCTGGTTTCGGCCTTCCGCGCCACGCTTGAAGAGGTGCAGCGCGCTTCGCTGATCGTGCATGTGTCCGACGCCAGCAGCCGCCTCTCCGCCGAGCAGGACGCGCAGGTTGAGATCGTCTTGAAAGAACTGGAGGCGGAGAAGAAGCCACGCCTGCGAGTGATGAACAAAGTCGATCTGCTGGATGTGGAAGTTGCCGAGAGCTTAATCGCAGACGCAGCGCGAGACGACCCTAAGGTAGTCTACGTTTCGGCGGCGGAGGGCCTGGGGCTTGATAGGCTACTGCAGCGCATCGACGAGATGATCGAAGAAGACAGCGTCAGCCGGGTGCACCTGCGCGTGCCGCAGAAAGAAGGTAAGACGCTGGCCATGCTGGAAGCCAAGGCACGGATTTATTCACGAGCGTACAAGGATGGGGCTGTGGAGTTGGAAGTGGAGGCGCCGGCGTCGATGCTGAGGAAGGTGCGGGAGTGGGTCGTGGGGTAGGGCGTCGTTGGTCGTTGGCCAGTTCTTATAAGGGTCCCAGTGTTGTCCTCTATTTGTACGTCCGGGGCTGCTCGACCTAGTAGGGTCTCTCGCGCCTTTCGCGAATAATCGTTTCCGAAAGCGGTTCGCCCTTGATCCTTATGGGATGGAAGTTGTTCGCAGATGGTTGTGGGTCGGGATGCTCCTCATTAGGCCCGGAGGGTCTGGGCACTGTGGTGTCCCCTGGCTCCGACTCTGCATCCCCGTGTTCCTGCTTCATCCCGTACTCCTTGCTAAGACCATCGCACTCTTCACCTATCGTCCCATTCTATCCTGAACTTGACGGAGGTGTGTAAGCACCAAAACGGATGGTACGGCTGTAGGCTCTGCGGAAGGGAAGTGACTCGCCACCGGCAATTTAAATGGGCCGGCAACCAAGAAGCGGTGACATTCCTTGGCTATCGGCCCATTCGATCCTGAATTGGATCGGAGGTGATACTTCAATGCTAATCCTCTTTCTCGCGTTGTCAAGGATTAGTTGCAGCTTTCTGCACCATTCGTAAACCAAGGCTGGACAAGGCCTTGCTTTGCAAAACTGCATCGCTTCACCTCCCGCCTGCATCTGTTTTCTTTTGAGCAACCTGCAGTCCGGTCGCGAGGATTCGTGATCCTACTTCGGGCAACCTTCCGCTTCAGGAAACAATTTCATGACACACGCTATGCGCCGATTCGCAATGACGCAGTGGGACGTATTTTCTTCGCGCCCCCTCGAGGGTAACTCTCTGGCAGTATTTCTCGATGGCCGCGGATTGACCGACGACGAGATGCAGTCGATCGCCAAAGAGATGAACCTCTCGGAGACCACGTTCATCCTGCCCCGCGATGCCGCGATCGAACGCGAGCGCGGCGTTCGGGTGCGCATCTTCACGGTGCAAGAAGAGTTGCCCTTCGCCGGTCACCCCACGCTGGGGACGGCCTTTGCATTGCGCGCTTCGAACGCTGCCGGGAGTGTCACGCTGGAACTCAACGTTGGCAAAGTGCCGGTGCATTTCGAAGAGCGCGCCGGCGAACCTGCATTTGGCGAGATGACCCAGATCGATCCTACGTTTGGAGTTCAGCACGATCGCGAGGCGGTGGCTCGCGCGACGGGATTACGGGCGGAGGATTTTGACGAATCCCTGCCGATTCAAACTGTGTCGACGGGGGTTCCGTTCACCGTGACGCCGCTGAAATCTCTGGCGGTTATCCAGAAGCTGCAAGTGGATTTAGGGCGCGCGGCCGAGTATCTGTCCAAGAGTCAGGGAAAGTTTTTTTATTTCGTGACTCGCGAGACGGCGGGTCGAGACGCTCGATTGCACGCTCGCATGCTCTTCTACAACGGCGAAGATCCTGCGACTGGCTCGGCTGCAGGCTGCGCCGCTGCCTGGATGGTGGCGCACGGCGTCGCGAAACCGGATGAGCGGGTGCTCATTGAACAGGGTATTGAGATGAAGCGGCCGAGCCGGATTTTTGTCCGTGCCTCGCGCAACGATAACCGCGTAGTTAACGTGCGCGTGGGTGGGCACTCGGTTGAAATTATGCGAGGCGAAGTTTTTCTTTGACGAGCCGCGCAAAAGCTGCGCCGAATCACGTCTTTCACGACCACGATAAATGTCAATGGCCAAACTCTGCCATTTGCTTCGACGCTACTTTACAGCGGGCACGGTTGTCGCTAGCATTCTCTCGCTCTTATTCTTCGCGAACAGAGAAAACTCCCCCGGGTGCTCGTTTGTGGCGAGCCCTCTGGTGAATGCGGACGGTGAATGAAACCTAAGCGTACGATCCTTTGTGTTGACGACAACGATCAATCCCTTTCCCATCGAAAAATCATGCTGGAGACCCGCGGCTACCGCGTCGCCAGTTACTCCCGCGGTGAAGACGCGCTCGAGCGCTTCCGCCAGGGAGGCATCGATCTGGTGGTCACCGATATGGCAATGCCCGGACTTGACGGCCCGCAACTGATCGCCGCGATCAAGAGAGAGTCGCCGCAAATTCCCGCCATCCTGATTTCGAGCAAGGCCCGGGTGCACGATCACGAATCGCAAGCGGATGTCTTTCTAGCTCGCGGGAACTATGCTCCCGCCGATCTGCTGGAGCGTATCCGCTTGCTGCTGGTGCGCAAGCGCGGCCCCAAGCGGATGCAACGCACCCCGCCGTTGCCGCGGCAAATCGGAGCCGCATAAACGGTCCACTGGCCGTAATTTTCCTAGACAGTTCGGGTAAAACGAATAGTAGTTCCCGGCTATCGCCGATGCGTGGCATCGCGCCCACGCGACAGCCGCCGGGACGGCAGCGCTACGATATGTTCCTGTAAAATCATAGCTGGATGAGCGCATTCATCGAGGCCATTGATTTACGCAAGACCTATCGAGTGGGAAAGATCGACGTGCTTGCCCTTCGGGGCATTTCCTTCAGCATTGAAAAAGGAGAATTCGTCACAGTTGTTGGCCCCTCGGGGAGCGGCAAGTCGACGTTGTTTTACCTGCTGGGCGGGTTGACTCACGCAGATTCGGGCCGGGTGATCCTCGATGGCGAAGACCTTACCGTGCTCTCTGACGCCGCCCGCACCCGCATGCGCAAGCGGAAGATCGGCTTCGTGTTTCAGAAGTTCAATTTGCTGCCCACGCTCGACGCCCGTTCCAACATCGGGATCGCGCAGGAAATCTCCGGCAACGGGAGCCGAGACCCGGCTTTCTTTCTTCGTATTTGCGACTTGCTGGGGTTGACCAAGCGGCTGAATCATCGCCCATCGGAACTTTCAGGCGGCGAGCAACAGCGTGTTGCTCTGGCTCGCGCCCTAATCAATAAACCGGCGGTGGTGCTGGCGGACGAGCCGACGGGCAATCTGGATACGGAGAACTCGGATATCGTTCTGAAAATGCTGCGCCAGTCCAACCAGGAGTTGGGCCAGACCGTGCTCATGATCACCCACAATCCGGAGGCAGCGAAGTTCGGAGACCGTATCATTCACATGCGCGACGGTCATATTGTGCGACCAGAAGAAGACCCGCAGTGGGCGGTGAGGTGAAGAATGTTGCGCTATGAACCGGCTGAAGGGACAATGATGCGGTAACGTTGCCCGGCTGGAAACGGTCGTTTATAATCAGGGTCGTCCAGCAGTGGAAGTATGAGCGGGAGTAGCTCAGTGGTAGAGCGCGACCTTGCCAAGGTCGATGTCGCGGGTTCGACCCCCGTCTCCCGCTCCAAAGTCCTTGTCCTTGCGTGGCCCGGCAGTTCTCCCCCAGATGGACTTTTTCCGTTCGAAACGCTAACGTACGGAAGAGGGGCGCGGTACCCAAGTGGTAAGGGAGAGGTCTGCAAAACCTTTATGCGTCGGTTCGATTCCGACCCGCGCCTCCAATCTTTTCTTAGCAGCTTGCGCTCTTTGGCGCGCACCGGGACCACCGGCCTTAAGCATTTCCCGCGATCCGAGTCGTGTCGCCAGTCCCGGTCCTATCGACATTCCGCTACTCGATGAAGCTGTTTCCAAGCCTGACGATATGAGGGCGCTCGCCTCGCCTGTCGCCGTGTTGCGTCTGGGCAGTTGGGAAAAGATTGCCTTGGCGGCTACCTTCCTCGCCTCGCAAAGAGCCAGCTCTATCACCGGCGCCGAAGTTTATGTTGACGCTGGCTCGGCCCAGGGTGTTGACTTCACGAGCGAGCTAATTCGGCGAGACAAACTGAACGGAGATATCACGATGAGTGCATACCTGATTTTTACCCGCGACAAGACGCTCGATCAAAATGAGATGGCCACTTACTCGAAGGGGGTTGAAGCGACTGTAGCCGGGCATCCGATGAAGGTTCTCGCATTTTACGGCTCGCATGAAGACCTGGAAGGTGCTCCCACGGAGGGTACCGTAATCTTGGAATTCCCGAGCGTTCAGGCGGCGAAGGCTTGGTATGACAGTCCGCAATACCGCGAGTTGCGCCAGCACCGTTTCAAAGGCGCTACCTATCGCGTCACATTGGTAAATGGAGTCTGACAAGTCACAAAAAGCTGAGGAGGAATAGCAGGTATCGCTCTCAAATCTTTACGCCGTTGAGCGCCAACTAATTAGGCACTGCCGCTGAGGGGTCGGTGAGAGCGATCAGCTTCCCCGGGGGATAGTCTTCTCGACTTAGCGGCGTCTCGGGAGCTGGGTTAACGATGGTGAGCACCTGCCCGCTCAAAATGCCTCGAACCAGCAGGCGGTCGTCCTCCACCGCCAGAACCCGGTAGCGCTCGTCGAAGATTGATCGCTCTTCCATTACCCATTGGATGCGCGATTTCAGGGGGAAGATTGTCGTTTATCGCATGCGGGGCGGAATAAAGTCTTCCGTAACGGGAAACGATGAGGTCTCGCTTGTCCGCGGGTTTCGGGGACGTCTGGTCCTTTCTCGATCCTTCCATTTCACGCGCGGTCTATTTTCACATTCAGTCAATCTTCAGATTGGTTTGAGCTAATTGGGTTGTGGTACAAGTGGACCCTGTGAAACTGCTCGTTGTAGAAGACGAACCTCGGATGTTGGAGCTTCTGCGCCGTGGCTTGACCGAGGAGGGCCACAACGTGGTCTGCGCCTCGGACGGCAGCCAGGGATGGGCGCTGGCCCAGGGGTACGAATTCGACAGCATCGTGCTGGACGTCATGCTGCCGCAAATGGACGGCTTCGAGTTGGCCAAGCGGCTGCGCGAGGAGCGGATTGCCACCCCCGTGCTCATGCTCACGGCCAAAGATTCCGTTCCCGATGTGGTGCAGGGCCTGAACGTAGGCGCCGATGATTATCTCACCAAGCCCTTCAGCTTCAATGAGCTTTTGGCTCGACTGCGGGCTCTGCAGCGCCGAGCCAGCGGGCGGCCGCAGAACCGGCTCCAGGTCGCGGACCTGATTCTCGATGTGGAATCGCGGGAAGTGTCGCGCGCCGGCGTCACGATTTTTCTTACGCGCACCGAATACAGCCTGCTGGAACGCTTGATGTACCGCGCCGGGAAGGTGGTTCCCCGGCGCATGCTGATCGAGTCAGTGTGGGGGTTCGAGAGGGAGATCGAAGAAAACACTCTCGATGCCTTTGTCCGCCTGTTGCGGCAAAAGGTGGATCGCGCCGGTGCCCCCAAGCTGATTGTGACCGTGCGTGGGGTGGGTTACATGATTCGCGAGGAGCGGGCCGGATGAAGAAGCTTTCTATCGGCTTGCGGTTGACGCTCTGGTATTTGGCCATTTTCCTGCTTGCTGAATTCGTCTTTGGAGCGGGCATGTGGCTTATCCTGCGGAAGAATCTATTCGACATTGCCGATGCCGCGCTCGAGGCCCAGGCTGCTGACTTGCGGCGATTTTTCGAAGCCCGCAAAGATCTGACCGTGGCCCAGTTGCAGGCCGGGATCAGCGCAGACTACGAGATCGAAAGCTCGGAAGACTATCTGCAGATAAGTGACGCGAGCGGCAACTCGATTTATCGCTCCCGCTTTCTGGCTGAGCATCCTCTTCCTCTCTTCTCCGTCGAGGAGTTGAAAGAACCCGATTATCAGAATCGGAAGCTGGGAAAGCAGTTCTTCCGCATCTTGAGCGAAACCACGGAGGTCAACGGTCGAGTTTTCGTCGTGCAAATTGCGAGCACGCTGGATGAAGAAATGGAGACGATCGACGCGTTCCGCAGATATTTGCTGCTGTTCGCTCCCGTCCTGCTGCTGGCCGCCTCAGGAGTGGGCTATTGGTTGAGCCACAAAGCGCTGGCTCCGGTCGACGCCCTGGCCCGAACCGCCCGCACCATCTCCGGCCACAACCTGAGCAGCCGGCTCGAGCAGTTGCACACCGGGGACGAGCTGCAACGGCTTTCCGACACGTTGAACGAAATGCTGGCGCGGATCGAATCGGCTTTTCTGCGGATTACGGAGTTTACCGCCGATGCCTCCCATGAGCTGCGCACACCCATTGCGCTCATCCACACTGAAGCTGAGTTAGCCTTGCGGCGTTCGCGGAATGAGTCTGAATACCGGGAGGCGCTGCAACAAATTCTGCAGCAGGCGGAACGCACGGGCAAGCTCATTGAGGAGCTTCTGGCCATCGCCCGCGCCGATTCCGGAAGAGAGGCGCTCCATGTGCGTTCCATCGACTTGCTTGCGGTGGTGCGAGAGTCTGCGGCGAGATGGAGTCAGGTCGCCGCTCTGCGCAATTTGCAGTTCCAGGAGCAACTGAATGGACAGCCCTTGCGCATAGTGGGAGACGAAAATACTTTGCGCCGCTTGATCGACATTCTTCTCGATAATGCATTCAAATACACACCACCACCGGGCCGAGTTATCCTGCGGGCCGAAGAGAAGGACGGCTGCGCCGTAGTGAGCGTGGAAGATACCGGAATAGGCATCGCGAGCGAGGATCAGGAGAAGATTTTCGAACGTTTTTATCGAGTCGACAAGGCTCGAAGCCGCGAACTGGGCGGCAGCGGTCTGGGGCTGGCGATTGCAAGATGGATTGCGCTATCCCACCATGGTGGCATTGCCGTCGAAAGCACCGTGGGCCACGGCTCCGTGTTTCGGATTGAGCTGCCGATGGTCGCGGAGGGGGCGCCGCAGAGTCCAGTCTTGTGAAATTCACCAAACATTAACCTTGCGGTAACCTCCGCGCAATGTCAGACCGCCTACGCTTGAGTTTCTTGCGGAGAACTCTCAGGAGGCGGTCGGTAGCCCGCCAGAAGTTCCCGCCTCTACTGGAGAAAGGGACGGAAGGCAGAAGCAGCTTTCGATCCAGCTCGCGCCCGTGCCATCGCCCGTCTCCAAGGGTCGATTTTTAACCTAAGATTCATCTGGCCGATAGCGAAGCGGCAATATAATCTCCGCCTCTCTTAATTTCCTGAGGTAATGGCATGCCAAAGTGGTTGTTCCTGGTGGCTTTCGCAGGCTGCATGATCCTGGCTGGGTGCGGCGGCGGAACTTCGACTCCGATTCCGACGGGCGGCGGCGGGACGGGCGGTCCAGCGGTTCTGCAATCCATTAATCTAACCCCCACCACGGCCTCGATCGCGCAGGGTACGACGCAAGCCTTCACCGCCATGGGATCCTATTCCGACGGAACTACAAAAGACTTGACGGCCTCGGTTCAATGGTCTTGCTTGCTTCCGATCCTGGCTACCGTCAGCAGCAGTGCTCCAACGCAGGGAGTGGCCACGGCTCTCTCTCCCGGCTCCGTGCTGATTTCCGCCATGTCGGGAACGGTGTCGAACACCGCTCAACTAACCATCACCGGGGCGACGGCGACTTCTCTGGCGGTGACTCCGGCAACGGCTACGATTGGATTTGAAGGTCAACAGCAGTTCACCGCCATTGCTACTTTCAGTGATATGACCACGCAGGACGTGACCAATCAGGCGACCTGGGGATTTCCTCCGCCTGCCATCACCGGCACCGGATTGGCGATCGGGAATGCTCTCGGGATGTTCAACATAAGGCCGACGTTCGACAACATCTCTCCAACCACTCCCGCGGTCCTGACGGTGGATCTGTCAAGTCTCGTCTCGGTTTCCATTCTGCCCTCAAATCCTTTGATAGCGAATCATACTCAGGTGCAGTTTTCGGTCATGGGTACATTTAACGATGGGAGCACGCGCGACCTCACCAGCCTGGCTACCAACTGGTCTTCCGACAACGACGCCGTAGCGGCGAACTTCGGCTTCACTCCCAGCGTTTTCAAAGGGACGGCCGCCGGACCGGCCACCATCACGGTTTCCGTCGGTACTTTCAATCCTTCAACTACGTTGACCGTCACTAGCGCAAGCCTGCAGTCTATCGCGGTGACTCCTGCCAACGCCTCGCTTGCTACCAGCACCAAGCTTGCCTACACCGCGACCGGAACGTTCAGCGACGGCAGTACGCAGGATATTACCGATAGCGTGACCTGGTCGATTCAAGACCAGACGGGTGTAGCTCTGGTTACTGGAACGGGAGTAGTCACCGGAGTAGTCTCTGGTCCCATCACGGTGAACGTGAACACTCCCTTGAACCTTGGCTTGGTTGCAGGGAGCACACCGGCAACCGTAACTACTGGCACATTGCAATCAGTTGCGTTAACGCCCGCAAGTACGTTCATCGTGCCGGGATCGAGCCTTACTTATTCTGCTAGCGGCACCTTCACGGATACTTCCGGCAACACCACGACGCAAGACGTGAGCGGGTTAGTCACGTGGTCGTCGTCGGCCGCGAATGTGGTTACGGTTACGGCCGGCGTGGCGACCGGTCAAAGCGTAGGGCCATCCAGCATCACAGCGACGCTCACAAAGATTAGCGGAACCTCCGATCTGATGGTGGTTTCTCCTCAGCAGGTTTCGTTGGCGATTACTCCAGCAACGGCCTCGGTGGTGGTCGGGGCTTCCACACAGCTCAAGGCCACGGGCACTTTCGTCGACGGCACTACTCAGGATTTCACGACACTGGTGAATTGGTCGACTTCGAATTACAACGCGGCCACGGTTGGCTATCAAACTGGACTTGTTTCGGGCCTGGCGGCCGAAAAATCACCGATTACTGTGACCGCGACCATAGGCTCCGTTACCGCCTCCGCGCAGATCACGGTGACGAATTAATGCTCATCTTAATGCTCATCGGCGAGTTGTGACGGGGACTTCCACTCGCTGCGGTGTGCGATACTGTTCAGGTTGTCGAACTATTTCGTCTTCCCGCCGCTGGAAGACCTGCTCTGTGTCGAACGCCTCCGCATGCGATTTCACGATCAAAATAACCGCATCGCTGCCCTGACCGCGGTAGTGCTTATCTGTATTTGGTCGTGGAGTGCAACGGCTCAACCGCTCCCAACGGCCGTTGCGGCCGAGTATGTTCGGGGCGAGATGCAGCGGCAGCATATTCCCGGAGTCGCGCTCCTGGTGTCGCGAGCGGGCGAGATCGTGCAGGCCGAAGGCTTCGGCCTGGCGAATGTTGAACTGCAGGTTCCGGTAAAGCCGGAAACCGTCTTCCAGTCAGGATCGATGGGGAAACAGTTTACCGCGACCGCCGTTATGATGCTGGTCGAAGAGGGTAAGGTGAGCCTCGACGATCCACTCACGAAATATTTCCCGGGCGCTCCTGAAGCTTGGAAGGAAGTGACCGTGCGTGAGCTGTTGAGTCACACCGCGGGCTTTGGCGACTATCCCGAGAAGTTTGATTTTCGCAAAGATTGGACCGAGGATGAACTGCTGAAGTTGGTTGAAGGCATTCCGCTTGCGTATGCGCCCGGCACGAAGTGGGAGTACAGCAATCTGGGATTTCTGACGCTGGGGATTCTAATCCATCGAGTAACCGGAGAATTCTACGGAGACTTTCTCCAACAGCGAATCTTCCGTCCCCTCGGAATGTCGACCACGCGCATTATCAGTGAGGCCGATATCGTTCCCAATCGCGCCGCCGGTTACCGGTTGGTGAAAGGTGAACTGAAGAATCAGGAATGGGTGGCGCCCATGGTGAACACCACAGCCGATGGCAGCTTGTATTTTTCCATCCTCGACCTGGCCAAGTGGGATGCTGCGCTCTACACCGGGAAACTGCTAAAGAGCTCGAGCTTCGAGCAGATGTGGACTCCCGCCAAGTTGAAAAATGGGCAACCAAACAAAGACGGCTATGGTTTCGGCTGGTTCATCGGCGAACGGCATGGCCACCGCGAGATCAGCCACGACGGAGCCTGGCAGGGGTTTGAAACTTCCATCGCGCGTTATGTAGATGATCAGTTAACCGTGGTCGTGCTGACGAATCTGGCGGAGGCCAAACCGTATGTCATCGCCGCACACGTTGCCGACCTGTATCTTGCGGCGGCGAAGAAGGCGGCGGAAAAGAACTGATCGTCAAACCTAGCTTCCACGCGGCTGCACCAACATGCGCATGCCGTATTTTGGCCGGAGCGTGATGAGCGGCTGCGGTTCGACAGGATGCCCCGGAACCAGCTGCAGTTTCCATTTCTGCGCCAGCGTGGCCAGAATCAGGACTCCTTCCATCCAGGCAAATGATTCGCCGATGCACTGCCGCGCCCCTGCGCCGAAAGGAAGGTAGGTGAATTTTGTTCGCCGGGCTTTGGCCTCCGGAGAGAATCGCTCGGGATCGAAGCGCAGAGGATCGGGAAAATAACGCGGATCGCGGTGCATGATGAACTGGCTTATCAGCACAG
>Ga0074045_10002308_pt1 | contig 17706 bp, 16 predicted proteins | sample BogForMeECP23OM2_FD_94442 | JGI IMG/M metagenome (GOLD analysis project Ga0074045, IMG submission 94442) | Bog forest soil microbial communities from Calvert Island, British Columbia, Canada - Bog Forest MetaG ECP23OM2 | ecosystem: Environmental > Terrestrial > Soil > Wetlands ...
CGCCGCCGTCAGCGTGGAGACGCGGGGAAACCTGGACATCCGCGTTCGGCCGATCGCGATCAAGCGCTGCGTCGCCAACCTCGTCGCCAATGCGCAGCGTCACGCCGACCATGTCTGGATCACGGCGAAGCGGGAGGCCCAGTTCGTCTCGGTCCTCGTCGACGACGACGGCGTGGGTATTGCTGCCGAACACCGCGAGGACGTCTTCCGACCCTTCTATCGGCTTGACGAGGCCCGCAACCAGGATGAGGGCGGGGCCGGCCTCGGGCTCGCCATCGCCCGCGACATCGCCCGCTCGCATGGGGGCGACATCGTCCTCACTGACAGCCCCATGGGGGGCCTCAGGGCCGCAGTACGGCTTCCGGTCTGACTCATTCGGCGGTCGGCTTTGGCGTCAAACGGCGGCGGAGATCCAGCGAGACAGTTCCGTCTTCGGGCCCGCGCCGATCTTGGTGGCGACGTTCTTGCCGCCCTTGAAGATCATCAGGGTCGGTATCGACCGGATCCCGTACTTGCCGGCAACGCCGGGGTTCTCGTCGACGTTGAGCTTGGCGATCTTCACCTTGCCCTTCAGTTCAGTCGCGATCTCTTCGAGCGCAGGCGCGATCATCCGGCAAGGGCCGCACCATTCCGCCCAGAAATCGACGACGACAGGCTCATCCGACTTGATGACGTCGGTATCGAAACTCGCGTCGGTGACTTTGGCCGTAACTGAACTATCACCCATATCGTCCTCGGCGTTCATGCGGCGCCTTCACCGCGTCGCAAATAGTTAGGAACGGCGCCGAACCGCGTCAAGAACGTCGCCCGCATCGGCCCGGCCAAGCTTGACAGCCGCCCGTGCTCGCCCTAGCCGGGCCGTCGATGTCCACGCCAGAGCAGACCCAAGCCGTGCGCCAAATCAGCGGACTCGCGGAGATTTCCGATCGCTACGACGTCCTTCTGTGCGATATTTGGGGCGTGGTGCACAACGGCGTGGCCGCGTTTCCTTCGGCGTCCGAGGCTCTCGTTTCCTTTCGCCGGCGCGGCGGGACCGTGATTCTGATCACCAACGCGCCACGTCCTTCCGCGCCGATCCGTCGCCAGCTGCTGAAGCTTGGCGTCTCGCCTGACGCCTTCGACGACATCGCGACCTCTGGCGACGTCACGACCGGCCTGATCGCCGAAAGGATCGCGGAGCCGGTCCTGCACATCGGGCCGGCGCGCGATCTCAGCCTGTTCGAAGCGGCCGGAGAGGCGGCCGGACGCCCTCCGCGCCTTGTTGGGCTGGACGCGGCGCACTACGCGCTCTGCACCGGATTGCGCGACGATGTGAGGGAAACGCTGGACGACTACGAAACGGAATTGCGCGCCATTGCGGCCCACGCGATGCCGATGATCTGCGCCAACCCGGACATCGTGATTCATCGCGGCGAGACCCTGGTTTATTGCGCCGGGGCGTTGGCGGGTCGCTTCGAGGCGCTGGGCGGCGGGGTCATTTACGCCGGCAAACCCCATGCGCCGATCTACCGGCGCGCTCTGGCGCTCGCGGAACAGGCGCGAGGCGCCCCTGTCGACGTTCGGCGCGTCCTGGCGGTCGGCGACGGCATGAAGACCGACATCGCCGGGGCGGCCGGGGCTGGACTGGACGCCTTGCTGGTCACCCGCGGCATTCACCGGGTCGCTCTCCACGGCGACTCGTTCGAGGCCCCTGCAGACCAGGGCAAGCTCCGGCGCCTCTGCGAGGAATTCTCCCTCTGGCCGGTGGCGGCGATCGGTACGCTCGGAGGATGATGCTTTGGAATCACCGAGCCATTTCACAATCCGAATTGATTGCTCGCGACTTTCAACTTAGGAGACGGTGTCCGGCGAATGGAACGGCTCGCCGTTGGCGTTCGCTGGCGACGCGCGTCGCCGGTTCGGGAGGCGTTGGCGCATGCAAAAATCGATATTTCAAACCCTCTATTTCGAAGACCTCTCGGTGGGCATGCGGGAGGCGATCAGCAAGACCGTCGAGAATGAGGACGTCATCGGATTCGCAGAATTATCGGGCGATCACAATCCGATCCATCTGTCCGAGCATTTCGCCCGCAAGACACGGTTCGGCGGCCGGATCGTTCACGGCCTCTACACGGCGAGCCTCATCTCCGCAGTCATCGGGATGCGGCTTCCTGGCCCGGGCGCCATCTACATCTCCCAGAGCTTGAACTTCCTCGGACCGGTCAAGATCGGCGACGTGATTGAAGTGAGCGTCGAAGTGGCGGAACTGACGGAGAAAGGGCGGCGCGTTCGTCTGAAGTGCGAGTGCCGGGTGGGCGACAAGGTCGTGCTGGAGGGCGAGGGCGTTCTCAGCGTTCCCCCGAATCCCAAGCTGAGGCATGCGCACGCTTGACCGCGCCTCTCGGGAGAGGCACTTATCGGCCGTGGCGGAAGTCGCAGCCGCGCACGTGAACCCCGAGGATGGCAGGACGCCATGACTAGCGGCTTCGTGCTCGCCACGGATCCCGTGACGCCGCCGCGAGGACTGGAGCGCGCCGTCTACGCGATCGGCAACTTCGATGGTCTCCACATCGGGCATCAGGCTGTCCTCGAACGGACGAGGCGCCTGGCGAAATCGCTGGGGGCGCTGAGCGCGCTGCTGACCTTCGAGCCGCATCCGGCCGATTACTTCGCCGAGCGCCCCGTCGCCTTCCGGCTGACACCAGTCGACATCAAGGCGGCCGTCGCCGCGGCTGTCGGGCTGTCTGGGGTCGTCGTCCTGACATTCGACTCGTCGCTGGCCGGGATGACCGCCGAGGAATTCGTCCGGACGATCCTCGTCGAGAGATTGGGCGCCGGCGCCGTCGTCGTCGGCTGGGACTTCCATTTCGGCAAGGGGCGAACGGGGACGCCAACCTTTCTGGCCGATGCGGGCCGCCGCTACGGCTTTACGGTCGATATCGTGACCAAGGTCGAACTCGGCGAGGGAGAGACGGCGCGCATCGTGTCGTCCACGGCGATCCGACGGGCGTTGGAGCGCGGCGACTTGGCCGATGCGGCGCGTGGCCTCGGCCGTCGCTACGCCGTGTCCGGACCGGTCATCCCGGGACAGCGCCTGGGGCGAACGCTCGGCGTGCCGACGGCCAACATTGCGCTCGAACCGACCAACCGCCTCGCCCACGGCGTTTACGCCGTCCGCGCGATCGTCGACGGAGAAGACCATCCGGCCGTGGCCAGCTTCGGCGTTCGGCCGACGGTGGACAACGGGCCGCCGCTGCTCGAAGTTCACCTGCTGGACTTCACTGGCGATCTCTACGGTCGCGACATGACGGTCGAGTTTGTCGAACGTATTCGCGAGGAGCGGAAGTTCGACTCGCTCGCCCTGCTGGTCGAGGAGATGAAGCGCGACATGTCGCGCGCTCGCGCGATTCTCGCGAACGCCTCCTGACTCCGGATTTGGCGATTCTGGGGAAATCCTCTAAGTCCCTCGCCCTTGTTCTCATCTCGATCCTGGCCCGCAATTCTCATGAACGATGCGCCCGACAAAGGCTTCGACTACTCGCAGACGCTCTACCTGCCGAAGACGGATTTCCCGATGCGGGCCGGCCTGCCGCAGAGGGAACCGGAGATTCTTGCTCGCTGGGCGCGGGAGAACCTCTACGCGCAACTGCGCGAGAGCGGAAAAGGACGGCCGAAGTTCGTGCTGCACGACGGGCCGCCTTACGCCAACGGCAATGTCCATATCGGCACGGCCCTCAACAAGATCCTGAAGGATATGGTCGTTCGCTCGCACCAGATGGCGGGAAAGGAGTCGAACTATATTCCAGGCTGGGACTGCCACGGCCTGCCCATCGAGTGGAAGGTCGAGGAGGAATTTTACCGGGCGAAGGGCAAGTCCAAGCCCGACTTTTCCGACTCTGACGCGATCGTCGCCTTCCGGCGGGAATGCCGCGCCTATGCGGAGCATTGGATTTCCGTCCAGCGCGAGGAGTTCAAGCGCCTCGGCGTGGTCGGCGACTGGGATCACCCCTACACAACGATGAGCTATCCCGCCGAGGCGCAGATCGCGCGCGAGATCTTCAAATTCGTGGCCAACGGCCTGCTATATCGAGGCTCAAAGCCGGTGATGTGGAGCGTGGTCGAGAAGACTGCGCTCGCCGAGGCGGAGGTCGAGTACGAGGACTATACGAGCGACACGGTTTATGTCGCCTTCCCGATCGAAGGCGACGACGCGTCCATCGTTATCTGGACGACCACGCCCTGGACGATTCCCGGAAACCGCGCGCTCGCCTTTTCGCGCCGCATCGCCTATGGCCGCTATCGCGTCACCGAGGCCCCGGCCGACAATTGGGCGAAGGTCGGCTCGACTTACATTCTCGCAGACGCGCTCGCTGAGAGCGCGTTGAGGGCGGCCAAGGCGACCGCCTTCGAGCGTGTCGGCGATGTCCAGGGCGAAACGCTTGCCGCGATGCTATGCGCCCATCCTTTGCATGCGCATGGCTACGGCTTTGTCGTGCCGCTGCTCGAGGGCGACCACGTGACCGAAGACGCCGGAACCGGCTTCGTCCACACGGCGCCCAGTCATGGACGCGAGGACTTCGAGCTCTGGACTGCCAACACGAGACGGCTGCAGGACCTCGGCGTGGACACGCGCATCCCCTACACCGTCGACGAAGACGGCGTGATGACCGACGAAGCTCCCGGCTTCACGGGCCGGCGGGTGCTCACAGAGAAGGGCGAGAAGGGCGACGCGAATGACGCGGTGATCAAAGCATTGATCGAGGCGGCGGCGCTCATTGCGCGCGGAAGGCTCAAGCATCAGTATCCGCACAGCTGGCGCTCGAAGAAGCCGGTGATCTTCCGCAACACGCCGCAATGGTTCCTGGCCATGGACCGGCCGTTCGCCAATGCGCAGGGAGGAAAAACCCTCCGCGGGCTCGCGGTCGATGCGATCGAAAAGACTCGCTGGGTGCCAAGGACCGGAGAGAACCGGATCAAAGGCATGGTCGCCAACAAGCCGGACTGGGTGCTGTCGCGGCAGCGCGCCTGGGGCGTCCCGCTGGCGATCTTCGTGCGCAAGGGCGAGCACGAAATCCTGTACGACGAGGAGGTCAACGCCCGGATCGCGGCCGCCTTCGAGACGGAGGGCGCCGACGCCTGGTTCGCCAAGGGCGCGAAGGAACGTTTCCTCGGCGCCAAGCACAAGGCCGACGACTACGGCAAGGTCGACAATCTGGTCGAGGTCTGGTTCGATTCCGGCTCCACGCACGCCTTCGTCCTCGAAGATCCGGTCCATTTCCCTGGACTTGCCGGGATCCGACGGATCGTTGACGGCGGACCGGACGAAGTGATGTACCTCGAGGGCTCGGACCAGCATCGGGGCTGGTTCCAGTCGTCGCTGCTGGTGAGCTGCGGCACCCGCGGCCGCGCGCCCTTCGACGTCGTGCTGACCCACGGCTTCACGCTCGACGAGAAGGGCAGGAAAATGTCGAAGTCCCTCGGGAACCAGACGTTTCCCCAAGACGTGATCCGCGCCTCGGGCGCCGACATCCTTCGGCTGTGGGTGGCGAGCGTCGATTACTCCGACGACCAGCGCATCGGACCGGAGATCCTGAAAGCGGTCGGCGACAATTACCGCAAGCTGCGCAATACGATCCGCTGGATGCTCGGCACGCTCGCACACTACGACCGCGGCGCCTCGGTGGGACTCGCCCGCATGGCCGACCTCGATCGGCTGATGCTGCACAAGATCGCCGAACTCGATGGGAAAGTGCGCGAGGCCTACGCCAACTTCGATTACGCCCGGGTGATTTCGCTGCTCTCGGCGTTCATGAACGCCGACCTGTCCGCCTTCTACTTCGATATCCGCAAGGACGCCCTCTATTGCGACCCGCCCTCGAGCGCCAAGCGACTCGGCGCGCTGGAGGCGATCGAGCACATCTTCCGCGCAGCGACGGTCTGGCTTGCGCCGGTCCTCGTCTTCACGGCCGAAGAAGCGTGGGCCTCCCGCAATCCGAAGAGCCGCTCGGTCCATCTCGAGCAGTTCCCGGATATTCCCGCGGAATGGCGGGACGACGCGCTGGCGCGAAAGTGGGAGACGATTCGCGCCCTGCGTTTCGCGGTGACTGGCGCAATCGAGATCGCACGCGCCGACAGGCGGATCGGATCGTCGCTGGAGGCGGCGCCGCGCGTCTATCTCACGAGGCCGGACCATATCGCGGCGCTGGAAGGCGTCGATTTCGCCGAGGTCTGCATCACCTCCGACATCGCGATCGAGACCGAAAGCGCTGCGCCGCATGGCTCCTTCCGTCTGCCAGAGCTGCCGGACGTCGCGGTCGTCATCGAGCGAGCCGAAGGGGTCAAATGCGCGCGATCGTGGCGCTATTTTGATCCGTCGACGGCCTCGCCCGACTTTCCGGACGTCACGCCGCGCGACGCAGTCGCGCTGCGCGAGCTTCGCGCGCTCGGCCGCCTGCCGTGACTCCGCGCGCGCTAGGCGGTCTTGTCGCACTGGCCGTCCTCGTTGGCGACCAGGCGGTGAAGCTCGCAATCGTTGCGCGGTCGGAGGCCGCGCTCGACGCGACGCCAATCGCGCCGTTTCTCGATCTCGTTCTGCGCTGGAATCGCGGAATTTCATTCAGTCTCTTCACCCAGGACACGGCTGCGGGGCGCGCGACCCTGCTCGCAGTGACCCTTGGCGCCATAGCCCTGCTCGGCTGGTGGCTGGCGTCGAGCCGCTCGTATCTCGCCGCTGGCGGGCTGGGGGCGATCATCGGCGGCGCGCTCGGCAACGCGCTCGACCGGCTGACCCATGGCGCGGTCGTCGACTATCTCGACCTGCACGCCTTCGGCCGGCATTTCTTCGTGTTCAATCTGGCCGATGCGGCGATCAACGTCGGCGTGGCCTTGCTGATTGTCGATCTGGCGTTCTCTCCGCGCGGCGCGCAGCGACGGCGCCGTGAGGCGTCACACGGAACCGAGCAGGGGTGACGTTCATGGAGCGAGCTCACGAAATTCGCCTCTGCGCCCGAGGCAATCGCCCGAGAATCTGGCGCGAGCCGCCTCAGGCGGATGGGCGCCATGGAATAGCCGGAATTTGCGTGGATGAGGCCGCGCGTCGTGTCTTGTCCGCAGCGACTCGCGCCCGCGGGCGGCTCATGAGAGAAGACGGAATGCCTTTCGGAATTCGTGGAACGGTGATCGCCATGGCGGCGGCGGTTGTGTGCTTCGGTTCGGGCGCGGCCCGCGCCGGCGATGACGGCGCCGCCCCTTTATGGGAAGGCGTCTATTCGATCTTCAGCCCGCTGGTCGGACTGGGCCATGAGGAAAAAGACCCGATCGACTATTACGAGCATGGCAAGATCGTCGTTCCGAAGTCGATGGACCTCCCGCAGCCCGGCGAGGCGGCCGTCACGACAGGCGGCGCGTGGCCGGTGAATCAGGAAGTTCAACGCAAAAAGGTCGCCAAGGAGGAGGCGAAGATGCAGATCGCCGGCGTCGGCGACGCGCGTCTCCGGTACAACAAGCCCTTCCCCAACGCGCCGGTGACCGTCCGGGCCTCGGACCAGCCGGACGGCGGCGCGACCGAGCAGACGACTGGCGGGAAGGCGGAGTCCACGTCGGTGCTCGGAAATCTCAATCCGTTGGGCTGGGTCGGAATCGGCAAGAGCACACCGCTCGGTCCCGAGCCGGACCGGAAATGGCTGACTGACCCGCCGACGGGCTATCGCGCGCCTTCCGCTCCGACAGCGGCGTCGGCTACGAAGCCGGCGGCGCCCACCGGGCAGGCGCCGACTGGGCAGGCGTCGAACTGACTGTCCTTTGGTCGGCCTCGGACGCTTTTAACCGTCCGTCGCGGATTCGGGCCTTGGCGGCCGGAGGAAAAGCAGCTATCTTGTCGCCAAGATTCGCCGTAAGTCGGCTCGGTCGAGCGGCGTAAGACGTGGGGCAGAGGGGCGCCGCTCGCGGGACGAAATCGCTCGCTTCGACGAACGCCATAGAGCTGAGCCAAAACTTTAAAGACTGTGCGCGAAATTCGGCGCCGGTCTTTGTCGATACCCTGAAGCAGCGCTGATTGGATGACGCCGTAGACGGCGGGGAGTTGGCAAAGCCGAAGTGGGCCCGGACCGGCGATCAGCGCGGCGGACGTCGTGATACGCGGGGCCGGGCGAGGCGGCGCTTCGCCGTCGGGCCGACGAACTCGACGGCGATTCGCGATTGACAGACCGATCGGATGCGTATTCGCGCCGGCGCTTTTGGCGCCGATGACGGCGCAAGTCGACGACAACTGGAAAAGGCAATGAGACCAGGTCAGAACAAGAGGATGCGCGGCAGGCCGACGAACGGCCGTAGAGGACCCAATCCTCTGACGCGTTCGTACGAATCGAACGGTCCGGACGTCAAGATTCGCGGAAACGCGCAGCACGTGGCCGAGAAATACCTCCAGCTAGCGCGCGACGCGCATACGGGCGGAGATCCGGTCGCCGCGGAAAACTATCTGCAGCACGCGGAACATTATTTCCGCATCATCGCCGCGGCGCAGGCCGCCCAGGCGATGGCGCAGAGTGGACAGCCCCGCCCGATTGGCGAGTCGGACGTCGACGATCTCGAGGATGACGACGACTTCAGCACGCTGTCCGACCGGTTCGCGTCGCCTTCGGAGCGAGCGGGTCCGCCGTTCCAGCCGCCGCAGGGCGCTTTTCAGGGCCAGCCCGGCGCGCCGAATGCGCCGCAGCCATTCGTCGAGCGGCCGCCGTTCGAGGGGGACCGGCAGGGCCAGAACGACCGGGGCGGGTTCCAGCCGCGCCAGGACCGCCAGGGCAATCGCTTCCAGGACCGCGGCCCGCGACAGGATCGTCCATTCGTCGAACGAGGGGAAGGGTATCGCGACAATCGGCCAAATCGCGACGGCCGTCCGCGCGAATTCCGACCGTATCGGGAAATCGGACCGCAACAGCCGCCGCGCGAAGGAGCGCCGCCCGAGCCAGTCGGAGCCGGCGTATTGCCGTCGTTCATCACCGGACCCGCGAGACCATCCGTGGCCGAAGCCGATGCGCCGCAGCCGTCGATCCCCGAGGCCGCCCCTCCGGAGATCGAGACCTCCGAGGCGGCGCCCACGTTCGGCGAAGCGCCGGCCGGGGAAGCCCGATTTCCGCCGCGCGGCCGGCGGCGCCGGCTGCGATCGCCCTACGGCTTCAACGCAGCGCAATCGGACCAGGACCCGCCGGCCGAGACGCCCAATCCGATGAGCGACGATTCGCCGGTCAACGAGTAGCCTTTTCGGCTGAAGCGTCCAGCGAGAACGCGCGGATCCGACTGCCGCCGCCGGCGCGCGAGGCGCGCCGCCTCGATCAGCCTCCGGGGGCCGCTTTCGGCGAAAACGGGCCCGCCAAGTCAGGGCCGGAAGTTGCGCGCGTCGCCGTCAGCGTCAGCGAATCAGCCGTCGAGGCGGCTTGGATAGTCAAACCGCAGTCTTTGGCCAGCAGCATCGCGTAATATGGCTGTATGGAATGGCCGTCGATCGTCTCAGGCTCCGAGCCGTCGAGAACGCTCATCGCGGCGTGCGACAGACGGACATTCTTTCCCGAGGCGCTGACGCGGATGGTTAGGGAATCGTCCTCGCCGGCCATGTCGACCGCGACGACCCCGCCGCGCGGCGTCGCGGCGGCTGCGATCAGACAGAGGTTCAAGAGCAGCTTGACCGCATTCTTTGGCGCGAGATGTCGCGGCGCATCCCAGCGCAGCGTCGTGCGATCGTTGGCGATGACGCCGCGCGCGGCGCTCTCGGCGTCGCCGGTGTCGATGGCGGCCGTCAGCGAGCCGGCGGCGCCGAACGCCAGCCGGCAGAACTGGAGCCGCGCCGAAGCGGAAGCGGCGCTCTTCCTGATCAGTTCCATCGCGACGGTCCGCATCTCATCGTCTTCTTCGCCATCGAGCACCTCCAGGCCGTTGATGATGGCGCCGACCGGACTGATGACGTCGTGGCACACCCGCGAGCACAGCAGGGCGGCGAGATCGAGCGGGGCGATTGTCAAGCGGCTGATCCTATGGTCAAAGCCCTTCGCGTCGGCGACAGGCGCCAGCCGTCAGGCGCACGCGATAAACATGGGGTTGGCATAACCGATTCGCGGGCCCGCTGCGATACCCTCCGGCGGCCAACCGTCGCCGGCGGCAAAATGCGCGGGTCCGTCCGCCGGGGATGCTTGACGACAAAGGGCCAGCCTTGCAACCGCTTCACCCTGAGGGACGACCGTTTGATCTGGATCGGGCCGCGCCGGACGCCGTCGCCGCCCTGCTTGCGGAGTTCGCGATCGCCGCCGGGCCGGCGGTCATGGAGGTTTACGCCGGCGCCGCGGGCGTGTCGGCGAAGGCCGACGGCAGTCCGGTCACTTTGGCGGACGAGCGCGCCGAGGCGATCATCTGCCGCCATCTCGCTGAGGTTCTGCCCGGGATACCGGTGGTCGCCGAGGAGATGACGGCCGCCGGTCGCCGGATTTCGATCGGCCGCCGATTCGTGCTCGTCGATCCGCTCGACGGGACGAAGGAATTCATCACGCGCAATGGCGAGTTCACCATCAATGTGGCGCTGATCCAGGCCGGCCGGCCGATCGCCGGCGCCGTCTACGCTCCGGTCCTCGCCCGGCTTTGGTTCGGCGGCGACCATGCGTTCGTTTGCGACCTCCCCGTTGGTGCGGCGCTGCCCGCGCCGCCCGCGTGGCGGCCGATCCGCGCGCGCGCCGCGCCCGAGAGCCTGGTCGTTCTGGCGAGCCGGTCGCACGCCGACGCGGCGACAGAGGCCTTTCTCGCCCGTCTGCCCGTCGCCGATCGGCGCGCGGCAGGGTCGTCGCTGAAGTTCTGCCTTGTCGCCGAGGGACTTGCGGATGTCTATCCGCGATTCGGGCCGACGATGGAGTGGGATACCGCCGCGGGCGACGCCGTGCTGCGCGCCGCAGGCGGAGTCGTTCTCGACTCGTCCGGCGCGCCGCTCGCTTACGGAAAGATTGGCGCGGACCTGCGCAACGGGTCATTCGTGGCCTGGGGCGATCCCGCAGCCGCTGCCCGGTTCCAGTAGCGTTAACCATCGGTCAACATCCGCAGCGGACAATGGGTCCATGCGGACGGCGGAGATTCGCCGCAAGCGATAACAACCGGCGGGTACGGGTACGGGGACGCGACGAAGGAACGCGAAAATGTCGAAGTTGACGCGTCGTGAGGCTCTGGCTTTGGTTGCCGCAGGCCCCGTTGCGCTTTGCGCGACGGCTCGGGCCGACACGCCGCCTACGACCTTCTCGGTCGACGAGATCGTCGACAGCGGGCATAAGTTTTTCGGCGGCCTGTCGCGCGGTCTCGCCGAGGCAGTCCAGGAGGCGGCGCGCCGTTGGGGTCTGCCGAACGCATACATCCTTGGCCAGGAGGCGTCCGGCGCCTTCGTCGGAGGCCTTCGCTACGGCGAGGGCAAGATGTACACGCGCAATGCGGGCGATCAGCCCGTATATTGGCAAGGACCCTCCGTGGGATTCGACTGGGGCGCCGACGGCGATCGGACCATGATGCTTGTCTACAACCTGCCAGCGATGGGCGCGATATATCAGCGGTTTGGCGGCGTAGACGGCGCGGCCTACTTCGTCGGCGGCTTCGGCTTCACCGCGCTCGACGCGGCGGGCGTCGTCGTGGTGCCGATCCGGACGGGCGTCGGGGCCCGAATCGGCGTCAACCTCGGCTACCTGAAATTCACCGAGCGCGCGACCTGGAACCCGTTCTGACGGGCTGCATCTTCGAGAAGGCGGGTCGGTCGCCTTTCCAGCCGCATGCCCTTGTGCGAAGATACCTGAGGGCGCGTGGCGTTGGGACCGGGCGATCTTGATCGAGCAGGCGCTCTTTTTTGCAATCGGGTTCTTGGCTGCGGCGCTCGCCGCCGTCGCCGCCGCGCCGTTGCTTTCGCGCCGGGCGATGCGGCTGGCCGCAGCGCGGGCGCGCCTGAGAGCCCCGGCGACCGAGAGACAGGCGATTGCCGAAGCCGACGCCTTGCGAGCGCAGCACGCCGTCGAGCGAGCCCGGCTCGAGCGCAGGCTGGCGTTCGCTGAGGAGACTTCGGTCGGACTGCGCGTGGCCGTCGGTCGGCAGTCGGCCGAAATCATCCGGCTGACAAGCGATGTTGTTGATCTCGCCGACCAGCTCTACGACCAGCGCGCGAAAGTCGAGACGTTGGCTTCGCGCGAGCGCGATCTCCGGGCGACGGTCGGAGCCGCCCAGATCGCGCTGAACGACACTCTTGGGCAACGCGATCGTGCGTTCGCTGCGCGGGACGCGGCGGAAGCGCGGGCGGCCGAACTGAACGCCGAAGCCAGTCGCGTCCGCGCCAGGACCGCCGTCGTCGCCGCTCGCGCCGAATATCTCGAAGGTCGGGTGGAAGACCTGACGCAGATAGCGAAAGCGGCGCGCGATCGAGGGGATAGGATGGCCGCCGATCTCGAAGTCGAGCGTGGCCGCGCGGCCTCGCTCGAAGCGCGTCTTGACGCGACGACGGCTGTAAGCCAAGGGCAGTCCGAACGATTGTCGAGAGCAAACAGCGATCATCGCCGCCTCGTCGCCCGTATCGCCGAACTGGAGGAGCGGCTCCGGCTCAGCGAACGGGCGCGCGAGGAAACGCTGCTCGAAAATGGACGCCAGCTCGCGGCTCTGGCCGATCTGGAGGCGGCCATGGCTGTGGCGTCGGAGAAAGCGGCCGGGCTCGAAGCCCGACTGGCCGCGCTCGCCGCCGAGGCCAGCGAACGCGACAACGCCTCATCGTTACGCACGGAGACGCTCCCTGCCCAGGCGGCAATGGAAGGTTCGCTGCGGACCGCGCGGGCGGAGCGCGAGGCGCTGCAACGCGAAAACGACGCGCTGCGGAACCGGATCGCCCATTTCGGCGACGCGTCTCGCGCGGTTGCGACAGATGCTGAATTGCGCAATTCCATCGAACGTCTGGGGCGGGAGGTCAGCCGTCTGTTCGCCGAAAAAAAGTCGTCGGGAGGGAAAGAATCATCGGGCGGGGAAGGCAAGACGTCCGGCGGACGCGCGGGAGTCGCCGCGCTCGCGTCGGCGGATGGCGGCGCCAGCAATCCCGTCGACAGCCCGCGGCGGCGCGCAGGGCGCTCGCCCGAGCGCTGACTTCGTGGCGGTGGCGCCGCCACGCAACGACGCTGAGAGCAACGACCGGCCGACGAAGCCGAGCATCCGAAGGGAGGGGAAGTCATGAGCGAAGATCCCGCTGAGACGGCGGTCGAGGCCAGGGAAAAAGACCGGACGGTGGCGCTCGTCATCGCCATCCTGGCCTTGTTGCTGGCGCTGTCCGAAGCCGGCGCGAAAAGAGCCCAGCATCTCTCGACGGAAAGCAACATCGAGGCCTCCGATCTGTTCAACTTCTACCAGGCGAAGAGAATCCGCTCGACGGTGGTCGAGACCGCCTCGGACCTCCTCGACGCCCAGAGAGCCGCCGTCTCCGACCCCAAGGCGCAGGAGGCCTTCGACAAGCAGATCCAGGCGTTCAAGACCACGGTCGAACGGTTCGAGCACGACCCCAAGAAACCGGACGACAGCATGGACGCGATCCAGGAGCGGGCGCAGCGCGCCATCGAGGAGCGGGAGCTGGCGAATCACCGCCTCGAGCGCTACGAGCTCGGCAGCGGCCTCACCCAGATCGCAATCGTGCTCGCCTCGGCTGCGATCATCACCGACATCGGCGCCCTCATCTGGTTGAGCGTTGGCCTTGGCGGGATCGGCGCAATTCTGATGGCGCTCGGATTTTTCGCGCCGACTGCGCTCAACCTCCTCGGCTGAACGGCCGCCGTCGCGCTTCAGCCGGCGGCCTTGCGTTGCGGCGGGCTCGCGGACCGCGCGGCCCTACGCAGACCGGAGTCGCGCGACGGCGGCGCCTCGGCGGATTGGGCCGGACGCCTGCGCACGAGCGGCTCGCCGCGAAGCGCCGCCATCACGATCATCGCGGCGTTGCGGTTGAGGGCGCTATTCAGGCGCGCAAGCGCTCGGATGCGCTGGTAGTTGTCTCCGGCCTGCAGGTCGTTGGCGATCAGCACGCGCACCAGAACGTCGTTCGGGGCGCCAAGGGCGGCGAGGGCGACCGCGAGCGGCTCGCCGGACGGGTCCTCGACGATTTTCTCGGCAAGTGCTGCGTCGCAGTCCAGCGCCTTGGCGAGAACGGCGACGAATCGCTCCGGGTGACGCGCCACGGCGGCCAGCTCCAGTTCGCTGACGATCTCGGAGGCGACGGGCGCCGGGGGACTCGGCGGACGGCCGAGTTGCGAGCGTTGTGCGGCGAGCAGGATCTCGACGCGCTGGAGCGGTCCGGCGAGCAGGAACAGCGCGGCCGTTTCCGGGCGCAGCGGGCGGCGCTGCAACAGCGCATCGGCGAGTCGCCGGTCTCCGCCGTCTTCCGCGAGCTTTCGCGCGCGTTGCAGGAGCTCCGCGAACACCGCGCCGTCGAGGCGCGCCCTCGGGTTGCGGGCAAGCGTCGCCAGCACATCGGCCTCGTCTCGCGCGGCAAGCGCGGCGACGAGCTTCGCGTCGAGGTCGGGTCGCCTTGCGACGGCCGCCGCCTGCCGGCGCCCGCTCTCGATCGCCGCGACAAGATCGGCGGTCGCATAAGCGGCTCCGTGCTCGAGCACGATGTCGCAGGCCTCGGGGCTGACGGATTGGAATTTAGCGAGAAGCCGCACGGGCGTATATGGGCAAGGGGCAAGCTTTCGCGCCGCCTCAAGGGCCGCCGCGGGATCCGCCTTGTCGAGTCGCGCGGACACCGCGTCGGCGAAGCGCTCGATCGCGTCCGGCTGCGTCGCGCCGGCGGAGACGAAGTAGTCACACGCCACCCGCAGCCATATCCGCCGGTCCTTCGCATTGGCGCTGTCGGCCAGGGAGGCGACGAAAGGGAAGTCGGAAAGCGTCAGGTCGCGCACGGACGAGCCTTAAAAATCCGCTGGCATTCCCTCGGGTTAGCGTAACCTTGTTGATGGAGTGTTAACCGTCTCTGGGCGAGATGCGACGATATCGCGCGGATCGACGACATCGCGCGGATGAATGAGCGAGGTGGGCTATGGGCGAGGTGATTGCCTTTCGGCCGCAAGATGAGACCAGACGCGCGGCGGCGCGGGACGCCGAGGCGGTCATCCTGTTTTTTACCGGCATCCGTTACCAACACGGCGACTCCGCCGCAATTTCAAGGGCGCCCCAACCGCCTTCTCCGCAGGACGGCCATGGCGGCGGCAAGCTCCCCCGCGGCGGCCGCCGCCGTAGGGGCTGAGCGTCGCCGTTCGAAAGGTCGATGTTCGAAAGATCGATTGCCAACCGGGGTTCGATCGGCTATTGCCCGCCGCGGGACACCTCTCCCCAACGAGAGGCGCCCATCTGAAAGGATGGCACAACATGACGATTGAGACGCCCGCCGTCAGGCCTACAAACGCCTGCTTTTCTTCTGGCCCCTGCGCCAAGCGCCCCGGCTGGACTCCCGAAGCCCTTAAAGACGCCGCCCTTGGCCGGTCGCATCGCGCGAAGATCGGCAAGGCCAAGCTCAAGCTCGCGATCGATTTGACCCGCGAGGTGTTGGGCCTTCCGGCCGACTATCGCATCGGCATCACGCCCGGCTCCGACACCGGGGCGGTGGAGATGGCGCTCTGGACGCTGCTCGGGGCGCGCGGCGTCGACGTGCTGGCCTGGGAGAGCTTCGGCGACGGATGGGTCACCGACGTCGTCAAGCAGCTCAAGATCAAGGACGCTCGCACGCTCAAAGCCAGTTACGGCGTGCTGCCGAACCTGGCCGAGGTCAACTTCGACAATGACGTCGTGTTCACCTGGAACGGCACAACCTCTGGAGTCCGCGTGCCAAACGCCGACTGGATCCCGGCTGACCGCAAGGGCCTGACGATCTGCGACGCGACGTCTGCGGCCTTCGCGCAGGATCTCGACTGGCACAAACTCGACGTCGTCACCTTCTCCTGGCAGAAGGTTTTGGGCGGCGAAGCGGCGCACGGCATGATCATTCTGAGCCCGCGCGCGGCCGAGCGGCTGACCACCTACACGCCCGCTTGGCCGCTGCCGAAGCTCTTCCGCCTCGCCAAGGGCGGCAAGCTCACCGAAGGCTTTTTTGAGGGCGAGACGATCAACACGCCGTCGATGCTGTGCGTCGAGGACTATATCGACGCGCTGCAGTGGGCGAAGGCGCTCGGCGGCGCGAAGGCTTTGTTCGCCCGCGCCGACGCCAACGCCGCCGCGGTCGCCAAGTGGGTCGAGCGGACACCGTGGATCGACTTTCTCGCCAGCGTCCCGGCGACCCGCTCGAACACCAGCGTCTGCCTTAAAGTCGTGGACCCGGCCATCGCCGCGCTTCCGGCCGACGCCCAAGCGGCGTTCGCCAAGGCGCTCGCCAGCATTCTCGAGAAGGAGAAGGTCGCCTACGACATCGGCTCGTACCGAGACGCGCCGGCGGGCCTGCGCATCTGGTGCGGCGCGACGGTCGAAACCGCCGACATCAAAGCGCTGACCGGCTGGCTCGACTACGCCTTCGCGCTGGAAAGGGCGAAGCTCGCCAAGGCGGCGTGACCCTTCCGCGCCCCTCCGCCTGAGCGGTAGGACGGGCGCGTCTTATCCTTTGTCATTCATATGCGGCCGTGACGGCCGCCTTTCCGAGGTCTTCCCCATGGCTCCTCGCGTACTCATCTCCGACAAGCTTTCCCCCGCCGCCGTCGCCATCTTCAAGGAGCGCGGCGTCGAGGTCGACGTCAAGCCCGGCCTCGACAAGGACGAACTCGCCAAGATCATCGGCGAGTACGACGGCCTCGCAATCCGCTCCGCGACCAAGGTGACCGCCAAGCTCCTCGAAAACGCGACCAGACTGAAGGTCGTCGGCCGCGCCGGCATCGGCGTCGACAACGTCGACATCCCGGCCGCCACCGCCCGCGGCGTGATCGTGATGAACACGCCGTTTGGCAATTCGATCACCACAGCCGAGCACGCGATCGCGCTCATGTTCGCGCTCGCCCGGCAGCTTCCGGCCGCCGACGTCTCTACCCAAGCGGGCAAGTGGGAGAAGAACCGCTTCATGGGCGTCGAGCTCACCGGCAAGACGCTCGGCGTGATCGGCTGCGGCAATATCGGCTCGATTGCGGCGTCGCGCGGGCTGGGCCTGAAGATGCGAGTGGTCGCCTACGATCCGTTCCTCAGCCCTGAGCGCGCGGCTGAGATCGGCGTCGAGAAGGTCGAGCTCGACGACCTGCTCGCCCGCGCCGACTTCATCACCCTTCACACGCCGTTGACCGCCCAGACGAAGAACATCTTGTCGGCCGAGAACCTCGCGAAGACCAAGAAGGGCGTGCGCATCATCAACTGCGCCCGCGGCGGCCTGGTCGACGAGGCGGCGCTTCGGGCGGCGCTTGACAGCGGCCATGTCGCCGGGGCGGCGTTCGACGTGTTCGTCGAGGAGCCGGCCAAGGAGAACCCGCTGTTCGGCCACCCGAACTTCATCGCCACGCCGCACCTCGGCGCATCCACATCCGAAGCCCAGGAGAACGTCGCCCTGCAGGTCGCCGAGCAGATGTCCGACTATCTGATCCGCGGCGCGATCAACAACGCGGTCAACTTCCCCTCGATCACCGCCGAGGAGGCGCCGAAGCTGAAGCCGTTCATCGCGCTCGCGGAAGGGCTCGGCTCCTTCGCCGGCCAGCTCACCGCCGCGCCGATCGAAAAGGTGACGATCGTCTA
>Ga0074045_10002309_pt1 | contig 17684 bp, 15 predicted proteins | sample BogForMeECP23OM2_FD_94442 | JGI IMG/M metagenome (GOLD analysis project Ga0074045, IMG submission 94442) | Bog forest soil microbial communities from Calvert Island, British Columbia, Canada - Bog Forest MetaG ECP23OM2 | ecosystem: Environmental > Terrestrial > Soil > Wetlands ...
AACATGAAATAGTTCCGCCGCCGCGGCCGCCGGAGTGGGCGCAGGCGGCACATCGGCGTCCGGAACGCTCTCCGGCAGCTCCAGATTATTGCGCCAGATCCATCCTCGCGACAGTCCGGAGATCCGCACGTGGACCCAATCCCGGTTGAACTCCAGCATCTCGAACTCGTCGTGAGCGCTGGCCAGGAATAAAGTTTTCGCGGTCAAGCTCGCGCTCGCGACCACCGGCGTCCCCGACTTTTTCACCGCCACCAGATTCTTGGGATGAGACTGGTTTTTCAGTATCTCTTCCAGGCTCTGAGCTTCGGCCTGCAGGCTGGGATCCTTGTCTTCAATTTTGCTCCGCGCTCCATCTTTCGCCTCCAGACTCTGGGAGAGAGACGAGGAGAACTTGCCATCCGACTCCGGCATTCTCGGCACGGGGGCGGAAAGTGTGGGCTCCGCGTCCGGCATCTTCGCGGAACGCTCCGGCGCGGCGCTCGCAGTGGCGACGCCTCCAGTTGCTGGCGGTGCCGCAGCCAGTTGATCCGCCAGTTGATCCAGCAAGTCGGCTTCCAGCCGGCCATTTGAAGTCAGCAACTGGTAGCCGGAGCGGGAAGCGACCGGGTCCGCATACCAGGCGGTGACCTGCGCCGTCACCCGCACAATCGAGCCGCCGGAGGGCGCTGCGATCACCTGAAATTTCGCCTGATAATAGCCGCGCTGAAAGCGCTCCAGGGGATGGTCCGCGGAAGTCGCGAAGCCGGCCAGCACTGGAAGCCGCCCCCCTGCAGCCGCCTGCAGTTCCTTCACCGCCTTCTCGAGTGCTGCCTTCGACTGCGGGAACTTGCGCTCGTAGACGTTGCCTTGCGCGTTGCCCTGAGTCAGGCCTCTGGGCGCGGCAATCAGAAACCCAAACGTACTCAAGCACGCGGTCAGCAGTGCTGGCGGGATTCTTCGCCTGAAACTCGCCCCGCCATTTTTCTTCATGGCTGCTCCAACTGATCGCGCATCATCCAGCCGTGCTGTCCATCGTGAGTCTCCACGCCATACCAGTAAGGTGTCGTAATGAGAATGAGAACTTCCGTCCCCGCCGTTAACGTTTGCAGGGTGCTCGCAGTGTGAAAAGGGGCAGACTTGAGGGGCGCGCCCGGCGCCTTCACCAGTCGCTCCACCTGCTTGCGCAACTCCTGCACGCGCTCGGCCAGGGTTTGCCCGGGGAGGTTCTGGCTCGACGAAGACAAAGACGAAGACGGTTCCACCATCTCACTCGATCCTGCCGGAGACGCGGCTTCCACCGGAGCGGCTTCCACCCGAACCCCTTCTGCCGGAGGATCGGCCGGAGATGACGCCGTAAACTCAGCCCGCGAAGAGGAATCATGCGGCGTGCCCGCGCCCTGCTTCTTCGCCAGTTGTTCCTTTCGTTCTTCTTCGGCCTCGACGGTCTGCTCGCGCATCACCTGGATGGCTTCGATGTGGTCGTGAATGTCTTTGTACTCGGCGGTCTCCACCGAACCGTTCGAGGGATGCACGGTGTGGCGGAAGCTTTCTTCAAAGAGGGCGTCGATGCGCAACACGGTGTTCTTGTCGCCTTGCGGTTGCACCACGTATCGCACCACCAGCGTGCCCACGTCCCCACTATCCTTGAAGTTGCGGGGGTCAAGGGCTTGCTCCCTGACTTTGTAGTAAACCTTCCCGCCGCCGCTCCACGAGGGAAAGACGTTCGAGGAGGTGGCGGCTTTGGCGCCGCTCACGAACTCGTCTTTGTTGTACTCCTTGGTTCCCCGGATGACCCCATTGCCCGCCACATCCTCCACAACCTGTTCCACTTCCGCCACGCGCATGGGAATATTAACGATCAGGCCTTCGCCGTAAGTCGCTTTGTCTTTTTCACGTCCGGCCAGGGGGTTCGCGGCCGTAAGCAGAACCAGTATTGCAGGCAGGAAGCGCCGCGCAAGCCTTGCGCCTGTAAGGGAAGACGGGTGTTGCGGCGGATTCACAGCCGAACTTCGCACACCATTGCCGAACTTCATCCGCCGGTCCCCGTGTTCAACTGAGAAAGTCTCGTATGCAGGGCGCAAGCCTGTCAACTCTATCTGCCCGCCGGCCTGCGAGTGTCAAGAATCGTCAAGCCCGGAACGCGACTGGAATTGACTTGGTAAAAAAATTGTAAAAAAAACTTCCAGCACCCCTTGAACTCCTACTTTCGCTCGTAGTAGGATTCACCCCCGGTAAGGTGGTAGGACCTACGCAGACGGTTCGCTACCGTACGCAAGCGCCAATGAGAAAGAATTGTTCGTCCGAGCCCAGGGTAGTTTGCAGTGATTGTGATTCGACTTTCAGAGCCATCCCAGATCTTCATCTGATCTCGCCGAGGAGTCCGGCCATGCGCGTTTTAAGGCATTTTCATCTTCGCAGCATCTCGCGGTTTGCCACCTCCTTCGTAGCGGTCGCATTGGTTCTTGCGTCCGTAGTTCTCACCTGCAGCCAGCCCGCGAATGCTTTGCCCGCCTTCGCCCGCAAGTATGGCCTGCGCTGCTCGGCTTGCCACGAGTCCTGGCCGATGCTGAACTATTTCGGACAAAAGTTTAAAGATAACGGCTACCAGCTCATGAACGATCGTGACGCTCCGATCTGGCAGAATCCCAGCTACTGGCCGGTCACCTTCCGCATCACTCCCATCTGGCACCGGGTGAGCACCGGCAAGGTGGAGGTAGATACCTACGCGGGTGGCGCAGCGACGGGTGGTTCCGCGATCCAGCGCATCTCCACATCCGGCTTCGACCTGAGCGGCCTCGACTTCCACACTGGCGGCGTTTTGGAGAAGAACATTTCCTTCTACCTCCTTCCGTCTTCCGATCCAACCGGCGCATTCCACTTTGAACAAGTGTTTGGACGGCTGGACAACCTGTGGGGAAGTTCCTGGCTCAACATCAAGCTGGGTAGATTTGAACTCGACAACCTGCTTTCGGAAAAGCGAATCCTCACCCTCACCGGTAATGGCGGAATTTATCAGACCTATCACTTCATCCCGGTGGGCGATGGGAACATCTTCGGGCAGATCGGAGACAACCAGTTCGGCCTTGAGTACATGGGGCACTCGTGGGACGATCGAACGCGCATTTCCGCCTCCCTTCTCAGCTCCAATGACGGCAACGTGAACTTGAGCACCAGCGCCAATGCCTATACCGGATTCTTTGCCGGCAGCCAGGCTTTTGACACGGGCAGGCTGGGCGTACAGCGGGTCGGGTTCTATGCCATGGTAGGAGAGGCGGCAACCTACTACCTGACTTCCGGCGGCGTTCCACTTGGCGGTTCGGGAATCAGCAACAAAGGTTTCAGTCGCGAAGGCTTCGTGGGCCAGTTCTACTTCGGCCAGCACATCGACCTTCAGGTCGTGACTCAACACGGATCGGATAACGCGTGGTTTGGCCAAGGGTATGGCAACGCCATTCTGTCCGACGGTAATGGCGGTACCACGGCCACCTGTTCGAGCCCCACCCCCGGTTGCCCTCTGAACAATGTGCCGGGAACAGCTCTTCCGGCAGGATCGCGGGCTCCCAGTTGGAACGGCGTTACCGCAGAAGGCCACTACGTGTATAGTCCGCAGCTTATCTTCATTGGCCGCTTTGAAGCGGAGCGGATGTCGCAGCAGGCGACTCCGGGCACTGCTTCGAACCTGGGCAACATCACCACCTACACCATCGGTTATCGCTACAACCCATTCATGACCAGCCGGGCTGGCTTCGCCTGGCACAATGAATACAATTGGCTCCACCAGGACGGCACGGGGCCGACCCTTGGCCTGACCAGCGCCAACGTCAACACCAGCGAAATACTGCTTGGATTTGACTTTGATTTCTAAGCTCTGATTTAGAGAGGGATCGACATGCGGATAGAATTGCGAAAGTGGTCTCTTTTACTCGGTGCAGCTGCGGTTTTCGCCCTCCCCCTGCCTTCCTGGGCGCAGCTTACGATTTTTGACCTCGACACGCGCCTCGGCACGGAAAGCCACATCGGCAATATTACCGGCCATGCCAAAGACGCAGCCGCTCCCTATCGCCGCTATTGCGTCGGTTGCCACGGGCCGCTGGGTGATGGCGAGGGCGAAAACGCCGCTTGGATGGAGCCTCCGCTACTGCCCAAGCCGCGCAACTTTCAGCTCGGCATCTTCAAGTGCCGCTCCACTCCTACCGGCACCTTGCCCACGGATCAGGATCTGTTCGATAGCATCGCCCGCGGCTTCGACCGCTCCAGCATGCCGCAATGGAGCACCTTCACCAAGCAGGAGCGCGCCGACCTGGTCGCCTGGGTCAAACACTTCTCTCCGCGATGGGCCGGCGAAAAACCTGGAACTCCCATCACCATTCCTCCCGAGCCCGAGGTCACCCCGGAGCGCATCAAGGCTGGGCGTGACGTTTTTGCCCGGGTCCAGTGCTGGAAGTGCCACGGCGTTCTTGGCCAGGCCAACGGCCCCTCGGCCGCAACCCTCACCGATGACTTGGGCCGTCCGATCGCGGCCTTTAACTTTACCGAAGGCTCCCGGCCCAAATGTGGTGACACCGATCGCGACATTTACCGCATCTTCATGACCGGTTTGGACGGCACTCCCATGCCATCCTTCTCCGACAACATCAAGCCCGACGAAGCTTGGGATCTGGTCTTCTATTTGCGCACTCTCATGAAACCGAACAGTAAAGAGAAGCAGATGGCCAAGCAACTGGGGCTTAAGCCGGTTGATCCCAACGCGCCGGCGGGACAACAATGAGGGCTGCAGTCGGATCGCAAATACGTTTGAGTTGAGTAGTTCTTAAGGAGAGGTTTCCAATGGACAAGAACAAGAGCACGAAATACAATCTTGCCGTTCTACTATCGGCGGTAGTACTGGTATGCTGCGGGGCGCTGATCTTAGGGCAGAAAGTGAACGCCGCCGGGGAAGGCAAAATTACCGGCACGGTGAAACTCGACGGCACGGCTCCTCACATGAAGGGCATTGACATGTCGAAGGATCCTTACTGCACCAAAGCTCATGCCACCGATCCCGCCCACCTGGAGACGGTCGTAGTCGGTTCCGGCGGCGGCCTGGAGAATGTGGTTCTCTACATCTCCGACTGGAGCGGCAGCCCGACAGCTTCCACCGGCGTCCCGGTCTTCGATCAGAAAAATTGTGTCTACACCCCGCACGTGCTGGCCATGGACGTCGGCCAGACCTTCAAGGTGACCACCAGCGACCAGACCACTCACAACATCCATCCGCTGCCCAATCCGATGACCGGCAACATTCCCTGGAACCAATCGCAACCACCCGGCGCCACTCCCGTAGAGAAGAGTTGGAAGGCCGCGGAAGTGATTCCGGTACAGTGCAACATTCACCCCTGGATGCACGGCTGGTTCGTCGTCGTAAAAGGCCCCTACGCCACCACCGACGATAGCGGCAACTACACCATCAGTGGAGTTCCGCCCGGAAGCTATACAGTCACGGCTTGGCAGGAAGACTACGGCACTCAAACTCAAAAAGTGACGGTCGCGGCGGGCACGCCGGGAACCGCCAACTTCACCTTCAAGGCGAAGTAAGTCTTAAGACGTGTTCGTTGCGGCAGTGCATTGGGAGCAGTCGCAATTGAGCAATCACGATTGAAACCAGAGTGAATTCTCGAAACGCCGCGGGGCCCGCGGCGTTTCGACGCTGTCAAACTGATACCGGCTTAAGGCGGGCGATATGGCGAAGCTATTCGCGGTGATTATCGTAATAATCGCAGTCGGCTCGGCGATTCCCATCGTGATGCACACCTGGGATATGCCGCAGGACATCTCCACTCACGGCCATCTTATCGATGAGCAATTCGCCGACACCATGCTTGAGGCCGGCATCTCCTTCCTCGCATCGCAGATCCTTCTCGCGTTTTTTATCTGGAAGTTCGCGAACCCCAAGCCCGGCGACAAGGTCAAGAGCTTCCCCGGTGGCGCCGCCGGATTGGTTGTCGCCGCTTTTCTCCTGGTCGGCACAGAAGTCTTGGCGCTCGGTGTGTTCGGAACCAAGGCCTGGGCCAGCGTATATTTCACACCGCCGGCGGCGGATGCGGTTCAAATCCAGGCTCAGGCCGGGCAGTTTGCCTTTTACTTCCGCTATCCCGGTCCCGATGGTACGTTCGGTCCACTGCACCCCGAGCTGATCAATGAGGCCAACGCTAATTTCTTCGGCATTGATACCGACCACGATCCCGATTCCAAAGACGACATTGTCACCGCCGAGATGGCTATCCCTGTGAACCGCGAAGTTCACCTGCTCATGCACTCCAAAGACGTGGGACATTCCTTCTATGTCCCCGAACTGCGCGTCCAGCAGGATTTCGTTCCAGGTTTGGATGTCTCGATTCACTTCACGGCGACCAAAGTCGGTAAGTACGAAATTGTCTGCACCCAGTTGTGCGGCCTGGGCCACTACAACATGAAGGCCTATCTGGAAGTGAAGTCGCAAGAAGATTACGACGCCTGGATCAAACAACAAGCAGCACTGCAGTGAAGTCACTCGAGAATTGGTTCGGGAAGGGCACGACTTCAGTCGTGCCGTTAAAAGCAGTTGATTTGGGAAGCGCTTTAGCGCCCGCGGTAAACCCAGCCCCGAAGGGGCGGCACACGAAAGCCCGGCACGGAAGTGCCGGGGAAAGCTCGGTTGAGGTGAGCGCAATGCACGATATGTCAACCCATGCAGCCCACGGAGCTCCCACCAGCTTCATTCGCAAGCACGTCTTCAGCCTGGACCACAAAGTGATCGGCAAGCAGTACTACGCGCTCGCCCTGGTCGCCGCCTTGGTGGGCATGTTCCTCTCCTGGCTCATGCGCATTCATCTGGGCTGGGGCAGCTTCGCCATTCCCGGTCTGCATCTGCTCTCAAAGACCGGCGCGCCCGGCGATGTGATGACCCCCGAGTACTACCTGCAACTCATGACCATGCACGCCACCATCATGGTCTTCTTTGTGCTCACCACCGCTCCCTTCGCCGCCTTCGGCAATTTCTTCTTGCCCATTCAGACCGGCGCCGAAGACATGCCCTTCCCCCACTTCAACATGATGTCGTTCTGGGTCACCTTCGTCGCCTTCCTGGTTTTGATCACCTCATTTTTTGTGCCCGACGGTCCAACCCTGGGCGGCTGGACGCAATACGCTCCTCTCAGCGCAATCGGCCAGGTAGGCGGCCCCGGCCAAGGTTTAGGCGTAGTCCTCTGGGCCACTTCCATCGGTATTTTCTGTATCGGCCAGCTGCTGGGATCATTGAACTTCATCACTACCACGCTCGACATGCGCACGAAAGGGATGTCGTTGATGCGTCTCCCGCTCAGCGCCTGGGCCTGGTTCATCACCTCCATCATGGGCCTCACCGCCTTCGCGGTCTTGATGCCCGCCTGCATTCTGCTCATTCTTGATCACGTCGCCGGAACCAGCTTTTTCGTTCCTTCCGGCTTGGTAGTCAACGGTCAGATCCTCCCCCATTCCGGTGGATCGACTCTGTTGTGGCAGCACCTGTTCTGGTTCTTCGGACATCCCGAGGTTTACATCGCGATCGTACCCGGCATGGGCATCGTCTCCCATGTGCTCATCACCAACATGCGCCGGCCCATGCTTAGCCACCGTGTTCTCATCTACGCCATGGGCTCACTGGCCGTCCTCAGCTATATGGTCTACGGCCACCACATGTTCGTCAGCGGGATGAATCCTGTCTCTTCGCTGGCCTTTTCCTTCCCCACGCTCGTCATCACGATTCCATCCGCAATCATCGTGCTGATCTGGCTGGGCAGTCTTTATGGCTCCAGGTTGCGGATTAATTCCGCGTCGCTATTCGCTTTGGGGTTTGTCTCGATGTTCATCGCTGGCGGCGTCAGCGGATTTTTCCTGGCCCAGCCTTCTCTGGATATCATGATCCATGCCACTTATTTCGTGGTCGGCCACTTCCACTTAGTCATGGGAGTAGCCGCCATGTTCGGAATCTTCGCCGGAACTTACTTCTGGTTCCCTAAGATGACTGGGCGCATGATGAACGAAACTCTGGGCAAGGCCCACTTCATCCTGAGTTTCATCGGAGCCTATTGCATTTTTATGCCGTTCCACTACCTCGGAATTGCCGGCAACGTCCGCCGCTACCAGGCTTTTACCGACGATTACCTGATCCCACTGATCCCGGTGCATAAGTTCATCACAGTCGCTGCGCTGATCACAGGTTTTGCCCAACTCATTTTCCTCTACAATCTCATCCATAGCCGGTTCTGGGGCGCGCACGCTCCCAATGACAATCCGTGGGAGGGAACTTCGCTCGAGTGGAGTACGGCGACTCCTCCACCCCACAATAACTTCGGGGACAAGATGCCCGTGGTCTATCACGATCCTTATCAGTACAGCGTCGAAGGAGCGAGCGCCGACTACATCATGCAAACCTCGCCCGAAAAACTGAACAACCCGAACGAAGAAAAGTAGAGTTGGGCGGTTAGGCGTTTGGTAGTGAGGCGTAGCGCAGCCCCGAAGGGGCGGCATGTGAAAGCCCGGCACGGCAGTGCCGGGCGAGGTTCGGAAAAAAGCAACGAGTCCCGTAGGGACGGCACGATTACCCCGCAAACGCAACGAGGGGCGCAACAAATACGGATCAAATAATGGCAACCACCATCCCCGAACCGCCGAAAATCGAACTAGACCGTCCGGTCGGGCACGGTTCAGGTAACGGAGGCTGGCGCGACGCACCTCCCGACGGCAACCTGCGCCGTGTCAACGACAACTCCCCAGCTCCAGCGAGCACCGGTATCTGGGTAGGCCTGGCTGCCATCACCATGACCTTCGCCGCCTTCACCAGCGCCCTGATCGTTCGCCAGGGCTCTGCATCGGATTGGCGGCACTTCAACCTGCCTTCGATCCTTTACCTCAACACCCTGATAATCTTTGCCAGCAGTGTAGCCCTCGAAGTAGCTCGCCGCCAGATCGCCGGCTTCATGACCGCAAAAACTCTCGTAGCCAATCCCGCGCGCTGGCTCTACGTAACCTTATTCCTTGGCCTACTGTTCGTCGCTGGCCAGTACGCCGCTTGGCTTCAACTCAAGTCTCAAGGGCTCTATCTCGCGACCAATCCGAGCAGCTCGTTTTTCTATGTTCTGACGGCCGCGCATGCCGTCCACTTGCTCGGTGGTCTCGGAGGTTTGGTCCGCGTCATAGCCAAACTCAAGAGTTCGACCTTGCGTCGCAGTACTCTCGACGCAACCTCTTATTATTGGCATTTTATGGATGTGCTGTGGCTGTATCTGCTGTTGCTGCTTTGGATCAAGCTCTAAGTCAAAGGTAGGAGGCAGTGTGAGCCAAGCCGATCTTTCAATTCACGGGCAGGTGTCGCGATCGCAGGCGACGGAAGTAATGACGGCGCCCACATTCTCGGTACCAGCGAAACAAATGGCGATGTGGCTCTTCATCATCGCCGACAGTATGACCTTTGCCGGGTGCCTCGTCGCCTACGGATTTATCCGTAACGCCACTCCCAACTGGCCCCGGCCCTTCCACAGCATTACTAACGTCGCCATCATGACCTTCATCCTGCTCACCAGCAGCCTGACCATGCTCTTCGGCGTGCGCTCTGCCGACAAGGGCGACAAGGGCGGAGCCGTCCGCTGGACCATGATTACCGCCGCGCTCGGAATCCTCTTCGCCGTCCTCCACCTGCGCGAATGGATGGGAATGATCGGCGAGGGCGCCACGCTGTTCCACAATCCCTGGGGCACTCCGCTGTTCAGTTCGCTGTTCTTCAGCATCACCGGCTTGCACTTGACGCACGTGACCGGCGGTGTAATCGCCCTGATCGTCGTAGCCCTGCGCTATCAGGGTGGCCGCTATAACGCCGACGACATCGAAATTACCGGACTCTACTGGCACTTCGTAGACTTGGTTTGGATGTTCGTAGTACCACTGGTCTACCTTTTGAACCTGGCTCACTAAGAAAAAGCCCAGTAAGAACAAAGTAAGATGGACAGAACCAGATGGACAGAAACAGGAGCAACTTACTATGACCACCGAAACCCACAGCGGTAGCATGGGAAAAGATCTGATCCTCTATGTCGTTCTGCTGGCACTGGCGGCGATCCAGTTCGTAATCGCCTATCAGGACATCAGCGCATCCCAAATGTTTGTGCGGATGCTGTCGGTGGCCATAATCGAGGCGGGTCTGGCGCTCCTGTTTTTCATGCACCTCGCAGAGAATCGCGGCCTGATGTGGTTCGTCCTGATCTTCATAGTTGCCGTAGCCCTGGGTCTGCAATATGGCTGGACCGACGCCTTCCGCATCTCCAACGGAGTACCCTGGGCAAAATAGTCGGCGGGACGAGATTGTGTAGGGACAGCTTCGGCTGTCCAGCCAAGCGAAGCGACGCGTCTTAGCAGTTTTTGAGTTGTCAAGAGGGCAAGGAAGTATGCAGTACAAGAAAATCTGGATTCTCTGCGTGGCCCTGGTAGGACTAACCCTCCTACTAACTCCGCTCCCAGTCTTCTCCCAGAGTTGCTCCCTTTGCTACACCCAAGCCGCCTCCTCAGGCTCGAAAATGATCCAAGCCCTGAAAAGCGGCATTCTGATTCTGATAGCTCCGCCAACTCTGATGACTATCGGAGTAATCTTCGTCTGCTACCGCAAACGCAATCAAACCCGATCCGCCGAAGGTCCCAACTCCGAGAGCGACTGGACCAGCCGCAAATAAGATAACGAGACAATAACCAAGAGTAAGTAAGTGTGGGGACAGCCGCCCCGGCTGCCCCGCCGAGCAAAGCGAGGCGTCTGCAGCGGAAACTTCTATTTCTTGTAGATCACCCCGCCCTTCATCACAAAAGACACGCTATTCAAAGCGCCAATATCCTGCAACGGATCCCCCGCCACAGCAATGACATCCGCCAGATACCCTGGCTCTAACAATCCAATCTGCCCCTCCCAACCCAGCAACTTAGCCCCGTTCAGTAAGTCAGCCTGCAGCGCAGCCAAAGGCGCCATCCCGTACTTAACCATCAAAACCAATTCCCGTGCCTGCGTCCCATGAGGAAAAGGTCCCACATCCGATCCAACTGCCATCGGAACTCCCGCCGCAGTCTGCCTGCGAAATTCCGCAGCATGAAAATCCAACATAGCGTGTTCCCTCGCAGCCAGCGCTGGAGTGGCGGCATGCTCGGCAAAGTACTCTGCAATTGCAAATGTAGGCACAGCAAAGATTTGTTTCTCGCGCATCAGCCGCATGGTCTCATCGCTGAGCTGATAAGCATGATCGATCGATGCTACCCCTGCCCGCGCCGCGTACAACGTGCCTGGCTCGCCGGTGGCATGTACAGCAACACGCTTGCCCACGCGGGCTGCCTCCGCAACCGCCGCACTCAATTCCTCTTCTGTGTATTGATAAATCGTCGAGAACCGCCCATCCTGCATCACATCCGGACCAGTCTCATAAATCTTGCTGAAGTCCGCGCCTTCCTTGTACTGCTCTCGTATCACTGCCACTAACTCAGCTTTACTGTTTGCGTAATCGGCATTCGGCAAAACATGCTGCGCCGGGTTGTAGCCGATAGCATCCTCGTGTCCGCCGAGAATGTTGATCGCGTTCCCACTAAGCCGCAGCCGCGGCCCCGGAATTGTCCCATCATTGATCGCATCGCGAACTGCCGTATCGGCGGACCCCGCTCCCTCCGTCCCCATGTCGCGCTCGGCCGTGAATCCCGCCATCAAATCGTCCCGTGCCGCTAGCACCGCCATAATCGTGCGCTGCGGCACAGACTCCTGCACGGTCTGCAAATCCTCCGCCCCCGGATGCAAAAACAAATGCACATGCGCGTCGATCAGCCCGGGCAGCAACGTGCGATCTCCAAGGTCGATTACCTCCGCGCCTGCAGGATGCTGAACCGTCGCCCCTGCTTCGATGATCCGCTCGCCCCGCACCAAAACTTCCCCCGGCTTCAGCACGCGCCCACTCTTCACCTCAAGTAGTCGAGCCGCATGCAAAACGATCGTATGTGGAGTTGCCGGCGGAGATACTGCCTGGGCGGCACAGGGCGCGCGACCAGTGATCGAAGCAACCAGACAAGCGGAGAGAAAGCAACAAAGTGTCTTCATGTCGTCAGCACAGGATGGTACCACCAACGTTGGCCCGGAAAAAATCATGTGGGGACAGCCGCCTCGGCTGTCCAGCGAGCGAAGCGAGCGTAGCTCTGCCGCCGCAGCCTAACTCTGCAGCCTAGCTCTCCCGCACCTCAACCAACTCCGGACTCTTCAACTCATCCAGCAAAGCTTTCTCTACCTTCTTCTGCAACTCAGCCGAGAGCTTCTTCCCCTCGGAGGTCAAATAAAAAACATCGATCGCCATCTGTCCCTCGGTGTCAATCAAAGCAATTTCAATGTTGCAGCGCAACTTCGAAAGGCACGAACTGATCCGATGCAGCAGTCGCGGCCTATCCTGCGTAATGACTTGCAACCAGGTGCTCATCGACGAAGACGCGTCGTCAAAATCGATGCGAGTTTCCACCTTCACCTTGGTGCTCAAGTGTTTCTCACTGCGCTGCCTCTCCTTCAACATCCGCTCAAGATCCGCTTCTCCAGCCAAAACCGCGGCAATGCTGCGTTTGAATCGATGCCACTCTGACAGATTCAACTCCAAAGTCCGAAAGCGATCAGTAAAGTAAAGCGTATCTACCACTGTCCCGGCCTGATTCGAAAACGCATTCGCCTTGACAATATTCATCCCCCAGGCGGCCAGCACTCCCGTCACAATCGCAAACAAAGAGGGACGATCCTTGGTCACCAACGTCAACTCATACCAATGCCGGCCCCGTTTCAACTCCAACTCCATCGCATTGCTGGCCAGCCCGTCCGCCATCTGCATGTGCTGCATCACCTCTTCGGCGGAGTGCACCTGCAAGTATCTCTGCGGAAATCCCTCCACAAAGTCCTTGAACTTCGCCCCGGTCACCGGAGCCAGGCTGCGCAAGCGCGCCAGCTTTTCTCCGTTCGCATAGCCGTGAACCCGCTGATCCGCGCTGTGATTTAAATAATTCGCCGACGCAATATAAATCTGCCAGACGCTCTCCGCCTTCCACGGCGTCAGCGCCTCCGGGTTCACCGCTTTGATATCCGCATAAGTCAGCAGGCACAGCATCTTCAGTCGCTCCGGCGTGCCCACTTTCTCTGCGAACGCCGCCACCGTCTCCGAATTAAAAATATCCCGGCGCAGCAACGCCGACATTTCCAGGTGATTCTCAATCAAGAACATCACCGCCCCGCGCTCATTCTCCTCCAGATCCAACCGGTCCATGCAACGCCCGGCGATCTCCAGACTAGCCTCTACGTGACTGCGACCGGGTATGCCTTTCCCCGTGTCATGCAACAACAGCGCCAGATAAAGCAACTCCGGATCCTCCAGTTCGCCCAGCACCTCCGCGTATCGCTTGTCCCACTCCGACTGCCCCTGATTCAACCGGTGCAGAATCTCGATCGCCAAAATCGAATGCTCGTCCACCGTGAAACGATGATAGTAATCGCGCACCACCAGCGAATCGATGGGCTTCAACTCCGGCAACAACAAAGTCAGCAGGCGCAGCGAATGCATCGCGCGCAATGCCTCGGCGGCATGCGGCTGCAGCAAAGTCTCCTGCAGATAAAGCCACAACTCGGCCCCGCGCGGCGGAGCCACGGCCAGCGCCGGCAGCGCCTGCTCGATGCGCTGCTCGGTAGTGGTGCTTAATTTCAGCCCGTGATGCGCCATAAAATGAAACAACCGCAGCAGCATCTCCGGATCCTGCAGCGAAGAAGATTGCTGCAGAAAGATCATTCCATCCACTACCGAAAAATCCGGACTCGAAGGCCGCGATCGCCAACTCTGCACCTGCCGCCGCACCGAGGACCAGGCCTCCGGAATTTCTTCAAGCAACTGCAGCACGGTGCGCTGCACCGCCCGCGCATGTCCAAAATAAATCCGCATCCAGTCGGCGGCAGACAACCCTGCCGCATCCGACGCCCCAATTCTCCGCGCCGCCGCTTCGTCCTGCGCCTCCCAACTCAGCGCGTTATCGTCGCGGCCGTGGCGGAAGTGCAGAAAGCACCGCGTCGCCATCAGGAATTCCAGTGCCGCCTCCAGTTGCTTGCGCACCGCCGCCCGCAGCGAACTCGCGTCCGGCCAGTCGCGCAGCTTTTCCATCGCCGGAATCAGCGCCAGCCAGCAGGCCACGTTGTAATCCCGCAGCCCGCCCGGCGTCTCCTTCACATTCGGCTCCAGATGAAATACTGTGTTCCCGAATTTTCCATGGCGTTCGCGCGTGACTTCGGCCAGTCCCTGCAGCAACGCCTTCGATTCCCGCATCACCAGCTTGGGAATGAATTTGTCGTGAAGTTTCGCGAACAATTCGTGGTCGCCCGCAAGGTAGCGGCTATCGAGAAGAGAGATCGTGAACTCGGTATTGTTGGGATCGTAGCGGTCGCACTCGGAAAGCATTCGCGACGCAGGACTCAACTTCAATTTCAAATCCCAGAGTTCCTGCGAGAAGCGGCGGATCGGGTCCTTATAGAGTTCTTCGCCGGCGCGATCGGAATAAAGGAAGAGAAGATCGATATCGGAGTAAGGAAACAGCCAGCCCCGCCCAAAGCCGCCGGTGGCCACCAGGGCGAAACCGCGCGGCCCAAGTTCGTCGGCGGAAACCATCTCCCGCCACAGCCGCTTGAGAATATCTTCGATCAGCCGCGTTCGCTCTTGCACTGCAGCGCGGCCATCTCCAGTCTCCGCGAAATCACGCGCGATGCGCGCCGATTCCTCGGCCAGAGAACTTCGCAGTTCACTGATCAGTGAAGACGCTGCCGTCATGACGATGCGTTGACAAATCGACGATCATGAATCCACGAATCTTCACTCGACGATGTCCGCTCTCAACCCGCGGTCCGGTCGCGTCCGGGTAGAATGTCCACGCTTCCCCGTCTGGTTCCCGAGCCTCGCTCCCCAGTACCGCTCCGACCCCGACGGGGATCGCCTACAGTGCTCCCTCGCCCCGCTCCTCATTGCGGATGCGAATCGCATCATCCACGCGCGTCAGAAAAATCTTCCCGTCGCCGATCTTCCCCGTCCGCGCCGCCACCAGAATGGCCTGCACCGCCTTCTCAACGAGAGCCTCGGGCAACACCAGCTCCAACTTGGTTTTGGGGATGAGATCCACACTGTATTCGCGGCCGCGGTACACCTCGGTGTGTCCCTTTTGCCGCCCGTGCCCGCGCACTTCGATCACCGTCATGCCCTCGACCCCGATTTCGTGCAGCGCGCTCTTTACCGCGTCAAGCTTGGAGTTTTGAATGATCGCTTCGACCTTAGTCATGGCTTCGTTCTCAAGCGCGTGCTCCTGCGGGCATAGTCGACCCCAACCCCAACTCGGGACGCGCTTACTCTATCTTCTGCCATTGTTTCACGGAAATCGAATCTATTTATCGTCAGTATCAGGTTTTATTATCAAAGAATAAAGGACACAAACCGTAGCAGCCCCGAAGGGGCGGCATGTGAAAGCCCGGCGCGGAAGTGCGGGGGTCGGATGTGAAAAGCTGAACGAGTCCCGGAGGGACGGCACGAATCCGCGCCCTTGACAGAAAAAATCGACTCACTTGGCTTTCGAAAAATCCTCCACGGCAAACCACTGCCCACCGTGCTCTACGACTCCCACCCCAATCGAATCCATATCCGAATCCAGAATATTCGCACGATGATTCGCAGACTTCAAAAACTCAGCCTGAATCGCATCGACTCCTGTACCTAGGCCCACGTTCTCGGCGAGCCACACGAAATGCGCTCCCGCCTGCGTGACCCGCGAGGCCAGCCCGGGCTCGCCGGCAAACCCGTGTTCGGCGGCCCCGTGCTGTGCCATCAAGCGGGCATGCCGCCGCGCCGCCGTCGTCAGCGCATCGTCCCATCGCAAGGCCGCCAAGCCCTGTGCTTTGCGCGCCCGATTCACTGCCGCGAACAACTGCTGTTCCGCAGCGTTAGCCGCAACCTGCGATTGCGCCGAGCAGAGCGCACAAAATGCAACCACAAAGACGGTGGCACGAACTATGTTCAATTTCATACAAGACTGCAAACCCGCAATCTCACTCTTCCACTCGGTGCGATTCGATCGTAGCACCGGCGTCCCGCCGGCTGCCCCGGGAGCGACCCGCTCCGGGCAACGGTCGAGCGAGATATTGTCAGTCTTTTCAGGAGGAACGCAATCACTTACCTGGACCTTTAGGTCCTTCCGCGCTTGCTGCGGGCTTTTCAAACTTAGCGTCATCCACCGGAACATTCTGCTTCACCTCAGTAGCCTGAATCGTAAACCTTCCCCCCGGACGAGCCAGTGTCCAGCGAAACGGAATCTTCACCCCGCCCACCTCGCGATAATCCGCGTAATCGATCTGCGTCGGCAATCGTCCCAGTGGAGTCTCCCCAAACCGCACCAACCGCACCAGCAGACCGGACTGCTCGTCAAAATACAACCGCACCGGTGTCTTTTCGCCGCGCTGCCCCACCACCAGGTAAGCCTCATGATCTCCAATTTTCTCCGCCCCGCGAACCTCAACCTCGCTGAACATGCTTTTCACATGCGCCGGAAAATGCAGATCCGCATCCATCGCCGCCCCGTCCAGATCCGGACCGTGCATCTCGCGCACCGGCCGCCCCGGAACTCCCAACCACCCCTCATGCCCGTCGAACGCCGTAATGCTATCTCCGTCGGGTGTGTGCGTGAACGACGCTCGCTTCTCCGGATCCTTCGAAAAAATCTCGATCGGCACATCGCGATCGCCAAAGGTGATCGTTCCCTTTATTACCCGGCTGCTGACTTTGTCGATCGCCGCCGCCCCGCCTGCCGCCTTCAAATATTTCTCGATCAGCTCGTCGCCCGAAGGTCCGCCAACGATTTTCGTTTCCTCCTCGTCGCTTTTCGCCGCCTCCCGGCCCGGCTTCGTCTCTTCCATCACTGCCGGCGTCGCTACCGGATGAGGGCTGCCCCGGTGGCACGAATAACAAGTCACTTCGCGTTTGCGGTCAAAACTATCCGCATTGATGGCGAACATCATCTCCATCATCTTCCGCGCGGTTTCCTTCGGCTTCTTGTCATCTTTCTCGAACGCGCCCTGCACGTGGCAAAATTCGCACTCCACGCCCAGCGAGGCGCTGATGAACTGCATCGTCGGAATCAACTGGTCCGCCGGAATCCCCTTCAGCATCTGAATGTTCTTGAACTGCTGCTCAGCAGTCTTCGGCCCCGCAACCGGAGCAGTCGTAGGAGCCGCGCCAGACTGGACCTGAGCGCTGCTGACGGCACAAATGATTAAGATGGCTGATACAGCGACAAATAATGTGGGGACAGCCGCCCCCGGCTGTCCAATCGAGCGAAGCTCGAAGCTTTTTCTAGCCGTCATAATTCTCCTCAATAAAATTTCGGAAGTTCTTTCAAAAATCCGCAATCCCGACCCATCGACTGCCGTCACGAGATATTCAATTACTCAATTACCCAATTACTAAAGTCCACCGCTCCTTACAAAAAACCTCCACTTATCCATGCCCGCGGGCACCGCCACATCGAAAAATCCCACCATCATCTCCTGCGAAGTCTGGTCGCCCCAGGTCACCATCTTGTCGGGATCAGGATTATGCGGATTATTTCTCGAGTTGTCATACCACGCCACCGCTCGCAGCCGGGTT
>Ga0074045_10002311_pt1 | contig 17679 bp, 17 predicted proteins | sample BogForMeECP23OM2_FD_94442 | JGI IMG/M metagenome (GOLD analysis project Ga0074045, IMG submission 94442) | Bog forest soil microbial communities from Calvert Island, British Columbia, Canada - Bog Forest MetaG ECP23OM2 | ecosystem: Environmental > Terrestrial > Soil > Wetlands ...
CATCGCGGTTGCCAAGCGCGGACCCAAGATGAACTCTTTCATGTCGATCATCCGGGGCAATCAGGACATCATCGGGATGTTCATTCTGGGCGGCGTCTTCGAGCGCCATCATAACCTCAGGATTTCGTGCGTCGAGGCCGACGCCGGTTGGGTCCCGCATTTCATGTATCGGCTGGATCACGCCTATGACCGTCATCGCTACTGGCTGACGGTCGATAAGCTGTCGAAGATGCCGAGCGAGTATTTTCGCGAGAATATCTACACGACTTTCCAGGACGACTGGGTCGCCTTCAAGATGAAGGACATGTGCAATCCGCAACGCCTGATGTGGGCCAATGACTTCCCGCATAGCGACTCGACCTGGCCAAATTCGCAGGAGCTGCTGAAGAAGCATTCCGCCGGACTCACTGAGCAGGAGAAGAATTGGCTCCTGCACGACAACGTCGCGCAGCTCTACGGCATCTGAGTCCGCCAATCTCGTAACCGATCGGCGCGGCGGTCCACCGCCGCGCCGATGAGGACCCGCCATGCTGCAAAAGCTCTTTCACGTGAATGTGTGCGTGCGCGATATGGAGCGCTCGATTCGCTTCTATCAGGACCTTGGCTTCAACAAGGTCAACGACTTTACTCTCGACGACCCGAGCGTCGGCGACGCGCTGGGTCTCAAGGCGAAAAAGCTGCGCGGTGTTTTCATGCGTCTGGGCAACGACCCCGCCGCGCCCGTGCTCGATCTGGTCCAGTTCATCGATCCGCCGCCGCAAGGCAATCCCTATCCGACGCTGAACAACCTGGGGATCTGCCGGATCGCGTTTACCGTCGATGATATCGATAAGACTTATGAAGAGCTGCGCGCCAAAAAGGTTGATTTCGTCGCGCCGCTCAAGAAGATCGACGGCCCGGGCGGGGCGAAAATCGGCGTGGTCTGCTTCAAAGATCCCGACGGCACGATTCTCGAATTGATCAGCGGGATGTAGTGGACTGATGGCGAAACGGAAAGTTCTCGTCGCGGGCGCTTCGGGGCTGGTCGGTCACGCCGCCGTTCGCCACTTTGCCGCGCTCCCCGAGTGCGAGGTCGTCGCGGTCTCGCGGCGTACCCCGGACGCGGTGCCCGGCGCTAAATTTCTCTCGGTCGACCTTCTCGACCAAAGTCGCTGCGCCGAAGTCTTCAGCCAGATGGCTGACGTCACCCATCTGGTCTACGCCGCGGTCAACGAAAAGCCCGGTCTGATGGATGGATGGCTCGATCGCGAGCAGATGCAGACCAACCTGACGATGTTGCGCAATCTGTTCGAGCCGCTCGAGCCGGTGGCAAAGAATCTGCAGCATGTCTCGTTGTTACAGGGGACCAAGGCCTACGGCGCGCATCTGGCACCGATTGCGATACCCGCGCGCGAGCGCTCGCCGCGCCATGCTCATCAGAATTTCTACTGGCTGCAAGAGGACTACCTGCGGGCGAAGCAGCCCGGCAAACCCTGGTCGTGGACGATCCTGCGGCCGCAACTCGTAATCGGCGAGGCGGTGGGGAGCAATCTCAACGTCATCCCCGCGATCGGCGTCTATGGCGCGATCCGGCGCGAGGCGGGACTACCGCTCGCGTATCCGGGCGGTCCGCGGCTGATTTTCGAGATGGTCGATGTCGACCTGCTGGCGCGCTCGATGGCGTGGGCGGCGAACACACCGGCCTGTCGTAACGAGATTTTCAACATCACCAACGGCGATGTTTTTGTCTGGGACGAAGTATGGCCGACGATCGCCGAGTCGCTCGGGATGAAGCCCGGTCCGCCCACGCCGCTGGCCTTGGCCACCGAGATGCCCAGGCATGCCGCCGAATGGGCGGCGATCGTGCGCAAATACCGGCTGTGCGCACCTGAGGATATCCACACATTTGTAGGCGAATCCTTCCATCTGGCGGATTTTGTCTTCAACACCGGAGCGAAAACTCCGGGCGTCACGCTGGTGAGCACGATTAAAGCGCGTCAGGCCGGCTTCGCCGATTGCGTTGATACGGAGGACATGCTGCGCAAATGGTTCCGCCGTTTTCAGGATCTGCGCCTGTTGCCACCCGTCTAAAAGGAGCAAGACTTCATGGCTGTGAATGTAACCGTCCAGGGCGAATGCGATCCGCGGTTTTCCCGCGTGCGCGACGCGTTTATCGAGAACTTTGCGAAGTACGATGAAGTTGGCGCCGCAACCTCGGTGACCGTTGACGGCCGCTGCGTCGTCGATCTTTGGGCTGGTCACGCCGATCAGGCGAAGGCGCGTCCCTGGAATCGCGATACGATTGTCAACGTATGGTCGACCACCAAGGGACTGTGCGCGATGTGCGCGCATCGGCTCGCCGATCAGGGCAAGCTCGATCTCGACGCGCCGGTCGCGAAATACTGGCCGGAGTTCGCGCAAAGTGGCAAAGGCGCGATACCCGTCAGCGCCCTGTTGAACCATCGGGCAGGGATGGCTGCCATCAGGACGCCGCTCAAACACGACGAACTGTTCAATTGGGAAAAGGTTACGACTGAGCTCGCGCGCCAGGAGCCGTGGTGGATACCGGGCACGCGGCATGGTTATCACGCGATTACTTTCGGCTGGCTGGTCGGCGAAGTGGTGCGCCGGGTCAGCGGGAAGAGTCTCGGCACCTACTTCCGCGACGAAATCGCCAAGCCGCTCGGCGCCGACGCTCATATCGGGATTGGTCCGGAGTTCGACGCGCGGGTCGCCGAGATTATCTATGCCCCGGCGCCCAAGCCGGGCGAGCGGAACATCTTCGCGGAAATGGCGAAAGACCCCGCGTCGGTGAGTTACGCGGCGCTGTTCAATCCGCCGACGATGTTCGCGCAGGAAACCACAAATTCACGCGCCTGGCGCGGCGCCGAAATTCCCGGTGCGAATGGCCACGCGAATGCGCGAGCGTTGGCCCGCATCTATGGTGCGCTCGCGCGTGGTGGCGAAGTTGACGGGATCAAAGTCTTTGGCCCGCGCGAGATTGAGCGCTGCTTCACGGAGCAGTCAAAGGGCCCGGACGCCGTGCTGCCGCTGACAACGCGCTTCAGTTTGGGCTATATGCTTTCGCAACCGGGGACGATGATGGGTCCGAACCCGCATGCCTTTGGCCATCCCGGGGCTGGCGGGTCCCTCGGCTTTGCGGACCCCGACGCCAAAGTCGGCTTCGGCTATGTGATGAACCAGATGGGTACCGAACCGCTGCTTGATCAGCGTCCCGCCGCGCTGATCGACGCGATCTACGCTTCGTTGTAAAAGTCGAGGGTGGACTCTGACGGTCGCAGCTCATCGCGGACGCGATGGGCTGCCGCTCTGCACATTCTCGACTGTGAGGTCGTCGCAGACCGCGTCTTCTGTATCGAGCGTTCCACCAATTCGCGCGTGATCGAGACGCACGATGCCGTCGGCGCGAAAGCCACTGCCCAGCACGACGTTGCGACCCACCGTGACAGCCGTGGCGGAGAGCGCGACTGCGGCGTGGTTTTCAAATCGGCCACCGCTGCAGATGAGGGCGCCACCAATACGGCTTCCGTCGAGCCGCACCGCGCCCTGCGCGAGGAAGCGCGTATGCATACGCACGCTGCCGCCGACGGTGAGACGCCCCGCATCGATCGCGTCGCCGCCCGGATTTTGAAAAAGGCCGCCGACGCAGTGCAAGTCGCCGCCGATCCGCGCATCACATAACCGCACCGCGCCTTTCGCCGCGAACCACTCCCCAAGGAACGCGCGTCCCGCGATCCGGATGCCATCCGCGGTGAATGCGTCGCCATCCGGATTCTCGAACGAGCCGTGCGCGCAATACAGGATCCCGTTACAGCGCGCTTCGCGCATAACCACCTGGCCCCGCGCCTTGAAGCCGTGGCTGAGTATGATGTTGCCGGCGACCGCCGCCCCTTCGAGCGAGAGGGCCAAACCACCCCTGTTGGCGAACTCGCCGTGCGCGCAGTAGAGCATCCCGCCGACGCGGACGTGTCGCAGCACGACCGCGCCTGACGCGCGAAAGCCGTTGCTCATGACCACGTGGCCGCCAATCACGGCGCGGTCTGCGCGCAGCGTCTCGCCGCCCGGTGCCTCGAGCAGCGCACCGCTGCACGAAAGATTACCGTCGATCCGCGCTCCGTCGAGCCGCACCAGACCGCCGCTGCGCGTCCCCGCGCACAACTGCAGATCGGTGCGTATATGCGCTTCGCGAGCGTCAATCCCCGCGAGATCGCAACCGCTCAGAAAGACCGATTCAAGCGACGCGCCCCGCAAAATCAGCTCCCGTTCGAAACGGCAGCCAACCAACACGAGCGCGGGCAGGTTCGTTGCCGAGAGATCCAGGGTGCCCTCGATGGTTACCCCCGCGAGTGAGAGTCCGGCCGAGTTCCGACCGGACGCCGTCGCGCCGGAGCGGATTTCGTCAGCGTGGATCACGCGTTCCGTGGTCATTGGAATTGTTCCCGGTGACTTACCGCTGAAGGAACAAGTCGTGATATCGTGCGCATCTATAGTTCATCGAATCGCGATACGGCCTCAGGCCGATCTCGCCACAAACTACGTCAGGAGGAAAACCGAATGCCAACATTTCCAGTTGAAGCTGTCGAGGTCTTCGGCCGCGGCGTTTTGAAGGCCGAAGGGGTGGTCGTTGACAAGGACAATTGCGTCTACGGCGGTGGCCGCAACGGCATTATGTACAAGGTCGCGCCGGACGGCAAAGTGAGCGAACTCGTGAAGCTGCCCGAAGGCTCGATTCCCAACGGCGTCACCATGGATCGCAACGGCGATCTGGTCTACTGCGACCTCGGCAAGGAAGCGGTGGTGCGTGTGACGCAGAGCGGCAAAGTCTCGACGATCAGTGATCGGATTGGCGACCTCCATCTGAGCCTGCCGAACTTTGCCACCTATGACGCCGAGGGGAATCTGTTCGTCTCGAATTCCAGCACAAGCAACATCAATCACATCGGGGACGAGCTGATGAAGCCGCAGCCCAAGGGCGCGCTGGGCGTGATCCGCAAGAACGGCAAGAGCGAAATTATCGCGACCGGCCTTTATGTCGCCAACGGCACCGCGATCGATCCGCAAGAGGAGGCGGTCTACGTGCTCGAGTCGACGCGAAACGACTGTCTGCGGATCGCGATCAAAAAGGACGGCAGCTTCGGCCGGCCCGAAATTTACTCCAAGGATTTTCCCGCGATTCCTGACGGAATGGCGTTCGACACGGCCGGCGAACTCTACATAACGCTGCCGGGCAAGGCCAAACTGCCCGGCGATCCGCCGAAGGACAAAATCCTGATCCCCGCTAACCAGATTCTCAAGGTCGATAAGAGTGGCACTTGGACGATACTGATCGACGATCCAAAGAGCGAGCGTCTCGATCATCCGACCAACTGCGCGTTCGGTGGGCCGGGTTTACAGGACTTGTATTTTGCGAACCTCGAAGGGGAACATTTCAGCCGTGTGCACACCACGGTCCGCGGTCATCCCCTTTATCATCAGCGCTGACGCTGCGGTCGAATAAAATAAAAAGAGCGCGGGCGATCTTGGAATCGCCAGCGCTCTTTTTATTTACTGTGAGAGTGCAGCCTAGCGCAGACCCAACTCGGCGAGCGGTGACCGGTCGACCACGGTCCCGCGCTTGACGCCGCCGCCCAAGGCAACCGACCCCGGCGTGCGCTCGAACGGGTCGGGCAGATCGATCTCTTTCGCATAGTCGCGCAGTGCCGGCATCACGTCCTGTGCGAAAAGCCGCATACTGGTCCGCCGGTCTTCGTTGCTCACCGGACCTTGTACGCTGAACATGATGAAAATGCCGGGGCGCAAGATGCGCAGGATGGCCTTAATCTTCGGAATCACGCTGGCCGGCGTTCCCGCAATCACCTGATAATTGCGCATCACTTTGTCCAGGCCGCCGCGCAGCTTGCGGCGAACTTCGTCGAAGTCCGTTTCCGGCTCTTTGTTGCCGTCCTGTGCGTGCTGGGCAAGCTTGTCGCCACTGACTCCGAGCCAACTTCCCGTGGGCTGTTTCGCCAGGGCCCGAATCGCACTTTTGGAGTTATAGCCCGGCGGCATCGTGAACTCCGGTGCGGAGAAAGCGTTTTGGCCGCCGCCGTAAACGAAATTTTCCGCGACCGCGTGAGCCTTTTCCTCAGTTTCGGCGACCACGGTGGGAATCAGGTAGCCGAAATTCTCGGGGCCGGCCTGATAGCCAATTTTTGCCGCCTCATCGGCGTAGTAGTCCCACAGGTCGCAGGTCGGCCCGAGCATCGTGCCCAGTCCGATATATGGATACCGGTGCTCCGCGCACCACTTCACGGTCTCCGGACTGATCACGCCCGGAATCCACATCTGTGGATAGGGCTTCTGGTAGGGCAATGCCCACGGATTGACGTGCCGGTAATGAAAATGTTTGCCCTCGTAGCGCCAGGGACCGGGCTTGGTCCACGCTTGCACGATGAAGTCGTGGGCCTCGTTGAACATTTCCCGGTTGTAGGCGGGATTGGCGTTGTTGAAGAACTGCTCGCTGCCCGCCCCGCGCACCCATCCGGTGATCAGCCGGCCGCGGGAGATCAGGTCGATCTCGGCCAGCTCCTCGGCCATGCGCAGCGGGTGCTTGATGACCGGCAGCGGATTGCCGATCAGGACGATTTTCACGCGTTTGGTGCGATACGCCAGCACGGAGGCTTCAACATTCATCACGCTGCCCATGCAGAACGGATTGCCGTGATGCTCGTTGAGGGCCACGACGTCGAAGCCCAAGTCCTCAGCGTAGCAATATTCGTCCAGGTAATAGTGATAGTCGTCGGCCGCCTTCTCGCGGTCAAAATAGGAGTTGGAGACGGCGAAAAAAGCTCGATTCTTGAGAATCACGTCCTCGGACAGCCAGCGATAGGGCCGTTCGGTGAAATAGCCTATCTTCATACCTCTTCCCTCTTGTTGGTCGGGCCGTTGCGCGGATTGATTGCGTCAGCGTGCTGAGCAAGCGCTGGCGCGTTCCACCAGTCAGAGCACATCCTTCAGTCCGCCAGAAATTTGCCGACGGCACGCGAGAATTCAGGTTCGTTTTCGATCTCGGGCCGATGTCCGGCCCCTGCAATCTCGACGACCTGGGCGTTGACGATCGCCTGCCTATAAGCATCAATGCAGCCACGCGGAACGACGTTATCGCGCGTCCCCCAAACCAGCAAGGTCGGCGTCTTTACGCCATAGAGCAGGTTGGGCAGGCTGGGGTTGTGCATGTAGGGCTCCCAGCCCAGCCGCGCGGTCTCAGCGCGGGCATCCTCGAAGGCCTCGAACTGCTCCGGCGTCATTTCGCCGCCATAGATTCTGGCGAATTCGGGCGTCTTCTCGGGATCGGCGACGGTGGCGCGCAAATGGCGGCGGATCGTCAGCTCGAAGAAATCCATGATCTGACCGTTCTGCGGCTTGATCCCCATCGGGGCGACCAGCACCATCTTCGCGAAGATCCGGGGGTCGGCGGCCGCCATTTCGGCCGCGATATAGCCGCCTGCGGAAAATCCGATAACATCTATCGGGTCAGCTTTCAGCTCGCGTGTGACCTGGGAATAGAAGCCCGCGAGATCGCGATAATTTCTGATCCAGTCCAGCCGGGCAGTCTTGCCAAAACCCGGCTGCAGCGGGATCACCAATTCACGTCGATCCGCCAGCCACTCATTCCAGGCCATCCAGCCCGGATAACCAAGCTCATCGTGCAAGATCAGCAGGGGCTTGCCCGTCCCGCCTCTGACCACCACGATTTCCGCATTGGCCGCTTTTACGGAAGTTTGCGTCCACGGCGTCACAATGGTCCTCCACTAACCGCTTTCAATCTGCAGTCGCACCACAAGCGGCCCAGCCGTCTTCTTAACAGAACCCCGGCTGGATACAAGACCATTGCACGGACGTGGAGACGACTCGGGGTCTATTCTACCGATGAGCTTGTGAGCGACTTGCAGCAGGGGGCCGTGCCCTGTGCGGGGACCCACCGCCCGGTCGGATCGACGAAGCCGTCGGCATCATATCGATCGTGGTGTCGAACCCAATCGGTCAGGGTGTGGTTGGGACCGGTCTCATTGCGGCCTTTCGGCGTCAGGTCGAGGAACCGGTATGCACCCAACCCCCATTCACCGCCGCGAGCATAGGTCGAGTAGGTATGAAAGACTGCACCGGTCTCATCTTTGAAGAAGACACTGGTGCCGTGGAGATCCTCGAGTGGGCTTTGGGTAATCTGGTAGTTGTAGAAGACTTTGCCCCTCGCGAGATCGTCGGGTGTGAACGAGACATGATAGTCATAATTGAAGTCGCTGCCGAAGCTGGATACCCACGGGAAGCGCCAACCCATGCGCCCCTTGTAAGCCTCGATCTCGGCTAAGGGTGCACGCGCGACCGCGACAAAAGTCACGTCGTGATGGGCAAGATGCAGGTTCGGACCGTCGACATGGTCGGCGAAGAACGAACAGCCCACGCAACCCTCCTTGCGCCCTGGAGCCAGCATGAAATGATAGACGATCAACTGGCTGCGACCGCCGAACAGCTCGGCGAGCGTCCTTTTGCCGTCCGGTGTGTCGAAAATATACTCCTTCTCGACCCTCACTCGCGGCAACTCGCGACGCTGCCGGCTCACCTCGTCCTGTAACTTCGTGAGTTCCTTCTCTTTACTCAGAAGTTGTTTGCGTGCGACCAGCCACTCTTCTCGGGACGCGATTGAGCTGTTCATGTTTGCTGCTCCTTTTTGCCAATGGGTTTACTCAGTCCGTATAGCGGCCAGATGTTCAGCGAGGCATTGCAGGGAGCTGCTCCAACCCTCGCGATGCCCGTCGCGCGCGTTGACCGATTCGAATTCAATCTGATGCAAGGTAAGAGTCGTTTTCGCGCCAAGCTCCGCGAAAATCACTGTCAACAGCGTTTCGGGCCTCGACGGTTTGCCGGCCGCATCAGCCCACGTAAAAGTGCAAACGATCCGCTCGGGCTCCACGACCTCGTGATAGATGCCTTGCAGCCAGTGATCGGTTCCGTCGCGCGCGCGCATGTGAAAGTGGTAGGCGCCTCCCGGACGCAAATCGATGTCGCAAGAGGGTAACGTGAAGCCCTCGGGACCCCACCATTGCGCGAGATGCTTTGGGTCAGTCCACGCTTTGAACACGAGTTCGCGGGGCGCATCGAAGACCCGCGTGATGACGAGCTCGCGCTGCCCGCTTGCGGTAGCGGCACTACTTCTTGCGGCCATGATTCTTCTCCTTCTGATCGTTGACGAATTTCGCTGACTCGCTTGCATGCCGCGGTCGCGGCAGACCGGCGCGAGCGGGACGCAGTGCGCGCACGTACTTCTCGAGGCGATCGAAGCTCTGCTCCCAGAAACGCCGATAGTGCTCCAGCCAGTCGGCCGCGTCCTTGAGTGGACGGGCCTCGAGCTGGCACGGGCGCCATTGCGCCTGACGTCCACGCGCGATCAGGCCGGCGCGTTCCAAAACCTTGAGATGCTTGGAGACGGCGGGAAGGCTCATCGCGAAGGGCTCAGCCAACTCCGTTACCGAGGTCTCGCCCGCGGCGAGGCGGGTCAGAATCGCGCGCCGGGTGGGGTCGGCGAGCGCCGTGAAGATGACGCTTAGATGGTCGGCGGACATTATTAGTGCTAAACCAATCAGTTAAATAACTGCTTAGTTAAATACAGAAAGTGGCGAGCGTAGTCAAGCGGTGCTTCGCAGGTAGCGCTTTGTGCGAGGTTGAAGCAGATGGCCGGGTCTGCAACATAATGAAGGGATCGTCAGACCCGGCCGCCGGACGCCACCTCACGGATCGGCGGTCCTGGATGGTCCGTAACGATTGCGTGGACGCGCCCGATCAGGAGTGGAGACCAACTGCCGTGGTAAAATTCAGCTACTTGTTTGATTTCCGCCAACCAGCGGAATTTTCGATGATGAGCTCGGCTGAGTTCTATGCCGCGATGATGCAGCAGGTCGAATACCTCGACCAAGCGGGTTTCGAGACGATCTGGATTACCGAGCATCATTTCACTGATGACGGCTATCTTTCGGCGGCGATGCCGATGATGGCGGCGATCGCGGCGCGGACCAGACGAATCAAAATCGGCAGCTATGTAATTCTGGTGCCCTTTTATCATCCGCTGCGGCTCGCGGAAGATGCCGCTCTGATCGACGTTATCGCCAACGGCCGGCTCAGGCTGGGGCTTGGTCTGGGTTATCGGCTCGAAGAGTTCGATACATTCCGGATCCCGCGCAAGGAGCGGCTGGGACGGACGCTCGAAACGGTCGAAATCCTCAAGCGCGCGTGGACCGGCGAACGCTTCAGCTTCACGGGCAAGTATTTCACGATCAAGAACGCGCGCGTTTTGCCCAAGCCGATCAGTAGTCCCGAGTTGCTCTGGGGTGGGATGGCGCCCCAGGCGATTCGGCGCGCGGCGCAGCTCGATATGGGGTTTGCGTGCAACCTGGGGCTGAAGGAGATTAACCAGTATCATGAGGCCCTGCGCGAGCTGGGCAAGGACCCGGCGGCGTACAGCGTGGTAAACAGCCGGATGGTCTATGTCGCTGACACCGAGGAGCAGGCGTGGCGGGAAATCGAGCCGTATCTCATGTACCAGATGGCATTGTACGGGAAATGGTTGAGTGAAGGCGCAATCGAGACGGTCGGCCATTTTCGCCCCGACGCGGAGGCGCTGCGCAAGAACGCGGTACTGGGCCCGCCGAACCGCATCATCGATCGCTTGCGGCAAATTATTGCAGCTTCGCCAATGACCGAGATTGCCTTGGCGATGCAGTTGCCGGGGCTCGAGCCGCGCAAAGTCATGCGCTCCCTTGAGCGTTTCTCGACGGAAGTTCTACCGATCTTGCGTCGTCCGTGACTTTACAGACGTTCGTCGAGGAGAGGTCGCATGCCCAGATTTCCATATCGCGTCCGGCCCGAGACCGCCGTCCTGACCAGCGGATTCGATCCAAAATTGTCGGTCGGCGCGGCGCGGCCCCCCGTCTATCGCAGCTCCACCTACGTCTTCTCCAGCCCCGAGGCCGCCGAACGCGCCTTCGAGGTCGTGTTGGGCAAGGTGCGTGCCGCCGAAGCCGAAGTCCCTGATTTAATTTACGCGCGCCTCAATCATCCCAACGCCGAGATCCTCGAAGATCAGCTCGTTCCATTGGAGCGCGAGGCTACGGCCGCGGCGGTTTTTAATTCCGGCATGGCGGCGATCTTCACTGTGATGCTGGGGTTCCTCGAACGTGGGCGCACGCTGCTTTATACGCAACCGTTGTATGGCGGCACGCAGCACTTGATCCATCACGTGCTGGAGCCATTGGGTTTCGCCGCGCACGGGGTCAATGCGGGCGACACGGCGGCGATTGCCGCCGCGATCAAGGCGAACAAAGAGCTTGGGCTGGTTTTGATCGAGACGCCGGCGAACCCGACGCTCACCATGACTGACCTCAAAGCCGCGACCGACGCGGTGCAACGGCATCCGCGCCGCCCCTTGCTCGCCGTCGACAACACTTTGCTCGGTCCGACTTTCCAGCATCCGCTTGCTATCGGCGTCGACCTCGTAATCTACTCCGCGACTAAATTTCTCGGCGGATTCAGCGATTTGCTGGCGGGAGCAGTGTTAGCGCGTGATGCGGGACTGATCGAGCATATGCGCGGACTGCGCGCCCTCTTCGGCAATATCCTGCAAGCTGACGAATGCTGGATGCTCCATTCGCGGCTTTCGACCGTCGGTTTGCGGATGAATCGTCAGAGCAAAAACGCTCAACGCATCGCGGAACATCTGGTGGACCATCCGCAAATCAAACGCATCATCTATCCGACGCTCTTCACTGATGTCGAGCAGATACGAATTCGCGACGCACAGACTGACTATCCGGGCTCGTTGCTCTCACTGGAGCTGGCCGGGGGCAAGCGTGCGGCTTTTGACTTCCTGCGGGCCCTTCAGATTGGCAGAAACGCGGTCAGCCTCGGCGGCGTCGAAACACTGGTATGCCATCCGATGACCACGACGCACAGCGAATTCAGTGAGGAGGAGCTTGCGCGCAGCGGGATCACCGACGCGATGGTCAGAATTTCGATCGGCATCGAGCATTGGCGCGATCTCCTCTATGATTTCAAGCGCGCGCTCGAGAGCGGTTGACCTGCGCGGGCGCCGAATCGATTATCGCCGCTGGCCTGCGTGGGCCATAATCGCGGCCAACAACTCGCGGAGACACTATGGAGCAAGCGCAGATCAACGGTATCAGGCTGGCCTATCAGCAGCGCGGAGTTGGTGCGCCGCTCGTGATGATTCACGGCGCGCAGGGCGATCAGAGTATGTTCAACGATCTCGCTCCCGCGTTCGCGGCCCATTTTCGCGTGCTGACCTTCGATCAGCGCGGTTCCGGACTAAGTGATAAGCCGGATACCGATTACAGTATCGCGATGCTCGCCGACGATACGGCCGCGCTCATGGAGCTGCTCGCCTTTTCCCCGGCGCATGTCGTGGGTGTCTCGATGGGTGGGATGATCGCGCAGGAACTGGCGCCGCGCCACCCGCGGAAGGTTCACTCACTCGTGCTCGGTTGCACCACCCCGGGCGGGTCGCAGGCGATTCGCATCGGCGGAAGCGCTTTTGCCAATGCCTACTCAACTCAGCCGATGTCCGCGGAGGAGCGCGGGCGCGCCCTGGCGGAAGCCGCCTTTACCAAGGGCTACCTCGAGCGGCATCCGCAGATTATTCCGGCGATGATCGAAGCTCGCCGGCAGCGACCGCTCGATCCGGTCGCGCTCGACCATCGCGTCAAGGCCGCGCTCAAGCACGACGCTTACGCACGGCTCGTACGGATAGACTGCCCGACGCTCGTGATTACCGGCAAGGATGACGCCCTTATTGCATGGGAGAACTCGCGCCTCCTGGCCGAGCGAATCCCGGGGGCTCAACTCGTGATTCTGGAGCCCGCGGGTCATTGCTTCTGGCTCGAGCAGCCCGAGCAGGCTGGCCAGGCAATCCTGCGTTTTCTGCAAAGCGTATCCGCGATTAGTTGAACGTCAGCACGGTGCGGGTCACTTCCCCAGCCTCCATCGCGCGAAAGGCCTCGTTAATTTCCGCCAGCGGGCTGCGGCGGCTGATCATGTCGTCGAGGTTCAGCCGGCCCTGCCGGTAGAAATCGAGATACTTGGGCATGTCGAGGTGGAAGCGATTCGACCCCATGAAGCATCCCTGGAGGCGCTTCTCGACGAATAGATGCCCGGGTTCAAATTCGACCTTCTGTCCCGGGGGGATCGCTCCCACGAGCGTCGCCAGCCCGCGCGGAGCAAGACAGTAGATGCATTGCTCCAGCACGCGGGGATTTCCGATCGCGTCGAATGAGTAATCAACGCCGCCATTACTCAGTCGCTTGATTTCACGCACCGCGTCGGCTGACGCGCCGTTGATAGCCTCGGTCGCGCCGAAGTGGCGGGCAATTGCGAGTTTATTGTCGCGAATGTCCACGGCGATAATCTGCCTTGCGCCGGCAATCCGCGCGCCCTGGATCACTGAAATACCGACGCCGCCCGCGCCAAACACGGCCACTGTGGAACCCGGAGCGACTTGTGCGGTGTTCAGTGCCGCGCCCACGCCGGTCGTGACCGCGCAGCCGAGCAGGGCGGCGCGATCCAGCGGGATGTCGTCGGCAATCTTCAGCACGGCGCGTTCATGCAGGAGCATCTTCTCCGCGAACGCGCCCAAATCCGCGAATTGCGTAAGGCGTGCGCCCTTCTGCGACAGGCGTGGCCGCGCGTCACGCGGCCGCTGACAGTCCGCCCGTCCGGTACAGAGGTGCGGGCGGCCCAGCAGGCATTGCGTACAATTGCCGCAATAGATCGACGTGCAGGCGATGACATGGTCGCCCGGCTTGAGCGAAATCACTTCGCTGCCCACGGCCTCGATTATTCCTGCCGGCTCGTGGCCCAGAATGGCCGGCGTCTTGGCCGGTAGCGTCCCGTGCAGACAATGCAAATCGCTGTGACAAACCCCGCTCGCCACCGTTCGGACCAGCACCTCACGCGGAGCGGGCTGGTCAATCTCGACTTCCTCGATAGTAAGCGGCTCTTTGAGTACGCGAAAAATTGCGGCTTTCAATGGTCGACTCCCTCTGTTCGTGACACGCCGGTGCGGTCCGAGCCTCGGTTTCAGCGGCGTCTACCGTCGCATCAAGTCCCACTCGTTTGCAAGTCTCGCCGCGCCTCCTGACTCTCGCCAAGGCCGGGGACGGCGCGTAGCGCTACAGTTCCATCGGATCGCGAAAATACTCGTGAAAAATTCGCGAGCGATGTTCCAGCAGGAGCGGGTCGAGCGCGGCCTTGACGACGGGATCAGTGACCGTGAAAGCCGGGCGATAATTCTCAGGCATCGGACACTGCTCCTTCGGCAAGGGGTCCAGCAAGTTGGCGAAGGCGGTCCAATAGATGTCGAGAGCGCTCACCGACTCGCCGATAAAATAACGCGCGCCGCGTGCGTATTGCGCTTTGAGTTGCGTTGCGAGCGCTTTCAGCGACGCGGCCGTGCGCTCGCCGGCGGCCTTTGCGTCGTTCTCGTTAAACCCATATTTACCGCCCATACGGCTGACGCCCGGCGGCGGACTGCCCGACGCGTACGCGGGCGCGAAGAGCTGGAGCCGCCGGTTCCAGCCGATTCCCATCTCTCCGCAGATTTCGTGCGACAGACCGATCATCAGCACGCGCTGCGTGGCGTCCGTCGGAATCAGCGCGGGCTTGGGTGCGAGCCGTTCGGCCAGATAGAGGATATCGATCCACCGATGGATCGGCCTTTCCTTGGCCCACGCGACGATCGGCCCGCTGGCTTCGCCGCTCCAGGCCACGATGTCCTCGTTAGGTTCGCCCGGCAGCCACGGAGCGGCGACATAGTCGAGGCCCTTAATTTCGAAGATGGTTTTGGCGGCCTGACCCCACGGACTGGGCATGCCCCGTACCAGCACGATGCGCAAACCCGGATGGTCGATGATTTCTTTGAAGCCGCGATATTGCAGCATGCTTTGCTCCTCCGCTTTTCGCGTCGGCGTTCTAGCGGGTTACGAGCTTCTGGGCGGCTTTCACCAGCTCTGCGGTGTTGTTGTTCTCCTTCAGTACTAATGGCTCGGGTACCGCGATACCGCGCTGACACGCCGGGCGCGCTTCCATCCGGGCGATCCAGGCTTGCAGATTGGTAAGCCCATCGATCTTGACGCCGCTCCACTCGTAGATTCGCACCCAACACCAGTTGGCGATGTCGGCGATGCTATATTCGTCGCACAGGAATTCACGGCCAGTGAGTTGGCCTTCCAGCACCTCGAACAGGCGTCGGCATTCGTTGTGATATCGTTGGATAGCCGAAGGGATTTTCTCGGGGAAATAGCGGTAGAAGACGTTGGCTTGGCCCATCATCGGTCCGATCCCCGCCATCTGGAACATCAGCCACTGCGTGACGCGCGACTCGCCTTTTTCGTCCTTGGGCAGAAGCTTGCCGACTCTGCGCGCTAGGTACAGCAGGATGGCGCCGGTTTCGAACACGGCGAAGTCGCCGTTACCGCGATCCACGATCGCCGGAATACGGCCGTTGGGGCAAATACGGAGGAACTCCGGCGTCTTTTGTTCGCCCTTGCCCAGATCGATACGATGAACCGTGTACGGCAGGCCGACTTCTTCCAGGAAAACGGACACCTTCCAGCCGTTGGGCGTGGACGCGGTATAGAGGTCGATTTGAGGCGTGCTCATCGTGGAATTCTCCTTGAGGGCGCAATTGACAGGCGCGTCGCAAGACCCGACGATAGGGATTCTAGAACGAGCAGTCAAGAAAAGCGCTGAGACCGTGACGATCGTGACGCAAGTTGCTAGCCTTCTTTCTGCGGAATGCAAGCGCGGTTGCGGAATTGATCGGTGGTTCATCGATCCGCGGTCGTGCCGCCAATAGTCACTCCAAGCGAGACCGCGGAAGGTACGCCATTGGCAATCGGTATAGGCATCGACGCTTACGGGACCCTGGTTGATCCGCTCGGGATGAATGTTCAGCTGCGACCATTGATAGGGGATTCAGCGGAAAGGGTGGCGGAGCTCTGGCGTACGAAGCAGCTGGAATATACTTTCCGCCGCGCTGCCATGGGCAGGTATAAAAACTTTGATGTATGTACGCGACAGGCGTTGCTCTTCGTTCTTGCGAGTCTGGGAATCAAGCTGACGGCCGGCGAACAGGAAACGCTGATCGATAGGTATCAGCATCTCCGGCCGTACACAGATACCATTCCGGGGTTACGGCAACTGCGGGACGCCGGGTGCGAACCGGTGGTGTTTTCTAACGGCGTCGAACTTACGCTCCGCGGGCTCCTGGGCAACGCCGGCCTCCTCGCTTACTTGCACGGGATCGTGAGCGTGGATGATCTCAAGACCTTCAAACCCGACCCACGCGTTTACCAATATCTGGCGGAGCGGTTAGGTTGCCCGGTCACTAATACTTGGCTCGTATCCAGCAATTCCTTCGATGTCATAGGCGCAAAAGCCGCCGGTCTCAAGGCTGCGTGGGTCAGGCGAAACGCTCAAATTCCCCTGGACTCGTGGGAGATTCATCCCGATATGATCGTGCGCGATCTCCCGGAGTTCGCCAGACGCTTGGCCGGCTTGCCCTGAAACGCCGCCCGCCCGGCGTTCCGTCGAGCGCGGGACCTTCGGCTCGCCGACCGTCCACGTCGGCGATGAAATCTTCCCGGCAAGGACCGGCCGCGCGAGGTCAGGAAGAGATGATCCTGCAATCGCGATAGCCGCTCAGTCGTCCCTGCGATCACCGAGTATGCGTCAGCCCATCAAGTATGACGAACCTCAAAGAGTCCACTTCGCATGTCCCGGAGAATCGTAACTCATTGTAAATCTTGTGAGTTTTATTGGTGAGCCGTCCGGGACTCGAACCCGGGACCCTGTGATTAAAAGTCCTTTCAGGGCCACCAATCAAAACAAATTAAACCAACAAATCCCAATGTTTTCGCGCTCTTTTGCGGAAGGCATTTGTAGGGATTTGGTCTGGTTTGGCGTCAGTGATCGGACAAAAGCTCGGACAATTTGGATTTTCGGAACATGTGACTCGTGCCGAGTCACATGTTCCGACACGAGAAAGGAGTGTCCGATAAATGTCCGTCAACGCATACGTCGAAGCACGCCGAGAATGGGATGAGCGTTATGCCGATCTGGTGCTCGGCAAACGCAACTGGCAGATCGCGGCGGCGGGGTCGCTGGCGGTCTCACTGATCCTCGCCGCCGGCATCGTCTGGCAGAGTACGCGCAGCCGTTATATTCCCTTCGTTGTCGAAGTCGACAAACTCGGTTACGCCCTGACCGTTCCCCAGCCCCTTACGCCGTCGGTGGTGCCCGATGTGACGGCGCGGATGGAGCGGTACGAAATTGCCGCTTTCATCCGCAACGTGCGAACCGTAAGCAGCGATCCACAGGTTGAGCAGCAAATGCTCAATGCGCTGCTCGCGCATGCGCGCGGGGCGGCCGATCATTTCCTCGACGATTATTTTCATTCCGACAACTTCAGTCACAACCCCTTCAAGCTCGCCGAGAAGCAGACCGTCGCGGTGCAGATCGATTCGATCCTGCAAACCTCATCGGGCGGCTATCAGGTGCGCTGGACCGAGACGCTGCGCGATTTGAATGGCGTAATTACCGGCCCGTCGACGCATTGGGAAGCGCAGCTGCGGACCC
>Ga0074045_10002312_pt1 | contig 17672 bp, 11 predicted proteins | sample BogForMeECP23OM2_FD_94442 | JGI IMG/M metagenome (GOLD analysis project Ga0074045, IMG submission 94442) | Bog forest soil microbial communities from Calvert Island, British Columbia, Canada - Bog Forest MetaG ECP23OM2 | ecosystem: Environmental > Terrestrial > Soil > Wetlands ...
GTTGCTGAACATGATGAGGTCGCCGGTATTGATCGTTACCAAATTGGCCGTGGTGGTGCTGGAGATATTCACGCAAGTGATATCGAAAGTGGCTGTAAGCGTCGTGCCCGACAATTGAAGTTTGCCATTCGGGCATCCCGCGACTGCCGGGGGTCCCGCCGAGGCCGGTTGATTGATGGGTACCTGATCCAGGCCGGCGGTATTATCCGCATAGAGCATGGTGATTTCGTCGGTGATGCTGTTGGGATTCGCGGCCGTGCCGGCAATCGCATCGGGAGCCGTGATGGAGGGCCCCATCTCGTTGCCCGGCTCGACCGCGGGTATCGTGGATTCGCAGGTCGCCCCGGGGTAGGGAAATGTGCTGGTGTTGTTAAGCATGGGCCGATTGATCCGCGGGGTGGTCCCACACGGACCCGTAAAAGGGATGGAGATACCCCCGGTGGGAATGCCCGTGCCCGCCTGCTGCAGGTCCAACTGGATCATGTTCAACCCCGACCGCAGATTATCGGACATGTCCGACCCTTGGGAAACAATCTGGTTCGACTGCAACGCATCGTGGAACGCGATCACGGCGGCGTACAGCAGGACTAGGGTGACGCCCATGGCGATCAATAATTCGATCAGGGTAAAGCCCGCGATTTTCTTCTTTAGTTGGACTGTCATCGTAGGCCTCACGAAAAATTGGAGATAAAGCTGACGACTTGATACTGCGATTTTTGCCCTTGGTAGGTCCAATTGATGGTCACCGTGATGGTCTTCAAGTTGGTGGTGTTGGCGGCCGGGGCGATCACAATCGTGCGCGTCATCCAGGGATTCAAATTGATGGACACGTCGTCGGCAGTCCCGAAAATTTGGTCCGGCCCCGGCGCGATTACGATGGAGTCGGGGATGTTGCAGTTATCGTCCGCGGTTCCGAACAAGCCGTCCTGGCCTGGGTCGCACAGCGGCTGCGCATTATCCATGAAGATGCCGCCCTGCGATACGTTGTTGATTCCCGCGCTGTTGACCAGCCGCGTGTCACGCGCCGTGAAAATGCTCTCCATCGCTTCTTGTGCTTTTTGTTGGGCGATGTACTGAATCTGGGTCTGGAAGGAAGCCCTGAGACCCTGGGTGAAAATGGAAACGAGGGAGAGAACGCCGAAGACCAGGACGGCCGTGGCGACCATCACCTCGACGAGCGTAAATCCTCTTTGATTGCGCGGCTGATTCTTTTTCATGGGCTGTACTCCTATTCCGTCCAAACCACTGATGACGCCCCGTTGAGAGGACCGATGAATGTATAGGGGCGCACCCTGCCGGTGCTCCCCATAATGGTGACGGCACGCGCCGTCGCGGACTGGTTCGGGATACCGATAAAAAGGGTTCCGTTATAGGTAGTGGTGCCAAATTCATCCGCGCTAAATTGTCCTGTCGAGGAGAAATACATGGTTGTCGGGCCGCCGGAGAGGCCCGCGATACACACCGCAGAACTGCCGGAACAAGTGCCAAATCCCATCGGCGTATCGGGAACACCACTTTCCATTACAAACTGGGTGTTCGTCGGCAGGGGCATGGTTATGATCGGTCCGGCAACGTCTCCGTTGACATTCGGACGCGCCTGGACCTGGTAGCTGACCGTGAAAGGTTCGAGAGCCGTGGAGTAGGTGTTGAACCAGACTCGAACGGCGCGGCGCTGGCTAATGGCCACTTGTCTGGCTACACGCAGTTGACCATTGACGACGTCCATGGCCGAGGTCGCCTGATAACTCTCCGAAGTGCCGAAGCTCTTGAAGATCGTGACGCTCGCTAGAATGGCCATGATGGCAATGACAATGAGGGTTTCCACCAAGGAGAAGCCCTGCTCTTTTCTATTTTTGTGATTCATGGGCAACTCCCCTTCGCTAAGACATTCGCTTTCAAAATGGCTGTATCGGCGGACTGTCCGGTGGTTCCTGCCGCCCTTCCCCGGCCATTTACTGGGCTAAGGAGCGGCACGCTAGACCGCGGCGTCGGCTACACCCGCCCCGCCGATACTGGAACCTAAACTAGAGGTACCGCATCGAAGTGTGTGCCAACAACTGGACGAAGGTACTGCTTTGGGGCAGTGGGGGTGCACCCGTCCGTGCTTCCCAGCGGGACAGTTACCAAGGTTTTGCAGGATGAGAACTAACTCAGATGGGCAGGCGAGCGACGCCTTTGTCTAAGCGCTTGGTTCATAAGGAAATGCGCGGCTTGCAACGCCACCCTGTCTGTTCGTGCACGAAATCCCGAAGCATGCGTTTGCTGGGAAGTCTGCCGGAAGTTCCAATCGCGGTAGTACTTTCGTTGTTGCCGTTCTGACAGCACTCAGGGGGGAATTGCGACAGATTCAGGCCGCTTTCGTGCAAACTCTAGGCCGGAAGCCAACGCTTCGACCTGCGCAAGTGAAGGCGGGGGCACGTGAATCCGTTGCGTGAACGGCCGCAGTTCGGAAAAGAAATGCAGATTCAACTTCCCCGCTGAGCTGACGCAACACGCTTTTGCCTGGAGACACAAGGCCACAACAAAGAGACGTTAAACTTTGCTGAGGCCAGCAACAGGTTCGGTAGTGTTTCGCTCCCCATTTCCCGCGCGCCCACCGTGCACCATTCCCTTGACGAAACGGACTCGATTGTGGCGTAACTCTTTGTGATGTGAGAAATTAGGAAAAGCGCGCCCGTAGCTCAGTTGGATAGAGCGTCTGCCTTCTAAGCAGAGGGTCGCCCGTTCGAATCGGGCCGGGCGCGCCATCTTAGATTTGTCCGCGTCATTGGACTAGTCCCCCCGGAATTTCGCCCTCTGGCCAAACTCGGGAACATTTGCGGACAATTGATTTTCGAGCTGATCGGCAGCTTGCCTCTGTGCGCTTCACCGTCACTACCTCTGGCCATCGAGCGGCGCCGCTAGAAAAACAATTCCCTTGACATGGGACAACCTTTACTTACTGACGGCCATTTCCTGCTCGGCTTCGGCTCTCCTGGATTCTGATGTGATAGAAGTTGAGGAAGTGGTCCCGCAATCTTGGCATGAGGAGAAATAGACTCTGTTTCTGTGCGGCTTCTAGATCAAATGCTCGATTCGCACGTGTTCTTGCGCATAGGCGCGGCCTATCTCCCGCAACGCGGGAATCGCGGTAACCGCATCGATGCCGGAGAGTTGCGGCTTCTGCCGCAGCAACTCTTCCGACTCCCGGCCCAGGTACGATTTGTTGTAGCGCACGTAGCTGAACCAACTCCGCCCCGGAAGCGCTACTCCTTCCAGGCTGCCGATCTCCGAATCCAGCTCTTCTCCGTGAATGCATTGGCCGAGGCAGCGGCACACGTAGTCCTGCTCGAGTGCGACTCCTTGCATCAACGCAGCAGGAACCTGAGCGGCGTGATATCCGACCCACATTTGGTCAGTACGTAGCTTCTTCGCGGCCAGGGAAAACCGCAGCGTGCCCACGGAAATCAATCGCAGCTTGTCCGGTCCGGCTTCCCACATCAACCGGTAGCATGGCAAGATCGCGGTTAACGCGGCTATGAGCGCCGGATTGTTGTATGGTGTGATCGCCCCATCGACAAAGACGTGACGCTCACCCGCCAGCATGATTTCTTCGGGATCAAAAAACACCGGTGCAGCCGCACTGGCCCTTACTAGCTTCCACAGCGGCACTTTCAGATTACAGTCCGGCAGGGCGGAGTCGTTGTACATGGCCGCCGGATTGTTGGTGACGGGCCAGGCCGACCCTGTCGAGTGGTTCCTCATGATCAACAACAGGAGAGTCTTCAGGCGCTTGGAACCCAGCAGGGCGGGAACCTCCCCTTTCCCGTCTTCAGAAAGAAGACGGCGGAGCATGTCTGCGAGAGGTTTCGCTTCGTATTGCGACACCAAAAAGCGCCTCACCGGGTGGTACCACGGCACGTGTTGAAACATGGTCGTGCCATGCTCCACGTAGAGTTCGAGGACCTCTTCAACCGTCATCCCCCAGCTCAGGGCCGTGGCAATGATGGCGCCGGTGCTGGTTCCCGCGAAAAACTCAAAATGGTCGGCCAAAATAAACTTGGGAGCTTGGAAGTGTTCGCGCAGTAGTGTTTCGATACGCAGCAATACCTCGAGGCTGAAAACGCCCCGTATCCCTCCGCCATCCAACGTGAGAATGTGTTTCATGATTTTATTTCCTCGCCAACTTTTGATTTCGAAGCAGGGATCGCCACTCGATCAGCTCAGCCAGGAGAGCGCGCTCAATGCGTCCGGCAACGCGCAGTACGCTGGGCCATGTTTGTAACGCCTCCAGCTGCGCGTCCCATTTCCCGAGCTGCTCGTACATCTTCCGATAGTGTTGCCTGCGCCGATCCCAGTCATTCACGGCGAGCAATGCTCCGGCCACCGTTGCGATCTGGAATGCAATCGAGGCGCTCAGCGCCAGCCAGTGCTTCCAGGGTCCCGGACCAAAGCTGCGGGTCACGTGGGAGCCCGCGAAGATCCACACGTTCAGCGCTGTCGCCAATCCGATGCAGGCCCAGATCGCGGCGCGATATTGGCGTGCCTGGGAGGCCGATTGCGCCGCATGGCGGGAGAAATATTCGATCTGGCCGGCCACGCGTTCCTGGCGATATCGCTGTTTGAACTCCTCAAGAGCTACTTGACTGCGCCCGGGGTCAAGCATTTTCAGGAGATTCAACGACATCAGCATCCCGGAAAGTTCGGGGAGCACCTCCGGCCCGACAGCGTCGTAGGGAGCAGGTGTGCTCCAGAAAGCCAAGACGGAACGGCACACCTCAGCCGCAGTTCGCGTCCGCACCCAGAAGACTTGCCGCTTATTTAGCTGCAACACCGTTGGCAGGATGGCAGCCAGGAGTCCGAGGGCGGTCCCGACCGTCAACCATGTTGCAAATCCGTGCGCCCACGACGCGGCTCCGCTGAACAGAGCTGCAGCCCCTGTAAAAAGGATGGGAATTGCCGCCAGGCGCCGAAACTGCGGTGCGAACCGGGCCGCGCTCTCGTCCACTTTACGAAACCACGCGCGTGCCAGAGCTTCAGGCCCCAGCGATTCCTGGGACGCAGTGGAATCCGGCAGATGGTTCAGAAATTCCAGTTCCGGATCGTCCAGGAGTTCCCTTTCCGTCTTTTCATTGAAGACTTGTACCTCTCCGGTTTCTGCATGCAGCCAAATTACCGGCCGGCCGAGCCCTCTCGCGAACGAGACAACATCTTCAGTGCCGCCCAAGCCATGGGATGGTCCGCCATTCCAAAGCGCAAGCAACAGCCGGCTTTGCAGGACAGTTTCGATGCCACACTCGTAGTAGCACGCATCGCGCGTCTGATTGCCGCCCGCCACTTCCACCGAGGCGGCCTTGCCCAGAACTTGCTCCGCACGCGACCAACTACTCTCGTCGAAATCCTTGCGGAATTCATACACCGGCAGTGGCAGTAAAACGCGGAGCGGCAGGCCAAGTTGAATGCAACTTTCGGCGAACAGGAGGTCCCCTCCCGCCGCGACAGAGGAGATTCCATACACCAATCCCAAAGCGGATTTTTTCCGCTGCTCGAGGAACTCCAGGATCGATTTTCGGCACCGGGCTTCATCCACGAGCGCGCGGTGTCCCGTAAATCCGATTGCTACCGTGGCCGGCAACTGGATCGAGGGTCCCATCTCGCTTGCTTTTGGTGCCGTCGAAGCCAGTGGAAGAACACCCGGTGTTGTGTGCGGATGCGTCATGGGCCGGACTCGATCAGTAGCTGTTGCTTTGCCCAATGCAAAAGGTCCTGGAGATCGGCCACGTAAAGACGGGCCGTGCTGTCAGCGCCAGCGGTGAGGATGAGCTTTCCATCGGGTGAGAAGGATGCTTTGTAAATCTGGTCGGTATGGCCGGTGAGCGTCCCGAACAATAATCCCGATTCGGCGTCCCACATGCGCGCGGTATTGTCTTGGCTGGCGGTGACGATGCGCTTGCCATCGGGTGAGAATTCGGCATCATTGATGCGCGCGGTATGCCCGGTCAGAGTTGCCAGCAGGTGGCCGCTTTCGGCATCCCACACCCGCGCCGTATGGTCGGCGCTGGCGGTGACGATGCGTTTTCCATCGGGCGAGAAGGCGGCCACATAGACCCAACGGGTGTGCCCAGCCAGAGTCGCCAGCAGGTGGCCGCTTTCGGCATCCCACACCCGCGCGGTATGGTCATAGCTGGCGGTGGCCACGCGCTTCCCATCCGGCGAGAACGTTGCCCCGCTGACCGAGGCGGCATGGGTCAGAGTTGCCACCAAATGCCCCGAATCGGCATCCCACACCCGCGCGGTAGAGTCCGCGCTTGCCGTGACCACGCGCTTTCCATCCGGCGAGAACACTGCTTCGTTCACTGAGCCGCCATGCCCGGCCAAGGTTGCCAGCAACTGCCCGGACTCGGCATCATGCACTCGCGCTGTACCGTCTTGGCTGGCGGTGACGATGCGCTTGCCATCAGGGGAGAACGCCGCCTGGTAGACCAGGCGGGTAGGCCCGCTTAGGGTTGCCCGCAATGCGCCGGTTTCGACGTCCCACACGCGCGCCGTTTTATCGGCACTCGATGTGACGATGCGCTTGCTATCGGGAGAGAACGCGACGGCATAGATCATCAGACTGTGCCCAGCCAAAGTCGCCTGCAGCGCACCCGTTTTGCCGTCACACAGGCGCGCCTTGTTGTCCTCCCCGCTGGTGACGAAGTGCTTTCCATCGGGCGAAAAGGACGCATCGAACACCCTCCCGCCAAGCCCGGATACTATTGCCAGTGCATGGCCGATGTCGGCATCCCAAACGCGAGCCGTACCGTCATTACCGGCGGTGACGACGCGCTTACCATCGGTGGAGAACGCGGCATCGTAGACCACGCCGATACCCCCGCTTAAAGTTGCCATCACCAGGCCGGAATGGGCATCCCACACGCGCGCTGTGCCGTCTTCACTGGCGCTCACGATGCGCTTGCCATCCGGCGAGAAGGCCGCATCATTGACCGGACCGGTATGCCCGGCTAGAACTGCGAGTACCTGGCCAGTTTCGGCATCCCACACTCGGGCTGTGTGGTCCGCGCTGGCGGTGACGATGCGCTTGCCATCCGGCGAAAACGCGGCATGGTAAAGCGCGCCGCTATGCCCGATTAGTGTTTCCAGCAGATGGCCCGTTTCGGCGTCCCACACGCGCGCGCTTTCGTCCCAACTGGCGGTGACGATGCGCTTGCCATCCGGTGAAAACGCGGCATGGTAGACCACGCGCGTATGCCCGCTTAGGGTGGCCCGCGATGCGCCCGAGTCGGCATCCCACACGCGCGCCGTGCCGTCATCGCTGGCGGTGACGATGCGCTTGCCACCGGGGGAGAATGCGGCACTGTAGACCACGCGCGTATGTCCCCTCAGGGTTGCCCGCAGTTGGCCCGTTTGGGCATCCCACACACGCGCCGCATTGTCCGCACCGTTGGTGACGATGCGCTGGCCATCCGGCGAGAATGTGGCCTTGCGCACCTCCACGTTTGGCCCGCCCAGAGTTGCCAGCAGACGCCCGCTTGCGGCGTCCCATACCCGTGCCGTCCCATCATCGCTGGCGGTTACCACACTTTTTCCATCGGGCGAAAATCCCACATCGTTCACCGGACCGCTGTGCCCGCTCAGGGTTGCCAGCACACGCCCGCTTACGGCGTCCCACACCCGCGCGTTAGGGTCCATCCCGGCGGTGACAACGAGCTTGCCATCGGGCGAAAACGCTCCCACGTACACTGGACCACCTTGATGCAAAATCAAATGTTCCAGGGGTCCCCCGAGGACGATTCGCAGCGCGTGCTCCGCTTGGTCCGTCGGAGAACGCTCCGCGGCCTGCACTGCTGTCCGCAGCGCTATGCCAAGGTCGCCACCAGCCGCCACATCCTGCTCGGCTCTGGCGGCGAGTTCCCGTGATTCGGCCGTGGCCTCGCGTGCTTTTGCGATCCTCCACTCCCAAACCGCTCCGGCCAGGCAGATGGCCAGTACCACGGCGGCGCTCACGCTGGCTTGCTGTACGCGCCGCCGCAGCCGCTCCCGCCGCGCCTCCTCCGCCTCCTGATGCGCGATGCTGGCCTGGATGAATTTGCGTTCGGCCTCTAGGAGTTGCAGGGGTTTTTCCACCAGCCAGGTTCGCGCCCTCGTCAGCTTCAGGCCGGAGAGCAGGGCTTCGCTCTTCTCCGCGGCCGGGGTTTTTTTCCAGTCGCGCAAATCCTGTTCCAGTTGGTCCTTGCCGATCAGGAACTCGCGCTCTTCGTCCAGCCAGCCCCGCAGCAGCGGCCACTTGCGCAGCAGCGCCTCGTGCGCCACCTCGACAATCGTCGCCTCTTGCTCCTTTTGAATGATCAGAAGGCGCGCCCTGGCCAGGCGCTCGATCAGCGGCCGGGCGTTCGCGGGCAACGCCTCGAACCGCGCTGGCCGCCGCGCGTATTCCCCTTCGGAGTTGACGCGCACCATTGCCGGCACAAATGCTTCTTTCAACGCCTGCAAATCTTCAGCCGCGGGCTTGGCCGCGGCAAGGACTTCGTCGGCTTTGCGGCGCACCGCGTTTTCCAGCGGCGATAGTTGTCCGGCATCGTCTCCGAGCGCCTGATAGGCTTCCAGCGTCAGGTGTCTTTTTTGGCCGAAGCGGTCGTAGAGTTCGCGCAGCGCAAAGGCCAGCAACGGCAAGGCGTCGTCGGTGGCTGCATCGTTCATGGCGGCCGCCACCAGCGCGCCGTCCACGGTGAGTCCCGTCACGCGTGCCGGCCCCTCAATGATGTCGCGCACCCGCGCCAGCGGCATGGGTTTCAGGGAAAACTCTTCGAAGGGGGCCGTCAGTGCGGGCGCTTGCTGAAGCTCGCTCAGATAATCGGAACGCAAGGTTATGGCCACCAGAAAAGGCAGATGTTCATCCTGGAGACTGTTCAAAACGCGTAGGAACTCTTCCGCGCCGGTTCTCTCCGCTGCGCCAAACAATTCTTCGGCTTGATCCACGGAGATCAGGATTTGCGCCTCGTTCGAGCCATGGGCGGCGCGAAGGTCGCGGGCCAGGTCCGCCAGCGCGCGCGTGAGCTCCCCCGACGCGAACTCATCGCGCCAGTGCCGCCAATCGGCACTGGGTCCCAGCGCAATGGCCACGGCCTGGGCCAGCTCTTCGACCGGATGGAGTTGCGGCCGGAATGGCGGAAGCACAATCCAATTCCGTTTGTCGCGTTTCAGCCGGGGCAATACGCCGGCCCGCAGCAGCGAGGATTTTCCAGAGCCGGAGGCGCCCAGTACGGCTACCAGCTTGGCCCCGCCTTGCGCCCGCCTCGCGTTCAGCCGCTCGATCAATCGGCGGATGTCATCGTCGCGCCCGAAATAAATCGCCGCATCAGCTTCATCAAATGCCAATAGCCCGGGATACGGTGGCCGCGTGGGGTCCCAAGGGAACCCGCCGCGCGCATTGACCACAACCTCGGTCAATTCCTTCGCCAGCCGCGCCAGTCCACCTTCACGGTCCTTCACCAGATCCAGATGCTGGATGTCGCTTGAAACGAAGGTTTCCCCGGTGGGCGCCTCGATTAACGGAAAGATCGCTTTGCCCAGTGCGCGCGCCTGCGTGAATTCCGCGAAGCACCATTTACTGTCGAACCAATTCTTGGTCAGAATTAAAATAACCGCTTCGGCCCCGGCAATTTCCCGGTACAGCGTGCGTTCCCAGTCGGCGCCGGGCGCCAGACCGGCGTGCTTGTCGAAGTCCAGAAAAGTCTCGGAAAATCCATTCGCGTGAAGACACGTCAGCAAGCGCGCGGCTTGCTCGGTGTCACGGCTGGAGTGGCTGATGAATATGTGCGCCATGCTCGCTTCCCTGGTGGGTTTTCCTCTTGGGCTCTTCCCTTGCTCTCCCCGGAATTTCTCTTCCGAACCGGCGCCGGGTCTCCGCCCCTTTGCTTAACGCTTGTTAGTCGCCCAAGTACACCTTAAGGCTGTCTGCCATCCGCTTGAACGCATCGGCATAGTCTTTGGGTCTGTAGCTATCCTCGCCCTTAACGAAATTGTGCTCGGCTTCCGGGTACACGATCAGTTTGAACGGCTTGCCTGCGGCCGTGGACGCCGTCGCCAAAGCGTTATCCGCGGCGGCTGTGCAGCAGCCATCGCGATAGTGGTCCTTTGCGCCGGCGAACACCAGCAGCGGCACCTTCAACCTGCTCACGAAACCCGGCACGTCGTGAATGAAGTTGTTTTCGGGGTACCACAGCACTCCCCCCGACACCAGATCGGACCAGGGCGAGGCGAAGTATAGAAACATGCCCCCGCCAAGGGAGAAGCCCACCAGCGCGACTTTGCCGGGGAGCGCATGCGGCATTTTTTGCGCCTCCAAAATGTCCGCTCTCACGCCATCCCCGTGTATTCCCAGCATCTGGTTGCCGTCGTAGAGCACAACATCGTAGCCGAGTTCCGCGATCTCGCGGGCTACCGTGGTGCAACGCGCCGGGCCTGATCTGCCGGAGGCCAGCACGACCACGCGCCCTTTGCCCTGAGGGGGCGGGAATTCCTGTTGCGCGTGCGCGACCGAAGCGGCGACGACCCACACGAGCACGCCAGTAATTGCCGTGAAGCGCGAAATGACGTTCATGGAGATAACTTTCTCTCGTTCCTGGTGCACGGGATGGTATCAGCCGGGATTTCCGTTTTGAGCCTCCGCCTGACAGCAGCGACACCGCAATTATGTCCAGCATACTGCCGAACACGCTCCGGCTCAAAGGCCCTTCAAGAATCTCGAAAGAATTGGAAACCGGCTTTGGCGCGGGAAAGGGCCAAATCCGTCTGAAATCGAAATCACGGATCGCTGTTTTGTTACAACTCGCCCCGTTGGCTGGACTAGCTGCTCGGCCGGGCCACACCCACGCCGGCTTTTCTGAGGATGTCTTCCATCAGGCACCATTTTGTAAAGCCGGATTGCAGCAGGTTCGCGCCGACGAACGCTGTGAACCAATACCAGTTGTGATTCACCCACGTCCCCAGCGCCAGGGACGCCAGCACAAACGTTCCCGCGATGATCCGGATGTATCGCTCCATCGTCATTTGCCACCTCGCTCACTCATGTAATAAAGGACCGGCACCGCCATGCGCGAAAGGAATGTTGACGCGACCTCGCCTGCCATCAGCGAAATTGCCAGGCCCTGAAAGATCGGATCAAATAAAATGACTCCCGCGCCCACTACAACCGCTGCCGCTGTCAGCAGCATCGGACGGAAACGCACCGCGCCGGCATCCACCACAGCTTCTTCCAGCGGCATACCCTGTTCCCGCCGCAACTTGATGAAATCGACGAGGATGATCGAGTTCCTGACGATAATGCCGGCGCCCGCGATGAACCCGATCATGGATGTCGCGGTGAAGAACGCGCCCATCGCCGCATGCGCCGGCAGAATGCCCACGAGTGTAAGCGGGATCGGCGCCATGATCACGAGCGGCGTCTTGAAGGACTTAAACCACCCGACGACCAGCACGTAGATCAAGACCAGCACCGCGGCGAATGCCAGTCCCAGATCGCGGAACACTTCATAAGTGATGTGCCACTCGCCATCCCACTTCACCGCGATCTTTTTCGCATCGGGAGGCTGAATGGCCGTGAATTGCTCGATCTCGTAGCCTTCGGGAAGTTTCAGCGCATCGATCTTTTTTCCCAGCGTGCCAATGGCATACACCGGACTCTCTTCGGCTCCGGCCACATCGGCTGTCACGTACACCACTTCTCGTTGATTCTTTCGGTAGATGTTCTTGTCGATCGTTCCTTCCCGCACTTTCGCCAGTTCGCCCAGCGGCACCATCGTCCCGTCTGGAGCATTGAGGTACAGGCCGCGTAGCGCGCCCGCGCTTGAGCGGCTCGCGCGCGACAGTTGAACGCGGATCGGCACATCTTCGCGTTCACTGGCCTGGTGCATCAACCCAACTTGTGATCCACCCACGGCCATTGCCACCGATTGGGATACCTCCGCGGGCGAAATGCCGCGCAGGGCCGCCTTATCCTGCTGCACTTGAAAATCGAGCTTCTTCTGGTCCGCCACGACGTACCAGTCCACGTCCACGACTCCCGGTGTCTCATCGAAGATCTTGCGGATCTGCCGCGCCACTTCGATTTGTCGCGGATAATCTGGCCCATACACTTCCGCCACCAAAGTGGAGACAACCGGAGGGCCCGGCGGAACCTCCGCCACCTTTACGCGTGCATTCCATTTCTTGGCGATCTCCTGGATGGGTCCACGCATCTCTTTCGCGAGTTCATGGCTCTGGCGCTTGCGTTCTTCCACCGACCTCAGATTCACCTGGATGTCGCCCTGATTCGCGCCGCGCCGCAGATAGTAGTGCCGCACCAGCCCATTGAAGTTGTATGGCCCCGATGTTCCGGTATACGTCTGGTAGTTCACTACTTCTGGCTGTGTGTGCAGGTACGCGCCGATCTCCTGCTCCACGGCAAGCGTGCGTTCAAGCGGCGTTCCTTCCGGCATATCCACAATCACCTGGAATTCGCTCTTGTTATCAAACGGCAGCATCTTCACGCGCACAGCCTTGAACGCGACCAGCGAGCACGCCAGCAGCAGGAGCACGACCACCGTTGCCAGAAAGGCCCACCTCTTTCGGAAGTTCTGTATCAGTCCGCCCATCAGTTTCCGGTAGAACCGTGTCGTCCTGCCTTCCGTTTCACCTTCGGCATGTTTTCCGGTATGCCCGCGCAACAATCTGAGCGCCGCCCACGGCGAGACGACAAATGCCACCATGAGCGAAAACAACATGGCCGCTGAAGCACCTACGGGGATTGGCCGCATGTATGGGCCCATGAGCCCGCGCACAAACGCCATGGGTAGAATGGCGGCAATCACCGCAAAAGTGGCCAGGATCGTCGGATTGCCGACCTCGTCCACTGCTTCGACCGCAACATCGCTCCACGATCTGCCTTGGTTCTCCGGCAAGCGGAAATGCCGCACGATGTTTTCGACCACCACGATCGCGTCGTCTACTAGAATGCCGATGGAAAAGATCAGCGCGAAGAGCGTCACCCGATTCAGTGTGTAGCCGTAAGCATAAAAAATGAACAACGTCAGTGCCAGGGTGACCGGAATGGCCAGCAACACGACGCCCGACTCCCGCCAACCCAATGCCAGCCCCACCAGGAGCGTCACCGATATCGTGGCAAGGAAGAGATGTTTCAGCAGTTCATCCGATTTGTGCTTTGCGGTCTGGCCGTAATTTCGCGTCACGGTGACCTGCACGTCGTCTGGCAATACATAGCCGCGCAGGGACTCCATTTTTGCCAGCACATCTTGTGAAACGTCTGTTGCGTTGGCTCCCTTGCGCTTTGCAACTGTCAGCGTCACAGCCGGGTACGTTCCTCCCGGCCCGTTTGCGGCTCCGCCGGTTCCGAAATAGACATACTCCGCGGGTTCTTCTGGCCCGTCTGTTACCGTGGCTACATCTCCGAGATATACCGGACGGCCGCTCTGGACCGTCACCACGATCTTTCGCGCTTCCTCTTCGCTGCGCAGAAAACCCCCTGCTTCCACGGCGAATTCCTGGTTTCCTTCGGCAAACGATCCTGCCTGCAGGCGCTGGTTGCTCGTTTGGAGTGCCCGCGCAATCGCTAACGCGCTCACGTGATAAGCCGCCAGCTTCTGTGGATCCATCGCGATCTTCAGTTCCCGCTTCTGTCCTCCGAGCAGCGTGGTCTCCGCGACATTGGCCACCTGCTTGACGCTCTGTTGCGCTTCCGCCGCGATTCGCCTCAGTGCAGCCCCGTCATAGTTCTTTCCCCAGAACGTCATCGCCAATACGGGAACATCGTCAATCGAACGCGCCTTGATCAGAGGTTGGCTCACGCCCTGCGGGATTCGGTCGAAGTTCGAGTACATCATGTTGTAGGTGCGGACGATCGCGTCTTCTTCTTTGATTCCCACGTAGAAACGCACAATCACCAGGGCGCCACCCGGCTGGCTGGTGGAGTAGAGATATTCGACCCCAGGGATTTCCTGCAGCAGGCGCTCCGTCGGAATCGTCACCCGTTGCTCGACTTCTTGCGCTGATGCGCCCGGCATGCTCACAAACACATCCAGCATTGGAACGACGATTTGCGGCTCTTCTTCACGCGGCGTCTGCCAGATGCTGAAAAGCCCCAGGAACAAAGCAGCAACAATCACCAGTGGCGTCAGCGGCGAGTCGATAAAGCCGTGCGCGATTTTTCCTGCCAGACCTCGCCTCACGAATGCTTCTCCCTGCCTGTCGGCGCGACGCCACTCTTCTTTCCATCTAATTCCTGGCTGCCCGGGTTCAGTACCACCGCCTCGCCGCCGGTCAGTCCTGACAACACTTCAACCTGATTCCCGAGTGGCTTCCCAAGGGTGACGACGCGCCAGTGCACCAACCCACCGTCGCCGACAACGTATAGACCGCGTAGTTGGCCGCGATTCACCAGCGCGGCAACGGGAACCATCAAGGCCCGCTTTTCTCCGCGCGGAACAAATGCTCGCCCAAACATCCCGGACTGCACTCCCGCTTCCTTCGGCAGGTCGATGCGCGCCTTCAACGTGTGCGAGGCCGGGTCGGCTCCCGCTTCAATCTCCGCCACCTTGCCGGTCCAGGACTTGTCTGCCAGGGCATCCAGTTCCACGCGTGCACTAGCGTTCTTCTTTACGATAGCCAGCGCTTCGGCCGGCAGCGTGGCTTCCAGTTGGTAGCGTGATGTGTCCTCCACAATGAACAGGGGAATCCCCGGCGAAACGAGTGAGCCAGGTTCCACGGTGCGTCGAATCACCCGGCCATCGAAAGGCGCAACGACCCGCGCATAACTTGCCACCTCCTGCGCCGCGCGCGCTTCTGCTTCCGCCTGCGATGCGCCTGCTTCCGCCTGGCGTAGACCCGCTTTCGCCTGCTCCAGGTTCGCTTGCGCGGCTTGCTGCTTCGCAGTAATTTCGTCAAATTCCTGGGGGCTGACCGATTTCTGCTCCTTCAGGTAGGCGTAGCGATCGTAAGTTTTTTTCATGACATCGGCTTGTGCTTGCGCTGCAGCCAATGCCTTCGTCGCCTGCGCCACTCCTGCTGTGGCTCCCTGTGCGCCCGCCTGCGCAGCGTTCCGGCGCGACACCATTTCTCGCTCATCCAATTGAGCGAGCACTTGCCCGCGCTTCACGGTGTCGCCTTCGCGCACCGCGACCTGCAGCACTGTGCCCATCGTTCTCGCCGCCACTTGCGCTGTGGACACGGCAATTACACTTCCCGGCGCTTCCAATTCGTCCGCAACCTTCTGCAACTCCATCTTCTGCACTTGCAGTCCCTGCACAATTTCAACTTTTTGGGAGGGAGTCTCATTCCCTCCGCCACACCCTGCAACAAACGCTCCAGCGGCCATCAGAACGAAACGCACTTGTCGCCACATTGTCTTTCTCGCTCTCTCCGTTAGCTTCATGGCTTGCCTGCTCCTGTAATCAGTGCCGACTCCGGTGTAAGTACACCGGCCGCCCTCTCTAGCTGCGCTTGCGCCACTTGCCAGTCCTGTAGCGCCGCCAGGTATTCTGTCGCCGCATCAAGTTGCGCCGTCTGCGAGCGCAACAATTCCGTCACGGTCGTCAGTCCGGCTTCATAACGGTTCTGCACGATCCGCAAACTCTCTTTGGCCTGCTCTGCTGCATCGCGCGCCGACGCTGCTCTCTGCGCTGCGGCATTCCCGTCCAGATACGCTTTGCGCACTTCCATTTGCACGCCCGAACGGAACCACTCCACGTTATGTTTGGCTTTATCCGCGTTCGCGGTGGCTTCCGCGACACACGCCTTTTGGGCGCCGCCGGCGAAAATGTTGAAGCCGAGTCTGGCACCCGCCGTCCAGTTCGTGCCTGAAGGGCCACCGAGCGTCATCGCGTCGCGTTCTGCACTCCCAAATAGGCCGATCTTTGGCCCGAATTCCGCTTTGGCTGCTTTTCTTTCCTCACTCATAGCGCTTTCCTGCAACTGCGCCGCCCTCAGTGCTGGTCTTTGCTCAAGAGCTACGTGAATCCACTCTTCAATCGTTTTCGCCAGCATCCCCGGCTCGGCCAAAACTGCTGCGGGTTCCGCGGGCGTGTCGAGTGGCATTCCCATCTCCCGCGCCAGTTGCATCTCCGCTACCGCCAAGTCGTTCCGCGCGCGGATTTGACGGTCCTTCATCTGCGACACAAAAACCTTCGCGCTCAGCAGGTCTGAATCCACCAGGAGTCCCGCCTTGTGTATGCTCTCCATGCGCTGCGCGCTCGATTCCGCTGTCTTCACCGCTTCGTCCGCGGCTTTTGCATTTTCCCTTAACACCAGCACGCCGTAGTAACTTCGGACGATCTCCAGGATCAAATCCTGCCGCGCCTGTTCCGTCTCAAAATCCGCCGCGGTCACCAGGCGTTTCGCGCTGCGCTGGTGAGACGAGGTCTGCCCGGAATCGAACAGCATCCATTGGCCATCGATGCGTGTCTGAAAGTTGTCGAGGGGAGTCGGTGTGTTCAGGTTGTTCAATGCGAAATCCGCCGTCGAGAATTGCCGCTGCGTCAACTTGCTTCCGAACACATACACCGGGTTATTTCCGCGCGTGAAGTCCTGGTGGAAATCGAATCGCGGAAACGATGCAGCCTGCGCCTGCTTCAGCCTTGCCCGCGTCGCCTCAGCCTCGTCGATGTTCGTTTGAAACGCCGGATTCTGTCGCAGCGCCATATGCACTGCCTGCTCCAACGTGAGAGGTTGAGTCGCCGCCCTTTCCTGCGCATGTGCCAGTGACGCCAGTGCAAGAAACAAAATCACCAAGCTAGCCAGCATCCGGACCAGGATTGCGCTCCATCCTTGATTCATCGCGTGCCTCAAGCGGAGACTCGCTCCGGACTGGGCACTGGTTGGAGCCAACTCGACGGTTCTTCGTGAATTTCGTACAACGTTTCAAGCGCCGCCTTTTCTTTCAGCATCGCGCCGACGGAGCAGTACTTCTCTTCGGATAGCTGAATGGCCTGTTCTACTGCCGTCTTGTCCAGCCCAAATCCCGTCAGCACGTGGCGCAGGCGTATCGCCGTGAACACTTGTGGCGGCCGCTCGGCCTGATCCGCTTCTACATGCACCTCATACGCGGTCACCTTCTGGTGGTGCTTCTGTCGCAGCATGGTGATTACGTCGAAGGCCGTACAACCCGCCAGCGCGACGCCAACCAGTTCAATGGGTTTTGCGCCGGTCGCTCCAGCGGCATCGTCCAACACGATGTGGTGGCCACTGCCGGTTTCCGCAAAGAATTGCCTTTGCGATTTCAACGCTTGCGTAAGACTCACTTTTGCCGTGATCATTTCCAACTCCTCTTTCCGGGCCCGCATTGGAACAAATGCAATTCCGGGAGATTTGTTACAGGCAAAACCTCAGCAAAGGAGATGCGCAGCGCAACCCGGCCAAACCCTTCTAAGTGCCGTGCTTGCATTCGCTTATGGCCGATTGCTGAGGAAAGAAGCGTCGGTGTGCTATCGTGTGAGGCAATGCGAAAAGAGATCGAACAAGCCGTGGCGCTCCTGGAGAAGCATGACACCCAGGCCCTAGAACAAGCTTTGGAGTTGCTGCAGGGAACCGTCTTCTCCTTCAGCATGAAGGTCTGCGGACAGCGCGAAGACGCCGAGGACACCATGCAGGAAGTCCTCGTGAAAGCCCTCCCGTACCTGCCGAAATTTGAAAGCCCCCGCGCA